>Ga0075433_10000672_pt1 | contig 23197 bp, 15 predicted proteins | sample RhiMethybrSRZTD2_FD_75299 | JGI IMG/M metagenome (GOLD analysis project Ga0075433, IMG submission 75299) | Populus rhizosphere microbial communities from Tennessee, USA - Rhizosphere MetaG P. TD hybrid SRZTD2 | ecosystem: Host-associated > Plants > Roots > Rhizosphere > Soil | place: USA... | reverse complement strand
GATCAGGCTGCCGGCCATCGAACCGCCGATGCTGCCGAGGCCACCGACGACGACGACGACGAACGCGTCGACGATCACGCCGATGCCCATGCCGAGGTAGGCCGTGGTCATGGGCGCGGCTGCCACGCCACCGAGTCCGGCCAGCGCGCACGCGGCGCCGAACACCAGCGTGCGCACGCGCGCGACGTCGGCGCCGAGGCAATCCGCCATCTCGTGATTCTGCGCCACCGCGCGGATGACCAGTCCGGCGCGCGTCTTACGAAGGAACAGCCACACCGCGACGCCGACCGTGCAGCCGAGCACGACCAGGAAGATTCGATAGCGCGGGTACATCAAGCCGCCCAGATCGATCGCGCCCTGCAGCAGCGGCGGCGGGTCGACGCCTTTGGCCGTGGGCCCGTAGATCACGCGGATGCTTTCTTCCAGAATCAGCGCAAGGCCGAACGTCAGCAGCAGCTGATAGATCGGCTGGCGCCGATAGATGAAGCGCAGCGTCGACGCCTCGAGCAGCGCACCGAGCGCGCCGACGACCGGCGGCACGACGATCAGCGCTGGCCAGAACCAGCCCGTCAGCGCGACCGTCGTGAAGCCGAGGTACGCGCCGAGCATGTAGAACACGCCATGCGCGAAGTTGACGACGCGCAGGATGCCGAACACCAGCGACAGGCCCGCGGACACCAGGAACAGCAGGCCCGCGAGCGCTAGCGCGTTGAGCAGCTGCTCCAGCACGTTGGCCACGAGCTAGGAGAATTCCTCGGTCCGGCACTTCGGCGTCACCTTCTCGCCGGGATACGTCGCCAGGATCTTCGGGATGGGATGCGGATATTTCGGGTCCTTGACGCACTCGACCGCGAAGCCGGGCTGCACGGCCTGGTGATCGCACTTGCGCATCAGGAACGGCCCCTCGAGCCCCTCGTACGTCGAGTCCTCCCACGCGTCGATGACTTTTTCGACGTCGTCGGTGCCCGCCTTCTGAATGACCTGCGCCAGCCACTCGAGGCCTTCGTACGTCTCGCCGTCGAACATGTCGGGATACATGCCGTGCATCTCGTGGAAGCGCTTCACGAACTCGCGGTTCTTCGGCGTGTCGACGGTGAACGGATAGCGCGAGCTGCCGATGGCGCCCACCATCGCGTCGCCGACGGCTTTCATGTTCTCGAGCTCGAGGATCTCCATGATCGGCTTCACCTCGCGGTTGAGGCCGAACTGGTGCGCCTGCTTCATATAGATGGTGGCGTCCTGGCCGGGCAACGCGAGGTACACGCCGTCGGCGCGCGACTGCCGAATCTTGGCGATGTAGCTCGCGAAGTCCTTGGTGCCGACCGGTGGGTAGTCGGTGCCGACGATGTCCTTCTTCGCCGCCGTGATCTGCTGGGTGAAGGACGCCGCGCTGTCGCGGCCCCACGCGTAGTCGCTGCCCAGCGCGAAGAAGCGTTTCATCGGCGACTCGGCGAGATACAGGCTGATCGCGCGCGCACCCATCGGACCGCTGGTGTTCACGCGGAAGAAGTAGCGATGGAACGACTTCGTTGTGAGGGAGCCGGCGCCGTTGATCGTTGACATGAAGATGACTTTCCACTCGGGACACTTCGCGGAGACGGCGAGCGCCTCGGACGACAGCGCCACGCCGGTGAGGAATCTGACGCCGTCCTTCTCGACGAGCTTCTGCGCCTTGCGCACGGCGGCGGCCGGATCGCCCGCCGTGTCCTCGTAGATGAACTCGACGGGCCGGCCGAGGATGCCCTTGGCCTTGATGTCTTTGGCGAACAGGTCGGCGGCGCGCTTGGCCTGGATTCCGTACTGCGCGTAGCTGCCTGAGAGCGCGGCCGGCATCCCGATCTTGATCGGCTCCGCCGCCCACATGCCTCGCGGGACGCCCAGCAAGCTCGCGCCGACGCCGCCGGCGACCGAGAGCTTCAGGAATTGTCGTCTCCTCATGACCGCCCTCCTTGAGGCGACGATTATAGACGCGGGCGCTGACGAGGGTGTGGAGCGAGGCGCGGCGCGGACGGCGAAGCTAGCGCGCGGCGGTGCGCGTGCCGAACACGCGGCGCAACAGCCGGGGCACCAATCCGCTGGTCTCGGTCGGTGCGCTCATGCCGTTCGTCGCCGCCGCCGGCGCCGTCGATCCCGGCCGGCGAGCGCGCACGTAACACGTGCCGTGAACCAGCACGTCGTCGAGCCGCGCGGTGCCGTCCGAGGATCGAATCGGCTGGTTGCAGACGATGCACTTCGCGACCTCGGCTGCTCGAACGAACGTACGGCGATCGCAGGCGGCGTGGATGTCTTCGCCGGTGGCAGGGCGCTCACCTGGCAGCAGGGGTTTGGAGCAGACCGCGCAGCGCGAAGCGTCAGTCATGCGTCAACAACAATAGCGGACACCGGCCACTTTTGTCACGGGCCGGGTCGCAATCGCTACGGGCTGTGGTCGGCGGCGACATTGCGTACTATATCGGCCAATGACGAGCACGGAGACCTTCCACGACATCCTGGCGCGCCGCGCCGCCGCACATCCCGACCGCGGGGCGATCGTGGACCATCGTCACCGCGTGACCTACGGCGAGCTGCTGCAGCGCGTGGATCGCGCAGCGTCAGCACTGCAGAGCCTGGGCGTCGGCGCCGGCGACGTCGTCACGATCCAGCTCCCCAACTGGGTCGAGTTCGCGTACGTGTTCTTCGCGTGCGAGCGGATCGGTGCGATCGCCAACCAGATCGGGCCGGACTTCCGGAGCCGTGAGGTCGACTACATCGTGCGGTTCTCGGAGAGCGGCGCCTTCGTGTGTCCGGCCACGTTCAAAGGCTTCGACTACGTGGAGATGGTGCGGTCGCTGCGCCCGAAGCTGACCGGGCTGAAGGCGGTGCTGGTCCTCGGCGGAGACGGGTCCGGCAGCGACACCCTCTCGCTCGACGACCTTATATATGGACCGGCGGCGCTCCCGCCAATGAAGCCACACCGCATGGCGGGCAGCGACGTCATGCGCATGGCATTCACGTCCGGCACGACGGGCAACCCGAAGGGCGTCACGCATTCGTTCGAGACCACGCTGCCCGCCGCCGACATCCTCAACGGCGCGATGAACGTCACCGAGCGCGAGGTGTTCCTGATCTATCTTCCGCTCGGGCTCAACTGGGGCTACCTCACGCTGCTGCAGTCGATCATGGCGGGTGCGCGCGCGGTCCTGCTCGATCGCTTCACCGGGCGCGCCGCGCTGGAGCTGATCGAGCGTGAGCGTGTCACGTTCATCCCGAGCGCGCCGGCCTCGATCATCGCGATGCTGAACGATCCCGAGCTGTCACGCTTCGATCTGTCGTCGCTGCGCGTCGTGATCACTGGCGGAGCCTCCTGCCCGATCGAGACCATTCGCGCGTATCGCGCGCACATGCCGGGCCATCTGATCGAGCTGTACGGCATGCTCGAGACCGGCTTTCATACGTTCACGCGGTTCGAGGACGATCCCGAGGCGGTCACGGGCACGATCGGCCGCGCGGCGCCGCGCATGCAGCTGCGGCTCATCGACGAGCACGGCCGCGACGTGCCGCCCGGCGCCGAGGGGGAGATCGCGGCCAAAGGCCCGTCGGTGCACCTCGGCTACTTCAAGAATCCCGCCGCGAACGCCGAGCTGTTCACCGCTGACGGCTGGTTCCGCACCGGCGATCTCGGTGTCATAGACCGCGCGGGCAACGTGCGTATCGTCGGCCGGCTCAAGGAGATGATCAATCGTGGCGGCAAGAAATTCTTTCCGCGCGAGGTCGAAGAGATCCTCTACACGCATCCCGCCGTGCTGCACGCCGCGATCGTCGGCGTGCCCGATCCGCGGCTGGGCGAGCGCAACTGCCTCTGCGTCATCCCGCGTCCCGGCCAGAGCGTGACGCTGCCGGAGATGGTCGCGTACCTTCGCGACGGCGTGGCGACCTACAAGCTGCCCGAGGAGCTCGAAATCTTCGACGAGTTTCCGTTCACGCCGACGGGAAAGATCCAGCGCCACGCGCTGACGCGGCAGGTGCTCTCACGGCGCGGAGAGGGCCGCGCGTGATCATCGACATGCATTCGCACTGGGGCACGCGGCGTGGGTACCCCTTCCAAACGCCGGCGGAGCTCGCGCAGCAGGAGCGCGTGTTCAAATCCAAGCCGCGTTACGTCAGCGAAGCCGAGATGGCCGAGCACTTTCGCAAAACCGGCGTGCGGGTGATGCTCGATCTCGGCGTGCGCATGTCGCAGTCCATCGACGAGGCGCGCGCACTGCACGACTACGCGTTCGAGACGCAGCGCGCGCATCGGGACGTCATTCTCGGCCACTGGCTGCACGTCGATCCCCGACACGGTCGCGACGCGGCGGCCGAGCTCGATCGCTGCCTGCGCGCCGCGCCCGGTGTCGTCGGCCTCGGCGTGCCGGGCTCGGGCTTCAACGTGCCGGCCGACGATCCGTCCTACGAGCCACTCTATCGGCTGTGCGCGGAGGCACGCGCGCCGGTGCTCATTATGGTCGGCACGACGGGCCTCGGCGCCGGCCAGCCGGGCGGCGGCGGCGTGCGGCTGGACGCCAGCCACCCGCGCCATCTCGACGAGGTCGCCGCGCGCCATCCCGAGCTGATCCTGGTCGCTTCGCGCCCGGCCTGGCCGTGGCAGACCGAGATGATCGCCATCCTCCTGCACAAGACCAGCGTCTGGTACGAGCTGCACGGCTGGTCTCCGCGCTATTTCGCGCCGGATCTCAAGCTCGAGATCTCGCGTCGGTTGGCCGAGCGCGTGATGTTCGGCGCCGACTATCCCCTGCTCGGCTACGAGCGGCTGCTCGCCGACTGGAAGTCCGAGGGCTACGCGGAGGACGTGCTGGAGCGCGTGCTACGCCGCAACGCCGAGGCGTTTCTGGCGACGGTGGGAGAGTGACGGAGGAAGATGTTCGGCGCGGCACTCTCGACGTAAGGCGTTTTGCCTACTCGAAAGGGGTCGGCTGCCCGAAAGCGCCCGTCCCATTATTGCGAAGCCGCGCCGAACGCAGAAAAACGCCTTGGCGGAGATGGCCGGAGAGTTGCTCGTGTCCCCCGCCAGGGACGACCGGTCACGGTATAGTGTCGGCCTAGCTTGAACGGCGGAGGCGGGGATCGTGCCAGATCCAGCGTACTTCCGTGACGGCGAGCAGCACGCTGCCGATCCATTGCCGTCGCACGGCGCCGACATCGTCCACGTGTGGAAAATCGATCTCGGGCGCTCGGACTGGCGTGGTTGTTTGGCTGCGTTGTCGATTGACGAGCGCGATCGTGCCGGGCGCTTCCTCTTCGAGCAGGACCGACGACGATTCGTCGTCGCGCGCGCGGCGCTGCGCAGCCTGATCGGCTGGCACGTGCAGGTGCCCGCCAGGCGGATCCATCTGACCGTTCAATCGCACGGTAAGCCGCGGCTCGTCGCAGACGGTCATGAGGACAAGGTGCGCTTCAACGTCTCGCACTCTTACGATCTGGCGCTCATCGCCATCAGCGGCGAGCGCGAAGTCGGCGTCGATGTCGAGCGGATCCGTCCGCTCGCCGACCTCGATAATATTGCGGCGCGTCATTTCGCGCCGGCAGAGCGCCAGGCACTGTTCCGAGCGATGCCGGTCGACCGCCTCCCACTTTTCTACCGGTACTGGACGCTGAAAGAGGCGTATCTCAAAGCTCGAGGATTCGGGATACACATGCCGCTCGACGCTGTCGACGTCTCCGCGGCGGCCGAAGATCCCTTCGTTCTGCAAGGCGGATGGAGCGCCCGAACGCTGACGTGCGAGCCGGGCTATGCGGCGGCCCTCGTTGTCGCGGGTCGAGCCGAGTACTCGGTGGCGATCTCGGCCGGTCCCTTGACGCGGACCGACACACCTCCTACAGTCGATACCTCCACTTCGGCAAATGGATAACCCAGTGCCGAGCCCGGAAGGGTACAACCCCACGCAGTGTGCTCAGTGCGGGGCAGCCTATCCCCCCGCTGCGCGCTTTTGCCAGGAATGCGGCGCGCCGCTCGCGTATCGCTGCGAGGCGTGCGGCGCGAGCAATCGCCACGGCGCGAAGTTCTGCCTCGAGTGCGGTACCGCCTTGTCGCCTTCGCGCTCGGTCGCGACGCGTCCGTCACCACCCCAGGCCACCTCGCCAACCAGGGACGTGCCGGCGGCGGCGGCCGAAGACGTAACGTCGCGAATCCGAGCCGGCTATACGCCGGCGTATCTCGCTGAAAAAATCCTGACGACGCGCGGCGCTCTCGAGGGTGAGCGCAAAGTCATCACCGTGCTGTTCGCGGACGTCGTGGACTCCTCGGCGTTCGCACAGCGTATCGATCCCGAGCGACTCCACCAGTTGATGGGGCAGGTGCTGCAGCTCGTGGCCGAGACGATCCACCGCTACGAGGGCACGGTGAACCAGTACCTCGGTGACGGCGTCATGGCGCTGTTCGGCGCGCCGTTCGCGCTGGAAGATCATGGGGTGCGCGCCGTCCAGGCGGCCCTCGCGGTTCAGGAGACGATTCGCGGCTATGGCGCGCAATTCCAGCGCGAGCATGGCATGGGCCTCTCGCTGCGCATCGGCATCAACACCGGTCCGGTCGTGGTAGGGCGAATCGGTGACGACCTTCGCATGGACTACACCGCCGTCGGGAACACCACCCATATCGCATCGCGCTTGCAGGCCCTCGCGGAGCCCGGAGCGATCCTCGTATCAGACGACACACACCGCTTGGTCGAAGGCTACGTCACGAGCGAACCGCTCGGGCCGATCGAGGTGCGGGGCCAACGCGACCGCGTCAACGCCTACCGCGTCACGGGCCGTCGGCGGTGGCGCAGTCGACTCGAAATGACCGCGTCGCGCGGTTTGACCCAGCTCGCGGGACGGCGCCGCGAGCTCGCGCTGCTCCATGACTGTCTGCGGCGCGTTCAGGCTGGCCACGGACAGGTGGTCGGCGTCGCCGGAGAGCCGGGGCTCGGCAAGTCGCGTCTGTTGTACGAGCTGCACGGCGCGGTCGCCGATGAGGCGGTGGACTGGCTCGAGGGCCATTGCCTCGCCTACAGTACGACGCTGCCGTACGGTCCCGTCCTGCAAATCCTCCGGTCCTTGTTCCACATCGAAGACGGCGACAATGCTCTCCAGATTCAGGCGAAGCTCCGCGACGGCGTGCTCGCGCTCGAGCGGGGCATCGCGCCGATGCAGCCATTCCTCGAAGCCCTCTTCGGACTGCCCGGGTCCGACGAGGCGCTGCGGCACCTCGATCGTCAGCATCGGCGCCAACAGACGCTCGAGATGATTCGCGCGGTCGTGGTCGCGGCCAGCCGTCAGCGACCGCTCGTTCTCGTGTGTGAGAATCTGCACTGGATCGACCAGAGCTCCGAAGACGTCCTCGCCTTCATGGCGGGCAGCCTCACCGCCGTGCCGATTCTGATCCTGACGACACATCGCACGGGTTACACCGTACGGTGGGCCGACAAGCCTCATTACACGCAGATCGCGCTCGAGCGTCTCGCGCGACTGGAGGTGGAGGAGATGCTCCGCGCGCTCCTGGGGGCGCAGGAGTTCCCCGCGGAGTTCCTGCAGTTCGTCCGAGACAAGGCTGACGGCAATCCTCTCTTCATCGAAGAGGTGACTCAGGCGCTCGTCGAGCGCGATCTCCTCGTTCGCGAGGACGGCCGGCTGCGCCTGAGCGAAGGCGCGGTCATGGACTGGCCTGCGACGATTCAGGACATCGTCCAGGCGCGCATCGATCGGCTCGACGAAAACGTGAAGGACACCATACAGATCGCGGCGATTATCGGCCGCGAGTTCGATCTGCGCCTCCTCGGACGCGTGTCCGGCCGCCCAGCCGACATCGCGGGCCATCTCGAAGCACTGAAGCGGCTCGACCTCATCCATGAGGCGCACTTCTTCCCGCGCCTCGAATATCGGTTCAAGCACGCGGTCATCCAGGACGTCGTCTACAAGAGCCTCCTTGCGCCGCGACGACAGGCGTTGCATACGCTCGTCGGACGGAGCATCGAGGAGCTGAACCCCGACCAGATCGAAGAACACGCCGTTGTCCTCGCACATCACTACGCGCACAGCAGCCACCCGGAGAGCGCGATCAAATACGCGCTGCTCGCCGGCGATCGGGCCGCTCGCGTCTACGCCAACGCGGAGGCCTCCGCGTACTACGATCAGGCGCTCGCCCTGACGCGGGCTCTGACGGCAACGCCAGAGCGTAACCGCACGGAAATCGACGCCACGATAAAGCGCGCGAGTGTCGGCACCACGCGCGAAGCGTTGGAGCAGGACCGCCACAACCTCGAGCAGGCCAGGACCCTTGCCGAAGCGCTCAAGGACGAGCCGCGTCTTGCACGGGTGCTCTACTGGCTGGGACGGGTCGCATACGTGCGCGGCGCCTTCCAGCCGGCGACGGACTACTCGGAGCAGAGTCTGGCGATCGCCGATCGCCGGCACGACGAGGACCTTGCCGCGCCGCCGGTGAACCTCATGGGGCGCAGCTACTACCTCATGGGCGAGTACGCTCGCGCCGCCGAGTTGCTCGTCCGCAGTGTCGAGCAGATGCACCACCTCGGGAACACGACCGAAGAGGCCACGGCTGCCGGTTTCGCAGGCGTCGCGCTCGCCGCGATCGGAGACTTCGAACGCGCCCTCGCGTATGCCGACCGCGGCCTTCGTCTTGCCGAAAAGCTCGGCAATCCGTTCGTGCAGGCCGCCGCCTACAACTATCGCGCCGTCGCGTACTGCCACCGCGGGGCGGGCCGAGAGGCGATCGCGGATTGCCAGGAAGCGCGCAAGGTGGCAGAGCGCGCGGGCGATCGCTTCCGTATCTACCTGCTTCAGTTCTACGAGGGCCAAGCGTACATGATGATCGGCGACCCGGCCCGTGCGCGCGAGCTGCTCGAAGACAGCATCGGACTGGCGAAGCAGCTCGGAACGACGACGCTGCTGGCCTGGGGACAAGGCTTGCTCGCGACGTCGCTGCTCGAGCTCGGGCAGCCGGATGCCGTCCCGCCGCTGTGCGAGGAGGCGATCAGTCTCGCCGAGCAAACGCGTGATCGGCTGGCCAATGCGCTCGCTCACCGCACGCTCGCGGAAGCGGTCGCGGAGCTGACACCAGCAGACCCCGAACGTGCAGAGCGTCTCGTGCTCGACGCCATGCGCATCCAACACGAGGTTGGCAGCCGACCGGAGTTGGCGCGCAGCCACGTGACGTACGCTCGACTTCTCCAGCGCTGGGGCCGCCGTGCCGACGCGAAGGCGCACCTCACCGAAGCGCTCGATATGTTCCGTGCGATGGACATGCGGCGCGATCTTGCCGAGGCTGAACGCCTCGCCGCCGATCTGGCCTAGTGAGTTGCCGTGCCCTTGAAGGCGGCGATTGGCATCGCTCTCCGCGGAGGGCGGCCGCAATGACGTTGAAGCCGTGAGCACAATCGCCGCTCCGCCGCGTATCGGGATTGTGCTCAGCGGTTGGGCGCCGGCCATGACGCTCATGTCGGGCGTCATGCGAGCCCTCATCGAGGACAACATCCCCATCCGCGTAATCAGCACCTCCGGCATCGGCGGGCTGATTGGGCTCCTATCGCTGGCGCCGAGAGGCAAGGCGCCAGACCAAGCCTTGAGAGAACTGCCGAATCTGTTCGTCTCCGATCTCCTCTACAGGTTCGTGCCGCTCAACTTCAAGGTGTTCTACAAAAACGGACCGTTCGCCCAGGCCTCGTACGAGTTCCGCGAGCACCTACCGAAGATCCCCGTCGATCCGGCTGCGGCAAAGCCGCTCGTGAGGTTCTTCAACGACTCGATGGACCTCCTCGCCACGGTGCTCACACCGACCGGGTTGGAGAGCTACCGCAGTGGTCTGATGAGCCAGGTGTCAATGCTCGAGGACCTCGTTGACTTCGCGCAACTGCGCAACCACAACACGCGCTTTTACCTCAGCGCATTCGACCTGACCGCGAAGACACAGCGGATCTTTCGCAACCAGGACGTTGGCGCCGACGCCTATCGGGCGGCCCAGGCCATGTTCCTGCTCTTTCCGCCTGAGCACGTCGACGGTCATCTATTCACCACCGGCGCGACCCACGACCCCACCGGACTTCAGGCGATCTGGCTCCACGAGCGCAATAAGCTCGACATGATCATCGCGCTCGATCCGATGGGCCCCGCCATCTGGCGTGCTCCGAAAAACATCCACGACGCCTTTCAGCTCATGCTCCTGAATCCGATCGTCGCGTTGCAAGTCCTGACGTTCGCGCTCTACGCCAACATCGAATTCGCGAGCAACCAACTCGCGGGCAGTGCGTCGCAGACGTCGGCGGTGCCGACGCTGCCGAAGCTCTACCGGATTCCGTTCGATGCCCCGCCCTGCGACATTCCTCCGGCGTATTATCACGAGATGCTGGAGTGGACGCACGACAACGCGGTGACGCTCGAGAGTATCGGGTACTGCGCTGCGAAGACGTTCGTCAGGGATCAGCGTTTAGTGAACCCGAACGACTTCGAGATGCAGTACCGCTACTTCCATCGGCTCGAGCGTCGTTCACGACAGTTCGTGAGGATGTTCGACCAGCTCCGCCTCTTCGCGCCTGCGTTCTGGAGAGAGCACTTTGTTCGGCATCCAGAGGGTCACTGGCGACCAAGAGGCGGCACGTCGCACGCCTCCGAGGAGGCGTGACGACCATGGCTCAGACGGTTGACTGGTTGACCCAACCCTCAGGAAAGGGCGTGCTCGTCAGCGGCGGCGCGCCCAATCTTCATCTGGCCGCCGGCGCCCTGTGCGCATTCTACGAGCATCGCGTGAGCTTCGACCTCATTGGGGCGGCCGGAGCGGGGGCGCTCCCAGGGTTGCTCTACTCTGTCCCCAAAAATAGAGATCCGGTCGCGGCCCTCAAGTCGACGATCTATATGAACGTCCACGACTTGATCTACGCCCTGGTCCCCGACAACTTCAAAATCTTCTTTAAACGGGGCCCGTTGACGGAGCCCTTCTGGCGGCTTGGGCGCCTGCTCCCGCGCTTCTCCCTGACGCCCGCCGACCGGGACCACAGCAGCCTGCGACGCCTCTACAACGACTGGGTCGACCTGATGGTGGCGGCGTTGACGCCGGCTACCCTCTGGTATGGATCGCCGAGCGTTTGCACGCGCGTCGGCGTCATTGACGACGTGGTGGACTGGGAGAGGCTCCACGCCTATTCGAAGGAGTTCTATTTGAACACCTTCGACCTCGGCACACTGGAGCTGAAAGTCTTCGACAAGACCAACTTGACCCCGGAATCGTTCTACGCCGCGCTCGCCATGCCGTGGCTGTACGAGCCCACAATAGTCGGGAACCGCGTTTACACGGAGGGGGCTGCCCACGACCCGTCTGGCCTCGAAGCGCTATGGAATGCACTCGGGATAGGCGGGCAGGGTGTTTTGGGCGCGCAGCCCAAGGTTGAAATGCTCATCGCGCTGGACACGGTCGTCACCGACGTCTGGCTCGACCCCGCAAACATTCAGGAGGCGCTCGAGCTGGCGGTCATGGACCCTATCGTGTGCCTGACCGAGTATGTGCTGGCGCTCTATTCCCGGCTGGAATTCTTCCTCGCGCAGACCGGGGTGAAGGTCCCCAAGATCTACTACGTTCCGTTTCCGATTCCGGCGAAGGACGCTTCGCGAATTCTCGACTGGAGCTACTCCAACGCCGTGTCCCTCTGGGAAATCGGCCATGAGGCGGCGGACAAATTCTGCACTGTGCTGCAGTACGGCAACCAGAATGACCTCGAGGCCTACAGGTACTACCGAGTGCGACGGAACCGGCCCCTGGTCGGCGACTTCCTCAAGCTGTTTGATGACCTGCTTCCGGTTTGACGGGGAGCCCACGCATGGAAGACGAGATCGGCCGCGAAACGCTTCTAGAGCTGCTCACACTGCAGATCAGTATCTTGGAGAGATACAAGAAACTACTGGAGCATGACCAGCGGAAAAAAGCCAAGAAAGCTCTCAACGAAGTCCTGAAGGCCGCCATAGCGGCCGTCGAGCCAATAGTCACCTGGCAACACATGGCGTACGACGAAGCTGTTGGCGTGCACGAAGACGCGGTGAAAAAGACGCACGACCTACTCAAGAAACTTCTGGACGAGGAAAAGGAGCGCGCCGAGATGCACAAGAGAATGCGTCAACAAGCCTCCGAACGCCGTGGCGGGCAGACGTAGCCGGCTCATGACCCGCTGGCTCCTCGAGCGGCTCGCGCGGTTCCCGGACCGAGACGCGATCGTCGACGACCACCGCGTGATGACCCACCGCCAGCTTGTCGACCGAGTCGCGGCCTGGTCGACGATCCTCGACAATCGCGCGCTCCCGGCGGGGTCCGTGATCGCTCTTCAGGGCCACGCGTCACCCGATATCTATGCGCTGTTTGTGGCCGTACTCGTGACCGGCAGAATCGCGGTTCCCCTGCCCGCGAACAGCGAAGATTGCGAGCGTTTCCTCGAGATCGCCCAGGCCAACGCGCTGTTTGAGTTCGCCCCATCGGGCGAGTGGGACTTCCGATCGCGGCCGGGCGCGACCGCGCCGGCGCCGCTGCTGCAGCGACTGCGCGAGCGCGGGCGCGCGGGGCTCATTGTCTTCAGCTCCGGATCGAGCGGCACGCGCAAGGCTGCACTGTTCGAGCTGGACACGCTGCTCAAACGCTATCGTGAGCCCGCCCGCGGGTACCGAAGTCTGTTGTTTCTCCAGCTCGATCACCTGGGCGGGGTTCACACGCTGCTGCACACGCTGGCGCACGGCGGCACGGCCATCCTGAACCCAGATCGCCGACCGGAGTCGATCTGTCAGACGGTGGAACGCTATCGCGTCGAGCTTTTGCCGACCACACCGACGTTTCTCCGCATGCTCGTCATCTCAGGCCTGCACGAGCGCTACGACCTCTCATCGCTCCGCCTCATTACGTACGGCACGGAGCCTATGCCGCCGAGCACGCTGGCCGCGCTGACGCCATTGTTCCCGGACGCTCGTTTCAAGCAGACGTACGGCCTGTCCGAGCTGGGAGTGTTGCCGACCAGGTCCAGAACTTCAGATTCCCTCTGGCTCGAGATCGGCGGAGTGGGATGCGAGGCGCGTGTCGTCGACGACGTGCTTTGGATTCGATCCGAGACCGCGATGCTGGGCTATCTCAACGCGCCGAGCCCGTTTGATCAGGGCGGCTGGTACAACACCGGCGATCTGGTGCAGGTCGACGGCTCCTATGTCCGGATCCTCGGCCGGCACTCCGAGGTGATCAACGTCGGCGGTGAAAAGGTCCATCCGGTCGAGGTCGAGAGCGTGCTGCTCGAAATGGACGACATCAGCGACGCGACGGTCTGGGCCCACCCGAGTCCGGTCACCGGCCATGTGGTCGCCGCCCGCGTGACGCCGCGTCGGCGCTATGATGCCGCGACGCTGGAGCAGCGAGTCTATCGATATTGCCAAGGGCGGTTGGCGCCCTGGAAGATCCCCGCTGTCATCGAGATCGTCGACGGCGAGCATCACGGGGCGCGCTTCAAGAAGCTGCGAGCTCGCGCAGAGGCCGCATCGCAACCCGCATAACACTCTGAAGCGAAACAGTGAGGAGCGCGAGTGGGAGACCAGGTCGCGTTGATCAGCGGTGGCAGTCGCGGGCTCGGGGCCGCGATTGCACGCCGCTGCCTGCGGGCAGGATACGTCGTCGCGACATTCAGCAGGTCGACTGCTCCGTTCGTGGACGAGCAACGAGACAAGGATCCGGCGGGTGCGCGGTTCTACTGGGCGCCCGTCGATGGCCACGACGCCGGCGCGCTCAAGCGGTTCGTGGATGCGGTGTCGGAGCGCTGGGGCGGTGTGGACGCCGTCGTGAACAACGCCGCTGTGGGCCGTTTCGGCGCCTTCCCATTGATGCGTCTGCAAGACATCGACGAGACGCTGCAGCTCAACCTCCGTGCCAACCTCGTCCTGACGCGCGTGTGCGTGCCTTCAATGGTCTCGCGCGGTGGCGGGTGCATCCTCAACATCTCGTCGGTGAACGCGATCCGGGGAAATGCCGGTGTCGCCACCTACAGTGCCACCAAGGCGGGGCTAGACGGCTTCACCCGGGCGCTGGCGCGCGAGCTCGGGCCGAGCAACATCCGGGTCAACTCGTTGGCGCCGGGATATTTCCAGAGCGAGATGGTCGCCGGCCTGACGGACCGTCAGACACGCACGCTGGTGCGCAGCACGCCACTGGGGCGATTGGGCACCGCGGATGAGATTGCCGACGCGGCGATATTCCTCCTGTCTCCGGCCGCCGGTTTCATTACTGGACAGACGCTTGTCGTCGACGGAGGGCTCACATGCTGAACGGCAAGCCGACTGACGGAGAAATCGAGCAAACCATCCGCCTGGCGATCGCCGACGTCCTACGGCGTCGGGGTCACGAGGTTCCCCCGTTCGACGAAGACGCCCTGCTCGTCGAGACCGGACTGACGTCCCTGGACCTCGCGGCGCTGATCGCTCGGCTCGAGCAGCGATGGAAAATCGACCCGTTCCTCGAGGCCGTGCCGATCACGGAAGTCCGAACGGTCGCTGATCTCTGTCGCGCGTATCGCGACTTCATCAACAGCACGTAGGGCGACGCGAGCGATGCTGCGCACGAATCGTTCGCGGCGAGCGTCAGCTCGGCGCCGGGGCTCTGAGCCGTCGGATATCGCGATCATCGGCATGGCGTGCCGGTTTCCGGGCGCCGCGACACCCGAGTCGTTCTGGAGCAATCTGGTTCGCGGCGTCGAATCGATCACGTTCTTCTCCGACGACGAGCTGCGCGTCGCCGGCGTTCCGGCGGACATGCTCCGCCATCCCCACTACGTGAAAGCGGCACCAATCCTCGAATCCCCGGCCGGCTTCGACGCCGCCTTCTTCGATTACTCCCCGGCCGAGGCACGGTTGATGGACCCGCAGCATCGCCTCTTCCTCGAGGTCGCGTGGGAAACCTTCGAAGACGCCGGCTATGACCCATTGGGTGACAAGGGCGTCGTCGGTGTGTACGCGGGCGCCGGCGGGCTGGTCTCCAGTTATATGGTCCACCACGATCGTCCGGAGCTGCGGGGCCAGACGGGTGACCTCGGTCACATCGCGAACGATCGCGACTTTCTCTGTTCTCGCCTGTCGTTCAAGCTGAATCTCACCGGGCCGAGCGTGAACGTCCAGACCGCCTGCTCGACGTCGCTGGTCGCCGTTCACCTTGCGTGCCGAAGCCTGCGGGACGGCGAGGCCGACATGGCGCTCGCCGGCGCGTCGGTGGTGCGCGTTCCTCATGTCCGTGGCTACACGGCCGAGCCTGGCGGGATCTATTCGCCCGACGGGCATTGCCGTGCCTTCGACGCCAAAGGCAGCGGAACGCTGTTCGGCAGCGGCGTCGCGGCCGTCTTGCTCAAGCCGCTGGCGCCGGCACTCGCCGATGAGGACCGCATCTACGCGATCGTCAGAGGCTCGGCCATCGACAACGACGGCGGGATGAAGCTGAATTACACGGCTTCCACCGTCGAGGCGCAGGCGCGCGCGATGGCCGCCGCGCTTTCGCAGGCGCACATCGCGCCGAACACGATCGGCTACGTGGAGTGCCACGGGACGGCCACCGTGCTGGGCGATCCCCTCGAGATCCAGGCCCTCACTCGAGCGTTCCGCGCACAGACCGATGGCGTCGGCTTCTGCCCGATCGGCTCGGTGAAGTCGAACGTCGGTCATCTCGAGCAGTGCGCCGGGCTGGCCGGGCTTCTCAAAGCCACGCTGGCGCTCCACCATCGCGCCATCCCACCCAGCCTGCATTTCGAAACGCCGAACCCGCGTATCCCCTTCGCGCGCTCGCCGTTCTTCGTGAACACGACGCTTCGGCCATTCGAGAGAGGCGCCGGTCCACGCCGCGCGGCCGTGAACTCCATCGGCATGGGCGGCACCAACGCCTTCGTCGTGATCGAGGAGCCGCCGCCGCTGAAGCCAACGCGGCGGCGGCGCCCGTTCGGCGTGCTCAGTCTGTCAGCCAAGACGGACGAAGCGCTCGCCGCGCAGGTTGCGAACGTCCGGCGTGCGCTCGCGGCCGAGGATGGCCCCGACCTGCGCGACGCGTGTCTGACCGCGAACCGCGGACGTCATCACTTCGGCCATCGGTTCTCGGCATTGGGCCGTGACCGTTCCGAGGTCCTTGCCGGGCTCGATCGGTTCCTCGCGGGCGACCGAAGCCACGTCGGGCACGAAGTCAAGCGGCGTCGTGAGCCGGTTGTCTTTCTGTTCTCAGGACAGGGATCTCAGTACGTCCGTATGGGTGAAGCGCTGCACCGAAGCGAGCGCGTTGTCCGGGACATGCTCGAGCGGTGCTTCGCTCTCTTCGAAAGTGCCGGAATCGACGTCCCAGAAGCGGTCTTCAGCGACGACGACACTCGGCTCACACGGACACTCTATGCGCAGCCGGCTCTGTTCGCGCTGCAAGTGGCTCTCGCCAACCTCTGGGTCGCCTGGGGCATCACGCCTGACACCGTCATCGGCCACAGCGTCGGCGAGTTCGCCGCCGCCGTCACGGCCGGTGTGTTGTCGCTGGAGGATGCGGTCCGGCTGGTCGCCGCTCGTGCGCGACTGATGAACGACCTGCCGGGCGGCGGCGGCATGGTCGCCGTCGCCGCGCGGTCCGAAGCTGTCCGTTCGTTGTTTCCGATGGAGCCACACCATCTCACGGTGGCAGCCGAGAACGCGCCCGAGAGCACGGTCGTCTCCGGCTCGAAGGCCGCGCTGCGGTCGTTTGTCGCACGCTGCCGGGCGCTCGAAATCCCCGTGACTGAGCTGAAGGTCTCGCACGCGTTCCATTCGCCGCTGATGGACCCCATCCTCGACGCCGTTGAAGCGACCGCCCGAGCGGTCGTCTTCAGACCGCCCCGTGTCCGCTGGATCTCGACGCTGACCGGCGACGAGGTCACCGAAGCCCCGCGGCCGGGTTATTGGAGCGATCAGCTCCGCGGAACCGTGCGGTTCCGAACCGCTGTGGAGCAGGCGGCACGGCCAGGCGCGATCATGCTCGAAATCGGGCCCGGAGCGACCTTGATCACCCTCGGTCGGCAATGCGTCACACGGGACGTCACCTGGATTCCTTCACTCACGGAGCGCGAGGGCGACTGGAAGAGCATCCTCGATGCCGTGCGCCGACTCTATCTCACGGGATGCACGGTTCGGTGGAACACGTTCGAGTCTGCCGGCGGTCGTCGCATCAAGCTCCCGACGTACCCGTTTCAGCACCGCGACTACTGGCTGGAGCCTCGCACCCTCGAGCCCGCGGCCGCGACACCGCAGACCACGGCGCGCGTCGAGCGCACGCATCCGATCCTTGGCGAGCGACTCGGTGACGGCGTCCGCTTCGAGTCGGTGCTCGGGCTCGACCAGCGCTCCTTCCTCGGTGATCACCGCCTGTTCCAACGGACCGTGCTGCCCACGACGGCGATCCTCGACGCCGTGATGGCCGCGGCGCACGGCGCGCTGGACCTGACGCGGCCGGCGATCACCGACTTCGTCTACGAGCGCCCGCTGCTGGTGCCGGACGACCAAGCCGTTGTGATCCAGGTGACGCTCGAGCCACAGACGGAGCGCACTGCGTTCCGGGTGGAGAGCACCGGCCTGGACAGCGACGATCCGTGGCGGTTGCACGCCACCGGCGTCCTACAGGACGAGTTCGTCGCGGGCGAATTTCCGCCACTACCTTCGCCGGCCACACGCGCTGGACGAGCTGCCGTTCCGACGCCATCGTTCTATCAATTCCTCGACGCGCACGGTCTCTCGTACGGCCCGGCCTTTCGAGGAATCGTCAACCTCTGGCGAGGCGACGATGAGGCGCTTGCCCGCGTGACGCTTCCGAACGGGTTGGCGACCGACGACTACCTGCTGCATCCCGCATTCCTCGATGCGTGCCTTCATCTGTATTCGGCGGTGATTCGAAAGTACGGGACGTTCGGCGACCCGGCGCATGACGGCGAGCGCAGCATTTACGTCCCGATCGCCGCCGAGGGCTTCCACCTCTATCGTTCCGGCGTGACGCGCGGCTGGGTCCACGCGTCGGTGCTCGAGCGCGCAGGTGAAGATGAGGCTCAGCTGAAGCTCGACGTACGCGTCTGGGACGAGGACGGCCGTCCCGTTGCAATGTTCCGCGGCCTGACGATTCGGCAGGCCGGGGCGTCGATGTTCACGCCTGCCGAGCAGCGGGACCTCACGCAGGTGCTGTATGGCGTCAAGTGGCGCCAGGTCGCTCGCCCGTCACGATCGGTTGCGCTTCGCCGGCACTGGTACCTGGTCTCGGAGGCGAGCGGCGTGGCCAAGCGCCTCGCCGATGCGCTGCGAACGGAAGGGGCCGCGAGCGTCGGCCTCGTTACGCCGAACGCTGCGGCGGTCGAACAGATGATGGCGACAATGCCGGACGACTCCGTTGGCGTCTTGTATCTTGGCGCGCGATCTGCGCCGTCGCTGCGACCGGCGGATCCCCGGCCGACACTGTTCACCGAGACGCTGGTGTGTGGCGAAAGCATCGATCTGGTGAAGGCCCTCGATCGCGCTCGCGCTCGACTCCGCACGCCGCCTCGTCTGTGGCTCGTCACGCGCGGCGCCCAGGACGCCGACGGCGCAGCGCCGATCGACATTGTCCAGAGCCCATTGTGGGGATTGGGGCGGACGCTCGCGCTGGAATATGCCGACCTGTGGGGCGGATTGATTGATCTCTCTGCCGATGCCGATGACACGGCCTGTGCCGACCTGCTCGTCCGGGAGTTGAAGGCTGAGAGCCCGGACGATCAGATCGTCTTGCGGGCCGGGAGGCGCTTCGCTCCTCGGGTCACGAGGCTCGGGGCTGAGGTCGTGCCGCCACGGCCCGTCGTCCTCATCGACAACGCGACGTACTGGATTGTCGGGGGGCTGGGCCGGATAGGTCTCAAGGTCGCTGAGGCTCTGGTGGCCGCCGGCGCGCGCCACCTGGTTCTCACCGGCCGTCACGCCACCGAACGCGACACGACCGCGGCGCTCGAGGCGCTCCGGCGCAGCGCGGAGGTCGTCGTGATGGCATCGGACGTGACGCGCGCAACCGACGTGCAGGCGGTCCTGACTCGTATCGAACGATCCATGCCGCCGCTCAAGGGAGTGATCCACGCCGCGGCAGTGTTCGATGGCGCCGTTGTTGCGAATCTGACCGGCGAACAGCTGCGAGCGGTCCTCGCACCGAAGGTGGCCGGCGGATGGCTGTTGCATCGCGAGACGAGCAAACTGGATCTGGACTTCTTCGTTTTGTTCTCCTCCGTGTTGAGCATCTGGGGCGGGGCCGGCCAGGCCGCCTACACGGCGGCGAACAGCTTCCTGGATGCGCTCGCGGTATTCCGCCGGGCTCATGGCCTGCCAGCGACGGTGCTCAACTGGGGCCCGTGGGCCGACGCGTCGCTTGCGGAGCGATGGGGAAGCAGTGGGATGGTGCTGTGGAAGCAGCGGGGCACGGCGCCGTTGGCACCCGAAACCTGCCTCGCCGTCCTGTTGCGTTTCCTCGGTGGCGGCCCCGCGCAGGTGCTCGTTTCCGAAACAGCCTGGGGCCACTTCCTCGGTCAATTCCGCGACGTGCCGCCCCTGTATAGCGAGGTGGCGGACGGCCTCGAGCGAGGCCTGGATATCAGCGAGCCTTGTGGAGGGTCGGTCAGCGTCATCGAGACCGTGCGCCGGCACGCCAGTCGCGTACTCGGACTTGCGAGCTTGGTCGATGTCGAGCGACCGCTCAATGAGCTAGGCCTCGACTCGCTGCTCGCCGTCTCGCTCGCCAATCGGCTGCGGCAAGCTCTGAACGTCACCGTGCCGACCGCCATGCTCCTGAAAGGTTCCAGCGTCAGGGCACTCGTCACTGAACTCTTCCCGAACGAGACACCGCCGCAGCAGGCGCCGCCAGACGACGGCGCGATCGGCCATGCACGGGCGGCGATCGTGGCGGGTCGCGGCTGGCTCATTTTCCCTCGGCCGAACGTCGACGCCAGGACGCGGCTGTTCTGCTTTCCGTTCGCTGGGGGCGGGGCCGCCACATTTCGTCCCTGGGCCGATCGCCTCGACCCCAGCATCGAGCTGGTAGCCGTCGAGCCCCCGGGTCGCCAGACGCGCATCGACGAACCACCGATTCGCGACATGAAAACCTTCGTGGGCGATCTCGTCCCAGAATTGCTGCCGTTCTTGGACAAGCCCTTTGCCGTGTACGGCCATTGCCTGGGAGCGCTCACGCTGTTCGAAACCGTGCGAGCGTTGCTCCGGCAGGGACGGGAGGCGCCAGTGCATGTCTTCGTCTCGGGAGCCCGCGCGCCCGACGAGCTGCACCGGCAGCAGACCTTCGAGTTGAACTTGCTGGTACGCCTGTGCGGGCTGCCGAAGTACGACATCTTCACGCCCGTATACCGTCAAAGCGACGACGTCTTCGCTGAGGTCCTTCGGGAGTTCAAGGTGCTGGCGACCGAGAGTTTTCTCAGCGACCCCGAGCTGCGGCGCCTGATTCTGCCCGTGATCCGAGCCGAATTCGAGATGAGCTCGAATTATCGGTATGTGCCCGACGTGACCTTGGACGCTCCGATCACGTGCCTCACCGGGCTTCACGATACGTACGTCACCGCGGAGAATGCCGCCGCCTGGGGTCGATTCACGACCGGCCGGTTCCAGCTCCTCACGGTCGAGACCGACCACTTCCTCGTCGTCGATGATGAGGACCTGCTGATTCGTGTCGTGAATCGCGAGCTGACGGCTGCGCGATTGAACCACGCCGCGAAGGACTGACGATGCCCTTGGCCATGGCGATCGAGCGATTCGGACTTGGGAACCTTCGCCCGGACTACCGACCGGCCGAGCGACTCGGTCCAGGCCTCGTCCGGATCGCGCTCAAAGCCGTGTCGTTGAATTACCGCGACGTCCTCGTCCTGCGCGGCACGTATGACGAAGGGTTGAGCGTCCCGCTCATTCCGTGCAGCGACGGCGCCGGGGTCGTCCTCGAGGTCGGTGCCGACGTTCCCGATCTCAAGGCAGGAGATCGAATCTGCACGCATATGGTGCCCGACTGGCAGGACGGACGGCTCGAACCGTGCATGCGCTCAACGACGCTCGGCGGCCCGGCCCAGGGCGTGCTCTGCGAAGAGCGCGTGCTCCCATCCAGCGCCGTGCTCCCGATTCCCGCCACGCTATCGTTCGAGGAAGCGGCATGTCTTCCCGTCGCCGGACTGACGGCGTGGTGCGCTCTCGCGCGAAGCGCAGCGCTCGCGCGAGGCAATCGCGTGCTCCTGCTGGGCACGGGCGGCGTCAGCACTCTCGCGCTTCAGATCGCCAAGCGTCTGGGCGCGCACGTGGCGGTAACGTCCTCATCCGACGCAAAATTGGCGCGCGTCCAGGCTCTGGGCGCCGACTTTACAGCGAATTACCATCGCGACCCCTGGGCAGACATGGTGCGCGAGTGGAGTGGCGGTGGGGTCGACGTCGTTCTCGAGACCGGCGGCCCGGGGACCCTCTCACAATCGCTCAGGGCGACGCGAGACGGCGGCACTGTCGTGCTGCTCGGGGTTCTGGCGTCTCGGGCTCGCCCAACCGATCTGACAGACGTTCTCCTGCGGCAGATCCGCATCCAGGGGATATTCGTCGGAAGCCGGACGGAGCTCGAGCGGTGCGTCGCGTTCGTCGCTTCCAACGGCATCCACCCCGTGATCGACCGGGTCTTCGAACGGATCACCGCTGCGCGGCATGCGTTTGCTCATCTCGTCACAGGCAGGCATCTCGGCAAAGTCGTCATCGGTGTGTCTGCGTGAGCCGTCGGCGATACGGCATCTGGCCCTAGACCGAAAGTCCCACTTGAGCGCGCCTCGCCGTTCGTGGCACTGGTGCGCAGCGGCGCACCGGCGTCGCGGGGGAGGGACACCCATGCTCGAGCTCATCTGGATCATCATCATCGGCGCCGTCGTCGGCGCGCTCGCGAAGCTGATCATGCCGGGGCGAGATCCTGGAGGGTTCTTCATTACGGCCCTCCTTGGGATGGGCGGGGCGCTCGTCGCGACATTCCTCGGCCGGATGCTGGGCCTCTACGAAGCCCATCAGAGTGCCGGCTTCATCGCGTCGATCATCGGAGCCCTCATCGTCCTGGGCATCTATCACGCCGTCAGAAGCCGGCAGGTCTAGGAGCTGCGGAGCAGCGCCGGCACTCGACGCAGGGCGCGCATGATTCTCGGGATCAGCCACGCCATGCCGATCACCGCGAACGCGAGGAGGCCGAGAAAGACCAGCGGGAAGAACGTCATCAATGCGGAGAAGCCAACCGCGATGGCGTCCTCCGCGACGCTCACGGCCGCGCCGGCGCCCGGCGCGACTGAATTGACCGTGACCCGTGTGACGGCCTTACTGCCGTGCGAGCCGAGCGCGAGACCGCCGCCGACGAGCAGCGCGGCGACTCGCACCGGCGGGTCGAAGTCCGCGAACGCCGACGCCGCAAGGATGGCGCCGGCCGGGACGCGGATGAACGTGTGGATCGCGTCCCACACCGAGTCCACCACGGGAATCTTGTCCGCCACGAACTCGATCACGTAGAGGACCACGGCCAGCCCGATGATCCATGGGTGAGACAGGACGCCGAGGTCGCCCGGCAGACGGGCGAGTCCGAGCGCCTGCAGAATTCCCAGCGTCGCGACCGTGGCGTACAGGTTGATGCCGGACAGCCATGCGGCTCCCAGCGCCGTCGTCAGCGTGGTCAGCCAGTCCATCGGGCGCCGTTCCGGTGCATGGCCACCATACTACTCGCGTCGCGTCCGCTCGATCCGAGCCCGCGCGTTCGTCCGTCGATCCGAGAACAATGAAAAGGCGGCCCGAAGGCCGCCTTTTCGGGTGAAGACCAGGTCAGCGCCGCTTATTCTTCGTCGTCGTCGTCCTGTCCACTCTTGAAGATGCCGAGGCCGATCTTCTTCGCCTTGCCGCGGAGCTCGAGGATATCCAGCCCGGCGCCATTGCGATCCGTCGCGTAGACGAACCCGCGATTGTCGACTTCGACGTTGTTAGTCATGTAGCCGGCCGGGCTGGTGTTCGCGTTGGAGACCGGGACGTAGAAGCCCACCTCGACGGGTCCCTGGGGCTCGCGAATGTCCCAGACGCGCACGCCGCCGGTGAAGTACGCGAGGAACGTCAGCCGGCCGTAGAACGGATTCCGGAAGTTTTCCTCGCTCGAGTGCACGCCGTAGCGCGCTCC
>Ga0075433_10000671_pt1 | contig 23203 bp, 20 predicted proteins | sample RhiMethybrSRZTD2_FD_75299 | JGI IMG/M metagenome (GOLD analysis project Ga0075433, IMG submission 75299) | Populus rhizosphere microbial communities from Tennessee, USA - Rhizosphere MetaG P. TD hybrid SRZTD2 | ecosystem: Host-associated > Plants > Roots > Rhizosphere > Soil | place: USA... | reverse complement strand
TGTTGGTCGTCGTCGCGCCGCGCGCAGCGCTGGCCCAGGCCAAAGGCTCGGCCGATGCGATGGCGGCCAAACGCGTCAACCCCCACTGGAAGGCGCCCCGCAATGCGTGGGGACAGCCCGATCTCGAAGGCATCTGGACCACCGACGACATGCGCGGCATTCCGATGTCGCGGCCGGCGCAGTTCGGCACCCGGGCCTTCATGACCGACGAGGAGTTCGCCAAGCGCGACAAGGACCGCAGGAGCGCGCGCGACGTCGACGACGCGCGAACCGGCACGTTCCGCAATGAAGAAGGCTCGCGTGCCTTCAGCTACACCTCGTTCGTCATCGATCCACCAGACGGCCGCGTGCCGGCGTTGACGCCCGCTGCCCGCGCGCGTCCGCGTGCGCAGGGATCCTTTGGCGTCGGACCGTGGGAGAAGGTGCAGGACTTCTCGCTGTACGACCGCTGCATCACACGCGGCGCGATCGGATCGTTCATGCCCGCCGTCTACGGCAACGGCGCGCGCATCATCCAGACGCCGGACTCGGTGGTCATCAGCTACGAGATGGTGCACGACACGCGCGTGATCCCGATCGATGGACGCCCGCCGCTCGCCGACGGCATTCACCAGTACATGGGCGATTCACGCGGCCACTACGAAGGCGACACCCTCGTCATCGAATCGCGTAACTTCACCGACAAAACCGCCGTCGGCGGCGCGCCGCACAGCGAGGGGCTGCGGATGGTCGAGCGCTTCACGCGCGTCGATCCCGAGATGATCGACTACGAGATCCGCGTCGACGATCCGGCCACGTTCACCAATTCGTGGACGATGCGGATGACGATCACCAGCCAGGCGGGGTACCAGATCTACGAGTACGGCTGCCACGAGGGGAACAACGCGATGCGCAACGCGCTCACGGCCGAGCGCGCCTACGAGAAGGCGGCGGCCGAGGCGAAGGAAAAGGGGCTGCCGGCGCCCGAACGCGTGTTCGAGCGCGTCAACGGGGCCGATCGGGCTCGCTAAACTCTGTGCCTATGGACGGGCGAGCGTTGCTCGCGTTGGCCTCTCTGGTCTGGGCTGGTACGCTGTCGGCGCAGACCGTCGTTGTCCGACACTCCGAAGGACTCGTCCATGGCTTCCTCATCCTGAGGACCCTCGACGGCACTCCTTTGGCGGATGGGGATCTCGTGCAGACGTCCCTCGGCGAGCGCGTGACGACCCGGCTCGCATTTCACTTCAAGGATGGGTCGATCCATGAGGAAACCGCCGTCTATTCTCAGCGCCAACGCTTCCGCCTGATTACCGACCACTTAGTACAGAAGGGCCCGACGTTTCCGCGGCCGCTCGACATGTCAATCGATGGTTCCAGCGGTCTCGTCACGGTCCGCTACGCGGACGATGGTAAGCAGAAGGTCGAGCGTGAGCGTATCGAGGTGCCGCCCGACCTCGCCAACGGGTTGATCCTCACGATCTTGAAGAACCTTCGAACCGGCGCGCCGCCGAGAGACGTCTCTTTCGTCGCCGCGACACCAAAGCCGTGGCTCGTGAAGCTGAGAATCAGCGCCGCTGGGGAGGAATCCTTTTCAACGGGCGGCACCACCCGGAAGGCGATGCACTACGTGTTGAAAGTGGACATCGGTGGGATCTCCGGTGTACTGGCGCCGCTGCTCGGCAAGCAACCGCCGGATTCTCATGTGTGGATTCTTGGCGGTGAGGCGCCAGCGTTCGTGAAGTCCGAGCAACCGCTTTATCTTGGCGGGCCGCTATGGCGAATCGAGCTCGTGAGCCCCGTGTGGCCGCTGACGGTACCCGCGGTACAGAAGTAGCGCTGACCGGTCCTGATCAGGAACGGAAAGCTTGCCCGTTCTTCGGAAGAATCACCAGATTCGGACACATCAGCGTCAACACGCCAACGGCAACAGGGGGCAGGCCGACAACTTTCACGTCGCGCCCAGCCCCCAACACTTCAGTGAGGATGGCCTTGGTAATGGCCACCCATCCCCCTGACGTCTTGTAACTGAGAACGCATCGTCCCTCTCGCCGATCATTCAAGAGCTGCGTCTCGTCATACGCATCCGCCTTGTGCGCAGCCACCATCTGCGTGTCCGACGATCGGATATACGCAACTGGAACATCGGGAATCGGCGACGCGTTCGAATCGAACTGTCGATCGTCCCCGGGTACGATGAAAAGGCGGCCAGTCTGAACACCAGTGTTCGCCTCGCCATCGGCCACGCGTCTGCGCAGCGCACGCTCGATCCGTTCGAACATGTCTTCGGCAAATTGTTGGGGATAGTCGAACAGCTGTTCCACTTCCGGTTTGAGGTGCGGTAACTTCCGCCAGCCGCTCACCCAGGCGAGCTTGTCGCTGGCGGCTTCCTCACCGACAAAGACATCTTCCAGACCAAAGCGTGTCACGGCATCGGGCTGCAGGGTTTTGAGCGCCATGTGCTCGATGAGATCGGATGAAAACCCATACAGGACTCCATACGGAGAGTACGCGCCGGCAACGGGCCGGAAGCGTTGACAGTCGTCACACAACGCTTTCGACACGCGACCGATCCGTGGTTCGTATTCTTGGAGCAGCTGAACGTGTCGCCGCCCCATGGGCGTATACGCCACCTGCCCATCCCGATCGGTCGTGATGAAGAGGTGCTCGATCATGCTGTACGCACCCAACAACTCGATGCGATTCAGAAACAACTCTGGATCCGGAGACACGCCCTGACAAATGGCGTCTGCCAATTCAAGCCGCTTCCGATCATCTTCACTGTGACAGGCGTGTTCATACGCCTCGAGCAGCGGCACGAGATCCTGAATCAGCAGCGCGAAATCCAGGGCATTGGAGGTGCGGGTGTTCAGAACCAGACTGCTCTCATCGAGCGACACAGCCTTCTTCATGGAGTAGTAGCGAATCTGTGACCGCAGGTGGCCGGCAGCCATGCGAACGCCGGCTTTGTGGATCTCAATCCGGTCTGCGTCCGAAAGACTCTCGGCGATTCTTTCTGCAACTTCGAAATAGGCGCCCAATTCATCGGTGGCGGGACTCTGCGCCATCTGCACCAGCCATCGCGCATCTCGCACGAGCACCGGCTGATCAGTCGGTGTGCGTGTCCATAGCTGGTCGAGCACGCCTTGAACGTGCGCGAGCCGATCCCCGGCGCTGCTCGATCCGGCATCCCACAGCCGCATACTCAACAGCGCAAGGCACCGAATCACATACAGGTTGAACAGCGTGTGCGCGTAGTGCACGCGACCACCGCGACCCGGCCACCGCGTCTGCCGCCACAAATGAAAGCCGCGGATCATCATCTCCGCCGGATCGATCAGGCCGTTGTGCAGCCCGGGAATCTCACGAGGCCTGAACCCGCGTGCCCAGTGTGCGTCTTCCAGTTGACCTCGAAGACGCGATTGGCCGTCGGTGACTCCGGCGAGTGTGAAGAAGCAATCCTCGAAGTGACGAGAGAGAAGGGAACCGTCCTGCAGGTATCTGATCGGCTTTCGTTGGGCGTTCAGGACCTCCTGGATCCGTTCGACGATCGCATCGCGATGGGCCAGGAAGAATTGGAGAAGTTCGATGTGCGCCTGAAACGGCACCTCACCCTCATTGCAGAACGACACGCTGCTTCATCACCCATGCATACACGAACTGCAGGACAGAAATGACCGCGATGAGGACCGTCGTGAGAAGCCAGCCCCGATCCACAACTGCGAGCGATGTTCCCGCGGCGATATCGTAGACATTGTTGACGACGAACACGATCAACGAGAGCGCGAACAGCCAGGCAGCGCTGCGGCTGCGCAGCAGCAGGGCAACTGCGGCCGCGAGCGGCAAGAGCAGCGCGATGTCGGTCGCGATCACGAACCACGACGGCTGAGCGGCGTAATACGCCGCCTCGTTGGCGTCAACGTCCGATAGCCTGCTTGCTTGCGCCATCAAGATGGTGTACGCGCCCGACCCGTTCCACAGCAGCGTCAGAATCGCCACGACCCACAGGTGCGTGGGCGACCGACGGATTGGCGTCGAACTCGTCGACATACGTCAACCCGCAACCTACCGAACCGTGAGCGGCCAGTACACTTCCGTCCGCCAATCCTTCACGTCCGGGAAATCGCCTGGGTCGGTCACGTACGATTCCCACGGCCCGACGCCAGGACGGTATCCGTTGGTGTCCATCCAGCGTTCCATGGCGACGTACGTTTCGCTGAGCGAGTCGTACGAGCCGGCGTGAACGGCCACGGCCATGGCGCCGCCGGGCAGTTCTCCTGCCTCCACGTCCCCCTGACCGGGTGCTGATGCGGCGAGCGGCACGCCGATCTGCATGTCGAAGAGACCCGGGCCGGAGGTGAGGTAGCGCGCCGTCGGCCGTCCGGCGATCGCCAATCCCGCTTGCATCGCATACGGAAACGCTTTCCCCAACGCCTCGGCGATCGCCTTGGCGATCTCGTGGCGGCCGGCTTTCGCGCGCACGAACAGGAACGGCTGCGGACGCATCTCGCGGCGCTCGATCGACAACGTGGGCATCTCGGATCTCCGGGAAGAATCGACGGTCACGTGATAGAGGCCGATGCACGGCCCCGAGGTTTCGACGACCGCCGCGTGCGTGCGCCGTACTCGCATCGACGCTGCTGCGAACGACGCGCGATACGCGATTGGCGTCGTGCCGTAACGTCGGCGAAACGCGCGCGTGAAGACTTCATGACTGTTGAATCCCGTGCCGAGCGCGACGTCGAGCACCGAGTCGTTCGTCGATACCAGCCGCGCCGCCGCGCGATCGAGGCGCAGCCGCAGCGTGTACTGCTTCGGCGTCTCACCCACCATCACGCGAAAGGCGCGGTGCAGGTGAAAGGGCGACCAGCCCGCCCGCGCCGCGATGCCGTCGAGCGTCGGATCGTCGATCGTCCGCAGACGGCGAAGCAGATGAAGCAGGGCGCGGTCGGACGGCACGCCCGAAATCATAGACGAGAGGGCTGGCTCGTCTCTTGATGTTTCTTGCGATTGGTTCCTGGCATGGGGCTCGCTACTGCGCCGGCGATAAAATGGGCGCATGGCAGGGAGTGACGACGTGAAGGCAAGCGCGCCTCACGTGCCTGGCCGCCGAGCGTAGTGCGCGAAGGCGGCAAGCTCACCTACGACGATTTCCTCCTGTTTCCCGACGACGGGAAACGACACGAGGTGATCGACGGGGAGCATTACGTGACGCCGTCGCCGAACGTGAGCCACCAGCGGGTTGTGGGAACCCTCTTCGGGGTGATCTGGACCCATCTTCAATCACATCAGATCGGCGAGGTCTTCATGGCGCCCCTGGATGTCGTGATGTCGAGGCACGATGTCGTGGAGCCCGACATTCTCTATGTGTCGAACGATCGGCGGGCGCACATTCTCACAACGCTGAACATCCAAGGCGCCCCGGATCTGGCCATCGAAGTGACCTCCAAGGGAACGCGGAAGCGCGACGAGACGATCAAGCGACGGCTCTATGAGCGCGGAGTGTCCGAGTACTGGGTAGTCGATCCCGAGATCGCGGTGATCAGGATTTACCAGCGGGAAGGAGACCGATTCGCGCGCGTGAGAGAGCTGTCTCGTGAGGCTGGAGACGCGCTGACGACACCCGTGCTCCCAGGGCTCGAGATCGCGCTTCAGCGCGTCTTCGCGCGCGACGAGTAGCCTGCCAACACGAGCCTATCGTTTGGCCTGCTCCGACAGCGTCGCCCGGGACGTGATCGTGCGCCCCGGCGTCACAACCACATCGAGGACCATCGGCTGATATCCCTCGTCGACAATCGTGATCTGGTGCGGACCGGCAACGAGCTCGAGCGGATGGTAATAGCCGTTGAAGTCGTCGACGCGGCCCTTCAGCACGCCATCGACGTAGACCCTCGAACGCCACGGTGTGACGTCGAGTTGCACGCCACCAGTCGGTGCATCATCGGAGAGCGGAACGAGCGGCACCGGCGAGCCGACGTAGAACACCGGCAGACTCCAGCCCCAGAACACCGGGAACGTGGCGAGGCCAACAGTACGGTCGCCGCGAAGACGAACGAACGCTGGCTGGATGCTCGTCGGTATCGGGCGCACCACCATGCGGCCGCCGCGCCCGTCAGAGCCAGGACTGGACACAGCACGGCCTGTCGCCGATCGCGGTGAAGCCTGTCCTCGCTGCTGCGCCGACGTCGCGGCAACGCTCAGAAGCACCAGCACCGTCGTCAGTTGAACCAGGCGTCTCATGCAGACACTCGGCGCATGCCGATGATCCTGCACTCGCGCCCGTTAGAACGCAACCTTGAGGCCGATCCGCGCAGCGCGCGGCGGCTGGATCGCGGTCGGCACGCGGAAGGTTGGCCCGGTGGTGACGTCCTCCTCGACTTCGTTGTTCGTGTTGAGGAGATTGAACACCTCGAAGACGCCGGCCACCCTGGCCCGCCCCACGGCGAACGTCTTCTCGACATGCGTGTCGAGTGAGAACGTAAACGTGAAGCGCGTGCGTCCGAGGCGGTAGCCGTTGATTGCTTCCGGACCTTGATTGAGGTCCGGCACGATCGCCAACCGCGAGAACGGCTGCCCATCCTGATAGCGCGCCACGGCGCTCGCGGCCCAGTTGTGCGGCGCCGCATACTGCGCCCACCACTTGATCACATACCCGCGGTCGACGAACCCATGACCGTAGGCATAGGCGCGCGCGTTCGGGTTCTCGAACAGCTCGCCGATGACGCCGGGATCGCTTTCAAACGGATGGAATCCGCGATTGCCGGCGATCACCCAGCCTTGATACGACGAGCCGTCGAAGCGCGTGCGGAACCGGGAGCCAATCGCCCCGTCGATCGTCACCTCGAATCCGTCGTACTTCCCGAATGTCGCCGGTGGATTGGTCAGCAGATACTGATCGAGCCCAAAGCTCGACGGCCGGCGATCATACACAGGAAGCGGACGCTCCTCGGGCGGATCGCGAAACGGCTCGCCGAGATCGACGACGTAGCGCAGCACATACGCCTCGTCCCCCGCGCCAACGTTCACCGAGCCGATCAGATCGCGCTCGCGCCGCTTCACACCCGTGATCCGCAACGACCATCCGCCGAACCGCGTCTCGATTCCGACCACGCCCTCGTCCGTCGAAGGACGACGAAGATCGGGATCGATGCGATTGGGCCCGATCGCGCTGCAGCATGGACCAACCGCTGCGACAAACGCACCGTACTCGCCATTCTGCAGAAGGCGATCGCCGTTCAGATCGTTCCAACGGTAGACACGTCCGGCGGCGGCGGCCGGATCGCCGTACGCGAAGTCGTCGAGCGCCAGACGATGCCCATAGCGGGCGTAGCCACCGAACAACGCAATCGGTTTCACTACGACCCATCGTCCGGAAAGACGCGGCTCGGTCGTGATCCACGAGATGCCATTGGCTGCTCCCGCGGCGGAACCGCGTGCCGTGTCGAGACGCACACCGGCATCGACCGTGACGTGCGCGCCGAGCATGACGCGATCGGTAAGGTACGCGGCGAATTCAGTGGACGCCCAGTGTGATTCGGGCGAGCGGAACTCGTACTCCCAGATCCGAGCCGGAAGGTCGTCAACCAATTCGGCGACTGGCGGCGACGTCTGTCCACGGGTCACCGCGGTATTGCGCGACACGGTGGCGCCCGCCTGTAGCAGCTGACGACTTCCCCATCGACCAAGGGAACGCGTCATCTCCGCGCGCGCGGTGATGCGTCGCCGCGTGCCTGGCATGACCTCGAACAGCATCGGCACCGGTCCGTCACGAAGCCGATCAACGGTTCCTGCGGATCCCATGCGATCGCCGATTGTCGGCAACCTCGGCGTCATCGTCCCCTGCGCCAGTCCCGACGAAACGGACCACAGCGTGCCCGTCGGCGCGGCTCGATTCCACGTCGCGTGAGCGGTCGCAAACGTGTCAGTCTCGCGGACATCGCGATTGCGAAAGCGCGCGCGTCCGACATAGGGCATGCCCGTGCGATCGACACTGCCAATCACGCGCACCTGACCCCGCGCTTTCTGAAAGTTGGCGGCAGCAAACAGCGAGTTGACATGAGTCGCGAGCGGGTTGGGATCGAACGGCTCCACGCGATCCGAGGCGATGCGGCGCCCCGTGACGAAGAGGCCGGCGGTCGAGGCGAGCGGCCCTCCCGCGTGCGCAACCCATTCTTGATGACCATCGAACTTCGCGATCGGCGCCGCGTGCACCGGGTCGGGGTCCGCTTGCCACCCGGCGGAGATGAAGCCCGCCTCGGTGCCGCCTGTCCAAACGCTGCTGCCACTCTTTGGTACAAGAGACAGCAGCGGGCCCGGCCCGCTGGTCGATGCCGGCAGCAAGGACGTCGACACGGCCAGCGACGCGATGGACTGTTGCGATGGGCGCAACAGCGGAATGCCGAGGCGAGCCGGGTCGGTCACGTCGAGATCGTCGAGCGCGATGGTCGTGTGACGCCACGAGCTGGCCTGTCCGCCGATCAGCGCTGCTTCGCCCAAGTAGAGACCGCCAGTCGACATGCGGTCCACGATCAGCGGTGCGACGGTCGTCTCGACGATCGAAGAGAGAGGGTCGTCGGCCGGCAGCGTGTCGAGGAGCGGTTCGTCGATGGTACGAACGATCCGCACCGGTTCACTCGACACCACGCGAAACGAGGACTCGCCGTCCTCGTCCGCGCGATGAAGTTCGACTGCGTATTCGCTGTGGGTCGCCGGTGCGAGGCTCACGTTCGCACGTACGTCGCGGTAACCAGGCAGGCGCACCGTGATGCGATACGAACCGGCCGCCAGGGCGCGCACGATGACAGGCGTCCCGGCGCCGGAGATCTCGCCGACCGAGACGTATGGCCAGGCGGCGATTTCAACCGACGCGATCGCTGGTAGTGGCGTTGGCGAGACGATGCGGAGTCGAAACGTCGCGGTGGTGTCGGACGCGACAGCCCGAAGCGGGAGAGCCAGGGTCGTGAGGGCAAGAAGCGCCGCAGCGCGGCGCGTGCGCCTCGCGATCACTGCTGACCCACGAGTTGCCTCACTACATACGGGAGAATGCCCCCGTGCTTGAATGCGACCAGTTCTTCGGGCGTGTCGATGCGAACCGTGGCCGTGAATTCGCGACTCTGTCCGTCGGGTCCGTTCGCGACCACACGCACGTCGCCGCGCGGCTTCAATCCGGAGGCGACACCGAGCACCGAGTACGACTCGGTTCCCGTGAGCTTCAGCGACGCCGGGTTCTCGCCGTGCTTGAACTCCAGCGGCAGCACGCCCATGTTCACCAGGTTGCTGCGATGAATGCGCTCGAACGATTCCGAGATCACCACTTTGACCCCGAGCAGCAGCGTGCCCTTGGCCGCCCAGTCGCGTGAGGATCCCGATCCGTACTCCTTGCCGGCGATCACCATCAGCGGCACGCCGGCGTCCTGGTACCTGACCGACGCGTCGTAGATCGTCATCTGCTCGCCGCTGGGTTGATAGCGCGTCCACCCGCCTTCGGTGCCCGGCGCCAGCTGATTGCGCAGGCGTACGTTGGCGAAGGTGCCGCGCATCATCACTTCGTGATTGCCACGCCGAGCGCCATACGAATTGAAGTCGGACGGTTTCACACCCTTCTCGATCAGATACTTCCCTGCCGGACTGTCGACCTTGATCGATCCGGCGGGCGAGATGTGATCGGTCGTCACACTGTCGCCAAGCAGCGCCAGCACGCGCACGCCAGTGATGTCCGCCAACGACGAGGGCTGCATCGTCATGCCCTCGAGGAACGTCGGACGACGGACGTAGGTCGACTCGGACTCCCAGGCAAAGCGACTTCCCTCGGGGACGTGCAGGCCCTGCCATCGCTCGTCGCCCTTGAACACGTCGGCGTAGGTGCGACGGAACATGTCCGAGGTCACTGCACGCAGCATCGTCTGCTGGATCTCGGCTTCGGTCGGCCAGATGTCATCGAGATACACGGGCTTCCCGGCGCTGTCGTGTCCCAGCGGCTCCTTGGTGATGTCCGTCGTGATCCACCCTGCGAGCGCGAACGCGACGACCAGCGGCGGCGACGCAAGGTAGTTGGCGCGAACGTCCTGCTGAATGCGGCCCTCGAAGTTGCGGTTGCCGCTCAACACGGAACAGACGACGAGTCCCTTCTCGCGAACCGTCGCCGAGATCTCATCCGGCAGCGGGCCGCTGTTGCCGATGCACGTGGTGCACCCATAGCCAACGAGATTGAATCCGAGCTGGTCGAGATACGGAGTCAGACCGGCGGCATTCAGGTATTCGGTGACTACTTTCGATCCGGGCGCGAGGCTGCTCTTCACCCACGGCTTTCGCGTGAGCCCCTTCTCCACCGCCTTCTTGGCCACCAGTCCCGCGCCGATCATCACACTGGGATTCGACGTGTTGGTGCAGCTGGTAATCGCGGCGATGACCACCGCGCCGTGATCCAGCGTGTCGACGGCGGGGTCGGCCACGGCAACCGCCGAGCGCGCCGCTGCGCTTGCCGCGCCGCCGCTCTTCACCGGCATCTGCATCGACGGCAGCGCCGCCTGGAACGCGGGCTTGGTCTTCGACAGCGACACGCGATCCTGCGGACGCTTCGGCCCGGCAAGGCTGGGCTCGACGCTGGACAAATCGAGATCGATCGTCTCCGAGTAGACCGCGTCCGCGCTGCCCTTGATCCGGAACAGACCCTGCGCCTTGGCGTACTGCTCGACGAGCGCAATCTGCGTGTCATCGCGCCCCGTCAGCTTCAGGTACTCGAGCGTCATCTCGTCGATCGGAAAGATCGCCACCGTGGCGCCGTATTCGGGGCACATGTTGCCAAGCGTGGCGCGGTCGGCGATCGTCAGCGCGCCGAGACCGTCGCCGAAGAACTCGACGAACTTGCCGACGACGCCGTGCTTGCGAAGGATCTCGGTGATCGTCAGCACCAGATCGGTGGCGGTGGTGCCCTTCGGCATGGCGCCGGTCAACCGGAAGCCGACCACCTTGGGGATGAGCATCGAACTGGGCTGGCCCAGCATCGCGGCCTCGGCTTCGATACCGCCGACACCCCAGCCCACGACACCGAGCCCGTTCACCATCGTCGTGTGCGAGTCGGTGCCGACCAGGGTGTCGGGGTAGGCGGTGGTAACGCCGTTGACGGTTTCAGCGAAGACGACGCGAGCGAGGTACTCGATATTGACTTGATGGACGATGCCGGTGTCGGGCGGTACGACCTTGAAGTTGTTGAACGCCTGCTGCCCCCAGCGCAGGAACGCATATCGCTCGCGGTTGCGCGAGAACTCGAGCTCGGCGTTGAGCGCAAACGCATCGGGGCGGGCGAAGTAGTCGACCTGCACCGAATGATCGATGACGAGCTCCACCGGCTGCAGCGGGTTGATCCGATCGGGGTTGCCGCCAAGTCCGACCACGGCGTCGCGCATCGCGGCCAGATCGACCACACACGGCACGCCGGTGAAATCCTGCAGCAGCACGCGTGCAGGCATGAACGAGATCTCTTTTTCCACGCCCGCCGTCGCGTTCCACTGCGCGAGCGCGCGGATGTCGTCGGCCTTGACGACGGAGCCGTCCTCGCGGCGCAGCAGGTTCTCGAGCAGGATCTTCATCGAGTACGGCAGCCGCGCGACGCCCGGGAATCCCGCCTTCTCCAACGCTGGAAGGCTGTAGATCTGCACCGACTGTCCGCTCACACGAAGCTCGGTGCGAGTGCCGAAGCTGTTCAGAGTCGCCATAACCTTTTGATAATACCTCGCGTGGTGACCTCCTCTGAAAGAAGGAACGGAGGTAGCGGAGTAACCGAGGCTTGTCTCAACACAGAGAAACAGAGCAACAGAGGACGTACAGAGCTATCCACTGACACGCATCAATACGCGAGTGGGGGCGCCGGCCTATGGCCGGCGCATGGGGCGAGAGGAGATCACGAATACAAACACCACACGATCACCTGGTGCTTGTATTCGTGATCTCCTCTCGTCCCATCGCGCGCAACGCGCGCGCCCCACCCGCGGTGGAACCCAACGCGAGCCTCCGTTGACTCTGTTCCTCAAAAGATTACGAAGAGACTGCCACTCACTGAGAGATGTCGGCGCAAGTTGTCGTCGATGTGGATGCCGCCGGAGAGCCAGTTGAGACGGGCGTCGGCTCGGGCGCCGATGCCGCGGATGAAGCCGCGGGGACGGGTGTGGATCGTGTGCTTGACGCCGCCGCCGGCAAAGAACACGCGACCGTCTTCGATCACGACGAGACCTTCGTGCAGTTGCCGCAAGTAGCCGCCACCGACGGTGACGAACGGATTCAATCCCGCGACACGCCACCGATCGAGGCCGACGATCAGGCCGCCGTCGATCACGTACTGATCGAGCCGTTCGACCGCGGTGAGATCGGGTGCGTGCTCGGCGTCGGACGATGCGGCGGTGCGGACCTCGGGATGGCCGTACGCGGTGTGCACTTCGACGGCGTAGCGGCCGCCCAACGGGACGCCGAGTCTGAGATCGAGGATCGGCGCCGCCGACATTCGCGTGCGGCTCGAGAACAGCCGATATGGTTGGCCAGCCGTGGCCGTGCGCAAGTCGGCTTCCTGCGCTCCGAGCGCGGCCCCGGTGAGCACGCCGATGCCGCCGGCAACCTCGATGCGGTGCAGCAGCGACGCGCTCTGAGCCGCCGCCAACGCCGGGACCATCACCAGCAGCACCGCGACGATCGCGACGCGACGTGCAGTCGCACTCATTTGGGCTGCACGGTCACGTCGAATCGCTCGCTTGCGCCCCCTGCAGGCGCGACGGCAAGACGGGGGTAGAACGTCGCTCGAAAGTTGATGTCGACGCCACTGGGCGAGAAGAAGCTCTCGATGTCCGCATCGTCGAGTGGCTCGACGCGCACCACGTAGGCGCCAGGCGCAAGGCCTCTGATCTGAAACTCGCCGCTCTCGCGAAGCGAGAACCCGGCGACGATCGAGCCAGTGGCGACGCTGAATGCTTCGACGTGCGCGCCGAGCACGCCGCGGCCGTTGAGGAGCACGCGACCGAACAGAGCACCCGTATCGCTGGCAAAGCCACCATCGGGATAGAGATCCGACGCGCCAGCGATGTCGTCCGGCTGCAGCGTGCGATCCGCGATCGCACCGCGACCGAGTGAGATGGGAAACATCACCGCACCCGAGGCGAGCACGCGCCGGCCGCCATCGGGACGAATCTCGGTCTCCCCAATCGCCGAATGACCGAGCCCGAGCACATGGCCGATCTCATGGACCGCCACCGACTGCAGATCGAAGCGTGTGGGATCGCCGGATGCGGATACGGACCACGCGAAGATCGCGTTGAAGAACACGTCCGACTCGACGATCTCGCCGGTCACATCGTCGGTGACGAACGACGTCGCTCCCAGCACGCGCTCGAGGTCAGGTTGGGAATCGAAGCCCAGCACCGTGAGGCCGTCCTCGTCGTTCGGCGATGCCGACGTAAAGCCGACGAATTGAAAGCCGATCGAGACTGTCGGGACCGCTTCCCAGGTCGAGAACGCCTTGGCGATCTCGGCTTGAAACTGCGACGCCGTCACCCCTTCCGCACTCCGATCGCTGGCGTACCATCGAACGCGAGGCGTCTTCCATACGAGCGCCGTGGTCCCCGTCGCGGTGGTGACGCTCAGGTGCAGATAGGCGTGCGCAGGTGCGACGTTCAGCGCCAGCGCCGCAGCCATCACCACGGCGATCGCGCCGCGACGATGCCGCGTCACGGTCGACGCTCCATCGCCGCCTTTACCTGCGCGACGAAGGCGTTGACGTCCATCGGCGTCCGTGCCGGATCGCCGCGGACCACGCGCCCCTCGACCAGGGGCGGCGGCGCCACCAGGCCCCGTCCATCCGCCGCACGCGATACGCGATAGACGCCTTGACTCAATCCGAACGGCATTGGAATCGCCGGCGGCCGTCCGCTGAGAAACAGCACGACTTCCTCACCCGGTCTGAACGACGGCGCGCCAATCATCACGCGGCGGTATCGACCAACCACGCCGCCGGGCACGCGCACAGACACCGTCGCTCCGGGATCGCCCTTGATCGCTTGCGCCACTGATACAGTGACCACGCTTTCAATCGCGCGCCGATCGCCAACCGTCTGCGAGCGCACGTCGACGACGCGACCGTAGACGACCAGCTGCGACCCCGACACCATTTCAGCGAAGTCCGCCGGCACGAGCACCATTCCGATTGCTCGGCCGGGGCTCACCGACAGGACCACGAGCGCAAGGCTGAGGACCTTGATTGTTTCAACGATTGGCCTTTTCACCTTTGACCTTTGCCCTTTGCCCTTTGCCCTTTGACCTTTGACCTTTTGATCACCCGGACATCGATGTGTGCGCGACTTCGAGTACGGCCTCGGCGGCGCGCGCGCTGGCGCCCGGCGCACCCAGCGCTTTTCGCACGTGCACCAGCGCCTCGCGCGTGCGCTCGTATCGCTCCCGATCAGTGAGGAACGACACGATCTCGTTCGCCGTGCGCTCCGGCGTGAAGTCGTCTTGTATCAGCTCGGGAACGATGCGGCTGCCGGCGACGAGATTCGGCATCGCGTAGGTGTCGACGTGCACGAACGGCTTGCCGAGGCGATAGGTCAGCGGCGACAGCTTGTAGACCACCACCATTGGCTTCTCGTGCAGCGCGCATTGGATGGTGGCAGTGCCCGATGCGGTAATGACGACATCGGCGGCGGCGAGCACATCGTCGGTGCGCTCGTGCACGAGGACAAGCGGCGCGCCAAGGTTCTCGTTGACCAGCGGCGCAAAGAGCGCATCGGGCAGATTGGGTGCGCAGGCGACCACGAACTGCACCCTGGGAATACGGCCGACGATGCGCGGAATGGTCTCGACCATCACCGGCACGATTCGCTCGAGCTCGTTCTTCCGGCTGCCTGGCAGCAGCGCCACCGTCGGCGCAGTGGGGTCGAGCCCGCGGTCCTTCAAGAACATCTCGCGCGGTTCGCCGGCGCGCGCCAGATCCACCAGCGGATGGCCGACGAACTGCGCGTCGACGCCGGCGCGGCGATACAGCTCTTCCTCGAACGGAAAGATCACCAGCACCCGATCGACGTTCTCCTTCATCGTCTCCATACGGCCGGGGCGCCAGGCCCACAGCTGCGGGCTGATGTAGTAGACGATCGGAATGCCGAGCCGTCTCAACGCGGCCATCAGGCGGAAGTTGAAGTCGGGAAAATCGATGGCGACGAAGACGTGCGGCCGAAGCTCGCGGGCCGCGTCGATGAGACGCCGCAGCATGGCGAACGATCGCGGCAGCTTGGCCACGGCCTCGGTGAGGCCGGTCACCGAATACGCGCCGTAGTCGCCGATGAGCCGTCCGCCCGCCGCCTCGAGACGCTGACCGCCAAAGCCGAAGATCTCTGCGGTCGGCTCACGCCGATGGAGTTCCACGGCCAATGCGCCGGCGTAGAGATCGCCGGACGCCTCGCCGCAGGAGATCATGATTCGCATCACGCCGCCGAAAACGTACGAACGCCTGCCAGTGTCTCGCGCGTCGAGCGCGCGCCGCTACCGCGTCACCCCACCACCTGCCGCCGCACGCCGCGGTTCCTTCTTGAGCGTCGCCGACATGAGATCGAGCTGGTCGATGGGAATGACGTCGAAGTCGGTAAAGCCGACGTTGCGCAATTGGTTGACGAACGCCTGGGCATTCCCGACCAGGACGATCGACAACCGATCGGGCTTGATGTACTGCCGCGCCACGCGCTGAATGTCGTCGGGCGTGATGGCGAGTACGCGCTCGCGGAAGGTCGGCACTTCGTCGAGCGGCAGCTCATAAAAGAGCGCGTTAATAATGATGGTGGCGATGTCGTTGGGCGTCTCGATGGTCAGCGGGAAGCTGCCGGCAAGATAGGCCTGCGCATCGCCGAGCTCGCGTTCGTAGACGCGCTGCCTCGGCAGCTTGGCGAACTCTTCTACCGCGAGCCGCAGCGCCTCGGCCGTCGTTTCGGTGCGTGTGTTCGTCTTGGCCACGTAGTCGCCGGACGCTTTCATCGCCTCGGTGTCAGCCTCGGCGCCGTACGTGAGTCCTCGCTCCGAGCGCAGCACGCGATGCAGTCGGTTCGCGCCTTCCCCGCCCAGGATCTTCACTGCGAGATCGAAGGCAAGGAAGTCTGGATGCTTGCGCGGGATGGCGAGTTGTCCGATCCGGATCTCGGTCTGCACCGAATCGGGTTTGTCGACAATGACCAGGCGTCGAGTTGGTTGGGGCGGCTCGATCGGCTTCCACTCCGGCAGATCGGCGCGTGCCCACGTGCCGAACACGCGCTCCGCGGTCGAAAACGCGTCGTCACTCGTGACGTCGCCGACAATGGCGAGGATCATGTTGTTGGGAACGAAGTACTTGCGATGAAACGTCTTCAGATCGTCCTGCGTGATCGAGGCGAGCGATTCCGGCGTGCCGCTGCCGGGAAGACCGTAGGGATGGAAGCCGTAGACGAGACGATCGAAGGTCACCGACGCCACGTAGTCGGGATCGTCGTCGCTGACGCGCAGCGACGAGATCTGCCGTTCGCGTTGACGCTCGATCTCTTCGGGGCTGAACGTCGGATTGTGGGCCACGTCGGCGATGAGATCCATCGCGAGCGCGAACGAGTCCTTCATCACCACGGCGTTGACGTAGGTGAGGTCGGTGCCCGAGCCGGTGCCCATGGCACCACCGATGGTGTCGATCTGCTCGGCGATCCGCTCGGCGCTTCTCGTCGTCGTGCCCTGATCCAGCACATGCGACACCAGCTCGGCGGCGCCGCCCTTGCGCTCGGGATCCTGCGCCGCGCCGGCACGAATGAGCAGCCGCATCGTCACGGACGGCTGCTCGTGGTGAAGGACGACCACCACCTGCATGCCGTTCGAGAGCGACCGCACCTCATAGGGCGGGAACTTGACCTCGCGCGAGGGGAGCGGCCGCGGCGCGTTTTCCGCCGGCCAATTCGGGAACTCCTGGGCGATCGCGGTCGACGCGATCAGGATTGCCGCCAGGAACCAGCTGCCAATCTTGATCAACGTGTGCCGCCCTTCGGCAGGATGTGGATGACGACCCGATTGTTCGGCGTGAAGTAGGTGCGTGCGACGCGCTGCACGTCTGCGGTGCTCACATTCATGAGGATGTCGTACTCGTTGTCCGCGGTGTTGAGATCGTTGTGAATCACCGCGGCGTGCGCCAGATGCGTCGCCTTGTCCTGATTCGATTCGCGGCCGATGATGTAGTCGCGCGCCCACTGATTCTTGGCGCGCTGCAGCTCCACCGCGCTCACCGGTTCCTTGATCATCTTCTCGAACTCGGCGACGAGCGCCTGCTCGGCGGCCGACGTCGTCTGTCCGGGCTGCACGATCGCCACCGCGTAGAAGAGATTCGGATCTTCGGTGATGTTGCCGCTCCCGAACGCCGTGAGCGCAATGCGACGCTTGTACATCAGCTCGAGCGGGATGCGCGCGCTCGCGCCGTCGGACATGATCTTCGAGGCGATGTGCAGCGGATACGAATCGGGATGGCCGTCGTAGGTCACGTGATACGCGACGATGACCGCCGGCAGCGGCCACCCCTCTTCGACCACCGCTCGCCGTTCTTTGGTCTGCGGCGGCTCCTTGGGAATGTCGCGCGGCACCGCATGGCCGGCCTTCGGCACGCGGGCGAAGTACTGGTTCACGATCTGCATCGCCTGCGCGTTCTCGAAGTCACCGACGATCACCACGGTGGCGTTCTCGGGTACGTAGTAGGTGTTGTGAAAGTCGCGAACATCGGCGATCGATGCGGCTTCGAGATCCTTCATGCTGCCGATCGTCGGATGTTTGTAGGGATGCGTGGTGAACGCGTTGTCGTAGATGATTTCCGACAAGCGCCCGTACGGCTGGTTCTCCACGCGCATGCGACGCTCTTCCTTCACCACTTCCCGCTCGCGCCGGAACGCATCGTCATCGAGGCGCAGCGTCGCCATGCGATCGGCTTCCAGCCAGACCGCTAACGGCAGGTACTGCGACGGCAGTGTCTGCCAGAAGACCGTCTCGTCTTCAGTGGTGTAGGCGTTGCTGCGTCCACCGACGCTGGCGATGATCGACGTGTGCGACTCGGGCTCGACGTTCTTCGAGCCCTTGAACATCATGTGCTCGAAGAGATGCGCGAAGCCGGTGCGGCCGGGCCGCTCGTTCTTCGATCCGACGTGGTACCACACGGCGAGGTGGACGATCGGCGTCGAATGATCCTCAGAGAGGATCACGCGCAGGCCATTCGAGAGCACCGTGGTTTGATACTGAAGCTTTGGAGGGCGGACCGCCGCATCGAGCGGCGTGATCAGGGACGCGATGAAGATTCCGAGAGCAACGAGCGCGCCCACGCAGACGGCTGGGCGCTTCGAAACGCGCATAGGCCATTATCCCAGAGACGAGCGGGACGCCGCGCGGTCACCGCGTCAAGAGCCGGAACCCCACGGTTACGAAGTTGATCGAGCCGAATTCCAGCGGATACGGGTCGATTCGATGCTCGCCGGCAATGAAGAACTCCATGGCGCCGGCGCCGCCGACGAAGTGCACACCAGCTTCGGTGCGAAAGCCGGTTGGCCCGCCCCGATTCTGCGTGCCGTCGACGCCAAGCCGTCGCAGATCGCCAGCGAAGAGAAGCGCCATCTTCGGACGAAGCTGCAGGTCGCTTCGCACGCTGGAATCGATCTCCCAGTTGTAGTCGACGAACGCCTTGGCCACCGACACGCGGGCGTCGACGCGCGCATCAATGCGCGCCATTCCGTATTGAAAGACGCGGCTGACCCGGCCTCCCGCCATGTTCCAGGCCACGGCGACACGATTGAAGCGATCGCTGAGGTGACGCGACTCGTGATGGAAGTTGAACGCGTACTCGAATCCGTTGTACCGCCTCGACAACGTCCCGCCGAGAATGTAGTTGCCTTGATTCGGATCGAAGCGGCGGAACTCGCCGCCCATGATGACCTGATAGTTGGCGTAGAACGTCAGCCGGCCGGTGGTGTAGTCGACGACGTCGAGGTCGCCGCCGAAGTCGGCGTCCCACTCGAAGCTGTCATCCTCACCCGACAGCTTCTCCGCCCACAAATAGAACGCCGCGCGCGGCATGAAGTGCACGCTGTTGTCCGTGGCCGACGGCGCAGCAGGTAGGGATTGGGCGCCTGCTGTGCGCGCGCAGAGACAGAGTACGAACGCCAGCGCCCACCCCTGTGGGCGGGCCCATCGATCGACACGATTCACTCGGATGACCTTTCGGGTTTATCGGCACGAGAAGAGCGGAGAGCTGCGATCTCCGCTTCGAGCGCCTCGATGCGGCGCTTGAGCTCGGGAAGGCGACGAAAGACTGCCGAGGCCTTGCGCCATTCGTGGTTGTCGATGGCGGGATAGCCGGCCACACGCGCGCCGGGGTCGAGCGAATTGGTGACGCCTGACTGCCCCACGGCAATGGCGCCGCGACCGATTGACAGGTGACCGCCCACACCGACCTGTCCGCCGAACACCACGTCGTCATCGATGTGCGTGCTGCCGGCGATTCCGACCTGCGCGGCCATGAGCACATTGCGACCGACCGTGACCCCGTGGCCGATCATGACGAGGTTGTCGAGCTTCGTGCCCGACTTGATCCGCGTCTCGCCGACCGCGGGGCGATCGACAGTCGTGTTCGCGCCCAGCTCGACGTCGTCTTCGATGACGACCGTGGCGACCTGCGGGATCTTCTCGTGCGTGCCGTCGCCTCGCCGCACGAAGCCGTAACCGTCGCCGCCGACCACGACGCCGTTCTGCAAGACGACGCGATTGCCGATCGTGACCCGCTCTCGAATGGCCACATTCGAGTGGATCACGCAGTCGCCGCCAATCCGAGCACCGGGACCGATCGTGACGTTTGGAAAGATGACCGTGTTGTCGCCGATGACCGCTCCCTCTGCGATCGCGACGAATGCGCCAATCGACACGTCGCGGCCGAGCGACGCCTCGCTTGCCACTGCCGCCAACGAATGAATACCTGGGCTCGGGCGCCACTCGGGAGCGAACAGCGCTACGGCTCTCGCGAACGCGAGATAGGGATCCTTGGCCCGCAGCATGGCGCAGGGCGCGGCCGGCGCCGCGTCGCGCAAGATTACGGCCGAGGCGCGTGTCGCGTGCAGCGTCTTCTCGTACTTGGGATTGGCGAGAAACGTGACGTCGCCGTCGCCGGCATCCTGAATGCCCGCAACGCGCCGCACTTCGATGTCTCCGTTCCCTTCCAGTCGGCAGTCGATTCGCTCTGCCAGCTCGCGCAGCTTCACCTAGTCGAGATTGTAATGCGTTGCCCGTACGTAGTGTCCGGCTTTAGCCGGACGTCGATTTCGGATGTACCATCGTGAGAGAGTCTTCCCGCCCGACTGCATTCCACCCACATGCTCAATGTTGCCTATCGGCTGGCCAGACGGATCGCCATCTCGGTTGTAGGGTTCACCGTGCTGCTGGTGGGCATCGCGATGATCGTGCTCCCCGGACCGGCGATCATCGTGATCCCGATCGGCCTCGGCATCCTCGGCCTCGAGTACGCGTGGGCGCGACGGTGGCTGCAGAAGGTGAAAGAAAAGGGCGAGGCACTCGCCCACAAGGTGACCGGGTCGCCCAAGAGTACGTAACCCTTATCGTCGCCTTCGCTGCGGCGGCACCTTCGGGTTGATGGGCACCGCCGGCTTCCCCGCTGCTTCCCACGCACCAGCAATCATCGCTGCCGATGCGGCAATCGCCTCGTTGAGACGGCGCTCCAGCACCGCACGATTGGCCTTGAAGAACGCCGCGTAGTACGCATCGTCGTACTCCTCGCGCGTGCCGATGGCCTCGAGATCCGACTTGAGGATCGGCGGCACGAGCTGCGTGCCCGCGATGACAGTATCGAAGATGAAGTCGCGCGGGGTGCGCACCGGCGCGATCGGCTTCGGCGCGATCGTCCATTGATCGCGATAGCGCTCGAAGAGGAACGCCTCGAAGCGAGCGTGGAGTCCCGGCTGACCCGTGAGCTGGCCGTCGTAGTTGACCACCGCGTGAAACGGCACGTGCGCGTCGCTCACGTAATGCGTGAGCCAGGCTGAATAGAACAGCACGTCGAAGCGTCCGAACGGACCGCGACGTTCGTACGACTCGAACGCGCGCCGCAAGTTGCCAAACATCTCCTCGACGCGCCACGGCACGGTGCCGTTCTTCTCGATGCGATCCTTCCCGAACTTCGCGACGGCGGCGGCATAATCACGCGGCAATCCATCGAATGGGTATTTGCCGTAGCCGTCCCAATCGAGGTCGAGGAAGTGATTCGGTGATTCCGCGTTGTCGAATCCCGCCGTCTGCCACAGGTCGGGATCGATCACGTGCTCGACGAGCGTGGTGCGATTCTGCTCGAAGAGCGGACGGATGTCCTGCGGCAGGAGCGCGATCGCCTTGTCCATGATCGTTTTGTGAGCCTCGTAGCCCCACGCCGACACGCCGGTCGGCATCGCCGCGAGGGCTAGAAGGCCAACGACCGCGAGGACTCGTCGCACCGGATTCATTATTGCCCAAGGTGTGATCCCTCGTGGCGAATCGCTCGCGGCTCAATAAGACGGACGCGAGGCTTCTCGCGGAACCACCGCCGACTGCGCGAAGCCTCGCCCGCCTGCGAGGAAGCGCATGTCGTACACGCTGACGCGCACGCTCTGTCCATCCGGCCTCAGCGTCCAGAACGGAAAGCGCGACCAGACGAGAAACGCGCGGATGTTCGCCGACGCCTCGCGCGCCGCGGCGACTTCCGGCTTGTCGTCATTCTTCGGAGTCTTCTCGGGATCCATCGTCAGTGACGTGGACCACCACGAGAACGTGCCCCTCTCATAGTGATCGCCCGCATCGACGATCACCTCACGTGTAAACGGCGTGATCGGCAGCGGACCGACCATCAGCGCCACTGGCGACGCGCCTCGCATGTCGTGCCACACGCGCTCGACGATCCCACGCGCCGCTCGCGCCGACACCAGCATCAAAACGATGTATGCGGTCGCGAAGATCAATGCGCCGCGCACGGGAGTGGGCGCCTGCCGTCGCCGCGTGAGCCAGATGCCGACGCCCAGCATCAGCCAGAGCCAGGGGTCGACGATGAATACCGAATCGCCGTAGAACCATTGCCAACTGAATGGCGTCATGAGGCGCACGCCGTAGTTGTTCAAGAAGTCGAGAAAGACGTGAGAGTAGACGCCCGCGAAGGACAGCAGCAGGAGCCACACGGGGCGGAGGGTACGATCGTCGCCGTCACGCGGCTTCCTGAACCTCGCGACGACCATGAAGATGCCGGTGAGCACGATCGGCAAGAGAAGCTGCGCGACGATGCCGTGTGTGATGCCGCGACGGAAGGCCACGGGCGGCGTGCCGCTGAAGAACACGAGCACGTCGACGTCGGGAATGTTGGCCGAGATCATCAGCGCGGCGGCGCCGAATCGGGTGCGGTGCTTGAGGCCGGCCTCTCCGAAGGCGGCGCCCACCAGTGTGTGACAGACGTTGTCCAGATGAATGACCCCAGATGAATCAGTGCGGCGCCTGGGTGCCTCGGTGTGTCGCGAGCGTTCGCTCCCCGAAGACCTCCGCTTCGAAGACGAACACGTGCGCGTCGCGTTTCCACGCGCCGGGCTGGAGTCCCGCCTTCAGACAGGTGTGGTCAAGAAAGGTATATCGGTCCCAGCCGTGCTCGGTCGCGACCTGCGGCAACAGCAGACCGCGATTGCGGCCTTGCTCGACGATGAGGCCATGACGCCCCACTTCGATCGCCTCCATCGAAACAACCTCGCGCTCAGGTGTCAGCACTGATATCTCGAAGGCGATATCCGCAAGCTCGTCGACTCGGACGGGATCAAAGCGCGGGTCGGAATCGGCCACGGACTGTGCGAGCTCCACGACCAGCTCCGCGAGGGGCAAGTTCACATCGAGGCGTCCCAGGCAGCCGCGCAGATCACCAGCGTGGAGGATCGTGACAAACGCGCCGCTCGCGATGTCGCGAGGCCCCTCGATGTACGGCGGATCGGTGCGCCGCACGCGCGCTTCCAGCGCGCGACGCGCCAAGGACAATAGACGTTTCTGATCGGCGTCGCTGATCACGTTCTTTGGGAGTTGGCAGTTTCGCTGTGGGAGTTTGCCCGCATTACCAGATCGCTGCAGCCATGTAGCCTACTACCGACGACTTGTCGCCGGACACGTCGCCAGAATCGGCGTACTCGAGCACGTGCGCACGTGATGCACC
>Ga0075433_10000670_pt1 | contig 23208 bp, 20 predicted proteins | sample RhiMethybrSRZTD2_FD_75299 | JGI IMG/M metagenome (GOLD analysis project Ga0075433, IMG submission 75299) | Populus rhizosphere microbial communities from Tennessee, USA - Rhizosphere MetaG P. TD hybrid SRZTD2 | ecosystem: Host-associated > Plants > Roots > Rhizosphere > Soil | place: USA... | reverse complement strand
TCTCCTGAGCCAGGAGCGCCGCGGGGACCGGCTGTTCGTGCAGCTCTACCGCGAATCGAAAGGCGTGACCGTCCGGGGCCAGGAGATCTCGCAGGCGCCCCCGTCGGTCCTGGACGTGCTCGGAGGCGGGGCGAAGACCGGAGAGAACGGTCCGGTGAAGGGCGCCACGCTGGTCGAGATCCCGGTGGTGACCGGACGGGTCATCGGCGGCTGCGAGCAAGCGACTCTGACGGTGCTTCCGTACCGGCCGCGCTGAGGCGCGTGTGGGATTCAAGCCTGGAAAGGAGCGAGCACTCTTGCGCATGAAGCGTCGCCTCGCCTGGGCCCTGGCCTTGGGCCTCGTTCTCTCGGCCTCGCCGGCCCTGGCGGTGAAGACCTCCCTCTGGACGCAGGACAGCGCCGACGACTTCCTCACCGGGGACGTCACCGGCGTGACCGTCACGTCGGACGGCCAGGTTCTCCTCGGCGCCTCGTGGGACTCGGTGGTGACGGCGCTCCCGGACGTGGCACAGATCTGGTGCATCGCGCAGGACTCGAAGGGTCGCGTGTATCTCGGCACGGGCGATGACGGCCGCATCTATCGGTGGACGCGCGGCGCAAAGCCCCAGCTCGTCTGGGAGACGGGCGCCTCGGAGATCGTCTCCATGGCGGTCGACGCGAACGACAACGTCTATGCCGGAGGGACGCCCGGCGGCATCGTCTATCGCGTCACCGCCCACGGGGACACCTCCCGCTACTTCGAGACCGGCGAGCAGGCCATCTGGACGCTCCTCGCCGGGAAGAACGGCGCCCTCTACGCGGGCACCGGCAGCCGCGGCCGCATCTATCGGGTCACCGCGCCGGGCAAGGGGGAGGTGTTCGCGGAGACCCGTGACGCGAACGTGCTCTCGCTCGCCTGGGCCAAGGATGGAGCCCTCCTCGCGGGCACCTCGTCCAAGGGTCTCTTGCTGCGAATCGATCCCTCGAGCGGAGCGGCCCGCGTGATCTACGACTCCGGCGCCGAGGAGCTACGCGCGATCGCGGTGCTCGAGGACGGCTCGATCGCGGTCGGCACGAACCGCGGCGCGAGCGGATCCAGCACCGGCTCCGCGGCCCAGCCGGGCGGCGGCTCCCTCGCGATCGAGGTCATGCCCTCGAGCGGGGCCAAGTGCGGTGTCTACCTCGTCCAGCCCGACGGCTCCGCGCGCCTTCTCTACGCTCCTCCCTGCGACTTCGTGTACGCCATGACGCCGGGAGACGCGAATTCCATCTGGTTCACCACCGGGAATCCCGCCGCGCTCTTCCGCGTGACGACGGACCGGAAGATGGCGCTTCTAGGCGCCACCGAATCGAAGCAGCTCTTGGGACTGCTCCGAACCGGGAAGGAGACCCTCGTCTCGGCGGGGAACGCGGCGGTGCTCTATTCGCTGGGGACGGGGCTCGGGGCCCAGGGCACCTACATCTCCGAGGCGCACGATCTCAAGTCGGTCGCGTCCTGGGGGGACGCGAAGGTGTCGCTCTCGGGCGGCGGAGAGGCGCTCTGGTCCAGCCGGAGCGGCTTCAGCAAGACGCCCGACGACGGATGGAGCCCCTGGTCCAGGGAGGTTTCCATCAAGGGATACCTGAAGATCGAGAGCCCGCCCGCCCGCTTCCTCCAGTATCGGATCCGGTTCCACCGTGGCTCGGGGGATCCTCCAACCGTCTCCACGGTGGAGGTCGCCTATCTGCAAAGGAACCTGCCGCCCTCGATCGCCAACGTGACCCTGTACGGACCGGAGAATCCCTACTTCGAGGGAGGCCCGGAGTACCGGCCCCCGCAGATCTCTCAATCGTTCCCGAACGGCCTGAAGCTGGAGTTCTCCATGCCTCGCTCCGGCCCGCGTCCGGTCTCGGACGCCAGCGCGGCCTGGGCGCGCGGCATCCGGAGCGCGTCCTGGGACGCGGTGGATCCCAACGGGGACAACCTCCGCTACAAGCTCTTCATCAAGGCGAACGACGAGTCCTCGTGGAAGCCGCTGGGAACCGACCTGGATGACAAGGCCTACAGCTGGGACGCCGAGTCGTTCGCGAACGGGACCTACCGGCTGAAGGTCGAGGCGACCGACGCGCCCGACAACCCGGACGGCACGGCGATCACGACGGAGCGAGTGAGCGCGCCTTTCCTGATCGACAACATCCCGCCGCGCGTCGAGAACCTCCGCACCGCCTCGCGGGCCGGAAGCATGAGGGAGCGCACCACCGTGACCGTGTCCGGATCGGCCGTGGACACGGACAGCCGGATCGCGAAGATCGAGTACTCGGTGGACGGCGGGGACTGGAAGCAGGTCTTTCCGGACGACGCGATCTTCGACTCGCCGAACGAGTCGTTCCATTTCGATGTCCTCGACCTCCCGCCCGGGGAGCACGCCATCACGGTCCGGGCCGCCGATTCCCAGCGGAACGTCTCGGTGGGAAAGATCCTCGCCATCACCCGCTAGTCGTGCGAAACGCATGATCGAGGGCCGCCCCGGGAGGTTTGCCCGATCCCGGCGTCCTCACCCTCGCCGCGAGAATCCTCGATAACTCATGCAAGAGATGCGGCTTCGTCACCCGCACGGAGAGCCGTCCGTGGTGGTACGATCCTTGCGCTCTCCGGCCCGGATCATTGGCTCTTCTCGGGTGGCCGGCCCACGCAGGAGCGTCATGAAGCTCGCTTTCCTCGATCTGCCTGATGAGCGGGTGGACCTCATCTCGAAAGCGCGACACGATCCCAACATCGAGATCGTGCTCGTGGCGCATCCCGATCCCGACGCGCTGGCCCTCAAGATCGCCGAGGTGCTCCAGATCCCCCGATCCAACGAGCCCCTCGATCTTCTGCCCCTGAAGCCCGATCGCGTCGCCCTTCCATCCCTCGCCTCGCCCAGCGCCTCGGCGCTCGTGCGGGCCGGGATCTCGCAGCGCATCTTCGTCACCCTCGATGATCTCTCGAGCGATTGGCCCGCCGACGTGGAGCACGGTTCCACGGAGCCTCCGAATCCCATCGAGTCCTGGGAGAGCCGTTACGACGAGGCGGTCGCGAGCGCCCGGCTGAACCGGATCCGCGCCGCGCTCGCGCTCTCGGAGGATCGGCAATTCCTCTTCAGCGAGGTCCTCTCGCTCGCGGTGGAGCAGTCGGCCGCGGACCAGGGATCGATCATGGTCGTGGACCAGGACCTGAACGAGCTCAAGATCGCGTTCGCGGACGGTCTTCCGGCGGACGTGGTGCGGACCACGAGGCAGCGTCTCGGCGAGGGGATCGCCGGGGAAGTCGCGCAGCGGGGGACGCCGCTCATCATCAACGAGCCCGTGTCCCGATCCCGCTACCGCGAGGAGCGGTCGCGGCCGGTCGCGGCCATGTCGGCGCCCCTCAAGGCCGAGGGACGGATCATCGGCGTCATCAATGTCTCGAGCGGCCGCCCCGGAGCGTCGTTCGCCCCGGAGCATCTCGAGAAGCTGACCCAGGTGGCCGAGCAGATCTCCGGCATCCTCGACCGGACCATCCGCGTCGCGAGACGGGATCGGGATGCCCTGGAGCTTCGGGCCCGTCGCGAGATCGAGATCGCCTTCAGCCGGAAAGGTCTGGAGCTCACGGAGCGGCTCCGCATGGCGGCCGGGCGGCTGGCGGAGCTCCTGGGCGCCGAAGGGGCCCAGGTCCATCTTGCCGATGAGTCGCTCGACCGGTTCCGCACGATCTCCTCGGCGGGGCGCCACGGACAGGAAGGAGAGCTTCCGCTCCACCACGGCCTCCTCGCGCGGATGCTGGGCGCCGCGCGACCGATCTTCCTGAGCGCGCTCTTCGAGAGTCCTTCCCCGGGAAGCGCCGAGGAATCGCACCCGAACGTCCTCCTCGCGCCGCTCTCGGGATCCCGGCCCCTGGGGGTGCTCGCGCTCGAATGCGTGGGTCCGGCCGCGGCGGACGTGGAGGAGTTCGAGCGGCTGGGGGGACGGATCGCGGAGTTCCTCGCTCGCACGATCGAAGGGCAGACGGACGAGTCCGAGCTGAATCGCCGGAACACGCTCCTGGGGAGCCTCGCCGACATCGCCGGCCGGATCATGGTCGCGCGAGATCCCGAGGCGCTCCTGAGCGAATCGCTCGGCGCGCTGCGGTCCTTGTTCCCGGGAGGGCTCGTCACCGCCCGCATCCGCGGGGAAGGCGGCGGGTTCCTGTTCCGGAGCGCCTTCGAGGGCACCGAGGCCGAGCACCAGCGTGCCCTGGAATTCGAGTCCACGCTCGCCCGCCGCGCCGTCGAGACCAAGCGCGAGATCTCGTCCCTGGGCCTCAATCCCGAGGAGCTCCGCCGCGTGATGTCGGAGCACAACCTCTCCGCCTACGCCTTCATTCCGGTCCGGATCGACGAGGACGTGGACGGCGTGCTGGGGGTGCTTCGTCCGACGGCGCGTCGGGGCGAGGAAGCGCCGCCGGCCCTGACCCGGCTGGACGTCCAGACGCTGCGCAAGCTGGCGCTCTACGTCTCGCTCGCGATCGAGAACGCACGGCGGGCGGTCACGCGCGTGGAGCGGACGATGGAGGATCCCCTCACGGGCCTCCTCGCCATCGGCGGGTTCGACGCGCGCGTCGAGGAAGAGGTGAAGCGGGCCGAGCGGTACCGTGAGCGCTTCCTCCTCACGGTGCTCTCGGTGTCGGACTTCGACGGCATCTCGGACCGGACCGGAAGCGGCTGGGCCGAGTCCGTCCAGAAGGAGTTCGCGCTGGCGCTGCGGCGAAACGTCCGTGAAGTGGACGCGGTCGCGCGCATCGGCGAGGGCCGCTTCGCGGTGCTCTCTCCCGCGAGCGAGAAGGACGGAGGCGCGCTCCTCAAGCGTCTGGAGAATCTGCTCGTGCAGCTCCCCAGCGTGCGCGCGCTGACGCGTCCCGGCGATACCCATCTCTCGGGTCGTCAATACTATTTTCCGGACGAGATCGCGACCGGAGGAGAGCTGCTCGCTCTGGTCCGCACCGCGGCCTAGTTTTCGTTGCCGTTCCCGCCTCCGCGGGCTATGTTCCTTCCATGCCCGAGATCGTCACGAGCCCCACATCGTTGGGCGCGCAAAAGCTCGCCCAGGCGCAGGAGCTCCTGCGCGAATGTTCCCTCGATTCCTGGCTCCTCGCGGTCCGCGAATCCATGGAGCGGCCCGATCCGAATCTCCGCTATTTCACCGAGCAGGAATTCACGTGGAACAGCTACTTCTTCATCACGCCGGACCGCGCCGTGGCGCTCGTGGCCACGTTCGACGCTCCGGACGTCAACGCATCCGGGCTCTTCGATGAGGTCGTCACCTACAAGGAAGGGTCGCGCGCCGCGCTCGTCCAGATCCTGAGCCAGGCCGATCCGCGCCGGATCGGGATCAACGTCTCCAAGGACGATCCCCTGGCCGACGGCCTGACCGCCGGGCTCCGCGACGAGATCTCCGAATCACTCGAGGGAACGCCCTACGCCTCGCGGCTCGTCTCGGCGGAGCGGCTCCTCGCCCTCCTGCGCGGGATCAAGCTCCCGGCCGAGCGAGCCATCATCCAGCGGGCCGTGGACGAGACGGAGCTCATGTTCGAAAAGGTCTCAGGGGAATTCCGGATCGGCATGACCGCCCGCGAGGTCGCGGAGCTCTTCCATCGTGAAGCCGACAGGGCGGGGGTCGCCACCGCGTGGGTGCGGCGCCAGTGTCCGACGGTCACGGTCGGGACGAAATCCCCGATCGGGCACGTCGCGCCGGGCGACGCCCCGATCGAGCCGGACAACATCCTGCATGTGGACTTCGGGATCAACCGCAACGGCTACTGCTCCGACCTCCAGCGCCTGTGGTACGTCGCCGGGGAAGGCGGCGCGCCGATTCCGGAGCCGGTTCGGCGCGCGTACGAGGCGATCGTCTCGGGAATCGAGCTGGCGTCGAGCGCGCTCCGGCCGGGCCTCGAGGGCTGGGAGATCGATGTGAAGGTTCGAGATCACCTGGCGTCGCGCGGGTTCCCGGAATACCCCCACGCGCTCGGACACCACCTCGGTCGCGCCTGCCATGACGGCGGCGGCGTCCTCGGCCCTCGCTGGGAGCGGTATGGAAGCGCTCCTTTCGAGAAGATCCGCGAAGGGAACGTCTACACCCTGGAGCCCAGCATCCATCTCCCGGCGCACGGAATCGTGTCGCTGGAGGAGGACGTGGTGGTCGGGCCCACGGGCGCGCAGTTCCTCTCCCGGTTCCCGCGGGAGCTGCCCATCCTGAATCTCCGGTAGCGATGCCGCGCATCCGCGTCCTCGACCCCTCCGTCATCGGCAAGATCCGCGCGGGTGAGGTCGTCGATCGTCCCGCCGCGGTCGCGAAGGAGCTCGTCGAGAACGCCCTCGATGCCGGGAGCACGCTGATCTCCGTGCACGCGGCCTCGCATCCCGAGCGCCTGGTCCGGGTCCAGGACGACGGCCTGGGCATGTCCCGGGAAGACGCTCTCCTCGCCCTGCGCCGCCATGCCACAAGCAAGATCGAGTCCGCGGACGATCTCGCGAGCATCCGTTCCCTGGGCTTTCGGGGCGAGGCTCTCGCCAGCATCGCCGAGGTCTCGCGCCTCTCGCTCTCCACGCGCTCCTCGGACGAGCTGACCGGGACGCAGGTCGAAGCGCTTGGAGGGGCGGTGATCCAGGTCTCCGGGGTCGGGCGCGCGGTCGGCACGACGGTCGTCGTGGAGGATCTCTTCTTCAACACGCCGGCGCGGCTTCGCTTCCTCAAGTCCCGGGAGGCGGAGATCCGCGTGCTGAGCCGCGTGGTGTGGAACTACGCGCTCACGTATCCCCGGGTGCACTGGAAGTTCTCGGTCGAAGGGCGCGAGGACACGGACCTCCCCGAAGCGCGCGATCTCGTCGAGCGATGGGAGGTGCTCTACGGACGCGGCCCGGAGGACGGGTCGGCGGAGTTCGACCACGAAGCGGCCGGCGTGCACGTGAGCGGGGTGCTGGGCGCGCCCGAGCAGGCGCGCGCCTCCCGCGACCACCAGACGTTCGCGGTGAACGGCCGCGTCGTGTCCTCGGCCACGCTGGCCGCCGCGTTGAGGCAGGGTTACGGGAATCTATTGCCGGGCGATCGGTATCCCCTGGCGCTCGTGCTGATCGAGATCGATCCCGGGCAGGTGGACGCGAACGTGCACCCGACGAAGCGCGAGGTCCGGTTCCGGGACGAAGCCCGCGTGTTCCAGGTGCTGCGGCGCGCGGTCGAGGCCGCGATGCGTCGCTACGTTCCAACCGGAATCAGCTTCGGTGACCCTGGGGCTGTCCGAGAGCCGCGCGGAGATCTGGGCTACGGCGGACGGGCCGGCGACCCTTCCACGGTCGTGACGATGCCCGCGCCGGGGACCGGGACGGAGATCCTTCCCGCTTCATCGCTCCTTCTCGCCCTCGACACCGCGGCCGTGGGCGGCGCGGCGGACGCGAGGGAGCAGGAGCGGGGAGATCTCGAGGAGAGCCTCGCGGAGCCCGAGATCACCATCTGGCAGCTCCACGATCGCTATCTCCTCGCGCCCATCCGGGGCGGGATGGTGATCGTGGACCAGCACGCCGCCCACGAGCGCGTCCTCTACGAGGAAGCGCGCGCGCATCTCTTCGGAGGCACGGGAGCGAGCCAGGTGCTCCTGTTCCCGAGGGTCGTGGACCTCACGCCCGCCGAGATGGACACGCTCCTCCTGATGGAGCCCCACCTTCGCCGGCTCGGATACGAAGCGTCGCTCTTCGGGGAGCGGCAGGTGGCCGTGCGCGGCGTGCCGGCTTCCATTCCCGAGGAGGCTGCGATCGATTCCCTCAAGGCGGTGCTCGCCTCCGTGGACACGCTGGGCGAGGGAGGAGACCCGCCCGAGGAGCACATCGCGAAATCCTACGCCTGCCATGCCGCGGTCCGGAGCGGCCAAGCCCTGAGTCCGGTCGAGCGCCGCGCGCTCGTCGACCGGCTGTTCGCCACGAGCCTCCCGCACGGCGATCCCCACGGGCGTCCCACCTATGTCCGGGTCTCGATGGAGGAGCTGGACCGCCGTTTTGGGCGGCGATAGGGAACGCGCCCGGATCGTCCTGGTCGGGGCCACCGCCTCGGGGAAGAGCCTCGTCGCGATGGACCTGGCCCGGCGCCTCGACGGCGAGATCGTCGGCGCCGACTCCCGGCAGATCTACCGCGGGCTCGAGATCGGAACCGAAGCGCCGACGGTAGAGGACCGCGCGCGGGTTCCACATCACTTCGTCGCGTTCCTGGATCCCGCCGAGACCTACAGCGCCGGGCGCTACGGGAAGGAAGCGCGCGTCGCGGTGCGCGCGATCGAAGCGCGCGGCCGGATGGCCATCGTGGCGGGGGGATCGGGGCTCTACATTCGCGCCCTGCTGCAGGGGCTCTTCCACGGCCCCGCCCGAGACGAAGCGATCCGCGCGCGCCTGACGCGACGTATTCGCGACGAGGGACTGGAGGCGCTGCGGGAGGAATTGAGGCGCGTGGACCCGGAAGCATTCGCCGCGATCCTTCCCGGAGACCCCGTGCGCGTCATCCGCGCCCTCGAGGTTTACGAGCTGACCGGCCGTCCCATCAGCGCGCTCCGGCGGGAGCGGGCGCCCGAGCCCCTGCCCGCGATCCTGTTCGGCCTGCGCTGGTCGCGCGCGGATCTGGCCAAGCGCATCGCCGCGCGGATCGACAAGCAGCTCCAACGAGGGTTTCTGGAAGAGGCGCGAGCCCTGGCCCAGACGCGGCTCCCGGAGCACGCCCCGGGTCCGAGGACCCTGGGATACCGTGAGCTCCTGGCGCATCTCCGCGGCGAGAGCACGCTGGAGGAAGCGAAGGCTGAGATCGCGCTCAAGACCCGGCAGCTCGCGAAGCGCCAGGAGACCTGGTTCCGCCTCACGCCGGGCGTGCACTGGATCGATCTCGCGAGCGAGGAGGACTTGGCGCGAGCGCCGGGAGTGATCCAAGATCGGCTTGACCCTGCCGCTTCCAGGCCCTAGCCTGGGGTTCGTCCAACAAGCGTGCGAGCGGGCATAACTCAGTGGTAGAGTGTCAGCTTCCCAAGCTGAAGGTCGCGGGTTCAAATCCCGTTGCCCGCTCCATTTCTTCTCTCCGCGCCATGATTGAATACCGCACTCGAGAGAGTCTCACACCGGGGATCCTGGAAGATCTGCTGACGCGCTCCTGGGACGATACCAGGGGCGCGCCTTCGCTGGCTCGGAGTCTCACCTGGGTCACGGCTCATGATGGGGAGGAGCTCGTCGGGTTCGTCAACGTCGCGTGGGATGGTGGCGCGCACGCGTTCCTCCTCGATACGACAGTCGATCCCTCCCATCGGCGCCGTGGAATTGGCACCGCCCTCGTGCGGCATGCGATCGAGAAAGCGCGCGAGTCCGGTGCCGAATGGATTCATGTCGATTACGAGGCCCACCTCGGGAAGTTCTATGAGGGGTGCGGATTCCAGCCCACGCACGCGGGGGTCTTCCGGCTGCGCTGATGGGGGAGCCTGCTTTCCTCGTTCCTCAACTTGGCCCGGGGCAAGTTGATCGAATGTGGGACTCCCATTCACCCGACACTTGATTCCAGGCCCCGAAGTGCTTAGAATCGCACGGCCTTATTCACCATCGACTCTTCTCTCCGAGGAATCCCCGTGATCGGTCTCAGCGACCCCTTCACCGTCGCCGCGCTCGACCCCAAGGGCCTAGCCCTGAGGCTGGGCATCCAGAAAGGGGAGCGACTGCTCGCGATCAACGACGTGCTCCTGCACGACGAGATCGACTTCGCGGCGCAATCCTCCGAGGAGATCCTGCGCGTCCGGATCCAAGGGTCCGACGGGACGGTCCGCGAAGTGGAGGGCCGCCGCGAGTACGGGATCCCGTTCGGCGCCGAATTCGAGGCGCGCCAGCCCAAGCGCTGCCACAACAACTGCGTCTTCTGCTTCGTCTACCAGCACCCCAAAGGGGTGCGGCGCGAGCTCCTGATCAAGGACGACGACTACGTCTTCTCCTTCGTCCACGGGAATTTCATCACGCTGACGAACCTCTCCGAGACCGAGTTCCAGCGCATCATCGACGAGCGACTCTCGCCGCTCTACGTCTCCGTGCACGCCACCGACCCCGAGGTCCGCGTCCGGATGATGAAGAATCCCAAATCCGGAAAGATCCTCGAGCAGATCGACCGGCTCTGCGGCGCCGGGATCGAGATGCACACCCAGCTTGTGATCTGCCCCGGCTGGAACGACGGACCGGTTCTCACGAGATCCATCACGGAGCTGGCCGCGCGTCATCCGGGCGTGGCGACCATCGCGGTGGTTCCCGTGGGGCTCACCAAGCACCGGGAGCGCCTTCCGAATCTGAGGGTCTTCACGAGCGGGGACGCGCGCGCGGCGCTCGACGAAGTCCATCGGTTCCAGAAGGAGTTCGCGCGCCGGCTGAAGACGAGGCTCGTGTTCGCCGCGGACGAGATGTACGCCCTCGCCGGCGAGGAGGTCCCGCCGGCCCGTGCGTATGAAGGTTTCCCTCAGGCCGAAAACGGGATCGGGATGCTGCGGCAGACCATCGACCGGTGGCTCCAGGGGAAGGACACGGTGCGGGCCCGGAACGGCACGCGCGAGCGGGTCGCGATCGTGACGGGCACGAGCGCCGCGCCCACGCTGGAGCGCCTTCTCGCCGAGCATCCGCCTGTCTCCGTCGACGCTTCGCTCTGCGTGGTCCGGAACGAGTACTTCGGCGACACCGTCACGGTGAGCGGACTTCTCGTCGGGGCCGACATCGAGCGCGCCCTCCAGACCGCCGGGCCCTTCGATCGCGTCCTCCTGCCTCCGAACTGTCTCAAGGAAGAAGAGGTCTTCCTGGACGACCGCACGCGGAGCGACCTCGCCGCTCGATTACAACTAGACGTCCAGATCGGCTTCGACTCACCCCGCGCCTGAGCCACGCGATGCTGCCCATCGTCGCCATCGTGGGGCGCCCGAACGTCGGGAAATCCACCCTCTTCAATCGAATCCTCGGACAGCGGAACGCCATCGTGGACGAGCTTCCGGGCCTGACCCGCGACCGCCACTACGCGGAAGCGACGTGGAACGGACGCACGTTTCTGCTCGTGGACACGGGAGGCATCGATCCCTCGAGCGCGCAGCCGATCCAGCGGCAGATCGTGAAGCAGACCGACTACGCCATCGACGAGGCGGACCTCACGATGCTCGTGCTGGATTCAAAGGAGGGGATCACGCCCCTGGATCTGGACGTCGCGGATCGGATCCGGAAACGGGGCCGTCCCACGATCCTCGTCGTGAACAAGATGGACGCGACCCGTCCCGAGTCGGAGCTCGCCGAGTTCTATTCCCTGGGGCTGGGGGAGCCGATCCCGGTGTCCGCCCTGCACGGCCGGGGCTCGGGCGACCTGCTGGACTTCATCACGGGGTCGCTTCCCGAGGCGGAGCCTCCGCCGCTCGACGCCGGCGCCATTCGGATCGCCGTCGTGGGACGGCCGAACGTGGGAAAGTCCTCCCTCGTGAACCGCCTCCTGGGGGAGGAGCGCATGGTGGTGGACGCCGCCCCCGGGACCACCCGGGACGCCGTGGACACGACGATCCGGCGCGGCAGCCAGACCTTCACCCTGGTCGACACGGCCGGGATGCGCCGTGAGGCGAAGGTTCACGATCCGGTCGAATTCTATGGCATAACGCGCGCTCTTCGCGCCGTTTCCAGGTCCGACATCGTGCTCCTGGTCGTGGACGTTTCGCGGGAGCCCGCGAAGCAGGAGGCGCGCCTGGCCTCTCTCGCCGAAGAGCGCACCAAGGCGATCGTGGTCATCTTCAACAAGTGGGACCTGGTCGAGGACGCGGCACGGGCCAAGCCCGCGATCGAGGAGGAGTTCACCCGGATGTATCCCTTCCTCGAACACGCGCCCCGGCTTTACGTTTCGGCCCAGACCGGCGCCGGCGTGGGGAAGATCCTCCCCGTGAGCGAGCGCGTCTACCGGGAGTACGCGCGCCTGATCCCGACGCCGGAGCTGAACAAGGCGGTCCAGGACATCCTGAACCGGGTCCGGCCCCCGGCGACCCCCGCCGGAAAGCACCTCAAGTTCTACTACGCGGCGCAGACCTCGACCAAGCCGCCGACGTTCGCTTTGTATGTGAACAATCCTCGATATCGAATCAAGAATTATGTAAGTTACCTGGAGCGTGGTTTGAGGGAGAGGTTCGGCTTCCAGGGGATTCCGATCGTGCTCGACTGGAAGCGGAGCCAGTAGGGAAGCGCGGAGGCGCCGATACCACTCCTCCTCACCTCGATCCTGATTGGATTCCTCCTCGGCGGGCTTCCCTCCGGGCTGTGGATCGGCCGCTGGCGCGGCGTGGATCTGCGGACGGTGGGAAGCCGGAACATCGGAGCCACGAATGCGTACCGCGTGCTCGGCGCACGCTGGGGCATCTTGGTGTTCGCGCTCGACGCGGCGAAGGGATATCTCGCCGCGTTCGCTCCATACCTTCTCTGGCGGTCGTTCGCGTTCGACTCCAGCGCCAACGGGCTCTTCATCGCGTCGCTCGCCTCGGGCGTGGCCGCGATCCTGGGTCACGTCTTCTCGCCCTGGCTCGGGTTCCGGGGAGGCCGCGGGGTGGCGACCAGCCTCGGCGTCTTCCTCTCCATCGTTCCGGTACCGACCCTCCTCGCCTTCGCGCTCTGGACCCTCCTCATGCTCCTGACCCGACGCGTCTCGGTGGGATCGATCGGCGCGGCTCTCGCGTATCCGTTCCTGGTCTTCGTGCACGTGGCGCCGGAAGCGCATCGGACGCTGCTCACGATCATCGCCGCGGCCGTCTCCCTGCTCGTGATCGTCCGCCACAAGGCGAACATCCAGCGCCTCCTCGGCGGCACGGAGCCTCCCCTGAAACGGGGCGGAGGAACGCCATGAAGGTCGCGGTCCTCGGCGGCGGAGGATGGGGAACCGCGCTCGCGCTCATCCTGGATTCCGGCGATCACGAGGTCCGTCTCTGGGTCTTCGAGCCCGAGGAAGCGGACCGCATGGCGCGCACGAGAGAGAACGCGACCTTCCTCCCCGGCGTGAAGCTTCCCGAGCGCGTCCGGATCACGAACGACCGTCCGGAAGCCGTCGCCCAAGCCGAGCTCGTTGTCCTCGCGACTCCATCGCACGTCGTTCGCGAGGTCTCGACGCAGCTCCTCCACGAGGCGAAATCGGACCTGGCCGCGGCGAGAGCGATCGTGATCGGAAGCAAGGGGCTCGAGCCCCAGACCCTGCTCCGCATGAGCGAGGTGCTGGGCGAGGTCCTGCCCGATTCCCTGAGCCCCAAGACCGTCGTGCTGACCGGCCCCAGCCACGCTGAGGAAGTCTCGCGTCGCGTGCCGACCGCGGTGGTGGCGGCCTCCAGCCGCGCCGCGTCCGCCGCGCTCGTGCAGGAGGCCTTCTCGACCGAGTGGTTTCGCGTCTACACCAACGACGACGTGGTCGGCGTCGAGATCGCGGCCGCGCTCAAGAACGTGGTCGCGATCGCGGCGGGCATCTGCGACGGGCTGGGCTTCGGGGATTCGACGAAAGGCGCGCTTCTCACGCGCGGTCTCGTGGAGATCGCGCGTCTCGGGGAAGCGCTGGGGGCGCGCGCCGCGACGTTTTCGGGACTCGCGGGCATGGGGGATCTGATCGCCACCGCGATGAGCCGACACAGCCGGAACCGCCGCCTCGGGGAAGCGATCGGGAAGGGCATGACGCTCGAGGAGGCCCTCGCGTCCACGAAGATGGTCGTCGAGGGCGTCGGCACCGCGCACGCCGCGGTGGATCTCGCCCGACGCCACGGCATCGAGCTGCCGATCGCGGAGCAAGTGCGGGCCATTCTCTACGAGGGAAAGAGCGCCACGACGGCGATTCGAGAGCTCTTGAAACGGGATCTCAAGGCAGAGCCACGAGCGTTGACGAGGAGGTGATCGCGTGAGATCGATACCGACGGGAAGACTCTACTATTCCATCAGTGAGGTCAGCGACATGATCGGGGTCAAGCCCCATGTCCTGCGTTACTGGGAGACGCAGTTCAAGATGCTGCGTCCCAAGAAGGGGCGGGGCGGAGCGCGGATGTACCGCAAGCGCGACGTGGAAGTTCTCTTCGAGGTGAAGCAGCTCCTCTACGATCACAAGTTCACGATCGCGGGGGCGCGTCGCAAGCTCCTGGACGATCGCGGCGTCAAGGATCAGATGGAGCTCACGTTCGCCCGGACGGACCGGGAGGAGATGCTTCGCGCGCTGCGGCGCGACCTGGAAGGGCTCCTCTCGATCTTGCAGTCCGGGGGATCGAACGGCACGAGGACCCGGGCCCGGAGGTAGAACGCTTGTCGGCCAAGCGCCTTTGGTATAGGATGGCCGCCTTGTGAACTCCATCGACCCCTGAGGTCGGGGCGTAGCGCAGCCCGGTAGCGCACCTCCTTGGGGTGGAGGTGGTCGCAGGTTCAAATCCTGTCGCCCCGACCATTGAATCGACCCGTACGTCTCCGCCCCGCGGCCCGAAACCCCGGGGCGTTCTCGTTGCGTCTCGAATCCGAGGGCGATCCGTGACCGACCTGGGCTACAGCTTCGCCTCGTTCCTGATCCGCCGCCTTCCGCCCCGGGCGACGGACTCGCTCGCCGACCTCGCATCACAGGGCTATGTGCTCACGCATCCCGGTCGCGCCCGGGCGGTGGATCGGAGCCTCGCCCGGATCTGGAGCGACTCGCGCCACGAGGGGGCGCCGCCGCGCGCGCGGGAGACCTACCGGGTGTTCGCTCGCGCCCTCCGCGATTTTCTCGCGCACGAGCCAGCACACCCGGTCAGGATCTCGGATCGGTCGCGCGCGGCGCTCGAGGCGGCCCGTCGATCGGGACGGGGCACCGTGCTCGTCAGCGGGCACTTCGGACCGTGGGAGCGCGCGCTCCAGTGGCTCGCCGAGGAGCTCGGAGGGGTCGAAGCTCTGGCGGCGCGCCACAAGCTGGCCGCCGTAGACCGGTTCTTCATCGCGCTTCGGGCGCGCGGCGGCGTGCGAACCCTCTGCTCGAGCCGGCCCGTCCCCAGCGCGATCCGGAGCCTCAAGGCCGGGGGCTGGATCGCGGCGCTCGCGGACCGCCCGAGGCGCGTCGATCGATCCCCGACGGCGCGGGCCATCGTCCCGCTCGATCCGGGGCCGCTCCTCCTCGCGCGCCGGGCGGAAGCCCAGGTCATCGCGGGAACATCCGCGTTCGCGGACGACGGAGCGCTCGAGATCGAGTTCCTGTCACCCTTCTCCCTCGCCCCGGGGCGAGAAGGAGTCGAGGTGGGGCAGGGCCTCGCGCGCCTGCAGCGCTTCTTCGATGCCCACGTCCGGGAATACCCGACGCAGTGGTTCTCCTGGGGCGGGGAGCACGCTCCGGCACCCTCGGGCTCGTGAGCGTCATGGCCGTGATTCCCGCTCGCGACGCGGAGGCGACCGTGGCCGAGGTCGTGCGGGGACTCGAGCGGACGATTCCCGGCGTGTCCGTGCTCGTGGTGGACGACGGGTCCACCGACAGGACCTCGGACGCGGCGCGCGCCGCCGGGGCGGACGTGATCCGGCACGACGTGAACCGGGGCAAGGGCGCCGCGCTCCAGACCGGATTCGACGAGGCGGTCCGCCGGGGCGCCACGCGCGTGCTCACGCTGGACGCAGACCGGCAGCACGACCCCGCGTGCGCGCCGCAGCTCCTTCGCGCCCTCGAAGCCTCGGACATCGTCATCGGATCGCGCGAGGGAGACCGGACGGGGATGCCGTGGATCCGGCGCGCGACCAATTCCGTCATGACCTGGATCGTCTCGCATCTCGCGGGACATAGGATTGCCGACACGCAGTCCGGCTATCGCGCCGTCCGCGTCCACGTGCTTCGATCGGTTCGCCCCCCGAGCAGCCGCTTCGAGTACGAGTCCGAATTCCTGATCGAGGCGGGACGGAAGGGCTTCACGTTCGGGTCCGTCCCCATTCCCACGCTCTACAACGCTCCGGGAAGCCACATCCATCCGGTCCGGGATACCCTGCGCTTCTTCCGGCTCCTGTTCCGGATCTGGGCCCGCTGATGGAGATCCTCGTCACCAACGACGACGGGATCCACGCCGCCGGCCTTCGCGCTCTCGCGGGCGCGCTCCGGCCGCTCGGGAACGTCACCGTCATCGCGCCCGACCGGGAGCAGAGCGCGGCCAGCCACGCCTTGACGCTGCACCGTCCGCTCCGGATCAAGAAGGTGGAGGACGGGATCCTGAGCGTGGACGGAACGCCCACCGACTGCGTCCTCCTGGGCGTGCACGGCTTCATGAAATCGAGGAAGCCCGACCTCGTGGTCTCCGGGATCAACCATGGGCCGAACATGGGGAACGACACGAGCTATTCCGGCACGGTCGCCGCGGCGGTGGAGGGGACCTTCCTCGGCATTCCCTCGGTCGCGGTCTCGCTGGCCACCTGGAACGAGGCCGACTTCGAGCCCGCCGGAGCGGTGGCCCACGATCTGGTCCGGACGTTCCTCCAGCACGGCGTCCGCCCCGGCATGTGCATCAGCGTGAACATCCCACCCATCCCGCGCGCCGCCATGAAGGGGGTACGCGTCACGCGGCTGGGAAAACGGGTGTTCCGGGACGTGATCGTGGAGAAGACCGATCCACGCGGTAAGCTGTACTACTGGATCGGGGGCGAGGACCCGACGTGGGAGGCGGATGAGCTGAGCGACTTCAACGCCGTGAACGACGGCTACGTCTCCGTGACGCCGCTCCTGCTCGAGCTGACGGACTACAAGGCCATCGTCGAGATGGAATCCTGGGGATTGAAGCTTGCCGGGACAACCTGATTACGCCATCGCGCGCCGCCGCATGGTGGAGGAGCAGCTCCGCGCCCGGGGCATCCAGGATGCGCGCGTGCTCCGGATCATGGCCGCCGTGCCCCGGCACCTCTTCGTCGATCCGACCTTCCTCGGCCGCGCGTACAGCGATCACGCGCTTCCCATCGGCCAGGAGCAGACCATCTCGCAGCCGTACATGGTCGCGCTCATGACCCAGGCCCTGGCCCTGGAAGGAGACGAGAAGGTGCTCGAGGTCGGCACCGGCTCCGGGTACCAGACGGCGATGCTCGCGGAGCTGGCCGACCGCGTCTTCACGATCGAGCGCATCCCGGAGATCGGGATCGCCGCCCGCGAGCGCCTGACCGCCATGGGCTACACCAACATCATCTTTCGCATCGGGGACGGCACGGTCGGATGGCGTGAGATGTCTCCGTTCGACCGGGTCATCGTGACCGCGGGCGCGCCGAAGATCCCGTCCTTCCTGGAGGAGCAGCTCCGCGTCGGCGGGTGGGGCATCGTTCCCGTCGGGGACGCGGCGAACCAGAGCCTGGTGCGGGTCACCCGGACCGAGACCGGGCTCCGGGAGGAAGTGCTCTGCTCCTGCACGTTCGTTCCCCTGATCGGGAAGGAGGGCTGGGCGGCCGAGGATCCCGGCTAGGTTGACCCTTCGCGCTCCCCCGGGGTAGACTCCGCCCCGCAGAGGGAATTCCCGGTCCCTCGAACTCGCGTTGTGCGGTCCTGGTCGGGGCGTGGCTCAGCCTGGTAGAGCACCTGGTTCGGGACCAGGGGGTCGGAGGTTCAAATCCTCTCGCCCCGATATCCCTTGTGACCGCTCAAATCCCGATGCAGAAGCCACCTCGCCACGAGCGTCTGGTCGCCCACGTGCAAGGCCGGGTCCAGGGTGTCGGATTCCGCGCGTTCGTCTACCATTGCGCCCAAACTTTGGGTGTCGCCGGAAGCGTGAAGAACTGCGACGATGGCAGTGTCCGCGTGGAGGCCGAAGGTCCCAGAAACCTTCTGGACCGGCTCGTCATCTCACTGAGAGAAGGGCCGCCGGCGGCGCGGGTCACCCGCGTGGTCGAGGAGTGGGGCGAGCCGCGCGGGCTCGAGCGGTTCACAATCCTGCCTCAATGAGAGGAAGATGCTCAAGGAGCAACAGGGGTTCGTCGCCGATCTGACCGCCGCCATGCGGCGGGGGCTGGAGCGTGGTCTGCTCGATGCCGAGGAGATCGAGTCGTTGCTCCAGGCGCCCGACTTCGATCCCGCCGCGTTCGACACGTTCCTGGCGGAGGCCCGGAGCCGGGGGATCCAGATTCCGGAGGACGCGGACTCCTCCGAAGCCGCCGAGGTCCCTCCCGGAACCGATCACACCATCAGCGACATCGAGCGGCACTATCTCGCCGAGATCCAGCGCTACCCGCTCCTCGAGCGGGAGAGCGAGCAGGAGCTCTGGACGGCGATGCGGGCGGGAGACGAGGACGCCCGGAAATCGCTCATCCTCGCGTACCTTCGCCTGGTCGTCGCGCTCGCGCGCGGCTACCGGAACCGCGGCGTGGAATTCCTCGATCTGATCGAGGAGGGGAACCTCGGGCTGATCGCGGCGGTCGACCGCTACGACGTCGATCGAGGGGTGCACTTCAGCACCTACGCCACCTGGTGGATCCGCCAGGCGCTGGCTCGGGGCGTGGCCAACCAGGCGCGCACGATCCGGATCCCGATCCACGTGCTCCAGATGGTGCGCCGGTACGTGGCGACGGAGCGGAGGCTGGAACGCGAGCTGAGGCGCCGGCCCGAGGTGGCCGAGATCGCGCGCGAGCTGGGTCTCGCGCTCCCTCGCGCCCACCGGCTCCGCACGATGATCCACGCCATCCGCACGCTCGACGTGGACCTCGGCGGCGACGCCTATCACGGCCTCATCGACAGCGAGGTGATGGAGCAGCAGACCTCGATCGACCAGCTGGTCGAGTTGCAGATGCGCAACCAGCACCTGGACGAATTGCTGAAGAAGCTCTCCGGGCGGGAAGAGGCGATTCTCCGCCTCCGCTACGGCTTCTACGACGACAAGACGCACACGCTGGCCGAGGCGGGGGAGCAGTTCGGTCTCTCGCGGGAGCGGATCCGCCAGCTGGAGCAGCGCGCGCTCCTGAAGCTCCGCCAGCTGCTCGATACGGACGCGGTCGAGGCGCCCTCGCTCCACTAGCGACCCTGCTCCCGCTGCAGCACGTCACCCAGCCGAACCTCGCGCAGGGCGGCGACGTAGTTGCCCTTGGCCGCCATCGCCGCCCCTTCCTCCCCGTGCCAGTTCTTCCGTAGCGCCAGGGTGAGGGTGTCCACGGCGGCCTGGGGCCGGCCCTCCATGAGAGCCACGACGCCCAGGTCCGCCAGGGGCAGCGCGTAGTCCGGGAAGAGACGCGCGCATCGCAGCGCGATCCCGCGCGCCTCGGCGGGGCGTCCCATCTCGAGGTATCCCTGCGTGGCCAGCTCCAGAACGTTGGGGTTCCGTGGCTCGAGCGCCATGGCTCGATCGAATCCTGCCTGAATCCGCGCGGCGGGTGCCGAACGCGGATCGGCCGCGGCCTGGGCCGCGAGGGCCCGGGCCAGGAGCGCCTGGAGCTCGCCGTCCGACGGCGCGATCCGGGTGGCGCGCTCGAAGGCGTCGCGAGCCCTGCCGAGATCCTCCGCCCGCAGCGAGGCGCTCGCGTCGGCGAAGGCCCGAGCGAGTCGGGAGCGACCCAGCTCCGTCGGGTACCGGGCGTCCCAGGGCGCGACCCGCGAGGCGCGGCCCAAGCGATCGATCCGCTCCACGGACGCCATGGGCGCGCGGAGCCCTGGAGCGGCGGCCGTCTCGGCGAGCCAGGGGGCGATCACGAAGACGAGCGCGAGCGCGGCGCACACGCCCCAGGCGATGGCGCGCGCGGCGAGGCCCGGGGTCTTTTCAACGCTCGGCTCCGGAGGGACCGGAGCTTCACGCATCCGGGCTCCCGCGGCCCATCCCGCGAGCGCCGCGGCCAGGACGCCGGTCGAGACGACCGTGAACCCCGCGAGCCCCTGAACCGCGAAGGCGGTGAGCGCGCCCCCCGCCGCGGCGGCGGCGCTTCGCGTGGCGAGGTTCGGGTGGCGCATCAGCACCAGGATCGCGCGCGCACCGAAGAACACGACGAGGAGGGCAGCCACGAGGCCCAGGAGCCCTTGCGTCGACGCGATCTGGATGAGCTCATCGTGGGCCTTCGACGAAACGCCGTTCCATTCGACGGCCCAGTACTCGGGCGTCCGGTACCGGGGAAACGCGGCGAGGTACGCGTCCGTGCCCACGCCGAGCGCGGGGTGATCCCGGGCCATCTCGATGCCCGCGCGCCAGAGATGAACGCGGGACTGGGTCGACGGAGCGCGAGTGTCCGTGATCTGGTGGAGCCGCATGAGGAGCTGCGGTCGGACGGGAGTCACGATGGGAGCCAGGAACGCGACCACCGTGAGCGCCAGAGCCGCGAGAACGATCCGCCGTCCGCCCCGCGCGGCCTTGGGGCGGGCCCGCCAGGCGTTGAGGCCGAACGCGAGGAGGCCGGCCGCGCACGCCACCCACGCGCCGCGCGAGAGGGTTGCCGCGAGCACGGGGAGGGAAGCGACCGCGAGCCCGATCCAAAAGAGCCGGCCACGCCGAGAGCGCGCGCCCGCGCCGAGCCAGCCGAGAAGGGGAAGGGTCATCGCGATGTACCCGCCGAGGTGATTTGCGTGTCCCAGCGTGCCGGGCACCCGGCGGACCGCGCCGATCGTGGCGCTCCGGGTCCAGGGAAAGGGGTCCAGCCCCGCGAGCTGGAGCGCCGCGTAGAAGATCGCCACCGCCAGCGCGACGGCCGCCGCCCGCGCCAATCGATCGAAATGACGAGGGCCCGAGGCCAGGGATCGCGAGGTAAAATAGATCGCCGCGGTGGCGAGAGCGGTCTTGAGCCCGGCCTCGCTCTCGTGCGCTCCGAAGAAGGATGCGTCCCGGCGGATCGAGACGACCGCGGAGAGGATCGCCGAGAGAAGGAAGAGCGCGATGGCGCCGCCGAGGGGATCGACCCGCGCGTCACGACGAATGCGATGGGCGAGATCGCGGGCCCAGCCCCGCATCCCGAGCGTTCCAAGGCGCGCGATCTCCCGGGCGAGCAGGCCGGGCCACAGCAACAATACCCCCGCCGCGAGCAGCTCGGTCTTCGGGAACTCGAATACCTCCGAGACCCCGCGATGGAACACGACGGGGACGAGCGCGAGGAGCGCGTAGACAATGAAGCCGGCTCCGCTCATGAGCGCTACTCCGACTGCTTCACCATCTCGCGCCGCGCGAGCCACAACCCCGGCAGCATCGGCAGCCAGAGCGTGAACCCTCGAAGGAGGAGCGTGGACGCGACGGCGGCCTCGAGCGGCACGCCGAGCACCCGCAGCGTCCCGACCGAGCCGGCCTCGAACGGACCCACCCCTCCCGGCAGGAGGCTCACGGTCGCGACGACGGAAGCCAGGACGAAGCTCGCGAACGCGACCGCCGGCGGGACCGTGTGCCCGAGACCCAGGAGCATGGCCCGCAGGGTGGCCGCGTCGAGAAGGATGATGGCGAACTGAAGGGCCGCGGCGGAGAGAAGGAGCTTCCGATCGTGTAGCGTCTGCTTCGGCGCCGCCTCGAAGGCTTCGAGCACCGGGTGGAGCCCCGGAATCCTCCGGATCCAGTGCGGCACCTCGCGGGCCCCGCCCCGGGTCAGCCAGAGCAGGGTGACGGGAACGACCGCCGTGATCGCCGAGACGATGGTGACGACGGAGAGGATGACGGGGCTCAGATGGGCGCGGATCCAGAGGATCACGATGCAGAGCAGCACGGAGAACGCATAGGCGAGATAGAACCCGAGCAGGCTCACCACCACGGCGGCCGTCGAGAGCGCGATCGGCACGCCGCGCCTCTGAAGCGCGCGGATGATCAGGACCGTGCCCGCGATCCCGCCGGTGGGCACCACCTGATCGATGAACAGCTTCACGAGTCCGAGCGGCACGAGGGACCGCATGCGGACGCCCGTCCCGCTCCGGCGGAGCCCCAGCTTCAGGATCACCGCGGTGCAGAAGTAGGTCCCCAGCTGGAGCACCGCGGCCACCACGAGCCAGATCGGCTCGGCCCGTGTGATCAGCTCGGCGAAGCGCTGGGATTCGCCGTAGCGGACCGTGACCCCGATCAGCGCGAGGAGCAGGATCGCGCCGGGAAGCCACGCGACTCTCGCCCACTTGGGGATTCGCGGCTGGTTCATGAAGCGGGGAGAATACCATCCCGCCCGGAACATGCACTGGCCATGCCTTCACGCGCTGGATTACAGTGGATACGGGTGGGGTAGTCGTATCAACCATGGACAAGGAGGCAGACATGCGATGGGTCCAGGAAGCTCGAGCGGTTCGGACCGCCCTGGTCGTGCTCGTCGCGGCGGGGCTGGCCGGATGCTCGGAAATGAGCAAGGAGCAGAAGGGCGCCGTCATCGGCGCGGCCGCCGGCGGCGCGGTGGGCGGGGTGATCGGGAACCAGACCGGCTCGACGGCGCGCGGCGCCATCATCGGAGCGGTGGTCGGCGGAGCCGCGGGCGCGATCATCGGTCACCGGATGGACAAGCAGGCCAGGGAGCTGCAGCAGAACATCCCCGGCGCGGTCGTCCGGCGCGTGGGCGAAGGGATCGAGGTGACGTTCGCCTCCGGTCTCTTGTTCGATTTCAATTCCGATCGGGTCCGCGGCGATGCCCGGCAGAACCTCGACGTGCTGGCGCAGAGCCTCGACAAGTATCCCGACACCGACCTCCTGATCGTCGGCCACACCGACGCGATCGGATCGGATGACTACAACATGAATCTCTCGATGCGGCGCGCGGAGTCCGCGGCGCGCTACCTCGAGCACGCGGGCACCCGGACCAACATCCGGACGACCGGGCGCGGCGAGCGGGAGCCGGTCGCGTCGAACGACAGCGACTACGGAAGATCCAAGAACCGCCGCGTGGAGGTGGCGATCTACGCGAGCGACGAGCTGAGAGATCAGGCGAAACGAGAGGCTGCTTCTCGCTAGCCGGTGACGATCTCCGCGATCGAGGCCGGAACGCGGTTCCGCTCCGGCACGCTCACGCCGGAGGCGCTCACCCAGGACATCCTCACGAGGATCGCGGCCGAGAACCCACGGCTGAACGCGTACTACGAGGTCTTCGAGAACGAAGCCCGGCAGGAGGCGGCGAACGCGACGCGCGCCTTCGGGCAAGGGGTCGATGGCGGGCCCATGCACGGCATCCCGGTCGCCATCAAGGATCTCTTCGACGTCGCCGGCCACGTGACGAGCGCCGGGGCGCACCCAGGGTTCCGTCCTCCGCCGGCGCGATCCGACTCGGACGTCGTGGCGCGCCTCCGCGCCGCGGGCGCGGTGCTCCTCGGGAAGTCCGCGACCCACGAGTGGGCCCT
>Ga0075433_10000669_pt1 | contig 23231 bp, 22 predicted proteins | sample RhiMethybrSRZTD2_FD_75299 | JGI IMG/M metagenome (GOLD analysis project Ga0075433, IMG submission 75299) | Populus rhizosphere microbial communities from Tennessee, USA - Rhizosphere MetaG P. TD hybrid SRZTD2 | ecosystem: Host-associated > Plants > Roots > Rhizosphere > Soil | place: USA... | reverse complement strand
GTTGCCGAGGTTGCCGCCCGGGATCACGATCCAGTCCGGCACCTCCCAGTCGAACTGCTGCACGATCTCGATCGCCACCGTCTTCTGCCCCTCGATGCGCAGGCTGTTCATCGAGTTGGCCAGGTAGATGCGCTTCTCCTTGGTGATCTCCTGCACCACCGCCATGCAGCCGTCGAAGTCGGTGTCCAGCGAGAGCACGAGCGCCCCGTTGGCGAGCGGCTGCACGAGCTGGGCGATCGACACCTTGTCCTTGGGCAGGAGCACCACCGAGGGGATCCCCGCCGCCGCGCAGTAGGCGCCGAGGGCGGCCGAGGTGTCCCCGGTGGAGGCGCACGCGACCGCGTCGATCGAGGTGCCGCCCGCCATCATCTCCTTGACCAGGGAGACCAGCACCGTCATGCCGAGATCCTTGAAGGAGCCGGTGTGCGAGTTGCCGCACTGCTTGATCCACAGGTCCTCGACGTGGAGCTGCTTGCCGTAGCGGTCGGCCCACAGGAGGTTCGAGTTGCCCTCGTACATCGACACGATGTTCTCGTTGTCGATGAAGGGCACCACCCATTCCTTCTTGCCCCACACCCCGGAGCCGTAGGGATAGGTGTTGCGGCGGTAGCGGTCGTCGAAGAGCTGGATCCAGGCGGCGGCGGAGCGGGAGCGCAGGGCCTCCATGTCGTGCTGGACCTCGAGCAGGTCCCCGCACGTGGGGCAGCGGTAGATCACCTCCCGGAGGTCGAACTCCCCCGGGCAGCCGTTGATGCACTGAAACCACGCGTTGTACGCCATGTGCCGAACAGTATAGCCCCGCGGCGGCTCAGCCGCGGAAGCGGGGCATGACCTCGCGGGCGAAGAGCTCCATCGAGCGGCGGATCTTGTCCTGGGGCAGGCCGCCGAAGTTCATCCAGCAGAGCACGTGGCCGATGCCCATCTCGCGCATAGTCTGGATGTGGCGGGCCACCGTGTCCGGCGAGCCGAAGGCCACCGTCTCCGCCACCAGGCCCTCCCAGGTTACCTTCTTGAAGCGCTCGGCGGCGGCGCGGAAGCCGGGCTGGAGGCTCGGGTGCGCGTCCTCGATGCGCTCCGGCACCTGGAAGCGCCGGAGCGAGTCCTGGTACCACATCTCGGCGTCCTTGGCCTCGGCCAAGGCCTGGGCGTCGGTGTCGGCCACGTAGATCTGGCGCGAGACGCCCCAGTCCTTCATGAGGGTCGCGATCTCGCCTTCCGTGCGCCCGTGCTTGCGCAGCGCGGTCAGGTAGCTGTCGCGCCGCTTGACGAGCTGGTCGATCGGCCCGGTGAGCAGCGAGTTCAGCATCGGCCAGCCGCGCGCGGCCGAGCTCTCGATGCCGTCGTCGCTGCCGCACACCTGGTAGATGGGCGGGTGCGGCCGTTGCCAGGGCTTGGGGATCAGGCGCGCCTCGCCGACGGTGAAGAAGCGTCCCTCGTGCGAGAACCGCTCTTCCGTCCACGCCTTCAGCATGATGTCGACCGCCTCGTCGAAGCGCTCCCGGTTCTCCTGCTGGGGCACGTGGTAGCCGCGGAACTCGGCCGGGCGGTTGCCGCGCCCGACGCCGACGTCGAGCCGGCCCTTCGAGATGATGTCGATCAGCGCGAGCTGCTCGGCCAGCCGCAGGGGGTGGTGGAAGGGCAGGATCGCGGCGGCGAGCCCGATGCGCACCCGGCGGGTGCGGGCCGCCGCGGTGGCGGCGAGGCTCGCCGGATCGACCGCGAGACCGTAGTCGATGAAGTGATGCTCGGTCAGCCAGATCTGGTCGAAGCCGAGCTCCTCGGTCCACTCCATCTGCTCGATCTCGCGATGGACGACCTCGGCGTGGGTGAGCCCGGGCGCGGCCTGGAAGAAGAAGAAGGTCCCGAAGCGCATCGGTCCGGTGATTATAGCGTGCCTTGACACCTCCGCGAGGCCCGAGCAGTATGCGTGACGGAGGAGCCGATGGAGACCCGTGTCGACGAGATCGCCGAGCGCATCTACCGCCTCTCGACCTTCCTGCCCGCGGTGGGGCCGAAGGGCTTCACCTTCAACCAGTTCCTGATCGACGCGGAGGAGCCCCTGCTCTTCCACTGCGGCCAGCGCGCGCTCTATGGGGCCGTGTCGCGGGCCGCCGCCCGCGTCCTGGACCTGCGGCGGCTGCGCTGGATCACCTTCAGCCACGTCGAGGCCGACGAGTGCGGCGCCCTCGCGGAGTGGCTCGACGCCGCGCCCGCCGCCACCGTGGCCCACGGGGCCATCGGCTGCGCGATCTGGCTCAACGATCAATCCCCGCGGCCCCCGCGCGTCCTCGCCAACGACGAGGTCCTCGACCTGGGCGGCCGGCGCGTGCGCCGTCTCGATACCCCGCACGTGCCGCACTGCTGGGACGCGGGGCTGCTGCACGAGGAGACCACCGGGACGCTCTTCACCAGCGACCTCTTCACCCACGTGGGCGACCCCGCCCCGGTGACCGGCGGCGACATCGTCGGGCCCGCCCTGGCCGCCGAGAAGCAGTTCGGCTTCACCGGCGTCACCCCCGCGACCGGCGCCACCATCCGGCGGCTCGCGAAGCTCGAGCCGCGCACGCTCGGGGTCATGCACGGGTCGTCGTTCTCGGGGGCCGCGGTGCCGGTGCTCGAGTCGCTGGCCGGCTTCTACGACGATCTGCTGCAGAAGGGCGCGGCGCCCGTCCGCGGCTAGCCGCTAGCGACCGGAGGCACGGGCGTCCACCCATGCGCAGGCTGGTCCTGGTGCTCGTGCTCCTCGTGGTCGCCGGGCTGGTGGCGGCGGGGCTCGCCCTCCGTCCCGGCAAGGCGGTGCGGGTCGCCACCGGCCTCGTCAGCCACACCCTCTGCTCGGAGACATTCGTCGCGGGGCTCGATCCCGATCAGACCTTCGCCGAGACAGTGCGCACCATGCCGGGCGTCCGCCGGCTCGTGCCGTTGATCCACTACCGCGTGGATCGGACCGGCCGGGAGGTCAGCACCACGCTCGGCGGCCGCTTCGAGATGCGCGCGGTCTATCACGACGGCGTCGGTTGCGCGATGGAGCTGCCGGCGGGGAGCGCGCCGGCGCCCTCCCCGGCGCCCTCCCCGACGCCGGCCACCGCGCGAGACGGGGGCGCGGCGACGCCGGGCGCGGGCCGGGACATCGCGGGGCCCATGCTGGTCGAGCCCACGAGCGAGCCGCTGCGGGCCGCGCTCGACCACGCCTTCGACGAGCCCGCGGGCGGACCGGTGCGCGGCACCAAGGCGGTGGTGGTCGTGCACGACGGCCGCGTCGTGGCGGAGCGCTACGCGCGCGGCTACGGTCTCGACACCCCGATGCTCTCGTGGTCGATGAACAAGTCGGTGGTCAACGCGCTGGTCGGCATCCTGGTCCGGCAGGGGCGGCTCGCGGTGGGCGAGCCCGCGCCGGTCCCGGCCTGGCGCGATCCCTCGGACCCGCGGCACGCGATCACGATCGAGCAGCTGATGCGCATGACGAGCGGCCTCGCCCTCGACGAGACCAACAGCGGCTTCGACCCGTCCTCCCGCATGCTGTACACCGAACCGGACATGGCGGGCTTCGCCCAGTCGGCCGCGCTCACCGTTCCGCCGGGCACCCGCTATCATTACAGCAGCCCCAGCACCCTGATCCTGTCGCGCATCGTGCGCGACGCGGTCGGTGGGCACGCCGAGGACGTGATCCGCTTCGCGCAGCGCGAGCTGTTCGGCCCCCTCGGCATGCGCGGCGTGACGCTCGAGTTCGACGCGACCGGCACCCAGGTCGGCTCGAGCTACATGTACGCCACCGCGCGGGACTGGGCGCGCTTCGGCCTGCTCTACGCTCAGGACGGCGTCGCGGGCGGGCGGCGGATCCTGCCCGAGGGCTGGGTCGCCTACTCCGCCTCCCCCACGCCGGGCGCCCGCGACGGCTACGGCGCGGGGTTCTTCACCAACCGCGGCGAGAGCGAGTACGGCCGGCTCCGCGTGCGCGGGGGGATGCCCGCCGACTCGTTCTTCGCCTCGGGCACCCAGGGCCAGCGCATCGTGATCGCCCCCACCCACCGGCTCGTGGTGGTGCGGCTGGGCCGCTCGCAGGACTGGGAGACCTTCGACATCCGCGGCCTGATCCGCCTCGTCGCCGAAACGGACCGCGCCCTCGGCGGCCCCACGCGCTAGGTCGGGGCCCCGCGCGTCCGCCGCCACCGCCGCATCTCCTGGCTCACGAGCTGGAACGCGTTGGTGGACGTCCAGTAGAGGACCATGCCGGCGGGGAACGTGTAGAAGAGGAGGAAGAAGAGCCCGGTCATGGCCGCGAGGTTGCGGCGCTGCCGGCGGACGAGCGCCGGGGTCAGGACCGGGGAGCGGAACCGCAGCAGGGTCGCCAGCGAGACCCCGCTCATCAGGAACGGCAGCAGGTTGAGCGCGCAGCCGAAGAACGGCACGCACGCGGGCAGCGCGGTGAGCGCGTCCGGGCGCGAGAGGTCCGGGATCCAGAGGAACGGCGCGCGGTAGAGATCGATGTCCTCGGCCAGCATGTCGAACACCGCGATGAACACCGGGATCTGGATCAGGAAGCCGGCCAGGCTCTGGAGCGTGTAGAGCGGGTGGACGCCCAGCTCGCGGTAGAGCGCGAGCGTGCGCCGCGTCCGCTCCTCTCCGCGGTGGGCCGCGTTGATCGCGTCGAGCCCGGGCTGAAGCCGCGCCTGCGTCGCGTTGACCCGCTCCTGGAGGCGCTCGGCCACCGCGGCCAGCGGCAGCAGCAGCAGCTTGACCGACACCGCGAGGGCGATGATCGCCACCCCCGGGTGGCCGATCCACGCGGTCAGGGCGCGAAGCAGCGCGAGGAGGCCGAGGGCGAGCGCGCGCAGCCACCACCAGAGCCCGGAGAGGAGCAGGCGCTCGAGCTCCGGATCCACGCGGGCGAGCGGTGGCCGCTCCACCGGGCCCGCGTAGATCGTGTAGCGCCACTCGGTGGGGGCGGGAGCGTGCGCGGGCACCGCCACCAGCGCGAACCCGGGGCCCGGGCGCGGCTCGAGGGCGGCGGCCGCGCCGTCCGGGCGCGCGAGCATCGCCCAGAAGCGCCCGCGCACCCCGGCCCACTCCCCGGCGCGGAGCGCGACCCCGGCGCCGGGCTGGTCCGGCAGCGCGTGGACCGCGCCGCCCGCGACGGTGACGCGGCCGACCCGCTCGAGCATCGCCGCGAAGCCGGCCGCCGCCGGCGGTGCGAGATCGCGCCCCGGCGTCACCTCGAGCGTGGGACGTGCGGTCGCGGCGAGCGCGGCCGCGCCGGGGCCGACCAGCCGCACCGTCAGCGTCGTCTCGTAGCCGTCCGCCGAGACCGCGAATGCCTCCTCCAGCCGGACGCCATCGACGGGCAGGTCGGCACGAAGGGTGACCCGGGGAGCCGTCCCATCGCCGGCGCGGTCGACGGTGAAACGCAGACGATCGAGATCGATCGGCCCGCCGGGGCCGTGCAGGACCAGGCGCGGCTGCGGGGCGTCGCCCTCGCCCGTGAAGCGCATCGAGGTCCCGGACTCCGCGTCGGCCCGGAGACAGGAGGGGCGGCAGGCGCGCCACGTCACCGGCCGCCCGCCGTCGAGCGCGAGGACGATCTCGAGGCGCACGGCGGCGACCCGCACCCGTCCGCCCGGCTCGTCGGCCACGGTCCCGGGAGCGGGCGCGGCCGCGAGCAGGACTCCCGCGAGCATCAGCGGTAGAACCGGCCCATCTCCTTCTGCGCGTCCAGCAGGGCGTCGCGCGGGGGCGTGGCGCGCGGGATCAGGCGGTAGTCTCGGCCCCGGATCTCGTAGTAGGCCGGGTACACGATGGTCACCCGATCGGCCTCGATGAGGGCGAACTCGGTGTAGCTCGCCGCGATGAGCCAGCTCCACGGGGCGTCGGTGTAGAGATCGTGGCCGCTCGAGTAGTCGGACGCCGGGTTGGTACACCCGAACAGGCCGGAGAGGAAGGTCGGCGCGAGGTCGTTGTGCGAGGTCCGGCGCTCGATGATCCCGGCGGGCCGGCCGGGCCAGTGCAGCACCAGCGGGGTGTGCATCTGATAGTCGCTGTAGGACGTGCCGTGTCCGGAGAAGCCGAGGCCGTTCTCGTCGAACTCCGCGCCGTGGTCCGACGTGATGAGCACGACCGTGTCGTCGAGCAGCCGGCGGTGGCGCAGGTCGTCGAGCACCTGCCCGACCAGGCCGTCCACGAAGTGCACCGCGCTCAGGTAGCGCGCGGCCAGGCGCTGCAGGTGCGTCGACTCCGCGGGTGGCCGGAACATGTGCGGGTAGTCGTCGGGCGGCTCGGCGGCCACCACCGCGTTGTAGTAGAGGAAGCCGAAGAAGGGGCGCGCGGAGTCGCGCCGATCGACCCACCGGAGCCACTCCTCGGTGAGGGTGCGGTCGCGTCCGCTCGAGCCCGGATAGGGCGAGCTCGTCTCGAGGCGCAGGTTCGGGATCCGGGCCAGGGCGGTGCGGTCGAGGCCGACGATCCGGTACACCGGCGAGCTCGCGAACACCCCGAGCTGGTACTCGTGCTGCCGGAACAGGTCCATCAGCACCGGCGGCCGGGCGAAGCCGGCGAACGCGTCCCAGTAGGTCGCGGGCAGGCTGTAGAAGATGGAGAACATGCCGGCCCGCGACGAGTTGCCCCCGCTGTAGTGGGAGGTGAAGCGGGTCGCCCCTCGCGCGAGCTCGCTCATCCGCGGGGCGTACTTGGGCGTGAGGACGTCGGCCCGCATGGCGTCGATGACGATCAGCAGGACGTTGGGCATCCGGCGGGGCGGCACGCACGTCAAGGGATGGAGCGGGTACTGGAGCTCCCCCGCGGAGGGCCGGCCGAGCGCGGCCACGACCCCGCGCTCGCGGGCGACGCGGCGATCGATGAGACCGAGGCGCACCTGTATTCGCGTGTCGCGCAGCGGGAAGTAGAGCGGGAGGTAGCGGGTGAACGAGGTCACCGACACGTCGTAGCGGGCCTCGAACCACGCGTGCATGAGGTTCGCGGCCGCGAAGCACAGCGCGAGGCCGAGGGCCAGGTACCGGCCGACGTGTCGGGTGGGAGCGGTCGCGGTGCGCTGCCACACCACGCGCGCGAGCATGCCCTCGATGGCGAGGCCGAGCGCGAAGTAGATCCCGAGAAAGAGCCACGTGTGCGGGCCGAGCAGGGTGGCGGTCAGGATGTTGAGGTGGTAGCGGTTCTCCGCGAAGACGAGGCTGTCGAGCATCAGGAAGCCGGCCGCCGCGCTGGCCAGCCCCACCCCGAGGGGCACCACCACGCGCGGCCGCGGGAGCAACAGAATCAGCGGGAGCACGAAGAGGAAGATCGGCAGATAGGCGAGCACCGCGATGTGGCCCAGGTACGCGAGCGGGGCGTAGACCCAGGCCACCGTGGGGGAGAGCCGCACGTAGAGCCACAGGTAGCGCAGGCCGATGAGGGTGAGCAGGCCCGTTTGCACCGCGGTGAACCAGTGCGCCCACCGCAGCAGCCGGCGCCGCGAGGTCATCGCGGGCGGCCCGCGCTCCCGCGTCCGCGCTGCTGCTCGGCGAGGCGCGCGATCTCCCGCGCGCCCGCCTCCACGCTGTGGCCGAAGTTGAAGGACCACTCCTCGCGGAGCGCCACGCTGCGCTTGCGGAATGCCTCCGCGTCTCGGAGGAGCTCGGCCACGTAGCGCGGCGCCTCGCCGAGCCGGTCGAGCGGCAGGATCGCCCCCAGCTCGCGGCGGATGCGCATCTCCATGGGCTCGAGGCCGAGCTCGGCGTACCTCGGGTTGCGCACCCGGGGCGGCACGTCGACGAAGAGCACCGGCTTGCCCAGGCCGAGCGCGTACTCGATCGCCATCGCGGACCAGTCGCTGATCAGCAGATCGGAGTCGAGCAGCGAGTCGCTCTCCTCCATCCGGTCCACGTGGCGGAAGTTGGGGTCGGCCCCGAAGCGCGCGACCAGGCCCTCCACCAGCCGCGGGGCGAGCCGGGCGGTCTGGTAGTGCGGGCGGAGGACGACGTGGATCCCCGCGCCGAGGAGGGCCGCGATCAGCGGCTCACCGCAGACGTGCAGGGTCGACTGCGGGCCCCACGTGGGAGCGAGCAGCACGCGGGGCGCGTCGGCGGGAGGCCGCTCCGTCCGGGCCGCCGCGGCGGCCACCAGGCGCTCGAGCCGCGGATAGCCGTAGGGGAAGAGGTGCTTGGCGGGCAGGCGGGCGAGCGCCTCGCGCCGCCGGATCTCCGCCACGTGATGCGGGCCCGCGCAGAGCAGGGTCTCGTAGTGATCGTAGGAGTTCGCGTGGTCCACCATGTGGGTGCTCCCCATGCTGTGGAATACGTAGCAGTAGTGCACCCCGTGGAGCGAGCGCTTCAGCTGGAAGTTCTGCAGGTCGAGCATGGTGAGCACCATGACGTCGGCCTGGAGCGTCTGGAAGAGCCACGTGCACAGCACGGGCGATCGGACGCGGAAGGTGTGCAGGCCGGGCGTGGGCGGCGGCAGGGCCACCGTGGGCTCGGAGGTGACGTGGCACACGGTGCGGCCGAGCGGCCCGACCAGGACGTCGATCAGCGGCTGGAGATGATGCCAGTCCTGATGGGTCTCGGAGTAGAAGACCAGGTTGCGGTCGGAGGCGGGAAGCTTCCGGAAACGACGGTAGCTGGTCCAGTCGGGCCAGATCCCCACCGGCGGGACGGGCTATTCGTCCGCGGAGGGGGCGCCGTCCACCACTCCCGGCCGGGAGCTGCGCGGTTTGCCGCGAACCAGCCCGACGAGCCGGTACCAGAACATCTTGACCGCGAGGCCGACCGCCGCCGCCACCCCGATGATCGCGGACAGCAGCATGCTGCCGGTGCCCGGATCGAGATAGGCCTCGGCGGGGGACGCGATCGCGAGGCACGCCACGACCACGCACGCGATCGGAACGAGACGGGAGAGCGCCGGGTTGTGAGTCACAAGTATTCGAAGTAACACAATCGCCATCCGGACGCAATAAAAGGCGCGCGGGAGGCGGCTCAGACGCGAAACGTGTAGGTCCGGCTGGGGTCTCGCTCGATGTCGGGGGGAAAGCTTTTCCGCTTGTCCGCGAAGTAGCGGACCCGATGGTCCCCCGCGGAGCGGCGATTGTAGGTGATGTAGAGGACGCGCCGGCGCTCCGGGGTCAGGTTCGGGCCCGACGCGTGAGGCGTGTACGAGTCGAAGAAGACCACGTCCCCCGCCCGCGTCGGCACCGCGCGGGCGTTCATCCGGCGCATGTCCTCGGGGCTGAGCGGCTTCCACTCGTCTCCGATGAGCCCGCGGGTGTGGTGCCCGGCCACCAGCTCCAGGCAGCCGTTCTCCTCGGTGGTGTCGTCGATGCTCACCATCGCGGTGATGAAGAGATCCGCGTAGGTGCTCCAGCCCGCCTGCTGGTCCTGGTGGGGCTTGAAGCCGTCTCCGCCGGGCAGCTTGAAGTTGATCTTGTCCTTGAACAGGACCGCGGGCTCGCCGAAGAGACGGGACGAGAAGCCGCAGAGCTTGTCCCCGTCGCAGAGGGCGGCAAAGCTCGCGTGGAAGGGACAGAAGTTCTCGATCCGCTGCAACACGCGGTCGCCGGGATGAAGCAGGCTCGGCTCGAAGTACATCATGCAGTGGCCGGGCCGCTCGGGCAGCGCCTGCAGCTCGTCGGTCCAGGCCGAGATGTGCTGCATCTCCTCCCGGCCGAAGAGGCCGGGCACCACCACGAATCCGTCCCGCCGGAACGCGTGCGCGGACGCTTCCGCCGAGGCCGGGACCCGCCTGGTTGTCGTCTCGCTCATCGGTCTCCTCCGCGTCATCGGGTTGCCCGGGTCATGGTACTCCATGGGGCCGCGCACGGCGAAATCGGCGCGTCACGCGTCGCGGTAGCCGCACCCAGGCTTGCATCGCGGAATACCTCATATATACGTGCATCCAAAGGAATTCTCGGCCCTCGGTCCCGGGTTGGAGGCAACATTCGGGGCGACCTGACTCCCGCGCTAGCGTCTACCGGCGCACGCGCCGCTGGACCGGGAAGAAGTGGACGTCCCAGCGGGAGGCCACCAGGCCCCAGAGTCCGTGCGGGTAGACGAGCATCACGCCGACCGCCAGCCCGCCGAGCAGGATCATGTACCAGGCGCCGCGTTCGGAGAGTCCCTCGCGCACGAGGAAGAAGAGAGCGGTGCCCACCAGCGGGCCTTCCAGGGTCCCGAGGCCGCCGATCACCACGATGAAGATGGGGTAGGCGGTCCAGTTGATGCTGAAGGCCGCGTCGGGTGAGATGCGGAGCAGGTTGAGGTAGACGAGCGCGCCGGTGACGCCGGTGCCGAAGGCCACCCCCACGTAGACCGCCAGCTTGGTCCGGAACACGTCGATCCCGAGCGTCTCCGACCCCGGCTCGCTGTCCCGGATGGCCATGAGACCGAGCCCGTACTGCGAGCGGAGAACCAGGTACACCGCGACCAGAGTGGCCACGCCCAGGGCCAGCGCGAGGAAGTACGTCGTGATCTCCCGGCTCTCGCGCGCGAGCGGAAAGACCGCGTTGAGGGTGCGGCCGGAGCCGCGGCCCAGCGCGGGCGTGTTGGCGATGAGCAGGCGGCAGACCTCGGCGATGGCCCAGGTGCCCACCGCGAAGTAACCGCCCCGGAACCGAAAGACGAGCGTCGCGATGGGCACCGCGAGCGCGGCAGTCACCAGCCCGGCGAGCGGCACCGAAAGGAACGGATTCACGCCGAGGTCGTCCGCCAGCACCACGAGGGCGTAGCCGCCGAGGCCCACGTAGGCCTGCTGGCCGATCGAGACGAGCCCGGCGTACCCGGCCAGCAGGTTCCACATCTGGGCGAGCCCGAGCAGCGCGATGAACTCGACGAGGATCCGCATCGTGCTCGCGTCGCCCCAGGCCGGCAGGCCGACCAACACGATGAGCCCGAGCGCGGCGCCGACGAGACCCACCCGGCTCGCGCGGGTCGTGCGCTCGACCCGGAGACCGCCCGCCGCCTCCGGAGGGCTCAGGCGATCCTCCGCGCCTTCGCGAAAAGCCCCTGGGGCCGGAAGAGCAGGACCGCGAGGAAGACCAGGTGCCCGGTCAGGATGCCCCACCCCGGCGACAGCTTCGCGCCGACGGTCTGGGCGACGCCCAGCACCGCGCCGCCCACCAGGGTGCCCCAGAGCGAGCCGAGCCCGCCGATGATCACCGCCTCGAAGGCGAAGAGCAGCCGGTCCGGGCCGCTCGCGAAGGTGAACGTGGTGCGGATGCCGAGGAACACGCCGGCCACCGCCACGATGCCGAGGGAGAGCGCCATCGCGAGGCCGTAGAGCCGCCGGTTGTCGATCCCCATCAGCTCGGCGGTCTCCTGGTCGTCCGAGGTCGCGCGCAGGGCCCGCCCGACCGCGAGCCGCCCGATCAGCCCCTGCAGGCCGAGGAGCACGAGCACCGCGACCGCGAGGGTGAGCAGGGGGAACCACCCGACCGCGAGCTGTCCGCCGATCGCCACGCTCGCGGTCTCGATCCCGCCCGGGTTCAGCCGGCGCGAATCGGCCGAGAAGACCTCGAGCAGGACGTTCTGGATGATGATCGAGAGCCCGAACGTCACGAGGATGGGCGGCAGGATGCCGCGGCCCAGCAGCCGGTTGAGGACCAGGCGCTGCAGCCCGTAGCCGAGCCCCGCCATCAGCGGGGCGACCAGGAGCAGCGCCGCGAACGGGTGGAGGCCGAGCGACTCCACCGCCACCACCGCGAGGAAGGCGGCCAGGATGCTGAGATCGCCGTGAGCCAGGTTCACGATGCGCATCACCCCGAAGATGAGCGAGAGGCCGGTGGCGAAGAGGGCGTAGAGCCCTCCCAGGAGCAGGCCCTGCACCACCGTATCTACCCAGCCCACCGTCACACCCCGAAGTACGCGGCGGAGAGCCGGTCGCGCGTCAGCTCGGCGGGCGGGCCTTCGAGCGACACCGAGCCCTTGCGAAAGCAGTAGACTCGCCGGGCCAGCGCCATGACCTGGCTCACGTCCTGGTCGACCACGAGCGTGGTGGTGCCCTCCCCCGCGATGGTCCTGAGCGCGCGGTAGAGGCCGCGCACCACCACCGGAGCCAGCCCCAGCGAGATCTCGTCGAGCAGCAGGAGTCGCGGATTGGCCATGAGCCCTCGCCCGATGGCCAGCATCTGCTGCTCGCCGCCCGAGAGGTTCGTCCCCGGCTGGCGCCTCCGCTCGGCCAGCACCGGGAAGAGATCGTAGACGCGCGGGAGGCTCCAGGGACCGGGGCGGCCCCGGTAGGCGCCCACCTCCAAGTTTTCCTCGACGGACAGGCTCGGGAAGATGCGCCGGCCCTCCGGCACCATCACCACGCCGCGGGCCACCAGATCGTGCGCGGGACGGCCGCCCACCGCCTCTCCCGCGAGCCGCACCGCGGCCGCGGGCACCGCCAGCACGCCCGCGATGGCCCGCAGGCACGTGCTCTTTCCCGCCCCGTTGGCGCCGATGATCGCGACGGTCTCGCCCTCGGCGGCCTCGAGCGAGACGTCGAACAGCGCCTGGAAGGTCCCGTAGAACGCGCTCAGGCCGCGCACCTCGAGCAGGCTCACGGCACGTCGATCCCCAGGTAGACCCGCTGGACCTCGGGGCTCCGCATCACCTCGTCGGGCGGGCCATCGGTCAGGAGCCGCCCGGCCGCGATGACGGCCAGCCGCCCGACGACCGAGCGCAGCGCGTGCACGATGTGCTCGATCCACACGATGGCCACGCCTTCCCGGTGGACGCGACGGATCACCTCCACGAGCTCCAGCACCTCCGGCTCGCCGAGCCCGCCCGCGATCTCGTCGAGCAGGAGCACCCGCGGCGCGGTGGCGAGCGCGCGGGCCAGCTCGAGGCGCTTGCGCTCGAGCAGGGTGAGGGTGCCCGCGCGGGTGTTGGCGCGGTCGGCGAGCCCGGTGAGCGCGAGGGCGGCTAGGGCCGCCGCGTGGGCGGAGCGCTCGGTCCGCCCGCCCCCGAAGATCCCGCCCACGAGCACGTTCTCGAAGACGGTCAGCGCCTCGAAGGGGTGCGGGATCTGGTGGGTCAGCGCGATGCCGGCCCGGCAGCGCGCGTGGGGCGGCGTCGTGGTGACGTCACGCTCGGCGAAGACGACGGCGCCGCGCTCGGGGCGCAGCCGCCCGATCAGCAGGTTGAGCGCGGTGGTCTTGCCGGCCCCGTTGGGTCCGATGACGCCGAGCGCCTCGCCGGGCTCGACCGACACGCTCAGATCGTCGATGACCCGCAGCGAGCCGAACGCCTTGGAGACGCTCCGCAGCGCGAGGAGCGGGGCCATCAGCCGCGCCGCGGCCCGCGGGTCACCGCCCCGCGCGGCCGCGGTGGCTCACGCCTGGCCGATGGGCCGGAGCTTGCCGGAGGCCGGAATGCTGGGCGCGGCCCGGTTGCTGACGACGGACACGTCGAAGCGGAAGTCCTTGCCGCGTCCCCACTGCCCGCCCACGAGCGGCGTCTTGGTGACGTTCGGCACCGGCCCCTTGGCCCAGCTGATCGGGCCCACGATCGTGGCGAGGTTGGTGGCCTTGATCGCGGCGATCACCGCGCTCTTGTCGTCCGGCGACGCGGCCCGCTTGAGCACGTCCGCGGCCACCTCGAAGAGGGCGTGGGTGAAGCCGAGCGGCTGGGTCCACTGCTTCTTCGTCTCCTTGGTGTAGGCCGCGGCCAGATCCGCCGCGGTGGCCCCGGTGAGCGAGGACTTGAACGGGTGCCGCGGCGTCCACCAGACCTCGGTGGACATGCCGTCGCCCAGATTGCCGAGGGCCTCGACCGAGCGCGGGAACAGCAGGGCCTTGCCCACGGTGGCGATCTTGGGCTTGAAGCCCTGCTGGGCGGCCTGCTTCCAGAAGGTGGTCCAGTCGGGTGGGATGGGCACGCCGGTCACGATCTCGACCTTCTCCTTCTTGAAGGTCGAGATCTGGGCCGAGAAGTCGTCGGAGAGATTCGGGTAGCGCCCCGGATCGACGAGCTTGTAGCCCGCGGTGGCGAGCGCGGGCGGGAAGCCGCGCTGGGGATCGCCCCACGCGTTGCCGTCGCCGTCGTTCGGCCAGAGGGCGCCCACCACCTTGTTGGTGGGGAGCGTGTTCCACATGTCGACGAAGACGCCGATGATGTCCTCGAGGCCCCAGAAGAAGTGGTAGGTGGACTTGAAGCCGGTCTCCGGCTTCCCGCCTCGGCCGAAGAACCAGGGCTGCCAGGGACAGACGCTCGAGACGCAGGGCGTCCCGTTGGCCTCGCACTGGTCGGAGACCGGATTCGTCGTCTCCGGGGTGCTCGACACCAGCATGAGATCGACCTTGTCCGACAGGATGAGGCGGGAGGCGACCTCGGCGGCCCGGTTCGGGTCGGACTGGCTGTCGCGCACCACGATCTCGAGGGGAAAGGTCTGGCCGCGCAGCGGGAGGCCGCTCCCAACGGCCTTGCGGATGCCGCCGACTACGAAGGCGTCGGTCTCGCCGAACCCGGCCAGGGGACCGGTCTGCGGGCTCACGTAGCCGATCTTGAGCGTCCGCGTCCCTCGCTGGGCCGCGGCCCGGCCCGGCCGGAAGCCGAGGGTGACCGCCGCCGCGGAGCCCGCGGCCACCCGGAGGAACTCCCGCCGCCGGTCCCGCCTCGTCTCGTCGGACATCGTCGTCCTCCTGCCGCGTCGGCCTAGAACTGCACCGGAGCCGGCGGCATCTTCCCCGCCGCGTAGAGCGCGGGGAGCTCCGGCGAGGCGTTCTCCCACACCAGCAGCATCGAGCGCTTGGGGGAGAAGCCGCGGTGGCGGATGTCGGCGGGCATCGCGGCCACGTCGCCCGCCTTCATGGTGACCCGGGCCCGGACCGCGCCGGTGTCGCGATCCTCCACCTCCCACTGGATCTCGTCGCTCAGCTGCACGAACCACTCCACCCGGTCGTTGCCGTGGATGATGGGCAGGATGTACTCCTCGGTGGTCGGGCAGTAGAGGCTGTTCTTGCAGACCGACACCACCGACGGGTTCCACGTCACGTCGGAGCGCGAGAGGTAGGCGAAGAGGTTCACCGAGACCACCTGGTCCTCGAAGCCCGGCTCCGCGTGCACCTCGGGGGCGTCCTGGGTCACGTCGGTGAACTGCCGGTTGATCGGGAAGCCGTTGTCGTCGGTGCGGACCGGCTCGTCGCCGGGGGCCCCGATCATGCGCTTGGCGGTCACCCGGTGGCGGGTGATCGCCCGCTTGTTGCTGCCGTTCTTGGGCCCGAAGGCGCTGCCGGTCTCCGCGGGAGAGGCGAACGGATCGAACGTCGCGTTCGTCCAGTCGGCGAGGATCGCCTCGAAGAGGCGGCTGATCGCGTCGGTCTTGAAGTTCTCCGAGTAGTCGAGCCCGGCCTGCCGGTACTGCGCGTTGAACCGGCCCGCGAAGAGGTCGACCGTCCCGTAGTGGTTGACGGTGCCGATCACGGTGTCGAAGTTGACGATCCCGTAGAAGAAGCCCCACGCCACGTCACGCTGGATCGCGCGGAGGAACGCGTCGACCGCGAGCATGTGGGTGCCGTTGGGCCAGCGCACGTGGACGAAGTACTCGTCGCGGCCGAAGGAGAACTTGCCCAGCGTGAAGTCGCGATAGCCGTGTGGGTTGGGCTCGATGCTGCCGAGCTCGGGAAGCGTGTCGGTGGTCATCGCGTCACCTCCTTCGAATTGGGCTTGGGTCGGGGTGCGGTCTGGCAGATCTCGGCCCACCGCTCCACCGTGTCGCGTCCGGCCAGGGTCTGGAGCAGGATCACGCTCGGGCTCCCGGCGTGGAACTGGTAGGCCGCCCCCGCGGGCAAGAGCGTCATGTGGCCGCGCCGGGCCCTCACGTGCCCCATCTTGCGGCCGGGCGGGCTGCCCGACAGCGGGATCGAGCCCTTGCCCCCCGCGGGCACCAGCGAGCCGTCGTCGGGCTTGAGCAGGCGCACCTCCACCTCCCCGTCCATCACCAGCGCGAACTCGTCCTGGCAGGCCACCCGCCAGCCGGAGGTGCCCTCCGCGCGGATGGCCTCGATCACGTACTCGATGTTCTTGCCGACCGCGACCTTCTCGTAGGGCCGCGCCTTCGAGGCGACCTCGAACAGGTTCGAGAAGACGTAGTTCCGGGCGTCGTCCTTGATGACCTCGACGCCGCCCTTCTCGAAGTGCGCGAGCGAGCCGAAGCGGGTCCGATTTGGCGCCATGACCGGTCTCCTTTGCGGTAACGCGTCGAGTGCGGCACCGACAATTAGTACCCGCGCCGCCTCCTTGTCAAGGCCGACGCGGCCACGATCACCCCCGGGCGTCCACCGAGAAGCGCCACGCGTCCCGGTGGGACACGATGCGCCCCGCGGTCGGGTGGTGGAAGTGGGTGCCGAGCACGGTGACCGGCCGGTCCGCGTAGCGCGAGCAGAACGCCCGCCGGGTCTCCCGTGCCTGCGCCGGATCCGTGTCGAAGGCGCTCTGCCACCCCGGCTCCGCCATCTGGACCGGGTGGTGCATGAGATCGCCGGTGATCACCGCGTCGGCGTCGCCGCCCTGCAGGCGCACGCTCACGTGCCCGGGGGTGTGGCCGGGCGTCGGCTCGAGCCAGATCCCGTCCGCGACGCGATGGTCCATCTCGACCAGCTCGGCGAGTCCCGCGTCCAGCACCGGCCTAACGCTGTCGGCGAGGATGCGCTTGGTCCCGTCCTCGTTCTCGGCGGTCCAGTGCTCCCACTCCCGCCGGGCGAAGAGGTATCGGGCGCGGGGGAAGGTCGGCACCCAGCGGCCGTCGGCCAGGCGTGTGTTCCAGCCGACGTGATCGACGTGCAGGTGCGTGCAGATCACCACGTCGACCGCCTCCGGGTCCACCCCCGCCGCGCGCAGATCCTCGAGGAACGCGGTGCGGAGCATGTGGAACGGGCGCCGGCCGCCCCGGTCCTTGTCGTTGCCGATGCAGGTGTCGACGATCACGGTCAGCTCCGGGGACCTCACCACGAAGGCGTGGACGCTCTGCCGGAGGCGGCCCTCCGCGTCGATGAAGTGCGGGGCGAGCCATTCCCGGTGGGGCGCGAGGGCCTCGGGCGTCGCGGCGGGGAAGAGCCAGGTCGGCCGCGTGGGGCCCGCGGTCTCCACCACCGCGTCGACGCGCCAGCGCCCCACCTCGAGGGTGTTCATGGGGCGCGATTGTACCGGAGGGGGCGAACCACGGCCAGGGCCGCGGCCGATCGTGTATGATCGGCCGCGATTGTCGCGCGGGGAGGCGCGAACGGCATGGGACAGCTCGACGGCAAGGTGGCGGTCGTGACCGGGTCGGGACGGGGCATCGGCCAGCAGGTGGCGCTGCGGCTCGCGCGCGACGGGGCGGCGGTGGTGGTGAACGACCTGGACGACGCGCCGGCCCGCGACACCATCGGCCTCATCGAGGGCCTGGGCGGCCGGGCGGTGGCCTGCAACGGGGACGTGACGGCCAAGGACTTCGGCGAGCGCATCGTCGACACCGCGGTGCGCCAGCTCGGGGGGCTCCACGTCATCGTGAACAACGCGGGCTACACCTGGGACAACGTGATTCAGAAGATGACCGACGAGCAGTGGTACGCGATCATGGACGTCCACGTGACCGCGCCGTTCCGGATCCTCCGGGCCTTCGCCCCCTACCTCCGGTCGCAGTTCGAGGCGGAAGCCAAGCGCGGAGAGCGTGTCGTCCGGAAGGTCGTGCAGGTCTCCTCGACCTCGGGGGTGCGCGGCAACGCGGGCCAGGTCAACTACTCCTCCGCGAAGGCGGCGGTGACCGGCATGACCCGCACGCTGGCCAAGGAGTGGGGCCGCTACGCGGTCACCGTGAACTGCGTGGCCTTCGGCTACGTGCAGACGCGCCTGACCAAGCCGCTCGCGGAGGGCGAGGCGGGCACCATCGAGGTCGCGGGCCGCCAGGTGAAGGTGGGGGTGCAGGGCGCGCGCATCGCGGCGATGAACCAGATGATCCCGCTCGGCCGCGGCGGGCTACCCGAGGAGGCGGCGGGCGCGATCTACCTCTTCTGCAGCCCGGACAGCGACTTCGTCAGCGGCCAGACGCTCGTCGTCACCGGCGGCGCCTGAGCGGAGGCCCCCGTGTCCGGACCGCTCAGCGGCGTGCGGGTGGTGGACTGCACGACGGTGGTGCTGGGCCCGTGGGCGGCCCAGCAGCTCGGCGACCTCGGCGCCGACGTGATCAAGGTGGAGCCACCCGAGGGCGACACCACCCGGCAGCTCGGCCCCATGAAGAACCCCGGCATGGGCGCCTTCTACCTCGCGGTCAATCGCAACAAGCGCTCGATCGTGCTCGACCTCAAGCAGCCCGCCGCGCGCGACGTGCTGCTCCGCCTCGCCCGCGACGCCAACGTCCTGCTCCACAACTACCGCCCGCAGGCGGCGCGGCGGCTCGGGATGTCATACGAGGCGTTCCGCGCGGTCAACCCCGGCATCGTGTACGTCGGCACCTACGGGTTCCGCGCCGCGGGCCCCTACGGCGACAAGCCGGCCTACGACGACATCATCCAGGCCGCTTCCGGGATCGCCTCGCTCCAGGCCTCGATCGTGGGCGAGCCCCGCTACGTTCCCACCATCGTGGCGGACAAGTCGAGCTCGATGACGGTGCTGGCCGCGGTGCTCGCCGCCCTCTACCATCAGGCGCGCACCGGCGAGGGCCAGGAGGTCGAGGTGCCGATGTTCGAGAGCATGGCGGCCTGGGTCATGGTGGAGCACCTCTACGGGGAGACCTTCAGGCCGGCGCTCGACACCATCGGCTACAAGCGGATCCTCAACCCGAACCGGCGCCCGTTCAAGACCAAGGACGGCTACCTGGCGATCCTCCCCTACACCGATCAGAACTGGCGGGACTTCTTCACCCTCACCGGCCGCGGGGACCTGCTCGACGATCCGCGCTTCAAGACGCTGGGGACGCGGCTGCGCCACATCGAGATCCTCTACGGCGAGGTGGGAGCGGTCGCCGTCACGCGGACGAACGCGGAGTGGCTGGCCGACCTCGACCGGCTCAACATCCCGGCGATGAGCGTGAACTCGCTCGAGTCGCTGCTGCACGACCCGCATCTCGAGGCGGTGGGGTTCTGGCAGACAGTGGACCACCCGACCGAGGGTCCGATGCGGCTGCCCGGGCTGCCGGCCAGCTACGGCAAGACCCCGGGCGCGATCCGTCGCCTGCCGCCCCGCCTGGGCGAGCACAGCGCGGAGGTGCTCCGCGAGATCGGCCTGGGCGAGGACGAGGTCGCCGCGCTCCTCGCCTCCGGCGCCACCCGCGCCTCGGTTACTCCGCCGCCGGCCGGCGGCTGACGCTGGATCGCCCCAGCCCCTGGTCGAGGCGAAGGCGCTCGCCGCGCTGGAACTGGGCGATGCGCGCCTGAGCCGTCTCTTCGTTGATCCGGGTGATGCAGTACCGGAGGGCTTCGCGCTCGACCTCCGCCGCGGCTTCGAAGTCACCCAGCTCCGCGAGCGCCGCCGCGAGCGTCTCCAGGAACATGCGGTGCTTCCAGTTGATGGTGAGCTCCCTCGTCGCCCGCGCCCGCGCAATCGCGGCGGCCGCGTCGCGGACGGCGGCTTCCCCGTCGCGGTAGGCGGGATCGGGGCACGTGGCGAGCAGGCCCGCGCGGGCGCGGAGCGCCCAGGCAAACCCGGGGTCGAGCTCGACCGCGCGGTCGAAGCGCGTCGACGCCTTCGCGTACATCTCGCTCCAGTGCCACCAGAGACCCATGCCGAGATGGGCCTCGGCATCGCCGGGATCGCGCGCGATCGTGGCCTCGAAGCGGCGGACGACTCGGCGCGTCTTCTCGTCGAACAACATCAGGACCTCGACGTGATCGGTCAACGCAGCACCGCCCGCGTCGCCTCCAGGGCCTCGCGCGCCACGTCCGCGGCGGGGCGCTTCCACGCCGCGGGATTGGGCGCCTCGTAGCTCGCGTAGCCCGCGTAGCCCCTGCTCGCGAAGGCAGCGAAGAACTCCTTGAACGGCACGCTCCCCTGGCCGGGGGGCAGGCGATCGAGCGCCTTGCCCAGCTCGAGGCCGGTGCGCGGCACGTCGCTGTACTGCACGTAGGCGATCTCCTCGGGCCGCAGGTCGTCGAGGTCGCGCGGGGTCGCGCCGGTGCGGCCGAGGTGGTAGGTGTCGAGCAGGAGCCCGACGCTCGGGTGCCCCGCCCGGGTCACGATCTCGCGCATGGGGCCGAGCGCGTTGAGCTGCTCGGCCTGCGAGTTGAACTCCACCGCCACCCGCACCCCGTGCTCGCGCGCGATGTCGCCGACCTCGCGCACGCTCCGCGCCGCCTCTCCCGCGTCGCCGCGCTCCCGGTTGACCGCGCTCATCACGGTCGGGCAGTCGAGCGCCTTGGCGCGGGCGCACTGCTCTCCGAACACGCGCAGGAGACGCGCCCGCTCCGCCCCGGTGGCCCAGACCCAGCCCAGCTCCACGCCCACGCAGGCCACCGGCAGCCCGGAGGCGCGGACCAGGGCCAGCATCTGGTCGGGAGACTGGCCGGCCTGGGCGGCCCGCTCGAAGTCGAGGCGGCGCAGCTCGACCGCGTCCCAGCCCGTGCGCTTGATGATGCCGAGCGCCTCGGGGAGCGGAGTGGTGTCGAGGGTCCACGTGTGCAGCGACAGGCGCCAGGTCATGGGGTCATCTCCTCGGGGGCGGCGGCTCGTCCCCGCCCGCCTCGCCGGCAGCGCCCGGCAGCTCGAATGCCTCGGCGAGCAGCTCGTAGGAGCGCAGCCGCGCCTTGAAGTCGTGGGTGATCGTCACCACCACCAGCTCGTCGGCCTGGTAGTCGGCGGCCATGGCGAGGAGCCGCTCGCGCACCTGGTCGGGCGTGCCCACCACGCTGCGGCGGGCGGCGTGCTGGGCGATGGCGAGCTCCTGGGCGTTGTAGGGATAACCCTCCGCCTCCTCCACCGAGGGGTACGGGGCGGGCCGGCCGGTGTACAGGCGCACGATGAAGAGATCGCGGCTCCGCGCGAGCCGCCGCGCCTCGTCTTCCGTCTCCGCGCAGACCGCGAAGATCGCCACGCTGCTGCGCGGCGCGGGCAGGTCGGGCGACGGACAGAAGCGCGCGCGGTAGGCGCGAGTCACCTCGGCCCCTCCGTGCTCGTTGATGAAGTGGGCGAAGCAGAACGCCTGGCCGAGCTGCGCGGCCAGGAGCCCGCTCTCGTCGCTCGAGCCCAGGAGCCACAGCTCGGGCACGCTCGGTCCCGACGGCATCGCGTGCACGCCGCGCCACGGGTGCTCGGCGGCCAGGTCGTCGTGGAGGAAGGCGACCAGATCCTGGATCTGCCGCGGGTAGTGCTCGATGCCGAGGGGGCCCGCGCCGTAGCGCAGGATGCGCGCGGTGCGCTGGTCGCTGCCCGGGGCCCGCCCGACGCCGAGATCGATGCGCCCGGGATGGAGGGTCTCGAGCATCCGGAACTGCTCGGCCACCTTGAGCGCGCTGTAGTGCGGGAGCATGACCCCGCCCGAGCCCACCCGGATGCGGCTCGTCACCGCGGCGACCTGCGCGATCAGCACCTCGGGGCTCGCGCCGGCCAGGCCCGGAGTGGAGTGGTGCTCGGCGAGCCAGTAGCGATGGAAGCCCCAGCGGTCGGCCGCGCGGGCCAGCTCGAGCGTCTCGTGGACCGCGTCGGCGGGGGTGCCGCCGCTCCGCACCGGCGACTGGTCGAGGATGCCGACGCGCATCGAGGCTAGTTGATCCGCTTGGCGCGGCCCGACCACTCCCGATCGCGTAGGACGAACTTCTGGATCTTGCCGGTGGAGGTCTTGGGCAGGTCGCCGAAGGCGACCGCGGCGGGAGCCTTGAAGCTCGCGATGTGCCGCTTGCAGAACTCGATGATCTCCGCCTCGGTCGCGTGCTGGCCCGGCTTCAAGGTCACGAAGGCCTTGGGCCGCTCGCCCCATTTTTCATCCGGGATGGCGACCACCGCGCACTCCATCACCGCGGGGTGCCGGGCCACGCATTGCTCGACCTCGATGGTGGAGATGTTCTCGCCCCCCGAGATGATGATGTCCTTCTTGCGGTCCCGTAGCTCCACGTACCCGTCGGGATGCCACACCCCGATGTCGCCCGAGTGGAACCAGCCGCCCCGGAAGGCCTCCGCGGTCGCCTCCGGCTGCTCGTAGTAGCCCTTGGCCACGTTGTTGCCGATCATGATCACCTCGCCCAGGGTCTCGCCGTCGCGCGGCACGTCGCGCATCTCCCCGTCCACCACCCGCACGAGGTCGAAGAGCGCGTAGCCCTGTCCCTGCCGCGCGGCGAGGCGCGCCTGCTCCTCGGCGGAGAGCGCGTCCCACTCCGCGTGCCAGCCGCAGACGGTGTGGGGGCCGTAGGTCTCGGTGAGGCCGTAGACGTGCACCGGCTTGAAGCCGAGCTCCTTGAGCTTGCCGAGCAGGGTCGGCGAGGGCGGCGCGCCCGCCACCGTCACCGTCACCGGCCGCGCCAGCTTGTGGGCCTTCGGGTCGTTCACCACCCCGATCTGCACGGTGGGGGCCCCGTTGTAGTGGGTGATCCCCTCCGAATCGATCAGCGCCCAGATGCGCGCCGGCTCCACCTTCCGCAGGCAGACGTGCGTGCCGGCCACCGCGGTGACCGCCCACGTGAAGCACCAGCCGTTGCAGTGGAACATGGGCAGGGTCCAGAGGTAGGTCGTGTCGAAGCTCATCGCGGTCTCGACGATCTCGCCGATCGCGTTCACCCACACCCCGCGGTGCGAGTACATGACCCCCTTGGGCCGGCCGGTGGTGCCCGAGGTGTAGTTGATCGAGATCGTCTCTTCCTCGTCCTCCAGCCAGCTCTCGAGGGGCGCGGGCGAGCCCCCGGCGAGGAAATCCTCGTAGGGATCGCCGGGGGCGCCGGTGTCGTCGATCCGCACCACGGTCAGCGCGCCGAGGTCGAGCGGCTTGATCAGGCCCTCGAGCTCCGCGTCGACGAACAGGAAGGTCGAGCCGGAGTGCTGGAGGATGTAGCCGATCTCGTCGGAGGAGAGCCGCGTGTTGATCGCCACCAAGACCCCGCCCGCGGCGGGCACGCCGTAGTGTGCCTCCAGCATCGCAGGAACGTTGGGGCAGAGGAACGCCACGCGATCGTGCTTCCGCATGCCCGCCGCGCGGAGGGCGGACGCCAGCCGGTTCACCCGCTCGCCGAGCTGCCGGTAGGTGTAGCGCCGCGTCCCGTGCACCACCGCCGTCTTGTCGGGAAAGACGCAGGCGCTGCGGACGAGGAAGCTCACCGGCGTGAGCTCGGTGCGGGAGACCTTGTGATGCTTCATCGCGGACCGCCTCCGATG
>Ga0075433_10000664_pt1 | contig 23253 bp, 18 predicted proteins | sample RhiMethybrSRZTD2_FD_75299 | JGI IMG/M metagenome (GOLD analysis project Ga0075433, IMG submission 75299) | Populus rhizosphere microbial communities from Tennessee, USA - Rhizosphere MetaG P. TD hybrid SRZTD2 | ecosystem: Host-associated > Plants > Roots > Rhizosphere > Soil | place: USA... | reverse complement strand
TCACCGACGTGCCCGTTGCGCTGCCGACGATGACGGCGCCGCTGGTGTTGTTGAACAGCGTCCACAGATACGACTCCATGCCCGCCGGGGCGGAGTGCACGTTGGTGGAGCCGGCGCAGAACGGCCCGGTGTTGGTGACGCCGCACTTGGGCACCGGATAGACGGCGTCGGTCGACATCGAGCGGTCCTGGCTGCCCAGGCTGCCGAGATTCCAGGTGACGAGCGACATGTGGTACGAGGATCCGCTGATCCCGCCGGCCGAGCGCGGCGTGCCGTCCGCGTTGAAGCCCCAGTCCCACCGGCAGGCGATGTGCCCGCCCCAGGCCAGGACGGCGGTGGGGCTGCTGGCGGTGAAGCGCACCTTGACCTGAGTCTGCGAGGTCTTGGTTGCGAGGTTCACGTCCCCTTCCGACACATACGTCACGTCGATCAGGTTGCCCCCGAACAGCGTCATCACCCTCTCGGCGGCGGAGAGCGCGCCGAAATTCGTCAGCGGCTGGAGCGCCGCGGGATCGGAGCCGGTGCCGTCGGGATCCACCATGAGATTGCGCGTGGGCGCCGGGATCGGAGCCGTGGTGACCGTGGAGCCGACGCCGCTGACCCCGTTCAGAGGATCCAGCACTTCGGGATTCCGGTGACCGAAGCCCACGTGTGGCAGGAGCCGCTGATACTGCGTGAGGTAGTCGAGCGCGTACGCATTGCTCTGCTTCACCGCGTATCCGAGGACCAGCTCGATCACGGTGCCGTCGGTCGGCAGCCCCGTCATCACCGTGCGGTAGCCGATCGAGTGGCTCTCGAGATAGTGCGAATTCGAGCCGCCGGCGTTGCCGCTGACCCACGACGGCGTCGGAGTGGTGGTGGCGGTGGCGGCGCCGTTCCTCGTCTGCTCGATCGAGGCCGCGGCGCTCGCGAACGCGGCACTGTACGTGCCGAGCGTGAGAGCCGCGACCGCGAACAGCGTGCGCAGTGATTTTGGCAAGGGGGACACGTCTTCTCCTGGATGAGGTGTTTTCTGACGACCTTCCGACGCGATCGCGTCGAAGGTGCGATTGCTGCTGGTTTCAGTGGATTCGGGGGTGCTGCACACGGCCATGCTCGATTCGGTGGGCGCCACAACGGCGGGAAGGGGATCGGCCCCGGCATCCGCGGGCGCGGATGCGAGAGACGTGACTTCCGGATGTAGCTCCTCTGATTGAGAGACCTCACCCCTGCACGAAGAAGTATGAGTGACCCATTCACAGCGAAGCAACTTTTTCAAGAGAACTTGTCGTCACCGATGCGCAATCCGCACGAATCGCTCTCGGCGCGGGGGAATTCGCCCGATCGCCGCATGTGCGGCTCGCAAACTGCACGGTTCGCCCTGTGATATTCTGGCCTCCTCCATGCGACAGGTCCTCACCCCGCGGCTCATCCTCGTCTCGCTCGGCCACTTCACGATCGATTCCTACTCGAGCTTCTTCTCGCCGCTGCTTCCGCTCCTGGTGAACAAGCTTCATCTCAGTCTCACGCTCGTGGGCACGCTGGTCGCGTTCTCCGCGCTCTCGTCTTCGTTCGCGCAGCCGCTGTTCGGATTCTTCGCCGACCGCGTGCAGCGCCCGTGGTTCGTGGCATTCGGACCGCTGGTGGCCGCGGTGTTCATGAGCACGATCGGGCTCGCGCCCAGCTACGGCGCGCTGGTCGGTCTGCTGATGCTGGGCGGCATCGGCGTCGCGGCGTTCCACCCGCAGGCCGCGGTGATCGCGAGCGAGCTGTCACCGCGGCGCGCGATGGCGATGTCGGTGTTCGTCACCGGCGGAACGCTCGGGTTCTCGCTCGGACCGCTGTTCGCGGTGAGCGTGGTCGGCGCGTTCGGCCTCGATCACACCTGGATCGCGATGTTCCCGGGGCTCGTGATGGGCTCACTGCTGCTCGCGTGGTTCATGCGCATTCCGCCGCGCTCGCGTCACGCCGGCGCAATCCCCGCGCTCTCCGAGCTCAAGCCGGTGCTCCGGCCGCTCACGCTGCTCTACTTCGTCGTGGTGTTCCGCTCGGCGGTCTCGTACGGGTTCATGACCTTCCTGCCGCTGCACCTCCACCACCGCGGCTTCGCGGTCTCGACCGGGGGATGGCTGCTGACCGCGTATCTCGCGCTCGGCGCGCTGGGCGGCTTCCTGGGCGGCTGGCTCGCGGATCGCTGGGGCGGGCGGCGCGTCGTGGTCACGTCGTTCCTCGGCGCGGTGCCGCTCTACTTCGCGTTCCTCTACCTGCCGGACGTTCCCGGAATCATCGCGCTCATCCTCGGAAGCTTCGTGCTCCAGTCGTCGCTGCCGGTGAACGTGGTGCTCGGCCAGGAGCTCTCGCCGCGCCATTCCTCGACCATCTCGAGCCTGCTGATGGGCGCAGCCTGGGGCGTGGGCGCTCTGCTCATCGGCCCGATCGGCGCGCTCGCCGACCACTTCGGCCTGACCGCTGCGCTCACCGCGCTCGCCAGCATGCTGATCGCGGGGCTGGCGTGCGCCACGGCGCTGCCGCGCGCAGGGCGGGCCCCGGCCGAAGCGCTCGTGCCCTCGCCGATCGCGCCGATCTGAGCGGAGGTCTCGAGCGCCTCGGCCCCGCTTGCACGCGGCGGGCGACCGCGCCACCATCGCCCGCGGCAAGCCCTCCACGAAAGGACCCGCCATGGACATCGGTTTCGTAGGCCTCGGCCGCATGGGACTCAACATGACCATTCGCCTGCAGCGCGGCGGCCATCGAGTCGTCGCGTGGGATCGCGCAGCGGGCCCGATCGCGGAGGCCAAGGCGAGCGGCGCGACGGGCGCCGCTACGCTCGAAGGGCTGGTCGATGCGCTCAGTACCCCGCGCGCGATCTGGGCGATGATCCCGGCGGGGAAGCCGGTCGACGATCTGATCGAGACGCTGGCGCCGCGACTCCAGCGCGGCGATCTCGTGGTGGACGGCGGCAACTCCAACTACCAGGACTCGAAGCGCCGCTTCGAACGCATGAAGGCGGCCGGGTTCGAATTCGTGGACGCCGGCGTCTCGGGCGGAATCTGGGGACTCGAGAACGGCTACTGCCTCATGCTGGGCGGCGAGCCCCGCTCGGTCGCGCGGCTAAAGCCCGCGCTCGACACGCTCGCGCCGCGCGACGGCTGGCGGCACGTCGGCCGGCCGGGGGCGGGCCACTTCTCCAAGATGGTCCACAACGGAATCGAGTACGGCCTGATGCAGGCGTACGCCGAGGGGTTCGAGCTGCTGCGGGCTTCGGACTACGGCTACGATCTCGAGCAGATCGCGCACCTGTGGAACCAGGGCAGCGTGGTGCGCTCGTGGCTGCTCGAGCTGGCCGAGCGCGCGTTCGGCAAGGACCCGGGCCTCGAGAAGATCCGCGGCTACGTCGAGGACTCGGGGGAGGGCCGCTGGACGGTGCTCGAGGCGATCGATCGCGGGGTGCCGGCGCCGGTGCTCGCGCTCTCGCTGTTTCGGCGCTTCCGCTCGCGCCAGGAGGATTCGTTCAGCGACCGAATGCTGGCGGCGCTGCGCGCCGAGTTCGGCGGGCACGCGGTGAAGGAGAAGGCGTGAGCACCCGCGTCGCGGCGGTCGCGTCGCCGGTGGCGCCCGCCGACAAGAAGGTCGCCCCGCCGTGCGCGATGGTGATCTTCGGCGCGAGCGGAGACCTGACGCGCCGCAAGCTGGTGCCGGCGCTCTACAACCTCACGCACGCGGGCTTGCTCCCCGAGAGCTTCGCGGTGCTCGGCTTCGCGCGCCGGCCCTGGAGCAGCGACGCGTTTCGCGACGAGATGAGCCGCGGCGTCGCCGAGTTCTCGCGCTTCGGCCCGCTCGACCGCGACCTGTGGGAGCGCTTCGGACCGCAGCTCGAATACGTCCCGGGCGAGTTCGACGACCCCGCGGCTTATGCGCGGCTCGCCCAGCGCCTTGCGATCCTCGACCGCGAGCGCGGGCTCGAGGGCAACCGGATGTTCTACCTGGCGGTGCCGCCCACCGAGTTCCCCACGATTCTGCACCGCCTGAAGGGCGCCGGGCTCATTCATGCGCCCGACGGCGGGCCGTGGAGCCGCGCGATCATCGAGAAGCCGTTCGGGCGCGACCTCGAGTCGGCGCGCGCGCTGAACGGGCTGCTCGCGCGCGTGCTCCACGAGTCGCAGACCTTCCGCATCGATCACTATCTCGGCAAGGAGACGGTGCAGAACATCCTGGTGTTCCGGTTCGCGAACAGCATCTGGGAGCCGCTCTGGAACCGGAGCTACGTGGACTACGTCGAGATCTGCGCGGCGGAGACCCTGGGCGTCGGCACGCGCGGCAAGTTCTACGAGCCGACCGGCGTGCTGCGCGACATCGTGCAGAGCCACCTGCTCGAAGTGCTGAGCCTGACCGCGATGGAGCCACCCACCACCGGCGGGGCCGACGACATCCGCACCGAGAAGCTCAAGGTGCTCCATGCGCTGCGCGACCCGTGGGAGGACACGATCGCCCGCGACGTGGTGATGGGCCAGTACCGCGGCTACCGCGAGGAGCCCGACGTCGCCCGCGATTCGGTGACCCCGACCTACGCCGCGCTGCGGGTGTTCGTGGACAACTGGCGCTGGCAGGGCGTGCCGTTCTACCTGCGCACCGGCAAGAAGATGGCGAAGCGGATCACGGAGATCTCGCTCCACATGCGCGCGATCCCGCTCGTGCTGTTCGGGCGCACCGACCTGTGCGAGCGCATCGAGCCCAACGTGCTCACGCTCCGCATCCAGCCCGACGAGGGGATCTCGCTGCGGTTCGCCTCCAAGATTCCGGGGCTCGACCTCCAGGTGGGGACGGTGGCGATGGACATGACCTACCGCGAGACCTTCGGCGGCGAGCCGCCGGAAGCCTACGAGCGCCTGCTGCTGGACGCGATGCGCGGCGACGCCACGCTGTTCTCGCGGCGCGACGCGGTCGAGGCCTCATGGGCGTGGATCACGCCGATCCTCCAGTACTTCGAGAGCCATCCCCCCCGGGACTTCCCGAACTACGAGCCGGGCTCGTGGGGGCCGGAGTCCGCGTACGACCTGATGCGCCGCGACCGCCGGTCGTGGCGCGACCTCGACGGGGCCTGAGGCTGCGGTGGGGGGCGTCCGCGTCTTCGATGACGATGGGGCGCTCGCCACGGCCGCGGCGGAGGAGGTCGCACAAGCCCTGGCGCGCGGCCTCGCGGCGCTGGGGCGCGCGAGCCTCGGGCTCTCGGGCGGACGCACCCCGGTGGCGACCTACCGGAAGCTCGCCGCCGAGCCGCTGCGATCGCGCCTGGACTGGGCGCGGGTGCGGATCTTCTTCGCCGACGAGCGCGCGGTGCCGCCCGGGGACCCCGAGAGCAACTTCCGCCTCGCGCGCGAGACGCTGATCGATCCGCTCCGCCTCCCGCCGCGCAACGTCCACCGCATGAAGGGCGAGTATTCGGATCTCGCGGTCGCGGTCGAGGAGTACGAAGCGCATCTCGATGGCCCGATCGACGCGCTGATCCTCGGGGTCGGCGAAGACGGCCACGTGGCTTCGCTGTTTCCCGGCTCGCGGCTCGTGAGCGAGCGCGCGCACCGTGTCGCGGCCGTGACCGACAGTCCCAAGCCGCCGGCCCAGAGGCTCACGCTCACGCCGCGGGCGCTCGAGGAGGCGCGCCAGGTGCTGGTGCTCGCCACCGGAGACGCGAAGGCCGCGGCGGTGGCGCGGGCGCTCGAAGGCGAGGTCCAGCCACGGGAGGTGCCGGCACGGCTGGTGCGCGAGCGCGATTGGTATCTGGACCGCGCGGCCGCCGCCGGCCTGCGCATGCGCGCGTGAACGCAGCGCGCGAACGGAGCGCGCGAAGAAAAAGGGACGCCCCCAGCGCGGGCGAGGGGCGTCGGGAAAGCGAGCTTAGGTTTTGAGGCGGCGCCGGCGGCGGCCGCCGAACAGCGAGTTCATATAGCTGCCGACTTCGGATCTCACGATTTCCGGCAGCACCTGACGGATTCTCGACTGGACCTCGCTGCGCACCTGGATTCCCAGGTTACCCGAGCCGGCGAGCATCGCGAGAGACCTGCCGCCGCGGCGCGCGGCAACGCCACGCTTCTTCCGCCACGAGTAGTACGTGATGGGTTTCACACCGAAACGCTTCTGAACCTGTAGAGCGGTGAGCCCCTCTTTCTGCGCAGCCAGCAGGATGGTTCTCCGTTGTCCTTCCGTGTACGTCATACGCTTCCGTCGTGCTCTTGCCATCGGGTCCTCCTGTTTGGGGGATGGTGAAATGAGGGCCGATGAGAGTGTCCATAACCGGCAACTCGGTGTCAACCGTAAACGCGTTGGTAGCGCGCGGTCCGCTCGTCACAGAAGGAGTGAAGTCTCTGAAACGCCATGTAACGGCAATGTCATGAGTCGATTGCGTTATCAAGCGACGAATACGAAATCGCTCAATTCACGCCTGCCGCTGCGCAGCAGGGCCTCCCGCCAGCGCGTCCGCGCGGGAACGGCGCCGAATACCAAAACGGCGGGGAAGGTGATCGATGCCAGCGTTTGCACATGCGGCTTCGCGGCGTCGATCGCGCGCACGCGAACGCCGACCGCGGTGAGTCGCGACGCCCAATCGGCGAGCGTGCGGCCCACGCCGATCAGCGAGACCGCGTGCCGTCGTGCGAGGAAGCCGCGCCGCAGCGCATCGAGCCGCAGCTCGGCGAAGCGCTTGGGCGCGTAGCGCGGGTCGCGCCTGGTCGCGCTCGCCGAGTGCTGGCGCCACGCGTAGAGCGTCGCGTCGCACTTCGAGAGCCGCGCGCCGCGCGCGAGCATGCGAAGCCAGAGGTCGAGGTCCTCGGGCCAGCCCAGGTCGCGCCAGCCGCCGACACGCTCGAGCCATGCGCGCCGGATCATCGCCGTGCCGTGTGCCAGCGGGCTGTCGATCAGCGCCTCGCGCGCCATCGCGTCGTGTGAAATGAGCGCGTTGTGCCAGAGCATCCAGCGGCGCATGCCCCCCGCGACGCTCGCGGAGGGGAAGAGCCGCAGCCGGCAGCCGACGGCGGCGGTCCGCGGGCCGTGTAGGAGGAGCTCGAGCTGCCGGGCGAAGCGCTCGCGGTGCGAGAGATCGTCCGCGTCGTGACGCGCGATCACGGGCGAGCGCGCGAGCGCGAGCGCGCGGTTGAGCGCGGCGGGCAGCCCCGCGGCCGCGGTGCGGACCACGCGGAGCCGGGGTTCGGCCGCGGCCGCGCGTTCGAGCCGCTCGCCGCTGCCATCGGTGGAGCCGTCGTCCACCGCGATCACCTCGAAGTCCGGAAACGTCTGCCGCCACAGCGATGCGAGCGCGGGCGCGAGGTAGGCGCCGGCATCGCGCACGGGGAGCAGCACGGAGATCCTGGGCACGGCGGGCGAGCCTAGCAGAGGTGAAGGTCGCGGCGGGCCGGGGCTGGGCGCGTGCACCGTGTGAGGCCGGTGCTATGCTGTCTGCCATGTCTCGCAAGCGGTTGATCATCTTGGGCGGCGGGTTCGGCGGGCTGGACGTGGCGCGCTCGATCGGGCGATCGAAGGCGGCGCGCGCCTACTGGGACACGCGGCTCATCGACAAGGAGAACTTCTTCCAATTCAATCCCCTGCTGCCGGCGATCGCGGTCGGATCGGTCGAGACCCGGCACATCGTATATCCGCTGCGCACCATGGCGTCGCATCGCAAGATCCGGTTCTTCAAGAACAAGGCGATGCAGATCGATCTGGAGCGCCGGCTCGTCACGCTCCACAACGGCCTGGTCGAGAGCTACGACACCCTGGTGATCGGGGTCGGCAGCGTGACCAATTACTACGGCGTGCCGGGAGCCGCCGAGTACACGCTGTGCTTCAAGACCATCGTGGATGCGATGAAGCTGCGCGCCCGCGTGGTCGAGCTGTTCGAGATGGCCGAGCAGGCCGAGACGGCCGAGCAGCGCCGGCGGCTGCTGTCCTTCGCGATCGTGGGCGGCGGCGTGACCGGCGTCGAGGTCGCAGCCGAGCTCATGGAAATGGCGAGCGAAACGTTGCTCCCGCGCTATCCCGGCATCCAGCGGTCCGACCTGAGCGTGACCATCGTCGAGAGCGGCGACCGCCTGGTGGGCGCGGCGCGGCCCGCACACTCGGCCTACGTCCAGCGCTTCCTCGAGCGTCGCGGCGTGGGCCTGCGACTCAACTCGCAGGTCCGTCGTGTCGAGCCCCGCCGCCTGTTCGTGGGGGACATTGCCCTGGACGCCTTCACCATCCTGTGGACCGCAGGCGTCTACCCTCCGGCCCTGGTCCGTGACCTGCCGCTGCGCCATACGCCCGATGGCCGCGTGATCGTGGACCAGTACCTGCGGGCGGTGGACCCCGAAGGCCGCGCGCTCGAGGACGTGTACGTGATCGGCGACTGCGCAGCTTCGCGTCGCGCCGACGGGCGCTACCAGCCGGCGCTCTCCCAGACCGCGATCGCGATGGGCACCTACGTCGGGAACCGCCTCGTGCGCCGGGCCCGAGGGCTCGACTCGGGGGCATTCGGCTTCAAGGACGCCGGCTACATCATCTCGCTCGGAAAGCACAGCTCGGTGCTCGAGCTGTTCGGCATACCGCTGTCGGGCAAGCTCGCGTGGCTGGCGTGGGCCGGGGCCTACCTGATCAAGATGGTGGGGTTCCGGAAGCAGATCGAGGTGGGGCTCGACCACCTCACGCACCTGGTGTTCGATCACGACACGGCGCAGATCCTGGCGCGACGCAGCGTGCTCACCGACGACGAGCTGAACCTGACGCTCGCCCGGCCGACGGGCGTCGACGGCGCGCAGCCGAAGGAGACCGGCGAGGCGCTGGCGAGGCGCGATTGAGGTTAGACTCGGCGGCCGGAAACGGGGAGGGGAGGCGGCGGCGATGAGCACGAGCACTGCGCATCTCGAGCTGGAGACGGTGGAGGGGACCGGGCTGCGCTTCGGGGTCACCACCGGGAAGGTCGCGTTCAAGCTGGAGAGCGGCCCGGAGTCCAAGGTCCCGAACCCGGTCCAGGCGGTGTTGTGCGCGGTGGCCGGCTGCTCCGGCATGGACGTGATCTCGCTGCTGCGCAAGAAGCGCCAGCGCGTGACCCACTACGAAATCGAGGTCACGGGCGAGCGCCGCGAGGAGCATCCGCGCGCCTTCACCCGGATCGAGATCCTCCACCGCGTACGCGGCCACGACGTGAGCCCGGCCGCGGTCGAGGACGCGATCCGTCTGAGCGACACCAAGTATTGCTCGGTGCATGCGATGCTCGAGCCCCAGGTGAAGCTCGTGAGCCGGTTCGAGGTCCTGCCCGCGTGATCCCGCGGCGCCGGGGCCTCTCGGAGCTGATCCTGCGCGTGAGCGACCTCGACCGTTCGCTCCTGTTCTATTGCGAGATCCTCGGGCTCGAGCTCGAGAAGCGCGATTCGCCGAGCTGGGCCTGGCTCTGGACCGGCGCGCCCGGCGCATCGCCGCGCCTCGGACTCACCAGCCGGCCACTCTCGTACGGGGCCGCGCACTGCGGCGGGCCTTCGCATTTCGCGATCGCGGTGGCGCGCACGGCGATCCCGGCGGAGAAGGCCCGGCTCGAGTCGCTGGGCTTCGAGGTCGAAGGGCCGGTGCACTTCGAGTCCTGGATGGCGGATTCGATCTATCTCAGCGATCCGGACGATCACCGGGTCGAGCTGTGCGGCTTCGAACATTGGGAAGGAGCGTCGTCATGACCGGCGAATACCGGGTCGAGAAGGACAGCATGGGGGAGATGAAGGTGCCGAAGGCGGCACGCTATGGCGCGCAGACCCAGCGCGCGGTGGAGAACTTCCAGATCTCGGGCCAGCGCCTGCCGGGCAAGGTGCTGCACGCGCTCGGGTTCATCAAGGCCGCGGCGGCCCGCGTGAACCTGGCGCTGGGTCTGCTCGAGCGGGAGACCGCGGGCGCGATCGAGAAGGCGGCGCTCGAGGTGGCAGAAGGGCGCTGGGACGCGGAGTTCCCGATCGACATTTACCAGACCGGCAGCGGCACCAGCCTCAATATGAACGCGAACGAGGTGATCGCGAGCCGCGCCGCCGAGCTGCTCGGGCGCAAGGTCCATCCCAACGACCACGTGAACCTGGGCCAGAGCAGCAACGACGTGATTCCGTCGGTGCTCCATGTCTCGGCGGTGATCGAGATCGAGCGCGACCTGCTGCCCGCGCTCGAGCACCTGCGCCGCGCGCTCGAGGACAAGGCGCGCGCATGGGACCACATCATCAAGACCGGCCGCACCCACCTCATGGACGCAACGCCGATCCGTCTCGGGCAGGAGTTCGGCGGTTACGCCTCCCAGGTCGAGCACTCGATCGCGCGCGTCCGCGCCGTGCTTCCCGACCTGCGCGAGCTGGCGATCGGGGGGACCGCGGTCGGGACCGGGCTCAACACCCACCCCGAGTTCGGCCGCCGCATGGCCGAGGAGGTCGGACGGCTCGGCGGCACTTCGTTCACCGAGGCCCGCAACCACTTCGAGGCCCAGGGCGCGCAGGACGCGGCGGCGTGGGCGAGCGGCGCGCTCAATGCGACGGCGGCGAGCCTGATGAAGATCGCGAACGACGTGCGGCTCATGAACAGCGGCCCGCGCTGCGGGCTCGCAGAAGTCACGTTGCCCGCGATCCAGCCGGGCTCGAGCATCATGCCGGGCAAGGTGAACCCGGTGATCTGCGAGGCCGTGGTGCAGGTGGGCGCCCAGGTGATGGGCAACCACGTCGCGGTCACGCTCGGGGCGCAGTGGGGACAGCTCGACCTCAATACCATGCTGCCGCTGATCGCGCGCAACCTGCTCGAGAGCATTCAGCTGCTGGCCGGCGCGTGCCGCGCATTCGCGGACAAGTCGATCGCGGGCATGGTCGCGAACGAGGAGACCTGCCGCGGCTACGTCGAGATCTCGCCCAGCATGGCGACGGCCTTGAATCCCCTGATTGGCTACGACCAGGCGGCGGAGATCGCCAAGATGTCGTTCAAGACCCGGCGCCCGGTGCGCGAGCTGGCGCGCGAGATGACCTCGCTCACGCCGGAGGAGATCGACCGCGCGCTCGACCCGCGCCGCCAGACCGAGCCCGGCCTCGAGGTGGCGGGGAGCGCCGGCGGTTGAGCGCGCCGCCCGCGGCGGCCGCCGACCTCGGCGAGTGGACCGCGCGCCTGCTCGCGGCCCGCGCAGGGCTCGCCGGCGTCGCGCACCGCACGCTGGTCGCGACCTCGCAGACCTTGGACGAGCGCACCGGTGCGCGCGTGTTCCTCAAGTGCGAGAACCTGCAGCGCGGCGGCGCATTCAAGTTCCGCGGCGCGTGGAACGCGATCTCGCGCCTGCCCGAGGAGCTGAAGCGCCGCGGCGTGATCGCATACTCCTCCGGCAACCACGCCCAGGCGGTCGCGCTGGTCGCGCGCCGGCTCGGAATCCCCGCCGTGATCGTGATGCCACGCTGGGCCTCGCCGCTCAAGCTCGCCGCCACCCGCGGCTACGGCGCCGAGGTCGTGCTCTACGGCGCCGCCGACGGCGCCGCTGCGTCCGCCTCGGGCGAGGACCGCGCCGCGATCGCCAGCCGTCTCGCGCGCGAGCGCGGGCTCACTCTGATCCCGCCCTTCGATCACGCCGACATCATCGCCGGCCAGGGCACAGCGGCATTCGAGTTGATCGAAGAGGTGGGCACGCTCGACGCGCTGCTCGTCCCCGTGGGCGGCGGCGGCCTGATCTCGGGCTCTGCGCTCGCTGCCCGCCACCTGGCACCCGGGTGCCGCGTGATCGGGGTCGAGCCCGCGGCCGGCGACGACGGAGCCCGCTCCATGAAGAGCGGCACCATCGAGCGGGTACACGATCCGCGCACCATCGCCGACGGCGCCCGCACCGAGGCCCTCGGCGAGATCACCTTCCCGCTCATCCATCGACTCGTGAGCGCGATCGTCACCGTCTCAGACAGCGCGCTCATCGACGCCATGCGCTTCGTGTGGGAGCGCATGAAGCTGATCGCCGAGCCCACCGGCGTGCTCGGGCTGGCCGCCCTCACGAGCGGAACGCTGAAGCTCGAGGGCCAGCGAGTCGGCGTCATCCTCTCCGGCGGCAACGTAGATCCCGCCCAGGCCGCCGGCTGGCTGGCGAACGGCTGACTGCGGGAACTTACGAGCGGAGCCGCGCGGCCGGAGGGAGTCGTCTGCGCGGCTCCGCCCCCGGAGGGGCAAGAGCGCTGGGCTAAAGCCCCCAACGGCTCCCGCCGATAATCCGTTCGCCGGACATGGACGGGGCGATGGGTCATCCATCGACCCGCGATCAGGGAAGATGCGGCCGGCACCCGCAACAGCCGGGGCACTGAGCCCCCGCGCGAAACATGGCCCGCGATGGGTGCCGTCCGGCATCCCTGCGCTCTGCTCCCGTGGATTGCGTCTCATCGCCCTCCGCCCGGTGACCGGCACTGGGGGAGCCACATCCGATGAGATTCGCGAACCGATGCGCGGCGGCGCTCGCGGCCGGAAGCGGCATGCTGTGCGCAGCGTTCGGTGCGCTGGTGCTCGCCGGCTGGCACAGCGGCGCGATCCGGCTGGCGAGCGCTTTCCTCGACGGTCCGCCCACCGGTTATCTCACCGGCGCGGCCATGCTGTTCGCGGGCCTCGGAATGGTCGCCATCGTGTTCGGCCGGCCGCGCCTCGCGGTGCCCGGCGGCGCGCTCGCGACGCTCGCCGGGGCCGTCGCCATCGGCTCGCGTCTCTTCGGCAGGCGCGGCGACGCGCTCCCGTTCCTGCTCCAGAGGCTGCTGCCGCACGCTTCCATCGATCGCGAGTCCCTGGGGAGGATCGCGGCGCTCCAGCTCGTGCTGCTGGGCGCTGCGCTGGTCGCCCTCGGTCGCGGCGTTTCCTCCCCGCGGCGCGCGCCGATCGCGGCTTCGCTCGGCGCCGTGCTCGTCACGCTCGGGCTCGCGTCCTCGTTCGGCCACTTCACCGGAATGGACGCCACCACCTTCTGGTTCCGGCTCACGTCGGTTCGGCTCCAGACCGGGATCGCGTTCGCGATCGCCGGCGCCGGTCTGCTGGGCGCAGCCTGGCGCGAGAGCGTGGCGAAACGCCCGGTCGTGCCGCGCTGGTTCCCGCTCGTGGTCGGCGCGGCCGGCGCCACCGTCTCGATCGTGATGTGGCAGGCGCTGAGCGCCGACCGGCTCCGCGACGCGGACGCGACCGTTCCGGTGCCGCTCACGATCCTGGTGGTGGGGCTGGGCTTCACGCTGCTCACGGCGCTCGCCGTGCACTGGGCCGCGACCGCGCGGCTTCGGGAGCGCGAGGCCCGCGACGCCTACCAGCAGCTCGCGATCAACACCGGCCAGTGGCAGCTCGCGGAGCGCGCCCAGCGCCGCAGCGAGGAGCGCTTCCAGCTCGTGGCGCGCGCCACCACCGACGCGGTGTGGAGCTGGGACCTGGGGGGCGGCGACCTGTGGTGGAGCCCCGGCTTCTACGCGCTGTTCCGCTATCCCGAGGCGCGTGAGCAGCGCGGCCTCGACTCCAAGACCACGCGCATCCATCCTCTGGACCGCGAGCGCGTGATCCGGAGCGTGCAGCAGGCGATCGACGGCAGCGAGGATCTGTGGACCGGCGAGTACCGCTTCCGTTGCGGCGACGGCGCGTACGTGCACGTCTCGGACCGGGCGTTCATCCTGCGCGATCCCGCCGGGCGCGCCGAGCGCATCTTCGGCTCGATGATCGACATCACCGCTCGCCGCGAGGCCGAGGAGGAGCGCGACCGCTTCTTCACCCTTTCGCCGGACCTGCTGTGCACCGCCGGCTTCGACGGCTTCCTCAAGCGCATCAATCCCGCGTGGAAGGATGTGCTGGGCTTCTCCGAGGCGGAGCTGTTGAGCCGGCCGTCGTCGGAGTTCGTGCACGCCGAGGACCGCGCCGCCACCTGCGAGGCCGTGCGCCGCTGCCAGAGCGGCGAAGGCGTCGTGGCGTTCGAGAACCGCTACCGCCGCAGGGACGGGGCCTATCGCTGGCTGCAGTGGCGCGCACGCCGCGTGCCGGAGCGTCCGGTCTACTACGCCTTCGCGCGCGACGTCACGGAGGAGAAGCGGATCGAGAGCGAGCTGGCCGCCGCGCGCGACCAGGCGCTGCAGTCGGTGAACGCCAAGTCCACCTTCCTCGCGAACATGAGCCACGAGATCCGCACGCCCATGAACGGCGTGATCGGGATGTGCGAGCTGCTCATGGACACGCCGCTCAACGCCGCGCAGCGGCGCTACGCGGAGACCATCCATTCGAGCGCCGACTCGCTGCTCACCATCCTCGACGACATCCTCGACTTCTCGAAGTCGGAGGTCGGCAAGCTCACGCTGGTCTCGGTGCCGTTCGACCTGCGGCGCCTCACCGAGGACATCCTCGACCTGTTCGCGCGCCGTGCGCAGACCAAGGGGCTGGAGCTCGCCGGGCTCGTGCGCCGCGACGTGCCGCGCGGGTTGCGCGGCGACCCGGCGCGGCTGCGGCAGGTGATCGCCAACTTGCTGGGGAACGCCGTGAAGTTCACCGAGCGCGGCCTGGTGGCGATCGAAGCGTCGCTGCAATCCGGAGATGCCGGCCGTGCCGTTGTGCGCTTCGAGGTGCGGGACACGGGGCCCGGGATCACCGAGCTCGGCAGGCAGGCGCTGTTCGCATCGTTCTCGCAGGTCGATCCCTCTTCCACCCGGCGCCACGGCGGAACCGGACTGGGCCTCGCGATCTGCAAGCAGCTGGTGGAGCTGATGGGCGGTGCGATCGGGGTGGAGAGCGAGCCGGGCAAGGGCTCCACTTTCTGGTTCACCGTGCCGTTCGAGGTCGCGACCGACGCCATCGCGGACACGGGGCGCGACGCGACGCCGCTTTCCGGCCGCCGCATCCTCCTGGTCCAGGAGAACGAAGTCTGCCGCCGCATGCTGCGCCACGTGCTCGAGTCGTGGAGCCTGGAAGTGATCGAGGCCGAAGACGGCGGGAGCGCGCTGCAGAAGCTGCGTCGCGCGCCGCCCGAAGCCGGGATCGACTTCGCGCTGGTCGATCTCTACCTGCCCGACTTCGACGGCCTGGCGCTCGGGAGCGCGATCCGCCAGCTCGGCGCGGCGACCGCGCCGGCGATCGTGCTGATGACGCCGATCGGGACGCGCGAGGAGATCCTGCGCATGGCGGGCTTGGCCGCATGCCTCGCGAAGCCCGTGCTGGCGACGCAGCTGCTCGATTGTCTGCTCGGGATCGCGACGGCGAAGACGGGGGCGCCCGCCGCTCTGCCCGGCGCGCCCGCGACTCCCGTCGCGGCGCCCGCCGCCGGCGTTCGCGAAGGCGCGCGGGGCCGCAATCTCATCCTGGTCGTTGACGACAACGCCGTGAACCTCCACGTCGCGATCGGGCAGCTCGAGTCGCACGGCTACGTCGCCGAGGTGGTGTCGAGCGGGCGCGACGCGCTCGCGGCGCTGGCGCGCCGGCGCTACGACCTGGTGCTGATGGACTGCCAGATGCCCGACATGGACGGCTTCCAGGCCACGCAGGAGATCCGCCGACGCGAAGGGCGCTCGCGGCACACCACCGTCGTCGCGATGACCGCGTACGCGCTCGAGGGCGACCGCCAGAAATGCCTGGCCGCCGGGATGGACGACTACATCGGCAAGCCGATCCGCGGTGGCGAGCTGGATCGCGTGGTCCGCCGTTGGCTGCGGCGCCCGGAGGGCGAGGGCGCGAAGCGCGGCGAGCGCGAGCCCGAGCCGGCGGTCGCGCCGGGGCGGAAGAATGTCGCCCCGGACGATGCGCCGCTCGTGGACCTGACCCTGCTCGCCGACGCTTCCGGCCACGACGACGGGCGCATGCGCGACCTGATCGGGCTCTACTCGCGGCAAATGGCCGAGCAGGTGCCGCTGCTCGAGGCCGCGATCGCGGCGGGCTCTGCGGGGGAGGTGCGGCGGATCGCGCACCGCTGCGCCGGATCGAGCGCGAGCTGCGGCGTGCTGGGCGTGGTGCCGCCGCTCCGGGATCTCGAGCGCATGGGGAAGGAGCGGCGGCTCGCGGACGCGCCGCGCGTCTTCGCCGAGCTCCAACGGAGATTGAGGATGGTTCGCGACCGGCTGCGAGAAGCCGCGTCGATCACGCAGTCGGCCCGATAGGGCGGCACTTCGCCGTCCTCGAGAAGGAGAGAGGTGCCATGAAGCGAATCCTGATCATCGAAGACGATCCCGTCACAGCGGCGGTGTACCGCCAGATGTTCGAGCGCAGAGGCTACCGGGCCGAGACCGCGGCCGACGGCGCTGCGGGGCTCGAGCGGCTCACGACGCTGAAGCCGGACGGCGTGCTGCTCGACGTGATGCTGCCCGGCATCGACGGCCTCGAAGTGCTGCGCCGCATCCGCGCGAATCCCGAGTGGCGCGAGCTCCCGGTCGTTGCGTTCACGAACGCGTTCCTGGGCGAGATGGTGCAGGAGGCCGAGCTGGCGGGTGCGACCTTCACCCTGACCAAATTCGATCACACGCCGTGGCAGGTGGTGGAGCGGGTCCGCGACGTGATCGAGGGCGCCGCCCGCGGCCGCGAGGATGCCGCGCGCATGGCGGGGGATTCGGGCGCCGCCGCAGATCCGATCGTGGTCTCCGCGAAGCCCGGCAAGGCGGACGACGACGACCGCCGTTTCCTCCAGGCGGTGCGCACTTCGTGCCTGCGCTCGGCGCCGGCTTCGCTCGACGCGATGCGCGACCTGGTGCGCGCGTTCATCGGCAATCCCCGCCAGCCCGAGTTGATGCAGGCGCTGTACGGCGAGGCCCACCTGCTCGCCGGCAGCGCGTCGTTGGCCGAGCTGCCGCTGCTCTCCCGGATCGCCGGCGCGCTCGAAGGCCTGACCAAGATCCTGATGGAGCGGCCCGAGCAGGTCCGGATCACCACGCTGCGCGGTATCAACCAGGCGCTCGACGCCCTCGACCTGCTGGTCGCGGAAGGCGGCTCGCCCTCCGCGCTCGACGGCCTCTCGCTGCGGGTGCTGGTGGTGGACGACGACGAGATCGCGCTGCGGTCGATCCAGCACGCGCTCGAGAAGGCGAAGTTCGACATCGTGTGCGAGACCGATCCGGCCGAGGGCATGCGCCTGATCGACCGCGAGGTGTTCGATCTCGTGTTCCTCGACATCGAGATGCCGGAGATTCGCGGCACCGACCTGTGTGCCTACCTGAGAAAGCGGGCCGGGTACGCGCAAGTGCCCGTGATCTACATCACGTTCATGTCGGACTTCGAGGACCCGGCGCTCGCCGAGCTGGAAGGCGGCGACGACCTGCTGGTGAAGCCGTTCCTCTACATGGAGCTGGCGCTCAAGGCGCTGGCGCTGTTCGTGAAGAAGCGCCTGGAGCCGAGCATGGCGTAGAGGCGCTAGGACCTCAGACCCGCACCGCCTCCACGGCCTCGACCAGCGCATCGAGCGCGCGCTCGACGTCGCGGCCGAGGTGGACGCGCAGTACGCGGCGACGGCGGCGCTCGAGCACTTCGTAGTCGCCGGCGGCCTGCGCCCGGATCAGCGTGCCGAAGTCGTAGCGCTCGCCCGGGATCGGGACCTCGGGTCCGTCGTCGGCGGTGAGCTGGAGGAAGATGCCGCTGTTGGGCCCGCCCTTGTGGAGCTGGCCGGTCGAGTGGAGGAAGCGCGGACCGTAGCCGAGCGTGGTCGCGAGTCGGGTCGCGGCGCGGCACGCGAGGCGGAGCCGCTGCAGGCGCTCGTGGCGCTCGGGCGTGCGGTGCAGGTAGGCGCAGATCGCGATGTAGTCGCCGGGGCGCTCGAGCCCGAACATCGCCGGCACCCACGCCGCGGGACGGTCGCGATCGGCGACGCGGGACTCGATCGCGTCCGCCACCGAGACCGGCGCCTCGACCGCCATCTCGCCGTCGTTCGCGAGCCAGTAGGTCTCGGGCGACCGGCCGGCATCCAGCACTTCGGCCAGCACCGCCGCCGTCGCCTGCTTGGCCTCCGCCACGTTGGGTTCGTCGAACGGATCCACACCGAGCACCGCGCCCGCGGTCGCGGTCGCGATCTCCCAGCGCAGGAACTCGCCGCCCAGCGCGGCGAGCGCAGGAAGCGACCAGCGCGCCACCGGGTTTCCCGCCGTGCGCAACGCCGAAAGCTGCGCTTCAATCGCGGCCGGGAAGGGGTGAACCGAGGCAGCGACGAACACGCGGTCCGCGCCGTAGAGCGCGGGTGGCCCGAGCGGCTCGCCCGCGACCGGCACCAGGCCGACCCCTTCCTTGCCGGTGCTCTCGGCGATCAGCTGCTCGATCCAGTCGGCCAGCGCCTCGATCTCCTCGCCCAGCACCAGCGTCACCTTGTCGCGGCCGGCGAGCGCCAGCTCGCCCAGGAACGCGCCGAGCGAGACGCCGGGATTGCGCGCGGCCTGAGCGCTCGGGCCCGATGCGCGCCCCTCGGCCAGCGCCGCTTCGAGCAGTGCTGCGACGTCCGCGCCGATCAACGCGGCGGGGACCAGACCGAAATAGGAGAGCGCGCTGAAGCGCCCCCCGATCGTGGGCGGGTTCAGGAACGTACGGCGGTAGCCGCGCGCGCGCGCCAGCGCCTCGAGCGGCGTGCCGGGGTCGGTGATCGCGACGAAGGAGCGGCCGGCGCGGTCGCCGAGCGTGGCGCGCGTCCACTCGAAGAAGTATTTCTCGAACGCGTTGACCTCGGTGGTTCCGCCCGACTTGGACGACACGATGAAGAAGGTGCGCGGCAGGTCGATGCGCTCCGCCACCGCGCGCACCGCTGCCGGCGACGTGCTGTCGAGCACCGCGAGGTCGAGCCCGCCCGGCGCCACGCCGAGCGTGCGGCGCAGCACCTCGGGGGCGAGGCTCGATCCGCCCATGCCGAGCAGCACGGCCTGCGTGAAGCCGGCCGCCTGGACCTCGGCCGCGAACGCGCGCAACGAGTCGGCCTCGCGCCGCATCAGCGCCGGCGACTCGAGCCAGCCGAGGCGGTTCTTCGCCACCGCGCGGTGCGCCGGGTCGGTGCTCCACAGCGTGTCGTCGCGCGACCAGAGGCGCGAGACGAATCCGGACTCGTCCAGCTCCCCGAGGCGCGCGGCGAGCGCCTTCTCGCCGGGACCGGGGAGGAATTCCATCAGCGTGCTGCGAGCTGCGCGCGCCGAGTCTCGAGCGCATCGAGCAGCGCGTCGTACGACTTCTCGAACGCTGCGACGCCTTCGGGCTCGAGCTGGTCGATCAGGTTTTCGAGCGGCACGCCCAGCTGCGACAGCCTTTGGAACAGCGCTTCTGCGCGGTCGAGATCGCGCCCGATCCGAGCCTCGACCGCGCCGTGATCGTTGAACGCTGCGAGCGTCGGGAGCGGCATGGTGTTCACGGTGTCGGGCCCGATCAGCTCGTCCACGTACAGGGTGTCCGGGTAGGCGGGGTTCTTGGTGCTGGTCGATGCCCACAGCGGTCGCTGAAGATTCGCGCCCTTCGCACGCAGCGCGGCATAGCGCGGGGCGGTGAACTCGCGCTGGAAGCGCGCGTAGGCCAGCCGCGCGTTCGCAACCGCCGCCTTGCCCTTGAGCGAAGAGAGCTCGGCGCGCTCGGCGCCGGCCGGGAGTGCCGCGACGCGCTGGTCGATCGCCTTGTCCACCTTGGAATCCACGCGCGACACGAAGAAGGACGCCACCGAGAACATCCGATCGAGCGCTGCGCCGGCCGCGACGCGCTGCTCGAGCCCCCGGAGATACGCTTCGATCACCTGCGCGTAGCGCGCCAGCGAGAAGATCAGCGTCACGTTGATGCAGATGCCTTCCGCGACCAGCGTCGTGATCGCGGGCAGGCCCTCCGGCGTCGCCGGCACCTTGACGTAGAGGTTGTCGCGCGCCACCTCGCGGTGGAGGCGCCGCCCCTCGACCACGGTGCCCGCGGTGTCGCGGGCGAGCCGCGGGCTCACCTCGATGCTCACGCGCCCGTCGAGCCCGCGCGTGCGATCGTAGACCGCGCGCAGCCGGTCGCACGCCATCTGAATGTCCTCGACCGCCAGGGACTCGAACAGAGCAGGGCCCGCGAGCCCGCGGCCGATGCGCTCGGCGAGCGCCTGGTCGTAGTCGTCACTCTCGGAGATCGCGAGCTGGAAGATCGTCGGGTTCGATGTCACGCCCACCACGCCCTCGTTGCGCACCAGGCGGTCGAACTCGCCCGAGAGCAGGTGCCCGCGGCGGATGAAATCGAGCCACACGCTCTGCCCGAGCGACTGCAGCTTTTCGGCGCGGCTGGTCATGGGAACCCCCACAAAACGTCAGCCCTGCGACGGACCCTGCGCAAGGCACACCATGCGGCCTTCCGGGTCGCGGCATACGGCCAGACGATGGCCCCACGGCATGTCGGTCGGCGGCTGCTGGAACGACACTCCCTTCGCGACCAGGTCCTTGTGGGCGCGGTCCACGTCCTTCACGAAGAAGTAGAGCGCGGGCTCGCCGGGCGGGCGCCACTGCTCGGGCGGGCCCGGCATCGGCGCCATGAAGCCGATGCTGGTCGTGGGCGTGGTGGAGATCGTGAGGTAGCCGACCTTGGCCTCCTCGACGAAGTTCGTGAAGCCCAGGAGCTGGGTGTAGAAGCGCTTGATGCCGGGCAGGTCGTGGCTGGTGTAGTCGAGGTGATGGCGCCACAGGCCGATCGCGCTCGGGACCCCGGTCGCAGCGGGCGGCCGGGCCGCTAGTTTCACCGCGGGCTTCGCGGCCGGCCGGACGGCGCGCGCGGCTTTTTTCGGCGCACGAGCCACAGGGCTCGCGGTGCGGGCCTTCTTCGCGGGCATGATCTCTCCTCAAAACGTACGATGTGCGGCGCGCACCCCGCGCCGCTGGTACGTCAAGATGCCTCCGCGACCGTCCCGCGTGCAAGTGCGGCTAGAGGCCGAGTTCTTCGCGAATGAACGCCTTCACGCCCTCCGCCCCGCGGATGCGGAGCCACAGCGGCCCGCCGTGGCTCTCGAGCTCCAGCTCGAACGCGAAGAACGGGCAGCACCGGCTCTCGAGCGCCACCCACTGCGCGGTCGTGGCGAGCGCCCCCGGCGCCAGACGGAACGCGTAGCCGTCGCGCAGCTCCTTCGTTTCCTGGACCGCCCCCGCCATCTGGAGCATGAGCTTCGAGTGGGTCGCACGCTCATCCTTCGACAGCGCGGTCAGGTTGCAGGCCAATGGCCCGCGGCCCGCGGCCGCTGCGGTGGGGACCAGGCCCAGCAGCATCGTCGCCAGCAGGATCTTCATGGTGACCTCCTTTCGGAAGTCTCACGCTACGACTTGAAGTGCGCTTCAAGTCAAGCGACAATCTTCCGCATGCTTCCGATCGGCGCGGTGGCGCGGCAGGCGGGCCTCCGGACTTCCGCGATCCGGTACTACGAGCGGCTCGGGCTGCTGCCCGCGCCCGATCGGGTCTCGGGCCGGCGGCGCTACGGACCCGATGCGCTCATGCGGCTTTCGGTGATCCGCTTCGCGCGCGAGAGTGGGTTCACGATCCGTGAGATCCGCACGCTGCTCGGCGGCAAGCCCTACTCGGAGCGCCTGCGCGGCCTCGCCCGCGCGAAGATCCGCGAGCTGGAGGGCGCCATCCAGCGGGCGCACGCGATGCAGTCGCTGCTCAAGCGCGCGCTGCGCTGCCGCTGCCTGACGGCAGAGGAGTGCGGCCGCCTTTTGATTGGCGGCGCCGCGCGAATCCGCTAGGATTCGCGGCCTACACTCCCTGGATTTGGCGATGGAGACAGGCGCCGGCCGCGGCGTTCGCGGTGGGCAGTGCGAAGGAAGCATTCATGACCTCGAACGAACGACTCACGAGCTGGGTGGGCGAGATCGCGACGCTGTGCAAGCCCGACCGCGTCGTGTGGTGCGACGGCTCGGAGCGCGAATACCAGAGCATGCTGCGCCTCATGATTCAGTCGGGCACCGCGATCCCACTCGACTGGGAGAAGCGCCCCAATTGCATCTACGTGCGCTCCGATCCTGCCGACGTGGCACGGGTCGAGGAGTTCACCTTCATCTGCTCGAAGAGCAAGGACGACGCCGGCCCCACCAACAACTGGCGCGATCCGGCCGAGATGAAGGAGGCGCTCGCCCGGCTGTTCACGGGCGCGATGAAGGGCCGCTCGATGTACGTGATCCCGTACAGCATGGGGCCGGTGGGATCGCCGATCGCCAAGATCGGCGTCGAGATCAGCGATTCGCCATACGTCGTCGCGAACATGCACCTCATGGCGCGCGTGGGGCAGAAGGTGCTCGACGTGCTGGGTGCCAACGGGGAGTTCGTGCGCGGCCTCCATTCCGTGGGCGCGCCGCTCGCTTCCGCGGGCTCGCCCGACTCGCCGTGGCCGTGCAACGCCCAGAACAAGTACATCTGCCATTTCCCCGAGACGCGCGAGATTTGGTCCTTCGGCTCGGGCTACGGCGGGAACGCGCTGCTCGGAAAGAAGTGCCACGCGCTGCGCATTGCTTCGGTACAGGCGCGCGACGAAGGCTGGCTCGCCGAGCACATGCTGATCCTCGGGATCACGAACCCCGACGGCAAGAAGATCTTCCTCGCGGCCGCTTTCCCCTCGGCGTGCGGCAAGACCAACCTGGCGATGATGAACCCCACGCTCCCGGGCTGGAAGGTGGAGACCGTGGGCGACGACATCGCGTGGATGAAGTTCGGCAGCGACGGCCGGCTTTACGCGATCAACCCCGAGGCGGGATTCTTCGGCGTCGCGCCCGGCACCAGCGTGAAGACCAACCCCAACGCGATGCGCACATGCGAGTCGAACTCGATCTTCACCAACTGCGCGCTCACGCCCGACGGCGACGTGTGGTGGGAGCAGATGACCGACGCCCCGCCCTTGGAGCTCGCCGACTGGCTGCGCCGCCCGTGGACGCCCGCGAGCGGGCGCCCCGCCGCTCACCCCAACGCGCGCTTCACCGCGCCGGCGCGCCAGTGCCCGGTGATCTCGCCCGACTGGGAGAACCCGAGCGGCGTGCCGATCTCGGCGATCCTGTTCGGCGGGCGCCGCGCCGGCATCGTGCCGCTCGTGAACGAGGCGCTGTCCTGGCGCCACGGCACGTTCTTGGGCTCGACCATGAGCAGCGAGACCACGGCCGCCGCGGCCGGGACGGTCGGCGCGCTGCGCCACGATCCGTTCGCGATGCTGCCGTTCTGCGGCTACCACATGGGCGACTACTTCGCGCACTGGCTCAAGATCGGTGCAGCGGCGGATTCCAAGAAGCTGCCGAGAGTCTACTACGTGAACTGGTTCCGGAAGAGCCCGGAGGGCAAGTTCCTGTGGCCGGGCTACGGCGAGAACAGCCGCGTGCTCAAGTGGATCTTCGAGCGCGT
>Ga0075433_10000663_pt1 | contig 23254 bp, 21 predicted proteins | sample RhiMethybrSRZTD2_FD_75299 | JGI IMG/M metagenome (GOLD analysis project Ga0075433, IMG submission 75299) | Populus rhizosphere microbial communities from Tennessee, USA - Rhizosphere MetaG P. TD hybrid SRZTD2 | ecosystem: Host-associated > Plants > Roots > Rhizosphere > Soil | place: USA... | reverse complement strand
GGCGAGGAGGTGCTGCGCGGCGCGCGGATGCGGATGGCCCGCAAACCGTCGGCGACGGCGCGCGAGCTGCTGCGCAACTTCCCCAAGGGGGGCAAGCGGCGGCGTAAGCGCAAGAAGGGCAAAGGCGCCGCCCCGGAGGCGGAGGGCGAGAACGGGGCCAAGCCGGCGAAAACGGCGACTCGCGGGGCGAAAGAGAAGCCCGGCGAGAACGGCTCAGAGCCTGAGGTGGACCTCGCCGGCGCCGAGGACGACGCGGTCGCCGCCGGCGACGACGACTAGGTCGCCCGAGTCCTCGATCCCCTCGGCGACGCCGCTGCCGCCGTCCCAGGAGATCTCCCGGCCGCGCAGGGCGTCGCGCGAGCGCCAGGCGGCGAGGGTCGCATCGCGGTCCGCCTCGGCCCAGCGTGTGAGGTGGCGGTTTAGAGCTGCGGTCACGGTGCGGGGAGTCGAGGGGAGGTCTCGTCGGTTGCCCATCACCGCCTTCGGCGGTGAAATTCGGTGCCGCTTCGCGGCTGGAGTCACCCTGCCGGGGCCGCTTCGCGAGGCACCCGACGAGACCTCCCCTCGACTCCCTGCGCTCAGGCCGAAGAGTGAAACCGCCGTTTCACGAAGGTCTGGCGGAAACTCGTCTGGAGCGATCGAGAGGTTGAGGCCTACGCCGATCACCGCCCAGCCGTCTTGGGGCTTGGCCTCTATGAGGACGCCGGCTAGCTTGCGACCGTCGATCCAGATGTCATTGGGCCACTTGATCTTGCACTCGATCGCCGGTTGCAACTCCTCGGCAGTCGCGCAAACGGCGAGCGGGACGGCGAGGGGTAGGAGGAGATGGCGCTCGTCGAGCGGGCGCAGGATCGCCGAGTAGAGGAGGGCCTTGCCGGCGGGCGCCGTCCAGCCGCGGCCCTGGCGACCGCGCCCCGCGGTCTGCTCGTCAGCGGTGACGACCGTCCCGCCCGGTGCCCCGGCCCCGGCCAGCTCACGAGCGCGGGCGTTGGTCGAGTCAGTAATCCGGAAGTGCCGATGCAGCGCCCCGAAAGCTCTCACCCCCCGCATCATGGATCTTTGTACCCCCTATAAGGGAGACAAAGATCCATCATTCGGCGGAATCGGCAAGAACTGCGGCGACCAAGCCGTCGACGTCGTGGCGCTCTGCCTCTACGTGGACGTCGAGGCCGGCCTCGCGCGCTGCCTCGCTGGTGATCGGACCGATCGAAACCACGCGGGCCTCGCTGGGAAAGCGGTCGCCGAGGGCCTCGGTCAGGTTGCGCACGGTCGAGGAGGAGGTGAAAGTGACGTAATCGGCGCTCTGCGCGGCCTCGATCGCCTCGGCACACGGCGTCTCCCGCACGGTTTCGTAGAGGGCGACGACGTCGACCTCGGCGCCCCGCTCGCGCAGGGCGTCGGGGAGGACGTCGCGCGCCTCGGCGGCGCGAGCGACGAGGACCCTGCGGCCCTCGACCTCGACATCCGCCAATGCCTCGACCAGAGCCTCGGCGACGAATCGCTCGGGGACGACGTCAGCCGCGATCCCGTGCTCCGCGAGGGCTCCGGCGGTTCCCGGACCGATCGCGGCGACGATCGGCCCCGCCTGCGGGACTGCGGTCAGACCAGCCCCCTGCGTATCGGACTCGGCCGCGGCGGCGGTTCCCCTCTCCCCTACCTGCTTCTTTTTCGTCCCTTCACCCAGCGCCCGCGCGTCAAGCCCGGCAATTCCCAGCGCCTCGAACAACAGATGCGCCCCGTTCGGGCTCGTCACGCAGACCAGCGAGTACTTGCCGTCGCGGACCCCTTCGACTGCATCCCGCACCTCCTCGCTCTCGATTCGCGGCTCGATCCGGATCGCCGGCAGCTCGACCACCTCGGCGCCGAGTCCCCGCAGCGTCGCGGCCAGGCCGCCGGCCTGTGCTCGCGCTCGGGTCACCACGACCCGCTTGCCGTGCAGCGGCCGGCGCTCCAGCCAGGCCAGCGTCTCGTGCCGCTCGACCACCGGCCCGACGACGATCAGCGCCGGCGCGCCGATCCCCTCGCGCGCGACCGCCTCGGCCAGCGTCCCCAGCGTCGCGACCACGGTGCGCTGCCCGTCCATCGTCCCCCGCTCGATCGCCGCCGCGGGCTCGTCCGCATCACGCCCCGCCCCGATCAGCGCTGCCGCGTTCTCAGCCAGCCGCGTGACGCCCATGTAGAAGACGAGGGTGCCGGGGAAGCGCGCCAGCGCCTCCCAGTCGAGGGCGATCTCGGCCTTCTCCGGGTCCTCGTGCCCGGTGACGAAGGCGACCGCGGAGGCGTCGTCGCGGTGGGTGACGGGGATGCCGGCGTAGGCGCTCGCGGCGACGCCGGCGGTGACGCCGGGGACGACCTCGAACTCGACCCCGGCGGCGCGCAACGCCTCTCCCTCCTCGCCGCCCCGCCCGAATACGAACGGATCACCCCCCTTGAGCCGCACGACGCTCTTACCTTCGCGCGCGGCCTCGATCAGGCGCTCATGAATCTCTCCCTGGGAGACGGAGGATCGATGGGCCGAAAACGGGCCGATTGGTCCCGTTTTCGGCCCATCGACGGCGGGAGCCTTGCCGACGTAGGTGATCTCGGCGTCTTCACGGGCGCCGTCGAGGGCGCCGGGCGGGATCAGGCGGTCGTGGAAGATCGCGTCGGCCGAGGCGATCAGCTCCAGCGAGCGCGTCGTCATCAGGCCCGGATCCCCTGGGCCGGCCCCGACCAGGTACACAACGCCCGCCCGCGCGCTCACGCTCGATTCCCTGACCGCGCATCCGACATTGACCACACCAGGGTGGGGTGAAAGTCGGATGCGCTCACGCGACTGCCTCTGCCCGGTCGAGGATGTCGCGGGCGCCGGCGCTGAGCAGGCGCTCGGCGAGCATCGCTCCCGCCGCCGCCGGCTTCTCCGCCTCGCCCTCCACCCGGTCGCGGATCCACTCGCTGCCGTCGGGCAGGCCGACGAAGGCGTCGAGGGAAAGAGTGCCGGTGCCCCCTGTCGTCTCCACAGCGGAAGCGTCGGTCACCCGCGCGTGGACGCCGATCGGCGTCGAGCACGTGGCGTCGAGCAGCGCGACGACGGCCCGCTCCGCCGTCAGCTCACGCAGCGCGATCTCGTCGCCGACCGCCGCCGCGGCCTCGATCGCGTCGGCGTCGTCCCCACGCGCCTGCAGGAGGAGCGCGCCCTGACCCGCGGCCGGGATCATCGCTTCGGCCGGGAGAGCGAACGACGCCTCACTCTCCCTACCCAGCCGCTTCAGCCCCGCCGCAGCCAGGACGATCGCATCGAGCTCTCCCTCGCTCAACTTGCGCAGACGCGTATCGACGTTGCCGTGCAGCTCGCTCACCTGCAGGTCTGGCCGCGCCGCCAGCAGCTGCGCTTTTCGGCGCAGGCTTGCGGTCCCGACCCGCGCCCCCCCGGGCACGTCCGCCAGCGATGGCTCCTGGCGCTTTTGTTGCGATATGTCCGACAAAGGCGCCAGGTCTCCGATCCACACGTCGCTCGGATCCTCTCGTTTCGGCACCGCGGCGATGACCAGCCCCTCAGGCATCTCCGCCGGCACGTCCTTCGCCGAGTGCACCCCGATATCCGCTTCTCCCTCAAGAAGCGCCCGCTCAACTCCCCGCACAAACCGCCCCTTGTCACCCATCTCGCCGTCGGACGACACCTCCACCAACTCAGCTTCCCCCAACAACGCGGCGACCTGACCCGCCTGGGCTTTGGCGAGTGCACTGTTCCGAGTGGCAATCCGAATCATCAGGCGGGTCCGGGTAGGGGTGGAACGTCTTGTACTTTTTTTGCGGTGGCGATAGCGGACAGCCAATAACTGTCTTCAAAAAAAGTTAAGTGGAACCCCTGCCCGGACCCGCCCTGCGCTTCGAGATATCCGTCACATCAGCGCCCGCCTCACTCTCCGGCTCGGTCTCCGTGTCCAGCCCGAACAGCTCGCGCAGCGCGCTCACGTAGAGGTAGGCCTCGTCGCTGCCGGCGGAGCGCTTCATCCGCAGGGTCGGCTCGTGCAGCAGGCGCGAGGCGATCGCCTTCGCCATCGCGTTCAGCCGCTCGCGGTCAGCCTCACCGAGGCTCTCCCAGCGTCCTTCGTTCTCGGCCAGCACCCGGTCGACGACCTCCTCGGCGCGCTCGCGCATGGAGGCGATCGTCGGCACCACCTCGAGCGAGGCGAGCCAGCGCTCGAAACGGTCGAGCTCGGCGGCGAGGATCGGCTCGGCCCGCCGCGCCTCGCCCTCGCGGTCGCCGGCGTTGCGCTCGACGATCTGCTGCACGTCGTCGATGTCGTGCAGGCTGACGCCGGGCACCTCGCGGCACTCGGGTTCGATGTCGCGCGGCACGGCGATGTCCACGATCAGCAGCGGCCGCCCCGAGCGTGTCTCCATCACCTGGGCGAGGCCGTCGCGCTCGACGATGTGATGCGGCGAGTTGGTCGCCGAGACGACGATGTCAGCGGCCTGCAGCTGCTCGGGCAGCTCCTCGAAGCGCACCGCCTCGCCGTGGAAGCGCTGGGCGAGGCCGATCGCCCGGTCGTAGTGACGGTTGGCGACGAAGACGCTCTCGGCGCCGCGGGCGACCAGCGCCTTGGCGACCAGCTCGGCGGTCTCACCGGCGCCGATCACCAGCACGCGCCGCTCGCCGAGGTCGCCGAGCGTGCGCCGCGCCAGCTCGACCGCGACCGAGGGGATCGAGACGCCCTTCTCTCCGATCGCGGTCTCCTCGCGGACGCGGCCGCCGGCGGCGAGCGCGCCGCGGAAGAGGCGGTTGAGGACCGGCCCGGTGGCGCCCTCGACCAGGGCCAGCTCGTAGGCGCGTTTGACCTGGCCCTGGATCTCCGCCTCGCCGACGATCATCGAGTCGAGCCCCGCGGTGACGCGGAAGAGGTGGTGGGCGGCCTCGGCCGAGCGCAGCGAGTAGAGGTGGCCGAGCAGCTCGGTGGGACGGATCTCCGCCTGCCGGGTGAGCACCCCGAGCGCCGTCGACTCGGCTTCGACCGGGTCGGAGACGATCAGGTACAGCTCGGTGCGGTTGCAGGTCGAGATCGCCGCCGCCTCGTGGATTCCCTCGACCGCGGTCAGCTCGTGCAGGGCGCCGACCGCGCGGCCCTCGGTCAGCGAGAGCCGCTCGCGGAGGTCGAGCGGCGCCGTCTTGTGCGAGACGCCGAGGGCCAACAGCTCAGACATCGGAGGTCGCCCTCTCCTTCTCCGGCGCGGCTCGGCCGTCGCCATTGGCGCGATGCTCGACGAACCCGGCCAGCTCGCGCAGCTCCCGCTCGATCCGCTGCAGTTTGGCCGCCATGATCGCGACGTAGATGACGATCAGGGCGAGGAAGACGACGTAGGCGCCGGCGACGTACCTGCCGGCCTCGTCGAGGGGCAGAGCGGGGGTCGCGATCGGCAGCAGGGAGAGCATCAGCTCACCTCCGGCGCGACGCGGGGCGTCGAGCCTGACGGCGGCGCGTCGAGCGCGCGCCGCAGTCGCTTGATCTGGCCCGAGGCGCTCTTCGCGGTCAGCTCGAACTTGACCAGGGTCACCCAGAGCAGGCCCATCGCCAGCAGGCTGACGAGGAAGGTCAGCATCATCGAGCCGGGCAGGCCGCCGTTGGTCGTCGCGAAGACGCGCGGGTGGACGAGGCTCTGCGCCATCCGCACCGCGATGAAGTTGAGCGGCACGAAGGCGCCCGTCGTGATCGCGAAGACGGAGGCGTAGCGGGCCTGGCGCTCGCGGTCCTCGATCGCGTAGCGGAACGGGTAGTACGTCGCGTACATCAGGAAGACGATCAGAAAGCTGACCAGGGTCGGCTCGTCCCAGACCCACCAATGTCCCCACGACGCCTTGGCCCAGATCGAGCCGGTGATCAGCACGGCGACGCCGAAGATCACCGACATGTGGATCGAGACGTAGGAGTAGGCGTCCCAGCGCGAATCGCCGCTGCGCAGGTGGAGGATCGCGAACACCCCTCCAATCACAAACCCGATCAAAGCCGTGATCGCCAAAGGTACGTGCAGGTAGAAGATCTTCTGGATGAAGCCCTGGTCGGCGTCGAGCGGGGCATAGAAGAAGACCAGCGAGAGCGAGACGACGAGCGCCGCGACGGTCGCGATCGAGAGGGGTCTCAGGCCTTTGCCGTACATGGGTTGGGCGGGGTCGGCGGCGGTGGCGCCTCAGTCCTCCAGCAGGAAGTCGAACACCGCGTATCCGACGAGGAGGAAGACCAAATCGTATAGGCCGAGGACCGCCAGCCAGGTGCCGAAGCGGTGGTAACCGGGACCGCCCAGAGCGAGCAGCGGCTCGATCGCGCCGGTGGCGGCGATCGAGAGCGGCACCGCGAGCGGCAGCAGGACCAGCGGCGCGAGCAGGTCGCGGGCGCGCGAGTTGACCGCCATCGAGGAGATCAGGGTGCCGGTCGCGGCGAGGCCGAGGTCGGCGAGCAGGAGGACGAGGGCAAGCGGTGCCAGGGCCGCGGCCGAGTCGAGGAAGAAGATCGCGAAGACTGGGACGACGACCAACTCCAGCACGACCAGGTAGGCGAGCAGCGCCGCGGCCTTGGCGGCGAAGAGCGCCGTACGGTCGATCGGCGCGAGGCGGATCGCGTCGAAGCCACCCTCCTCGCGCTCGGCGACGAAGAGGCGGTTGATGCCGAGGATCGCGGCGAAGAGCAGCGTCGCCCAGAGCACCCCGGCGGCGAGGTCGCCGGAGAGGCTGGTGCGGTCGAGGCCGAAGCGGAAGATGACGAAGGTGGTGACGGCGAAGAGCGCCATCGCCGGCAGCGACTGCAGGGTGCGCAGCTCGGCGCGCAGGTCCTTGCCGAGGATCGCCCGGAAGGCGACCGTCGAGGGGACGACAGGAGTTGCGGGAGGCCCTGCTTCGGCGGTCATCGCAGCGCCGCCTCGGTCAGCTCGGCGCTGCCGTCGACTGCCAGCCGCAGCACCTTGTCGGCCTCTGGCAGGAAGCGCTCGGGGTCGTGGGTGACGACGACGCGGGTGCGGCCCTCGCCGGGCCCGAGCAGCTCACGAGCCAGCTCGCGCCCCGGAGCGTCGAGGTGGGAGTCGGGCTCGTCGAGCAGGAGCAGCTCGGGCTCGTGCAGGACGCAGCGGCAGATTGCGAGTCTCTGTCGCATCCCGGCCGAAAGCTCGGCGACCCGGTCGTCTGCCCGCCGCTCCATGCCGACGGCGGCGAGGAGGAAGGAGATCCGCTCCTCGATCGCCCCGCGTTCGATCCCGTGCAGGCGGGCATGGAAGCGCAAATTCTCGCGTCCGTTGAGATCGCGATAGAGGAGTGGCTCATGGCTGAGGAAGCCGATCCGCCCCCGCACCTTCCACGCCTCATCCGGCAGCCGCGCGCCCAGCACTCGCGCCTCGCCGCCGCTCGGCCGCAGCAGCGTGGCGAGGACGCGAAGTAAGGTCGTCTTACCCGCACCGTTCGGTCCCAGCACCGCCAGCGATTCCCCCGCCTCCAGGCGGAGGCCGACGTCTCGCAGCGCCGCACGCTCGCCATACTCGCGGCGCAGGCCGCGCAGCTCGATTGCATTCATGGGCTGGGATTCTCCCTAAGCGATCGTTGATTACCGACTTGACCCCACCAGAGTGGGGTGAACTCGGGAATCGCGACGGTCAGCGGCGCTTGCGCAGGGTGCGCGCGCCCACCTTGAGCAGCGGGCCGGCGCCCTCGCGCAGGGCCCGCGTCCGCGTCGCGCCCTTGCCGTAGAGCAGCCTCGCCGAAGCGCGCACCGCTTCGCCCAGGGTCTGGTCGTAGGGGTGCCACCAGAAGTCGCGGGCGAGGCCCGGCTCCCAGGCGTTCATCTTGACGTTGACGCACTCGTAGAAGCCGAATTTGGAGTGCGAGCGGCCGACGCCGGAGTCCTTCACCCCGCCCCAGGCGCACTGGCAGGCGCCGTGGCTGAAGGAGTGGTCGTTGACCCAGACCATGCCCGACTCGATCCGCCGCGCGATCCGCGCCCCCTTCTGGCGGTCCTTGGTCCAGACCGAGGCGCCGAGGCCGAACTCGGAGTCGTTGGCGAGGTCGATCGCCTCCTGCTCGGAGTCGACGAGGACGATCGGCAGCACCGGGCCGAAGATCTCCTCCTTCATGATCCGCATCTCGTGCGTCACGCCGGTCAGCACGGTGGGGGCGACGAACTTGCCGCTCAGGCCGGCGACCTCGGCCGGGCCGCCGCAGAGCTTGGTCGCCCCGGAGGCGATCGCGTCATCGATCAGGTCGACGACGATCTCGTACTGGCCCTCGGAGGTCATCGGGCCGATCTCGGTCTCCCACTCGAGCGGGTTGCCGAGCCGCAGCTTCTGCGCCTCGCGGGCGACGCCCTCGACGAAGCGGTCGGCGACCTCGCGCATCACGTAGACGCGCTCGATCCCCGAGCAGGTCTGGCCGGCGTTGGCGAAGCCGCCCCAGACCGCGCCCGAGATCGCGTTGTCGAGGTCGGCGTCGGCGCAGACGATCATCGGGTCCTTGCCGCCCAGCTCCAGCACCGACCCCTTCAGCCGCTGCGCGCAGACCTCGCCGACCTTGCGGCCGACCTCGACCGAGCCGGTGAAGAAGATCTTGCCGGCGCTGGAGCGGGCGAGCGCGTCGCCGACCGCGCCGCCGCCGTGGACGACGCGCACCAGCCCCTCGGGCAGGCCGCCCTTCTCGAAGACGCGGCGGATCGCCTCGCCCAGCAGCGGCGTCAGGCTGGCCGGCTTGAGGACGACGCCGTTGCCGGCCATCAGCGCGATCGCCACCTCGCCAAAGGGGATCGACCAGGGGTAGTTCCAGGGCGCGATCACGCCGACGACGCCGATCGGCTCGTAGGTGAAGCGCGATTTCTTGCTTGCGAGGAAGGCCTGGCTCATCCGCACCTTCTCGTCAGCGAGGATCTTGGGGCCGGCCTTGGCGCACCAGTGCAGCGCATCGACGGTCGGCAGCAGCTCCATCGTGTAGGCCTCGGTGCGCGGCTTGCCCTGCTCGTTGACGAGCAGCTCGGCGAGCTCGTCGATGTCGTCGAGGAGGGTGGCGGCGGCGCGCCTCAGGTAGGCGCCGCGGGTCTTCAGGGCCAGCTCGGCCCAGGCGGGCTGGATGCGGGCGACGTCGTCGACGACGGACTGGACCTGGTCCGGGGTGATCGTGGCGACGGAGCCGACCAGCTCGCCGGTCGCCGGGTTGAAGCTCTCCAGGGTGGACTGGGACACGGAAGGCTGCGTGGCGATCTTCATGGTGGCGATTGTAGGTGGTGTGGGGGAGTCGGGGGCGGTCTCGCCGACTGCCCACCACCGCCTTTGGCGGTGGAATCTGGTGCCGCTCCGCGGCGGGAATCACCCTGCCGGGGCCGCTTCGCGAGGCATCGTCGAGACCGCCCCCGACTCCCTCATACTCGTCTGCGATGGACGATCGGCTTTTCGACAGCGCGGATCCTGCCCAGTCCGCCGAGATTGCTGCTGATGCTCCGTTGGCTGTGCGGATGCGGCCGCGGTCGTTGGAGGAGCTGGTCGGGCAGGAGCATGTTTTGGGGGAGGGATCCGCCCTGCGCACGGCGATCGAAGGCGGGCATCCGCACTCGGCGATCCTCTATGGGCCGCCGGGATCTGGGAAGACGACGCTGGCGCGGATCGCCGCGAGCAAGGCCGATGGCGCTTTCGAGGAGGAGTCGGCTGTCAACGCGGGGAAAGCGGAGATCCGCGGGGTGATCGAGCGGGCTCGGGAGCGGCGCCGTGGGTCTGGGCGGCCGACGATCCTCTTCCTCGACGAGATCCATCGCTTCAACAAGGCGCAGCAGGACGCGCTGCTGCCGGCGGTCGAGGAGGGGCTGCTGACCCTGATCGGGGCGACCACGGAGAATCCGTATTTCGAGGTCAACTCGGCGCTGCTGTCGCGCTGTCAGATCTACGAGCTGCGGCCGCTCTCGCCCGAGCAGGTGGAGGAGCTGCTGCGGCGGGCGCTCGCCGATCCCGAGCGCGGCCTCGCCGACCCGCCGCCGGTCGAGGACGCGGCGCTGGCGATGCTCGCGCACCGCTCCGGCGGCGACGCGCGGGTCGCCCTCGCGGCGCTGGAGCGGGCGGTGGCGCGCGTATCCGATCTTGACCACACTGGGGGTGGGTCGAAGTCGACTGCGATCGACGTCGCCGCGGCCGAGGACGCGCTGCAGCGCAAGGCGCTCGACTACGACCGTGAGGGCGACCGCCACTACGACTTCGTCTCGGCCTGGATCAAGGCGACGCGCGGCTCCGACGTCGACGCCTCGCTCTATTACCTGGCGGTGATGCTGGAGGGGGGCGAGGACCCGCGCTTCATCGCCCGCCGCATGGTCATCCTCGCCTCCGAGGACGTCGGCAACGCCGACCCGCAGGCGCTGCTCGTGGCCGACGCGGCGGCGCGCGCGGTCGACCGTGTCGGCCTGCCCGAGTGCGCGCTCAACCTCGCCCAGGCCGCCGTCTACCTCGCCCTCGCCCCCAAGTCCAACGCCTCCTACAAAGCCCTCGGCCGAGCCCGCGGCGAGGTGCGCGAGAACGGCGCCCAGGCCCCGCCCGACTACCTGCGCGACGCCCACTACCCCGGCGCCCGCGAGCTCGGCCGCGGCGAGGGATACCGCTACGCCCACGACGAGCCCGGCGCGGTCAGCGAGCAGCCGCTGATGCCGCCGGGGCTGGAGGACCGACGGTTCTATTCGCCGACCGACCGCGGGTTCGAGGCGGAGCTGGGGCGGCGGCTGGAGGCGCTTCGCAAAAGGCTTTCCAAGGATTCGAGAAGCGCTTAGTCACAGGCGCAACTTCCCCGTAGACGGCGTGTTTCAAGGAGCGGCTTTCCAAGCTAGAGCCAGGGAGAGCCGACATACCGGCCGGAGGCCTGGACTGGGGGTCTCCGGCCGGGAGTTAAAAGGGGAATCAGGGGGGACCGACGACCGCGCGCTTCGCGGTCGTCGGCTTGTGGGGAGCCGATTGTCGGCCTCCTCTAAGGTCCGGTGCATGTCGGAGAGGCTGCGATTGGGCGGAATGGCTTTGAGGAACGGCCTGTTGATCCACGGGCCGACGCACTGGGCCGCCGCCGTACGGACGCCGGAGGGGGAGGTGCATATAGCTTCCGAGCGCAAACCCGAGCTGGCGCCGAAGCTGGCGCAGCGGGTGCCGGGACTGCGGGGGCCGCTGAAACTGCTGGAGGCGATGGCGGTGCTGCCGTTGGTGCGGCGGCGAATGCCGGCGGCGCGGCTGCCGTTCGAGGATCCGCGGGTGCTCGCCACGATCGGAGCGACGCTGGTGGCCACCTCCCTCCTGCGGCGACGGTTGGCCGGCGGCGCCCTGCGCGAGGGGCTTGTGCAGGCGCTCGGGGCGATGCCGGCTGTGGTCGCCCTCAGCGACCGCGACCTCGCCGCCTACCACGGGGTCGAGCACAAGGCGATCGCCGCCTACGAGCAGGGGATCGAGGACCCCGCCTCGGTGCCCAAGGAGCACGACCGCTGCGGCTCGAACCTGGTCGCGCCGATGATGCTGCTCTCGATCGGGGGAACGCTGACGCTGGAGCGGCTGGTCGAGCGACCGAGCCCGCTCGCCCGCGCCGCCGTCGGCCTCGCCGGCGCCTCGATCGCGGTCGAGATGTTCGCCTGGAGCGACCGCAACCACGGCGCCCCCCTGGCCGAGGCCTTCCACACGCCCGGTCGCGAGATCCAGCGCCGCCTGGCGACCAAGGAGCCGACGCCCGAGCAGCTCCAGGTCGGGGTCGCGGCGCTGGCCGAGATCCTCCGGGTCGAGTCCCCACCTGGCGGCGAGGGCGAGCCCCCGCCGGCAACGTAGACTGCGCGCCGATGTTCGGAAGGATCGACCACATCGGCGTCGCCGTCGAGGACATCGACGCGGCGCTCGCCCTCTACGAGCGCAGCTTCGAGATGGAGCTCGCCCACCGCGAGACGGTCGAGTCGCAGGGGGTGGAGGCGGTCCTGCTCGACGTCGGCGAGGGTCACGTCGAGCTGCTGCGGCCGCTCGGGCCCGACACCGCCGTCGGCAAGTTCCTCGACCGCAAGGGCCCGGGCCTGCACCACGTCGCCTACGCGGTCGAAGATATCGACGCCGTTCTGGAGAGGCTCGGCGCGGCGGGGCTGGAGCTGATCGACAGCGAGCCCCGGACCGGTATCCGCGAAAGCCGCGTCGCCTTCCTGCACCCGCGCTCGACCGGCGGCGTGCTGACCGAGATCGTCGAACCGGCTGGAGGCCACTGATGGCGGACACGCAGAGAGTCGAGATCGGCTTCGAGGGCGGCCAGGTGGTCGCCGTGCGCCTCGACGCGGACGAGCTCAAGGACCTGCGCAAGCAGGTCGAGAAGGGCGGCTGGCACGACGTCAAGACCGAGGACGGGGTTCTCTCCGTCTACGTCGGCAAGGTCGCCTTCCTGCGGATCGACTCAGGGGAGCACCGGGTGGGCTTCAGCCTCGGCAAGGAAGACTGATGCGCGTCCGCAGGCTGCTCAGCGTCGCGGGGCTGGCGACGCTGGGGGCTGCCCTCTGGTGGCGCAAGAACCCGTCGGCCTGCCCCTACGGGCAGCGCTTCTGGGTCGAAGCCCCGCACCCGGTCATCACCCGTGACCGCCTGCGCGAGGTGCTGGCGCCGCGGCCCGGAGAACGGCTGCTGGAGATCGGCCCCGGCACCGGCTACTACACCCTCGACATCGCCGAGTGGCTCGGCCCGGAGGGCCGGGTCGAGATCTTCGACCTGCAGCAGGAGTTCCTCGACCACGTCGGCCGCCGCGCCGCCGAGCGCGGCCTCGGCAACGTCGTCCCGACCCGGGGCGACGCCACGGCGCTCCCCTACGAGGAAGACTCGATCGACGCCGTCGTCCTCACCGCGGTCCTCGGCGAGATCCCCGACCCTGTGGCCGCCCTGCGCGAGATCCGACGCGTGCTCAAGCCCGACGGCCGCCTGATCGTCGGCGAGCTCTTCGGCGACCCCCACTTCACCACGCAGGGCAGCCTCAAACGCCAGGCCGCCGAAGCGGGCCTCTCCTATGAGGCCCACTCCGGCAACCGGCTCGCCTATTTCGCTCGGCTCGCTCCCTAGCAGGCGGGGATGTGGAGGCGGAGGTTGTTCCGCTTCAGCCGCCTGCTGTTCTGGGCTTTCAGGTTGAGGAAGCCGGTCGTCTGCCGCGAGCAGAGGTTCCTGGTGTTGACCAGGAGGCCCTTGCTGCCGCCCTTCATCGTCAGCGTGAACTTGTCGACCGCCACGTCAGGCGTGTTGTTGAACACGGTCTTGAGGCGGGCGTGCGCGGAGCTGATCACGCCGCGCAGCCGGATGTTCACCTGACCCTTCAGGTCGACGAGCAGGTCCGGCAGTTCGTGGCTGGACGAGGTCAGGTAGACCGGCCCCTTGAGCTGCTTGTCGAGCAGGGGCGAGGTCGCCTTGGCGTTGCCGTAGATCGAGTTCTTCGGGCATTCGTTCGCCGCCAGCTGGACCCTCGTGCAGATGGTCTTGATGTGACCCTGGTCGAGGATCGTCGCGCTGGGCAGGATGAAGGCCGCCCGCCGCGTGTTGGCGTCGCCGTTGCGGGCGTCGAGGATCGCCCTGAACTTCGGGTTGTCCCCGCGCTGCATGTGGCCCTTGCCGCCGAGGATCCGAGCTTCGAACGAGGGCTTGTACTTGAGCGCCCTGCATTCGCTGGCGCGGAATTCGTTCGACGGCTTCGACTCGAACCAGCTGGCCGGGTCGGCCGGATTGCCGCCGCCGCCGAAGATGCCCCCCGCGATCGGGAAGGCCTGGCGGCAGGTGGTCGGGTTGAGCGTGAACTTGTTCCTGTTGATCGAGACGTCGATCGTGCGGATGTCGAGCTTGACCCCGCCGAAGACGTAGGGGATCGGGTCGGAGACGGCGTGGACTTCGGCCGTTTCGGGATTGATGTTGATCGCGGCCCGGACGACCACGGTGCCGAGGTCATACGGACCGGCCACGGCCAGCGTGATGAACACCATGCTGATCGGGGCGCCTTTGTAGGGGCCGGCGAGGTAGACGTTGCCGCTGGTGCGGAACGGCGACGGGCCAGAGCCGGCGTCGATCGACGTGGTGCCGACCAGGCTGGTGTCCGGGCAGCTCGGACTCGCCTTCTCCGACGCCCCGCTCTGCTTCGCAGCGGCGGCGATGCTCGCCTCCGGGCAGTACTTCACGCCCTTCAGCTTGGCGATCATCCCGGGCGGCAGGTCGACGTTCACCTGGCGGATCTCCTGGGCCCCGTCGGGCCGCGTGATGTGCAGCTGGAACGGCTTGAAAGCGCCCGCCTTGGTGCCGGTGGGCCCGGCGTTGAAGCCCGGGCTGAACGGCCGCTCGGCCAGCGTTTTCGGACAGGGGCCGCCGCCCGGCAGCGTGGTCAGGGTGAACTGAGGGTTACCGCTTTCAGGCGGCACTTCTTCGTTCGGTCTTGCCCAGGGAGTGAACAGCGCCGTAGTGGTGTGAGGTCCGCAGGTGTCGGGCGAGGTCAGCGCGCCCCTTGCCCCGCCGTCGACGTTGACTTTGAACGAGTTGAACGGGGCCTGTGGATTTTCCGGCACGACGACGGTCAGCTGACCGGTCTGCAGGTTCGGGAACACGTGCCCGATCAGGCGCACGTTGACGCCATAACGGGTGTTGAAGGCGTGCAGGAAGACCCGGAACTGGTTGCCGGAGCTCGGGTCGTTGCTGGTCGGCTCCGCGACGTAGACGTCACCGCCCAGTTCCTGATCGAGGGCGTTGGACTGGACCTGGATCGAGCCGATCCGCGACGAGGCCGGGCATTCGACCGGTTCGTCGGTGCCCTTCTTGAACTGGGCGTCGGTGCACGGCGTCAGTCCGTTCGCCAGCGAGGGATTGAGGCCGGCGCCTTCCGGCAGCGTCACCTTGGCCGTCAGCAGGTGCGAGTTTGCCACTGGTTCCAGCGGTTTGAGCTGGTCGGGCATCTGCACGTCGACGGTCGCCGGTTCCGGAGAGTCCGTCGATCCGCTCGACGAGGCGGCGAGATCAACAATGAATGGCAGTTCCGCTTTGGCGCAGCCTTCGCCACCGAACGACGTGGTGAAGCTCGCGGCGGCGCTTGCCCCTTCGTGCGAGTCCACATGGAGTTCGGAGGTCTGGGGGACGCCGCAGACGGTTGGGTTGGTGAGGTAGGTGCCATTTCCAAACGGGGCCCCTTTGTTGCCTTCGAAGACCAGGCGCGAGCCGACGATCGGCGGGTGCTGTTCGGTCCCGTCGGGTGGGTGGATATTGCTGATCGTGAAGATGACGTGCTGGTCTTTCGGGTCCAGATCGCCGACGATGATCGTCGGTTCTCCGGGGGCGCTGGTCGGGAAGCCGACCATCGAGGGCACGCCCTGGAAGGGCACGAGGTTGTAGACGGGAAGCTTGACTCGGGCCTGCGGACAGGCTTCGACCGGAAATGGAGGAGATTCGCAGGGCGGGGCCGCTCCCGCCACCGTCAGGTACGCCGCCCCGACGAGCGATAGGGGCGAGCACGTCGGCGGGTTGGCTTTCAGTTCTTCCACCGTGCACTTGACGGTCGTGGCCTCGGGGTTGACGTCCAGCCCTTCGGGCGTGTCGACGACGATGTCTTTGACGAAGCCTTCGGGGAAGTTGGCGAATTTGGGAGCGGAGAAGGTGTTCAGCAGGAAGTCGGTGATCGCGAAGGGAGGATGCCCCCCGGCCTGTTTGAACCATTTCGATTCCGAAGACGGTTCTTTCGTGCATTGCAGCGGCGAGGGCGGGGGTGGGAAGCCGATCACTTTTTCGCCGAAATTGGCCGGCGTGTCGACGTTTTCTTTGCAGGTCAGCGCTTCCCACTTCGCGATGCCGAATGCGGCTTGGGCGCTCGATGCGCCGAATGCGAGAACGAGGAATGCGGCAGTGAGAACAAACAACCCGAGTGGGCCGCGCTTGCTTCTCATATGAGACTCTCCTCCAAGACGGGTTTCCAATCAATACCCGCCTCCCGCAACTAAAAACGGTACACCATTGGCCGCGTGGGACAACTGGGATTTCCGTTGAGTTATCGGGGCTCAGTACGGGGCGGCCAACGGGCTGAGCTTCGGTGCTCCGCCGCGTCCCTCAATCGGCAAGGGCGCTCCAGAGTCGCTCCTCGGCCGCGGCCACGCGGTTGGCCGCTGCGTCGATTTGGCGCCAGAGATCGGGTAGCGGTTTCTCCTGCTCACTTGCCGCGTGGAAGGAGTTGGCGAGGTCGGTCCACGCGGCAGCGGCTTGAGCAGCAAGCGGGGCGTCCGGATGCTCCACCTCCTCCAGGAAACGCGAGTACATCAGCCTGAACGCGCCGCCGCCGGTGCCGCGGCGCTCGATCACCTGATAGCCGAAGCGGGCGCACCACTGCCAGTCCTCCGCCGCCTCCGGCCAGGAACCGGCCTCGGCGGCGAGGCGGCGCACGGCGTCGAGGCCGGAGAAGTCGCGGAGCTCGGGCTCGACCATCGTCCGCGCGGCGCGCTCGATCGCCGCCGGCACCGCCTCGCGCAGGCGCTCGGGCGAGACCTCAGCGGTCGCGGTGAACATGTGTCCGGCGAGGGGGTAGGCGGGGTGCGCGCTGTGGCGCGCCCGGTCGAGGTTGTCGAGGCGGGTCGCCTGCAGCTGCTCGAACCCGGTGTCGGAGAGGTAGGCGACCTCCTCGTCGTAGCCGGCGAGGACGACCGCGTGGCCGGGGAAGTGGGCCGAGTTGCCGTAATGGTCGAGGTAGTAGAGGTCGGTGAGGAGGAGGACCGGCCGCCCGGCGTCGACCTCGGCCCGCGCCGCCTCCCAGGCGCTGTCGTCCTCCTGCTCGAAGGTGCGCAGCTCCAGTGCGGCGCCGGTCAGCTCGTCGAAGCTCTCCTCGAGGCGGGCGGTGCGGCCGTTGAACCAGCGGGTTGGCGAAGCGTCCTCGATCGTCACGTAGTAGAAGCAGGCGCCGGCGCCGAGCCCGAAGGCCATCTCCTCGCTGATCTCGGTGCCGTGGAAGGCGAGCAGGTTGCGCAGGGCGGTCGAGCCGCAGTGGTGGCCGGGGGTGTGGGTGTAGTCGGGGACGAAGGGCATCGGGCTGGCTTGATTCTGATTGACCTTGGAGGTTGGGACTCCCAATATTCTGCGCGATCAATGCAGGATCTCGATCTCAGGCTCATGCGCTTCATGCGGACTCGTGGCCACACCCCCGGCTTGGAGAAAGCTGCGAAAGCCTTGGGGAAGGCTGGGAACAATGGGGCGATCTGGTTTGTGATCGGGGTCGTGCTCGCGCTCGTTGACGATTCGAATCGAGGAGCCTGGTTGATCTGTGCGGCGTTGGGGCCGATTGCCATTGGCCTCAACTACGTCGTCAAGCTGATCGTCAGGCGACCCCGGCCGGTGCTGGAGGGACTGCCGCCGCTTGGAGGGGCACCTAGTTCCCTCAGTTTTCCTTCGGCGCATGCCACCGCCTCGTTTGCCGTGGCGACTGTGATGACTCGTGTCGATCCACTCGGTGCACTTGCGTTTGTGCTCGCGTTTGCCCTTGCCTTAGGCCGCCCCTACTTGGGCATGCACTATCCCTCTGATGTCTTCGCCGGTGTGATGCTTGGCATCGTTCTCGGCCTGATCGTTCCGCTCTCGCTATGAGAGGGGCTTGGCGATGAAAGTCGGGATCGTGGGGTTGCCCAACGCGGGCAAGTCGACGCTGTTCAACGCGCTGACGAAGGGGGGTGCCCAGACCGGCGACTATCCGTTCACCACGATCGAGCCCAACGTGGCGATCGCCCAGGTGCCGGACGAGCGGCTCGCCCAGGTGGGCGCGACGGTGGGCAGCTCCGAGCTGGTGCCGGCGACGATCTCCTTTCACGACATCGCCGGCCTGGTCAAGGGCGCCTCGGAGGGCGAGGGCCTGGGCAACCGGTTCCTCGCCTCGATCCGCGAGACCGATGCGATCTGCCACGTCGTCCGCTGCCACGCGGACTCCGGCGTGCCCCATCCCGACGGCCGCGTCGACCCGCTCGCCGACATCGAGACGATCGAGACCGAGCTGGTCCTCTCCGACTACGAGCAGGCCGAGCGACGCCTCGACCGCGTGCGCAAGGGGGCGCGGTCGGGCGATGCCGACGCGGTCGCCGAGCGCGGTTGGCTGGAGGCGGCGGTCGAGGCGCTCGCCGCCGGCAAGCCCGCCCGCTCGGTCCCCGTGCCCGATGCGGCGGCCCACGGTCCCGCCAACCTGCAGGCGCTGACCTCGAAGCCGATCCTCTACGTCGCCAACGTCGACGAGGGCGACGCCGAGCCGCCAGAGGCGGTCGCCGCCCATGCCGCGGCGATCGGCGCCGGCGTGGTCGCTGTCAGCGCCCGGATCGAGGGTGAGCTGGCCGAGCTCGACCCCGCCGAAGCGGAGGAGATGCGCGAGTCCTACGGGGTCGAGGGCTCGGGCCTCGCCCGCCTCGTCCGCGCCGCCTACGACCTGCTCGACCTGATCACCTTCTTCACCGCCGGCGAGGGCAAGGAAGCGGTCGCACGCGAACTTGCCCGCGGCGCCACCGCCTGGGAGGCGGCGGGGACGATCCACACCGAGATCCAGGACGCCTTCGTCAAAGCCGAGGTGATCGGCTGGGAGGAGCTGGTCGAGTGCGGCGGCTACGCCGCCGGCCGCGACCGCGGCCTGCTCCGCGTCGAGGGCCGCGAGTACGTCGTCCAAGACGGCGACGTCATAACCATCAAGGTGTAGCGTCACCGCGATGGACCAGGGAGCGCGATTTCCGCGGGTCGCCGCCAAGGGCGGCCACTACGAGAGCTTTTACGTCAAGGCCTGCCGGCCGGGCGGGGGACAGGGGATCTGGATCCGCCACACGGTTCACAAGCGGCCGGGTGCCGAGCCGAAGGGGTCGATCTGGTTCGTCTTCTTCGACCGTGAGGCGGATGGGCCGCGGGCGACCAAGGTGACCGTGCCGGCGGCGGAGCTGTCGGCGCCGACGGGATCGTGGATCAAGGTCGACGGCGCCGAGATCGGGCCGGGCCGGGCCGCGGGGGCGGTCGATACGGGGGCGGTGAAGGCCTCCTGGGAGCTGGCCTTCTCCGGCGACGCCGCGCCCTGCAAGTACCTGCCCTCCGACCGCCTCTACGAGACGCGCCTCCCCAAAACCAAGTTCGTCGCTCCCTATCCCGACGCCCGCTTCGAGGGCAGGCTGGAGATCGGCGGCGAGACGATCGAGCTCGATCGCTGGCCGGGCATGATCGGCCACAACTGGGGCAGCGAGCACGCCGAGCGCTGGGTCTGGCTGGAGGGCACCGGCTTCGCCGACTCGCCCGGAACCTACTTCGATGCCGGCGCGGCGCGGATCAAGCTCGGTCCCTGGACCACCCCCTGGATCCCCGCGGGCATGCTGATGCTCGAAGGCGAGGCCCACCGCCTCGGCGGCTTCGGCCGGGTCCGCGAGGCGACGATCGAGGAGTCGGCCGGCGAGTGCTCCTTCGTCCTGCCGGGCAAGGACGTCGTCGTCCGCGGCCGCGTCTCGGCGCCGAAGAAGGACTTCGTCGGCTGGGTCTACGCCGACCCCAAGGGCCCGGAGCACCACACGATCAACTGCTCGGTATCCGACCTTGAGCTGACGGTCGAACGTCCGGCGATGCCGGCCCTCCAGCTCTCCCTCCCCGCCGGCGCCGCCTACGAGCTCGGCATGCGGGAGACCGACCACGGCATCCCGATCCAGCCGTATCCGGACGGCTGACTAGCCGCCCACGCCACCGGGATGGCCGGGCTTTCGGCCTTCGCCGTTCCCGCCGACCGGCTTGCCGTTGACGAGCTTGCGGAAGCTCATCCAGGTGCTGTAACCGCCCAAGGCCGTCTCCAGCTGGTCTCCCCGAACGCTCGTGATGCCCCCCGTGCCGATCAGCTTGGCGGTGACGATCCGGGGCGAGACGCCGCGTTTGGTGATCGCCACTCGCTTCAGCCGTCCGTCGAGGTAGGCGCCCAGCCTTGAGCTGATCTGCGGACCGCCGAACTTGAGCTTCCAGGTGTGCAGGGGGCAGGCGCCGTCGTAGGGGTCGGGGACGCCGACTAGGTACGGGACGGGGGGGCCGAAGAAGACGTTCTGGACGCTCTCGGTGTGGCCGCCCGAGCAGGCCGAGAAGAAGGTCTCGGCGATCTTGCCCCCGTACATCACCACCTGGCCGCGGGTCGCGTCGGCGGCCTCGTTGCTCGCCGCGGTCTCGGTTTCGAGCCCGCCGTAGACCTGGCTGCGGGTGTCGTCGTAGAGGTCGAAGCCGTTGCCGTCCACCTCGCCCGTCAGCGCGAAGGAGCGCGAGGCGAGGGCCTGAGCGCGCAGCTCGGCCTGGGGCCAGGAAGGCGGCGACTCGTTGGGGATCACCCCCTTGACGTACTGGTCGACGGTCAGCGCGCTGACCGCGTTCAGCGAGCCCGCGGCTTCCGCGGTCGGCACGGCCTCGAAGGCGCCGCGGTAGGTGGCGCCCTCGATCGAGATCCGTCCGTTCCCGGCGGCCCGCAGCCTCTGCCCGCAGTTGGCCAGCGGCCGCCCGGCGGAGCTGCGCAGCCTCACCGTCGCCCACACCCGGTGCGCCTCGTAGCTGCGCCGCGGGTCGAGCGCCCTGCCGCAGGCGCTGGTCGCATCGCCGAAGCCGACGTCGCCGCCGCTGACGTCAAGCAGCACCCGCACGATCCGCGGGGCCCTCAGCCTGCCGATCGTCGTCCCCGCGTAGTAGTGGCGGATGATGAAGCGGTAGCCCTTGCCGTGCTGGGCATAGCCGTAGGCGCCGTAGGCGCTCATCCCCACGCCGTGGCCGAAGCCGTGGCCGACCACGACCCAACGCACGGCCGCGCGCGCGGATGACACCCACGCCAGTACCGCGATCGCGGCGATCGCTGCGATCGCGGCTCTCCGTGTGACTGGTTCTCGCTGCATCTCGTCGCGAACAGATTCGCGCCGGCGAAGTCTCGGCCTGCACTACCCTTGTCTCGATGGCCACGCAGGCCCTGCAAGCTGTCGACCACGAGCTTCTCGCCGCCGGAGAGTGGGCCGAAACCGGCCAGTGGGGCGGGGTCGAGAGCCCCTACGACGGGACCGTCGTCGGCCGCGTCGCCCTCGGCGACGCGGCGCTGGTCGACCGCTGCGCGATCGCCGCCCGCGCCGCCTATGAGGCGGGCGAGCTCCCCCAGCACGAGCGCGCCGCGGTGCTCGACCGGGCCGCCGCCCTCGCCGCCGAGCGGACCGACGACCTCGCGCTGACGATCGCCGCCGAGGCCGGCAAGCCGCTGAAGACCGCCAGGGTGGAGGCGGAACGCTGCGTCGACACGCTCACCTTCTCCGCGGTCGAGGCGCGCAAGCTGAGCGGGGGCACCGTGCCGATGGAGGCCTCGCCGACCGGGGCCGGCAAGCTCGGGGTGATGATGCGCGTCCCCTACGGCGTGGTCGGCGCGATCAGCCCCTTCAACTTCCCCCTCAACCTGGTTGCCCACAAGCTCGGCCCGGCGCTCGCCGCGGGCAACGCGGTCGTGCTGAAGCCGGCCGGGCAGACGCCGATCTCGGCGTTGAAGCTGGCGGCGATCCTGGTCGAGGCCGGGCTTCCCGAGGGCTGGCTCAGCGTCGTCCCCGGCCCCGGCTCGGAGGTCGGCAACGCGATCGTCGAGCACGGCCTCACCGGGGCGCTCAGCTTCACCGGCTCGGCCAAGGTGGGCTGGGATATCCGCAGCCGCGTTCCCCACAAGAAGGTCAACTTGGAGCTGGGCTCGAACGCGCCGCTGATCGTCCACGCCGACGGCGACTGGGAGATCGCGGCCGACAAGGCCAAGCTTCACGCCTTCTCCCACGCCGGCCAGAGCTGCATCTCGATCCAGCGGATCCTCGTCCACGAGGACGTCGCCGACGCCTTCGTCGAGCGCCTCGTCGCCAACGCCGAGGCGCTGCGGGTCGGCGACCCGCTTGACCCCGAGACCGACGTCGGCCCGCTGATCTCCTCCAGCGACCGCGATCGGGTCAAGGAGTGGATCGACGAGGCAATCGCCGGCGGCGCCGAGCTGCTCAGTGGCGGCGACCTCGTCGACGAGGGCCGCTGTCTCGCCCCGACCCTGCTGGCCAACCCACCGCGCGAGGCCAAGGTCTGGTGCGAGGAGGTCTTCGGCCCGGTGGCGACGATCGATCGCTACAGCGACTTCGGCGAGGCGCTGCGCCTCGCCAACGACTCCAAGTTCGGCCTGCAGGCGGGCGTCTTCACCCGCGACATGGGCCGCGGCCTGGAAGCGGCGGCGGCGCTCGAGTTCGGCGGCGTGCTGATCAACGAGGTCCCGACCTTCCGCGCCGACCAGATGCCCTACGGCGGCGTCAAGGACTCAGGCAACACCCGCGAGGGCCCAGCTTTCGCCGTGCTCGAGCTGACGGAGGAGCGGTTCGTAACGCTTCAGGGGTAGCCGCATCAGCGTGGGAGTCGGGTGTCCCTCCCCCGGAGGCTCAAGGAACCACGCCTGAACCCTCGATCTACGATCTGCTGCGCAACGGCCTCCGGGGGAGGGACACCCGACTCCCTACTCGTGCGGCCTGGCCATCCGCCGATGGTCGAGCGCCTCCTCGAGGACGGAGGGCTCTACTCCCTGCTCCAGCGCGATCTCGCGCAGTGAGCGGCCCGACTCGGCCGCCAGCTTGACGATGTCAGCAGCGCGGTCGTAGCCGATGTGGGGGTTGAGCGCGGTCGCCGTCGCCAGGGTCGCCTCGGCGTGGCGCTCGGCCATCTCCTCGTTGGCCTCGATCCCGGCGACGCATTTCTCGTTCAGCAGGCGTGAGGCGGCGGCGAGCAGCTTGATCGAGTCGAGCAGGTTGCGGGCGATCAGCGGCACCCGCACGTTGAGCTCGAACTGGCCCTGGCTGCCGGCGACGGTGATCGCGGCGTCGTTGCCGATCGCCTGCGCGGCGACCTGGATCGTCACCTCGGGGATCACCGGGTTGACCTTGCCGGGCATGATCGAGGAGCCCTTCTGCAGCTCCGGCAGGCGCAGCTCGGCGAGGCCGGCACGCGGGCCGGAGCCCATCAGCGCCAGGTCGTTGGCGATCTTGTTGAGCGAGACGGCGTAGACCTTGAGCGCGCCGGAGAGCTCGACCAGGGCGTCGCGGTTGCCCTGCGCCTCGAAGGGGTCGAGCGGCTCGGAGATCGCCAGGCCGCTCGCCTGCGCCAGCTTCTCTCGCACCCTGGCGGCAAACTCCGGGTGCGTGTTGAGCCCGGTCCCGGTCGCGGTGCCGCCGAGCGGGATCTGGCCGACGCGGCGCAGGGTTCCCTCGACCCGCTGGATCCCGAGCCGCACCTGCGCCGCGTAGCCGCCGAACTCCTGTCC
>Ga0075433_10000660_pt1 | contig 23286 bp, 21 predicted proteins | sample RhiMethybrSRZTD2_FD_75299 | JGI IMG/M metagenome (GOLD analysis project Ga0075433, IMG submission 75299) | Populus rhizosphere microbial communities from Tennessee, USA - Rhizosphere MetaG P. TD hybrid SRZTD2 | ecosystem: Host-associated > Plants > Roots > Rhizosphere > Soil | place: USA... | reverse complement strand
AGCCAGGTCCCGAAGAACCGCCTCGTCGCGATCGGAACCGCGGATATCCCGTGGGGAATGATGGTGGGAGCCAAGTTCGTCGTCGAAACGCCGAGGCCGCAGACCAACTTCAACGGCATCGGTACCTCGCCCGGCAGGACCGCCCCGCCGAACGGCCTGAACTACAACTACTTCAAGATCTCACAGTATCCGTCGAGCGTGCTCGGCTACCTGGCGCTCGACCTGCAGCTGACCAAATCATTCGAGTTCGCCAACGGCTCGGCCATCCAGGTCCGCCTCGACGCGCTCAACGTCACGAACCACAAGAACTTCGCGCAGCTCAACAGCGGCTTCCCGGGACTGCCGAGCTACTTCAAGCAGGGGGACATCTCGGGCGTGCCGCGGACGTTCAAGCTCAGCTTGAACTTCAACTGGTAGCGGCGCGCGCAGCGGCATGAAGTCCTGCGGCTGAAACATGGGACTCGCCGGCCAGGCGCCGAAGCGCTTCGCCGGCGCGGCCCCGCGCTTCCTGCGCGCCGCCGCAGGCTTTGCCGCCTTCGCTGCGATCGTGATGGCCATGCACGCGAGCGAACCGAGCCCTGACGCAAGCGCGGACCCGGGCGCGCGCGCGGACGCGCTCGTTCGCGCGATGACGCTCGACGAAAAGATCCACCTGCTCCACGGGACGCTGGGGTTCGCATATGAAGGGCGCCCGGCGCCGGCCGGCGCCCGCGGCGGAGCCGGCTTCGTCGCGGGCTTGCCGCGGCTCGGGATTCCCGCGCTGCAGCTGAACGACGGACCGCTCGGCGTCAGGAACATCGACGGCGGAATGGAAGGGCGCGCGACCGCCATGCCCTCTTCCCAGGCGCTGGCCGCGAGCTTCGATCCCGGTCTCGCCTACGAGAGCGGCCGGATCATGGGCCGCGAAGCACGCGATCGCGGGTTCAACGTGCTTCTGGCCGGCGGCGCGAACGTGGAGCGCGATGCCTGGAACGGACGCAACTTCGAGTACCTCGGCGAGGACCCGATCCTGGCGGGCCGCATGGTGACGGCGCAATTGCGCGGCATCCAGTCGCAGGGCGTCGTCTCCACCGTCAAGCACCTCGTCGCGAACTCGCAGGAGACAGATCGCCACACGATTGACATGGCAGCGGACGAGCGGTCGCTCCGCGAGATCGATTTGCTGCCGTTCGAAATCGCGGCGAAGGAGTCCGGAGTCGGCAGCGTGATGTGTGCCTACAACAAAGTGAACGGCGTCTATGCCTGCGAGAACGCGCATCTCATCAACGAAGTCCTCAAGACCGAATGGGGCTTCAAGGGCTGGGTCATGTCCGACTGGGGCGCGACGCATAGCACGGCCCAGGCCGCCAACGCCGGCCTCGACCAGGAGTTCTGGGAGGAACGCTACTTCGCCGGCGCCTTGAAGGCATCCGTGGAGAAAGGCGAAGTCTCCGCGGCGCGTATCGATGACATGGTCCGCCGCATACTCCGCAGCCTCGCCGCCGTGGGTGCCCTCGACCGGGACGAGCCCGTCAAGCCGGTCGACCCCGTGGCTGGCCTCGCGATCGCACAGCGCGTCGCGGAGAGCGGGATCGTGCTGCTCGAGAACAGGAACGCCCTCCTGCCGCTGTCGGCCGAAGGCCTGCGGACGATCGCGGTGATCGGCCGCCGCGCCGACATCGGCGTGCTGTCCGGCGGCGGCTCGTCGCGCGTCGACGCGATCGGCGGCGTCACGCTGGACGACACGCCGCAGGGAACCGACGCGGAGCTCGCGATGTTCGCGAGCACGGGTTGGCATCACTCCTCCCCCCTTCTGGCGATCCGCGGCATCGCGCCTTCGGCGAAGGTCGAGTTCGATCCGGGAGACGACCCGAAAGCGGCAGCTCGCCTCGCCGCTTCGGCGGACGTCGCGATCGTTTTCGCCTGGCAGACACGCACCGAGGGAGAAGACCTGAAGAGCCTTTCGTTGCCCGCGGGCCAGGACGAGCTGATCCGGAAGGTGGCGGCCGCGAATCCAAGGACCGTCGTCGTCCTCCAGACCGGCGGCTCCGTCCTCACACCCTGGGCGCACGAGGTCGGCGCCGTGCTGGAAGCCTGGTACCCCGGCAATCGAGGCGCAGAAGCGATCGCCAGCATTCTGTTCGGCCGCATCCATCCATCCGGCCGGCTGCCGATCAGTTTTCCGCATGCCGAAGCGGACCTCCCGCGCCCTCGCCCGCCCGAGCCGCGGTCCGACGCGAAAAACCCGAAAGCGGCGCCCGTGCATCCGTCCGTTGTCACGCTGAACGAGGGGCTGGCGGTCGGCTACCGCTGGTACGACTCGCAGAAGAAGCTGCCGGCCTACGAATTCGGCTACGGCCTCACCTACACGGCCTTCGCGTACTCGAGCCTCACGGTGAACCGGGACCTGTCGGTGGAATTCGACCTCGCGAACACCGGCAAGCGCAAGGGAATCGAAGTTGCGCAGCTGTACGTCGAGCTTCCGCCGTCGGCCGCCGAGCCTTCGAAGCGGCTGGCGGGCTGGGCTCGCGTGGAGCTGGCGCCCGGCGAGCGGCGTCGCGTCCGGATTTCGGCGGATCCCTACGCGCTTCGAGCTTGGGATACGAGCACAGGCGCATGGCTCCGCCCGGCCGGGCGCTTTCGCATGCACGTCGGCGCATCCTCTCGGATACTGCCCCTGGCGCAGGAGATCGACGTCAGCGATGTCCAAGTCGATTGAAACGACACCCGCGGCGGTGCGCGATGCGATCGCGCGCGGGGACCTGGCGGGAGCGGCGAAGACACTGACCGACATCATTGCGAACGATCGCAGTGCGGACTGGGCCTTCGTCAATCTCATCGCGTTGCTGGCGAATCACGGCAGGCATGCGGATGCGCTCGTGGTCGCGCGCCGTGCAATCGTCGCCAATCCCGGGAATGCGGCGGCGCACGACCAGCTGGGCACCCTGCTGTCCCTGGAAAACGACCTGCCGGCGGGCGAATGGCACTTCAGGCGCGCGCTCGAGACCGGTGGAACGAATGCGGGGCCGCTAGCGAACCTCGCGCTCAACCTGATGCAGCAGGGACGCATCGCCGAATCGGAGGCGGCCTTCGCGGAAGCAGACCGGCTCGCGCCGAACACCCTCGGGATCCTCGCGCACTGGTCGAAGCTCCGGGAGGTGCAGGGCGACTTCGCCGGCGCGGAGCGGCTCCTCGAAGCCGCGAAGGCGGCATCCTCCGCCGAGTCGATCAACCTGCTGCGGGTGCAATACCTCACCCGGACCGGGCGCGATGCCGAGGCGCTCGCGATCATCGAGGCGGCCCGCAACATCAACGGTGACGGGCAGCTCGAGCGGGGGCGTCTTTACGAGCGAGTCGGCCGTCCTGCCGAGGCCTGGGCCGATTACGTCGAGGGCAAGCGCAAGCTCGCGGCCGAGCTGGGCGGCCTTTCGTACGACGCCGCGGGCGTCGCCGATTTCTACCGCGCACTGCGCGAGTACTTCGGCGCCGCGACGATGGCGCGGATACCGCGCGCGTCCACGCGCGGCGACGTGCCGCAGCCGGTCTTTATCCTGGGTGCGCCGCGCTCCGGCACGACACTGATCGAGCAGGTGCTGTCAGCACACAGCGCCGTGCGCGCGGGCGGCGAGCATTCGTGGATTGGCGAGCTGCGCACGGTAGCGGAGCGCCTGTGCCAGTATGGAGGCGACTTCCCCGGCTGCCTCGACTCGACCGCTGCGGCGGACGAGCGGCACCTGGCCGCGGTTCTCCGCGACCATTACTTCTCGCGCGCGGAGGCGGCAGGGCTCACCGGCCCCGGCGCGCGCCTGTTCACCGACAAGACGCCATTCAACGAGATCAACCTGCCGCTCCTGCTCATGGCGTTTCCGGAGGCGAAGCTCGTCCTGGTGAAGCGCGATCCGCGCGACGTCGCCGTGTCGATGCTGTCGAACAACCTTTCGCATGGATTCAATTGCGCGTTCCGGATCGAGGACATCGTGCGCCACCTGGCGGCCACCGAGGCGCTGGTCGCGGACTACCGGCGCAAGCTCGAGTTCGCGATTCACGTGCTGCAATACGAACGGCTCGTCGCGGACCCGGAAGGGGAAACGCGCCGCCTGCTCTCGCACGTCGGTCTGCCCTTCGAGGATGCGTGCCTGCGCTTTCACGAGAGCCGGCGCTATGCGCCGACACCGAGCTACGCGCGCGTCGCGGAGAGGGTCAACGACCGTTCGATCGGTCGCTGGCGACATTTCGCGGGGGAGCTCGCGCCCCACCTTGCTGCGCTCGGACCCGTCCTCACGACCGGCGGATACGGGCCATGACGTGGCGCGACTCGAAGCGAGGCCGGACACCAGCGGTGCGGAGCGAAGGCATGCGGAACACTGTTCGACTGTCGGCAATTTTCCTTCTCGTTGCCGGCCTTTGCATCGCCGATCCGGCCGTCGCGCAGTCGGACTACTACCGGCACGTGTTCTTCGACAACAGCGAGCAGCTCGAGGTGTACTGGCCGAGCGTCGCGACGCACAACGGGGCGAGCGAGCTCCGCTCCGTCGGCCATCGCCTGCCGGTCGAACCGGCCATCCATCGCACGCCGCCGAACGCCCTGCGCGTCGAGTGGACGTCGGCTCCGGGCGGCAGCTGGGATGCGCAGGTCCAGTTCGTCAGCTTTCCGAACCGGTTTCCGGATTTTTCCGGCGGCGCGCTCTTCTTCTGGGTCTATTCGCCGGAGGCCCTCGCGGCCGAGGACCTCCCCGGCGTGGTGCTGTCCGATGCGCGCGGCGGCTTGCAGGTGGCGACGATGCCCGGCAGTTTCACTGTCGAAGTGCCACTCGCGGACCACACCGGCGACCTTCCCGCCGGCCGATGGGTGCCAGTCCGGATTCCTTTCGCGAAGCTTCGTTCGGCTTCTGTGTATGAATTCCAGCCGGCACGGTTGCAAAGCCTCATCTTCCACCAACGCCGCGCGGACGGGAAAAAGCACGTGCTCATCGTGGATGACATCCGGATCGACGACGAGCCGGCGGCGGCCGCGGCGCGCGCGCCCTTGCCGGTACCTGACGGCGTGACGGCGAAGGGCTTCGACCGCCACATCGACGTGCAATGGCAGGCGCCCGCCGACAGCGCCGCGGCCTATTACGTCGTGTCCCGCTCACTGGACGGCGCGACGTTCCTGCCGATCGGGACACAGCGCCCCGGCATCAATCGCTTCGCCGATTTCATCGGCCGCTCCGGCGCCAAAGCGCGCTACCGGATCGCCGCGGCGGACTGGCAAGGACGCGAGTCGAGCGCGTCCGCCGAAGCCACGGCGGCGACGCGCGAATTGAGCGACGACGAGCTGCTCGACATGCTCCAGGAAGCGGCGTTCCGCTACTACTGGGAAGCATCTGGCGCCAACTCCGGCATGGCGCACGAAAACATTCCCGGCGACGACCGCATCGTCGCGACCGGCGCGACCGGCCTCGGCCTCAGCGCGCTGGTGGCGGCGGTACATCGAAGGATCATCACGCGCGACCAGGGACTCGAGCGGCTCGAGAAGATCGTTTCCTTCCTCGAGCGCGCACCGCGCTACCACGGCGCCTGGTCGCATTACTACGACGACGTTTCCGGCGAGACCCTGCCGCTGTTCGGCATGTACGACAACGGCGGCGACATCATCGAAACCTCGTACGTGATCCAGGGCCTGCTCACGGCACGAGGATACTTCGATCGCAAGGATGCCCGCGAACGCTCGCTGCGCGATCGCATCACGGCACTGTGGGAGACCGTGGAGTGGGACTGGTACCGCATGCCGCCGGACAGTCCTTATCTCTACTGGCACTGGTCGCCGCAATGGGGCAACCAGATCCAGCACCCGCTGATCGGCTTCAACGAGACCGTCCCGACCTATCTGCTCGCGATCGCCTCGCCGACGCATCCGGTGCCGGCGTCCATGTACTACAGCGGCTGGGCGAGCCAGGCCAAGCTCGCGCAGGACTATCGCCAAGGCTGGTCCGGAAGTCCCGACGGTCGCATGTACGGGAACGGCAGCTCGTTCTTCGGCATCAAGCTCGACGTCGGCGTCAGCAGCGGCGGTCCGTTGTTCTTTATCCACTACATCTTCATGGGATTCGATCCACGCCAGCTGCGGGATCGCTTCACGGATTCGTACTTCGAGAACAGCAAGCACATCGCCGAGATCAATCGCGCCTGGTGCATCGCGAACCCCAAGGGGTTCAAGGGCTACGGCGCGAATGCCTGGGGCCTGACAGCGGGATTCGGCCCGAACGGCTACATGACGCCTGCGCCCGACGAGTGGAACGACGAGGGCACGATCGCGCTCACCGGTGCGCTGTCCTCCTTCCCCTACACGCCCGAGGCGTCGATGGCCGCCTTCAAGCATTTCTATCGCGACCTCGGCGCCGAGCTGTGGGGCGTTTACGGGCCGCGCGACAACTACAATCCGAGCCAGCAATGGCTCGCCTTTCACTACATGGGCCTCAACCAGGCGCCGATCGTCGCGATGGTCGAGAACTATCGCAGCGGCATCCTGTGGAAGGCGTTCATGTCGAACCCGGAAATCGGTGAGATGCTGAAGAAACTCGCCGCGGAAACGGCCAGACAGCCATGAACATGCGCTACGTCCTGTTCCTCGCCTGTACCGCCGCGACCGGCGGCCTACTCTTCGGCTTCGACGTCGCCATCATCAGCGGCGCCGGACCGTTCCTCGCCCGGCACTTCGCGCTCGGTGACCTTGGTCTCGGTGTTGCGTTCAGCTCGCTGCTGTTTGGCTGTGCCGTCGGATCCGCTATCGCGGGCCGCTTGAGCGATCGATATGGCCGTCGCTGCGTCCTGCTCTGGATCGCGGCATTGTTCGCATTGACGTCGGTAGCGACGGGAATCGCCTGGGATTTCCCGAGCTTCCTCATGGCCCGCTTCGTCGGGGGCCTCGCCGTCGGTGCCGTGTCGCTGGTGTCGCCGATGTACGTCTCGGAGGTCGCGCCGGCGCCGGTGCGCGGGCGGCTCGGCGCGCTGTACCAGATGTCGATCGTCACCGGAATCCTGGTGTCCTATTGCATCAACTACGGGCTGCACGACGTCGGGCCCGACAACTGGCGCTGGATGTTCGCGACCGGCGTCATTCCATCGGTGATTTTTCTCGGGCTGCTGCTCCGCGCCCCGGAAACGCCGCGGTTCCTGTTCATGGCGGGCCGGCGCGACGAGGCGCTCGCCGTCATGGAGCGGATCGGCGACTCGCGGGACGAAATGTCATCCGCCGCCGCCCTGGCAACTGCGACGACGCGCCACGCCTGGCGGGAGGTCTTTCAGCCGGGCGTGCGCCGTGCCGTGTTCGTCGGATTCTGGCTCGCCATCCTGATCCAGTTCTCCGGCATCAACACGGTCATCGATTACGCGCCGATGACCTTCCAGTCGGCGGGGTGGGAGCTCGACGTCGCGCTGCTGTCGACGTTCGTCGTGGGTCTCGTCAACTTCGCGTTCACGCTGGTGTCCTTCTGGACCATCGATCGATACGGGCGCCGGCCGCTGTACATCGCCGGGTCGCTGGGCATGACCGTCATGCTGGGCGCGCTGACCGTCGCCGTGCTGCTCGGACATTTCGAGGGTGCGCTGGCCCTGGTCCTGATCCTGGGGTACCTCGCCTTCTTCGCTTCGTGCATCGGCCCGGTGTTCTGGACGCTGGTGCCGGAGATCCTGCCGACCCGCGTGCGCGGTACGGCGATGATCGTGCCGGTGCTGACGCAGTGGGTGGCGAATGCGATCGTCGTCCTGCTGTTCCCCGCTGCGCTGAACCGGCTGGGACAGGCGCCCACGTTCGCAATCCTGGGCGCGGTTTCGCTGGCGCAGGCGCTGTTCACGCTGAAATTCGTCCCCGAGACGAAGAACCGGACGCTGGAGGAGATCGAGCGGCATTGGTCGGAGGCGCCGACGCCGGCGCGATAGAGGAGCGCACATGGCCAAAGGACCGATCGGCGAGCGGGAAGTCGGTGCGTTCGAAGCCGACGGCTACGTGCTCGTGCGCGGCATGCTGGATGCGGTCGAGGTCGGCCTGCTCGGGCGCGCGGCAAGAGCCGACCGCGTTCTCGACCAGCACGCGTTCGGCCGCGCGGACGGCGAAGGCGGGACGGTGCGCCTGTCGCTGTGGAACCATCCGACCGACACGATCTACGGGATGATCGCGCGCTCGGAGTCGATCGTCGGGTCGATGGAGAAGCTTCTCGGCGGCGAGGTCTATCACTACCACTCGAAAATGATCATGAAGGACCCGTTGACCGGCGGCGCGTGGACCTGGCACCAGGACTACGGCTACTGGTACCACAACGGGATCCTGAATCCCTGGATGGGCAGCGCTTTCATCGCGGTCGATCGCGCCACGCGGGAGAACGGCTGCCTGCAGGTCGTGCGCGGCTCTCATCTCGGCGGCCGGATCGACCATGTCCTGACCGGCGAGCAAGCCGGGGCGGACGTGGAGCGGGTCCGGGAGGTCCTCAAGCGGCAGGAGCTCGTGCACGTCGAGATGGAGCCGGGCGACGTGCTCTTCTTCCATTGCAACACGTTGCACCGCTCGGACCAGAACCGGTCGAAGAGCCCGCGCTGGTCGATGATCTCGAGCTACAACGCGGCGCGGAACGACCCGTACAAGGAATCGCAGCACCCGCGCTATACGCCGCTCGTGAAGGTACCGGACAGCCGGATCCGGGAGTACGGCGAGCGGCGGTTCAGCGGCGACGAAGGCCAGGACGTGTGGCTCGCCGAAGAGCGGGATACGACCGCCAGGAACCTACCGCGGTGAGCGAGCGCTACACCCGCACCGCGATCGTCCTTCATTGGGTCATCGCCTTCTTCGTCGTGACCAACATCGCGCTCGCGTGGACTTTCAAGACCTGGGACGACCGCCCCTGGACGCAGGCTGTCACCAACACGCACAAGACGATCGGCATCACCGTCCTCGGCCTCGCCGTCATGCGCCTGCTGTGGCGGATCGGGCACCGTCCTCCGCCGCTCAACCCGGAGATACCGCGCTGGCAGGTTCGCGCGGCCCGCTTCGGGCATGCGAGCCTGTACTTCATGATCATCGCGATGCCGCTCTCCGGCTGGATCTACGACTCGGCATGGGAATGGGCCGAGCAGGTGCCGATCAGCGTCTTCGGGGTCTTCGAAATGCCGCGGATCGCCTGGGTGGCGGACCTGCCGGCGGGGCCGAAGAAAGAGCTCGACGAGCTCTTCCATCACGTACACGAGTGGTTGAGCTATGGGCTGTATTGCCTGCTCGCCGCGCACCTCGCGGGCGCCGTGAAGCACCAATGGTTCGACCGCGTACCGACACTCCAGCGCATGACATTCCGCGGCGTGCCGCAGAAATGACCGCGTTCCGCGCCTCGGCCGGCCTCGTCGTTCTGGGCCTGCTGGCTCCCGCCACGGCGTTCGCCGCGAACCTCGGCGCCGTCGTCGCGTACCAGAAGACCGCGAACGGCATCAGTGGCCGCACCGCGATGGCCGAGTTCGCGGTCGAAGTCTGGTCGCCGCAGGTCGTCCGCGTCCGCGTCACACCCGAGGGCTCGAAGCGGAATGTCGGCTATGCGCTCGTCACCGACTCGCCGCCCGGCGACTCGGCCTTCAGCTTTGCTGCTACCGATGACCTCGTCTCGCTGAAGACGTCGGCCGTCACTGCGGAAGTGGAGCTGCGGCCCGACCTTCGAATCACGTTCAAGGACGCCGACGGCAACGTCCTGAACGAAGACATGCCCGGCAAGGAGCTCGGAATCACCGTCGAGGGTCGGAAAGTCACCGCGTACAAGCGCCTGCAGGACGACGAGCGATTCATCGGCATGGGCGAGGAGCTCGGCAACCTCGACCGGCGCGGCTCCGTGGTTACGCTGAAGAACACGGACAACTACCGCTACGACGACCCCAAGGTGCCGATGTACGTGAGCATCCCGTTCTTCATGGGACTGCATCACGGCAAGGCCTACGGCCTCTTCTTCAACAACTCCTACCGCTCGGTGTTCAACTTCGGTGCCTCGAACAAGCGATTCGCGTCCTTCGCGTTCGACGGCGGCGCGCTGGACGAGTTCTTCATCCACGACGCCTCCGTCGCGAAGATCCTCGAGCACTACACGTCCCTCACCGGCCGCATGCCGCTGCCCCCGAAGTGGAGTCTCGGCTATCAGCAGTCGCGGTGCAGCTACTACCCGGAAGACCAGGTCATGTTCATCGCGCGCACCTTCCGCGCGAAAAGGATCCCGCTCGACGGCATCGTGCTCGATGCCGACTACCTGCACGAATACCAGCCCTTCCGGATCAACAAGGAGCGCTTCCCCGACATGCGGCGCCTCTCCGACACGCTCCGCGGGATGAACATCGAGCTGACGGCCTCCGTCAACCCGGGCATCGCGATCGACGACACGTACGAGCAGTACAAAAGCGCGCTCAAGGATGACGTCCTGCTTCGCTATGCCGACGGGGAGCTCTGGGTCGCGGACATCGCGCCCAACACCAATCATTTCGTGGACTTCTCCGATCCGCGCGGGCGACGCTGGTGGATTGACAACATGAAGCTCTACCAGGACCTCGGGATCCACGGGCTCTGGAACGACATGAACGAGCCGGCGATCGACGGCCAGGCGATTCCCGACAACGTGATGTTCGACTTCGACGGGCAGAAGACTTCGGCGCTCGAGGCGCAGAACTACTACGGCATGCTGATGGCGCGCGCCGCGTTCGAGTCCGCAGAGCAATACGGCGGCAACCGGCGGCCCTTCGTGCTGAGCCGCTCAGGCTTCGCGGGCATCCAACGCTATGCCGCCGTCTGGAGCGGCGACAACCAGGCCAAGGACGAGCACATCCTGCTCGGTTCGCTGCTCGTGAACCAGATGGGCTTGTCCGGCGTGCCGTTCACGGGGCCCGACCTCGGCGGCTACATCGGCGACGGCAACAAGGATCTTTTCCGCCGCTGGGTCGAGGTCGGCGTGTTCGCACCCTACCTGCGCAACCATCGCGGGCAGTATCAGGCGGCCAACGAGCCCTGGGCCTATGGCGAGGAAGCCGAGGCGATCTCGAAGGCGTACATCGGGTTCCGCTACGCGCTGATGCCGTATCTCTACTCGACCTTCCATGAGGCCGCCGAGACCGGCATGCCGGTGAGCCGCAGCCTCAGCATCGATGCGTCCTTCGACGCCAGTGTCTACAGCCCGCAGTACCAGTACGAATTCCTCTTCGGTCCCGGACTGCTGGTGAACCCGATGACCAGCCAGGAGCGGCGCAAGGAGACTTACCTGCCCGCCGGGCCGTGGTACGACATCTTCACGGACGAGCGACTGGAGGGTGGGCGCGTCGTCGCTACGGACTATGCCGGCCATCGCCTGCCGATCTTCGCGAAAGGCTCCGCGATCATCCCGATGCAGCGCGAAGTGCAGTCGACGCAGGACGACCCGGGATCCGTGCTGACGGTGCACGTCTTCAACGGGACCGACCGGAACGAGTTCGTCGTCTATGACGACGACGGCAAGACGCTCGACTACCGCAAGGGACGGTTCCGCAAGCGGACGATTGCGTTTGATCCGGTGGCCAGGCAGCTCAAGTTCTCGCGGCCCGAGGGAAGCTACGAGTCACCGTTCCGGAGGATCCGGCTGGTCCTGCACGGCTTCGGTGACATCCGCGGGGCGACGGTCAACGGAAAACCATCGACGCTGCAGTCGCAGGTAGTCCGGATGCTGGATCCGCTCGATGCGCTCCGCGACGTCTACTACGACAAGGCTTATCTCGAAAGCCTGCGGCAGAAGGAGTCGATGAAGCCGCAGGCGATCCTGGAGTTCGACGAGGCTGAGAACATCCTCGTGCGCTGGCACTGAGCGCGCCTGTCGCGGCATCAGCCTCCGAGCGGTGTGATTCCTAAGCGGCCCGCGCGCGCTTCTTGAGGTGGACGAGGAGGATCGAGATCGTCGCGGCCGTGATGCCGGGCAGGCGTGAAGCCTGGCCCAACGTTCCGGGGCGCGACTCGATCAGGCGCTGTCGCGCCTCGTTCGAGAGTCCGGCGACCTTCGCATAGTCGATGCCGTCCGGCAGGCGAGTCTCTTCGTTGCGGCGCTGCCGCTCGACCTCCGCCTGCTGCCGCTCGATGTAGCCCGCGTACTTCTCGCGCGCCTCGAGTCCGCGTGCGACTTGCTCCGCGAGCCGCTCGTCGGCGCCCGCGGGCACAGCGCCCGCCGCGATCGCCTCGCGCTTGGCCGCGAAGAAACTCCAGCGCTCGTCGCCGACGAGGCCCATCTCGCGCGCGACGGGCGTCAGTCGCTCGTCGGCGTTGTCCTCGCGGAGCAGCAGGCGATGCTCCGCACGGCTCGTGAACATGCGGTAGGGCTCCATCGCGCCGCGCGTGATGAGGTCGTCCACCATCACGCCGAGATAAGCCTCATCGCGGCGCGGCGACCAGGACGCCCGGCCCGCGACGAGGCGCGCGGCGTTGATTCCCGCAAGAAGGCCCTGCGCCGCCGCTTCCTCGTAGCCCGTCGTGCCGTTGATCTGGCCGGCGAAGAAGAGCGCGGCGAGCGGCTTCGTCTCGAGCGAGTCGTAGAGGCCCTTCGGGCAGAAATAGTCGTATTCGATCGCGTAACCCGGTCGTGTCATCTCCGCGCGTTCGAAGCCCGCAATGGTGCGCACGAAATCGAGCTGCGCGTCCGCGGGCAGGCTCGTCGAGATGCCGTTCGGGTAGACGATGGGCGTGTCGAGTCCCTCGGGCTCGACGAAGATCTGGTGCGAGGCCTTCGTGGCGAAACGCACGACCTTGTCCTCCACGGAGGGGCAATAACGCGGCCCGACCCCCTCGATCAGGCCGGTGAACATCGGCGAGCGGTCGGTCGCGCCGCGAATGATCTCGTGGGTGCGCGCGTTGGTCGCGGTGATGTGGCAATTCACCTGTGCCGGGTGATCCTCGCGGCGGCCGAGGAAGGAGAAGACGGGACGCGGCTCGTCGCCGGGCTGCCCCCGCATGACCGAGTAGTCGAGCGTGCGGCCGTCGAGGCGCGGCGGCGTGCCGGTCTTCAGGCGCCCGACGGTGAAGGGCAGCTCGCGCAGCCGCGCGGCGAGGGCGTTGGAGGGCGCGTCGCCGATGCGGCCGCCCTCGCGGCTTTCGAGGCCGACATGGATGCGGCCGCCGAGGAAGGTGCCGACCGTCAGCACGGTGGCCCGCGACGCGATCCGCGTGCCGTCCATCAGGACGACGCCTGCGCAGCGGCCGTCCTGCACGATAAGGTCGGCGACCTCCGCTTCCACCAGCGTCAGGTTCGGCTGCGACTCGAGCAGCGCGCGGATCGTGCGCTTGTAGAGCGTGCGGTCGGCCTGGGCGCGCGTTGCGCGCACGGCGGGCCCCTTGCTGGCGTTCAGCGTGCGGAACTGGATGCCCGCGCGGTCGGCGGCAGCGGCCATCGCCCCGCCCATCGCATCGATCTCGCGCACGAGGTGGCCCTTGCCGATGCCGCCGATGGCGGGGTTGCAGCTCATCTGGCCGACGGTCGCGAGGCTCTGCGTCACGAGGAGCGTGCGCGCACCCATCCGGGCGGCCGCGAGGGCCGCCTCGGTGCCGGCGTGGCCGCCGCCAATCACGATGACGTCGTACTGCTCCATAAGGGGCGTCATGATACCCAAAGGGGACGGTCACATTTAAAAGTGACCGTCCCCTTTTATGATGAGAGGGATGCGTAGCTTCCGCAGGTTCGCTGTCGCCGTATGGGGTGCCTTGCTCCTGCCGCAACCCGTCCTGGCGAAGGTGCTGATCCCGCTCGAGCCCTGCCGGATCTCGGATATCGACGGGCTGACCTCGACCGAAGCGAGCTGCGGGAAGCTGTCGGTGCCGGAAGACCCGGACGCCCCGGACGGCAAGCGCATCGAGCTCGCCGTCGCGATCGTGCCTGCCGTTGCAACGGAGTCGAAGCCCGATCCTCTGTTCCTCATCGCAGGTGGTCCCGGCCAGGGCTCGATCGAATCCTACGCGCCGCTCCTCGGTGCCTTCTCGGGCATCCGCCGCGAGCGAGACCTCGTGCTCGTGGACCAGCGCGGCACGGGCGGGTCGAACCGACTCGACTGCGACATGCCGGAGGACTCGCTCGAGGGCGGCGAATTCCAGCCGGCGGCGCTCAAGTCGCTCGCGAGCGAGTGCCTCGCGAAGCTCAAGGCGCAGCCGCAGTTCTATACGACGAGCGTCGCCGTGCGCGACCTCGACGCGGTGCGCGCGGCGCTCGGCTACGCCACGGTCAACCTGTTCGGCGGCTCCTACGGCACGCGTGTCGCGCAGCACTACGCGCGCCGCTACCCGGAGCACACGCGCACGGTCGTGCTCGACGGCGTCGTGCCGCCGTCGCTCTCGCTCATCCCCGGGATCGCGATCCAGTCGCAGCACGCGCTGCACGGCGTGTTTGAGCGTTGCGCAGCCGATGCCGCCTGCAATGCACGCTTCCCCGAGCTGCCCGCCCAGTTCGCCAAGCTCGACGCGACGCTGCGCAAAGGACCGGTTGCCGCCACGCTCGCAGACCCCGTCACGGGCGCGCCGCGGCACATCGAGGTCACGCGCTCGCACCTCGTCACGATGGCGCGCATGCTCGTTTACTCGCCCTGGACCGCCTCGCTCATCCCGCTCCTGGTCCACGAGGCCGCGACGAATGGCAACTACGCACCGCTCGCGGCGCAGGCGGAGATGGCGGGCGACGACCTCGACCGGATGATCGCGATGGGCATGCACAATTCGGTCGTCTGCGCCGAGGACGCGCCGCGCTTCATGGGCGCGGTCAACCGCAAGGCGCTCGAGGAGACCACCATCGGCCCGACCATGCTCGACGGCATGCAGGCGATGTGCGCAGTCTGGCCGCGCGGCCCGGTGGACAAGGATTTCGCGCAGCCGCTCGACTCGTCCGTCCCGGCGCTCCTGCTGTCCGGCGAGTTCGACCCGGCGACGCCGGCGTCTTACGGCGCGCTGGCCGCGAAGGGATTCCGCAACACCCTGCACCTCGTGATCCCGGGCCAGGGCCACGGCCAGGAGCAGTCGCCCTGCGTGCAGAAACTGCTGCGCGATTTCATCGAGGCCGGCACACCGAAAGGACTCGACACCGGCTGCGTCGCCACCATCAAGCCCGCGCCCTTCTTCCTCAGCTTCAGCGGAAGCGCACCGTGATCCGCGTCGAGGGGCTGACGCGCAGCTTCGGCGCCGTGCGCGCGGTGGACGGCGTCGGATTCGAGGCGAATGACGGCCGCATCACGGGACTGCTTGGCCCCAACGGCGCCGGGAAGTCGACGACGCTGCGCATCCTCTACACGGTGTTGCGGCCGGAAGGCGGCCACGCCTCGATCGACGGCGTCGACGTCGTCGCGGATCCGCTCGCCACCCGCCGCAAGATCGGCGTGCTGCCGCACGGCGCCGGCATCTATCCGCAGCTCAGCGCGCGGGAGAACATCGCGTACTTCGGACGACTGCACGGACTCGAGGGCGCGACCCTTGCACGCCGCGTCGAGGAGCTCGTGGCCGAGCTCGAGATCGGCGGCTACGCCGACCGCCGCGCCAAGGGTTTCTCGCAGGGCGAGCGCATCAAGGTCGCGCTCGCGCGCGCGCTCGTGCACGGACCCCGCAACCTCCTGCTCGATGAGCCGACCAACGGGCTCGACGTCATGGCGACGCGCGCGCTGCGCGCGCTCATCCTGCGGTTGAAGTCGGCCGGCCACTGCATCCTCTTCTCGAGCCACGTCATGCAGGAGGTCGCCGCGCTCTGCGACGACATCGTGATCATCCACAAGGGGCGCGTCGCCGCCGCCGGCACGCCGGACGCGCTCCGCGACCGGTTCGGCTCGCCGACGCTCGAGGACGCCTTCGTCGCCGCGATCGGCGACGCGCGCGGGCTCGAATGAGGCCCACGATCATCATCGTGATGGCCAAGGAGCTGCGGGAGAGCCTGCGCGAGCGGCGCACGCTCGTGAACAGCCTGCTGGTCGGCCCGATTCTCGCGCCGCTATTCTTCATCCTGATCCTGAAGCTCGCACTTTCGCGCTCGGTCGCCGCGCAGGATGAGCTGACTCCGGTCACCGTCGTGAACGCCGCGGGCGCGCCGAACCTCGTGCAGCAGCTGCGGGAGCATTCGCTCGACGTGAAACTACTCGAGGGAACGGAGGCGGATATCCGCCGCTGGATTTCCGAGGAGAACGAGCTCGTCGTGCTGCGCGTGCCCGAAACGTACGGCAGCCGCTTCGAGGCGGGCAAGCCAGCGGCGGTCCAGCTCTACGCCGACGGCTCCGACTCGGAGGCGGGCAAGCATGCGATGCGCGTGCGTGACGCGCTCGCCGCCTATTCCGCGCTGGTGGCAGCCCTGCGCCTGCAGGCGCGCGGTGTGTCGCCGACCGTCGTGCAGCCGGTCGTTGTCGACGCCATCGACGTCTCGACGCCATCCGCGCGCGCGACGCTGATCCTCGGCATGCTGAGCTACGTGATCCTTCTTGCGACGCTGATGGGCGGCCTTTACCTCGCCATCGACGCGACTGCCGGCGAGCGCGAGCGCGGCTCGCTCGAGTCGCTGCTGACGATTCCCGTCGCGCGCGAGCATCTCATCTACGGGAAGATACTGGCGACGACGGTCATGATGCTCGCGTCGCTCGCCATCGTCGCGAGCTCGATCGCCGTGTCGCTCGAGGCCATTCCACTCGAGACGTTCGGCATGTCCGCAAACTTCGGCCCGTCGGTGGTGTGGCGCGTGTTCGCGAACGTCGCGCCGTTCGCGCTACTCGCGGCCGCGGTCCTGACGGTCGTCGCCTCCTTCACGCGCACGTACAAGGAGGCGCAGTCCTGGCTCGGCATCGTGCTGCTGGTGCCAACCGTGCCGATCGCGATCGCGGGCGTACTCGCGGTGCAGCCGCAGGTGGCCCTGATGCTGGTGCCGTCCCTGTCACAGCACCTCCTGATCCAGGGACTCCTCAGGGGCGATCCCCTGCCCGTGACCTGGGCGCTGCTCGCCGCGGCGAGCTGCCTCGTCCTCGGGATCGCGCTCGCCTGGTTGGCCGGGCGGCTTTATCGACGGGAAGCCATCCTCGGCTGATAATCCGGAACCCCGGGTACCCTTCCAGCGTCCAATCCGCCATGAAGCGCCGATCCGCCTTCCTCGCCGCGCCGCTTCTCCTCGCCGCCATGCCGGCCGCGTTCGCGCAGCTCACCTCGGTCCCGATGAAGGGCGTCGGCAACGACTGGGTCAAGCAGCTCGACCTGCGCGGCAAGATGGACTGGGAATGGATCGAGACCTACCCCGAGCAGGTCTATTTCGCGACGCGCCACGACTCGCAGCGCACCGGCGACATCGTCACGATGTGGACGCGGGTGGAATACAAGTTCCCGCAGAACCCGCTCAACCACAAGAGCGCGGTCAGCAAGGACGACTGGGACTGCAAGAACAAGCAGCGGCAGACGCAGGGGCTGGTGTTCTACGAGTGGAACAACCTTCAGGACCAGTCGCCGGAGACCTCGACGGTGCCGCTGCGCTACTGGGAGAAGGTCCAGCCGAACACGATCGGCGAGACGCTCCTCAACTTTGCCTGCAGCATCCGGCCGATGACGCCCGTGATCAAGGAGCCCGCGAAACCCTGAGCGCGCTCAGGTCCACTCGGTGAGGCCCTCGCGCTCGTAGAGGACCTTGAACGACGGGCGCGACTTCATGCGCTTCACGTAGCCGGCGATCGCGGGCCACTCGGTCGCGGGCTTCGGCATGTTCCGCGACCAGCGCATCAGCATCGTCGTCACGAAGTCGGCGGACGTGACGCGGTCGCCGACCAGGTAGGCACCCGACTTCGCCAACTGGCGGTCGACGCGTTCGAGACTGGACTCGATGCGCGTCCGCGCGTGCGCCTTGACGGGGTCGATGCAGGCCTGCCCCGCGGGCTGGTCCGGATAGAACCAGTCGTGGTAGGCGGTTTGCAGCGTGTTCGAGAGGAAGAAAAGCCAGCTGACATAGGCGGCGCGCTGGGCGTGGCCGGCGGCCGGGGCGAAGCCCGCTTCCGGATGGCGCTCCGCGAGGATCATGCAGAGCCCCGCCGACTCGCCGAGGGGCGCGCCGTCCACGAGCAGCGTCGGCACGACGCCGCCGGGATTCAGCTTGAGGTAGTCGGGCTGCCGGTTCTCGCCGCCCTCGATATCCACTTTCACGAGCTCGTGCGGCTCGCCCAGCTCGATAAGCATCCAGTGCACGCAGAGGCTCGCACTGCCGGGCGAGTAATAGAGTGTGTACATCCGGTTCCCTGGTTTCAGCTCTCCGGCGCTTCGAGGGATTCGTTGCCCTTGCCGGTCGCCTCATTGTATTCGGCTTCGACGATCGGCGTCTTGAACCAGAGCTCGAAGAGGCGGGCCTTCATGGCGTCGCCCCCGGTGAAGCGGGCTTCGACCGGCGACCAGTCGAAGGCGGCGCGGATTTCGTCGAGGCTCTTCCCCTCCGCCGCCATCGAGTCGACCTGCTTCACGACGAGTTCCATCGTCTCGGCCAGGAGGTCGAGGTACGCCGTGTCGGTCAGAATCTCGCCATGGCCGGGCACGATGATGCGCGGGTCCAGGGCCTTCAGGTCCCGCAGGACTCCGGCCCAGGTCCGCGGATAGCTCCCGAAACCATAGGGCGTCGGTCGCACGACGATGTCGCCGGTCGCGAGGATCCGCTCCTCGGGCACCCACAGGAAGAGGTCGCCTTTCGTGTTGCCGGGCGCGATGTGGCGGAGCTCGACGCTTCGGCCGCCGAGGTCGATGACGCGACGGTCCTTCACCGTGGCGGTCGGCATGCTCACCTTCGCCCGGCGCATGTCGGCCACGACGAAGTCGCCGTGCTTCAGGACGTCGGCGTAGTATTCGCGTGCGGCCTCGGTGACCGGCGAGCCGTCGGAACGTTTCCCTGTATCGAGCGCCTTCTGCATGCCGTCGCGCTGCGCCTTCAGCTCCTCGTCGCTCGGGCCATCGATGTCGCCCATCAGCGGGCTCACGACGGCGCGCGCCGTGAACTCCTGTTCGATCAGCTCGGCCTTCGGGAATTTCTCGAGCACCTTGGAGATGCCGAGGTGATGGTCATCGTGCCAGTGGCTGACGGCCAGGTGCGTGATCGGCAGGTCCGTCAACTCGCCGACCTTCTGCACAAGCCGCTCGCCCTGCAGCGCGAATCCAGCTGGATCGAAGGCCAGCACGCCGGTATTCCCGATGACGACGAGCGTCGAGCCGACGACCGGCTGGCGCCAGGACATCGGCCGCACGCCCGCCCAGACGCCCGGCGCGAGCTCGCGCCATTCGAGCTCGAACGGGTCGCCAGGAGGCATCGCGGCGCTCGCCCCGAGCGCGGCAAAGAAGAGGCATGCGGCAGCAGTACGAAGGCGGCGCTTCAATGCGAGTTCGGCAGGCATGGCGTGTCTCCGGTGAATCGCACGCGCCATGCTATCGGCCGCACTTCGCGGCGGTGCCGCAAAGCGGCGGATCGACGCGCGGGCGCGCCCGGGCGTTGCACGTCCTGCCAAGTCGCGCCGATTGATGCACACTGCCGCCATGAATCGCGGCAGCTGCCTGTGCGGTGCGGTGCGTTTCGAAGCGGGCCCGATCGACACGATGGAGCACTGTCATTGCTCGATGTGCCGACGGCACCATGGCGCCATGTTCGCGACCTTTGCGAACGCGCGCACGAGCGAGTTCACCTGGCTCGCCGGCCAGGACCAGATCGCGATCTACCCTTCATCAGAGCGCGGGCTGCGGCCGTTCTGCCGGACCTGCGGCGCCGTCGCGCCGACCGTGCTGCCGGACTGGCCGGAGATTGTCTTCGTTCCGGCGGGCAACCTCGAGGAGGATCCCGGGATCCGCCCTTCGTATCATATGTATGCCGCCTCGGTTCCCGCGTGGTTTCCGATCACCGACGCGCTGCCGCGCTACGACGACTTCCCGCCGGCCTTCGATAACGGCAGGACCGTCGAGCTCGACGATCCGCCGGACAATCCGGATGTCGTTCAGGGCCACTGCCTCTGCGGCACGATCGCCTTCGAATTCACGGGGAGGCCGGAGCGCGTGCACAACTGCCACTGCTCGCGCTGCCGGCGCGCGCGAGGCGCCGCGCATGCGACGAACTCTTTCTTCCAGCGCGAGCAGCTCACCTGGCTTTCCGGCGAAAACGACATCACGAGCTACAAGCTTCCCGAGGCCGTGCGCTTCGGCCAGGACTTCTGCCGGCATTGCGGCAGCCCGGTGCCGCGCGTCGTCGCCTCGACCGGCAAAGTCGTCGTGCCCTGCGGCAGCCTCGATACCGCGCCCGGCATGGCGGTCCTCAGCCATATCTTCGTCGGCAACAAGGCGCCGTGGTTCGAGATCACGGACGCGATTCCGCAGTGGGAAGCCTTGCCTACCTAGCCTGCCTGCCGCTGTTCGAGCGATCAGCCTAGAAACGCGAAGCCTGATCCCAGCAGGAGGAAAGCGACAGCTACGGCGAACACGACAGCACTCAATCGCCGCAGGCGCATGCAGCTCCGCGCAAGCTCAGGCTCGGCCGGGCACGGCAGCGTCCTTGCGCGCCAAAGCGCGATGCCACTCATCATGACAATGAGGGCCGCACCCCCGAAAACGAGGGCCTTGTGCTCGCTGAGCCAAACGAGCTGCGGTACCGCGGTCACCAGCCCGACCACCGCGGCGCCGGCGCCGAGCGAGACCAGAAGCGCCGGCAGCACACAGCAGACCAGCGTCGTCGTGCTCGCCACCAACGCGGTCAGCGCGACCCCGGCGTTTCTCGCATGCGGGTCGGTCACTGGCTCTTCCCTGCGATACGTGCCCGAATTTCCGCGATCGGCGTGGACGTCCGCGCGATTTCCTTGACGTCATAGCCAGACGCGGTCAGTTGCTTGCGCAGCACGTCATCCGGAATATCCTGGCCTTCCTTCAGCGACACTGCGACGAGCCGGTGCTCCAGGCTGACGATGACGTCGGCCGTCGCCGGATCCCTGCGCAGTGTCTTCTCGATGCCCTGTGCGCAGAAGCCGCATACGAGACCGTTCACTTTCATTTCGATCGTTTCAGCATGGGCCGCGGCACTTAGCAGCGACGCAGCCAGAAACATGTGGATTCGCATTTCACTCTCCGTCAGAAATTGACCATGAACATGGCCTGGAGTTTGCCGTCGAGCGTCGGGCCTGCCTCGAACCAGGCACCACGCTTGAATAGGCGCAGCAGCAGCGCCCATTCGGTGCCGGAGTGGATGCCTCCGGTGTACTGGCGCCCCTGCACCACAAACCAGGTCGCGAGCGTCGCGTATTCGTGCTTGTACGGTGCGACGCCGAGCTGCAAGGTGTCGATGCGGTGGGAAAATTCCGAGGAGTCAAACAAGTCTGTTTTGATCGATGCGTAGAGCCGACGCGTTTCATAGTCCCCCTGAGCGCCGGCATTCCAGGTCGATCCTTCTGCGCCGGTGTCCGTTTGCCCGTTCCCCAGCCCGCCCCAGGCAAAGATGTTTCCCTGTGCAGATTCGAGGTTCCAGCGCCTCACGAGGTAATTGAAACGCGCGTAAGTGATGTCGCGACTGCGCTCGTCGATATCGCTGTCGAGCGTCAAATGCCCTGCGCCGAAAGACATGTTGTAGCGCGGCGCATAGAAGACCTGCGCCTCGGCCATGGTTCCGGCTCCATACTCCGCCATCACCGTCGTGCCATGCGCGTAGGCAATCGGCTTGCCGTCGGCTACGAATGGCGTGACGACAGCCATGAACAGGAACGCTCGGCACGCTTGCCGATGCAGATACTTCATTGAGACTTCCTCCGTCAGCGATACGTGAGCCGTTCCGCAGGCCGGGGCCTGCGCGAGGAGTGCGAACGGTCAGACGATCGGCGGAGGATGAGGCGGCTGGTAATCCCGGCTTGCGGGTACGCGTAACTCGCTCGGGTTCGCCACGACCTTCGTGTGGCCAGGCGCGGTTCGAGGCAGCGCCCCGGACAGGGCCGCCGGCGCGCACAGGCTCATACATCCGGCTGCGGCGGCGGAATCGCCATCACAGCAAGGGCAATCCGGGGATCCGGCGGGAGACTTGCCGTCGCCATGTCCGATTCCCATGGAAAACTGACAGCTTTCGCTCGCGGAGGCCAGGCTCACGTAACCGAGTGCCATCAGGTGGATCGCCACCACGACGGCCAGCGCAATACGGTCCGGAATACTGCCAAACACCGTCACGCCTCAATGGCCTCGGACTATCAATCAGACCCCTCGGGCTCAACTGCGTTCCAGCGCTCGCGGAAAGCCTGCACGGCCTCATCGTAGACGGCGGCGTGGCGGCGCGACAGCAGCAGCGAGGACGGCGAGCACACGCGCGGGCGAATGACGCCGAGGTCCGCGGCCGCATCGAAGAGGCTGGGATACCAGCGCTCCCACTCCGGCAGGATGGCCTCGACGTTATCGCGAAGGCTCATGGGCCGATCATACGCCGCAGGCCTTGCGCGAAATCAACCGCGTTCACGGATCCTCGCGAGCGTCAGCCCGTCGCCGACGGGCAGGAGCGCGACGTCCACGCGCTCGTCCCTGTGAAGTGCGTCGTTGAATTCGCGGAGCGCCACCGTATCGGCCTCGCGGTCCGCCGGGTCCGCGACCGCGCCGTGCCAGAGCGTGTTGTCGACGACGATGAGGCCGCCCGGCCGCAGGAGCTTCAGCAGGCGCTCGTAGTAGTCGAGGTATCCCGTCTTGTCCGCGTCGATGAACGCAAAGTCGTACTGCCCGGCCTCGCCGGCGGCGAGTCGCGCATCCAGCGTCTCCTTCGCGGGAGCGATCACGAGCTCGACTCTGTCCGCAACGCCCGCCTCCTGCCAGTGACGGCGCGCGACCGACGTGTAAACGGGGCTCACGTCGAGCGCGAGCAGGCGGCCGTCCTTCGGCATCGCGAGCATCACCGCGAGGCTCGAATAACCGGTGAACACGCCGACCTCGATCGCGCGGCGCGCGCCGGTGAGGCGCACCAGCATCTGCATGAACTGGCCCTGCTCGGGCGCGATCTGCATGTTGACCTTCGGGTGCGAGGCGGTCTCGGCCCGGAGCTTCAGGAGCACCGGCGCCTCGCGCAGCGAATGCGCGATCAGGTAGTCATACGTCCGGTCGTCGAGCTGGATCGTGCGATTCGACATCAGTAGCCTTTCTGGACGTCGACTTCCGACAGCAGCTTGTCGCCGGCGACGTAGCGGCGAAGGTTCTCCTTCGCGAGAATCCAGCGCGGCGTCTCGTTGCCCTCGAGCGCCGCCGAGACGTGGGGCGTGATCAGCACGTTCGGCGCGTGCCAGAGCGGATGGTCCGGCGGCAGCGGCTCGGGATCCGTCACGTCGAGGCCCGCGCCG
>Ga0075433_10000659_pt1 | contig 23294 bp, 26 predicted proteins | sample RhiMethybrSRZTD2_FD_75299 | JGI IMG/M metagenome (GOLD analysis project Ga0075433, IMG submission 75299) | Populus rhizosphere microbial communities from Tennessee, USA - Rhizosphere MetaG P. TD hybrid SRZTD2 | ecosystem: Host-associated > Plants > Roots > Rhizosphere > Soil | place: USA... | reverse complement strand
ACTCCGGGCCTCGCGCCGGGCGGAAAATTCGCCCGGTGCGAGGCCTTTTTGCTTTGCAGACGCGAATTTCCGGAAGTCGGTAATCTCGCCCGGCGTGGTGGGCAAAATGTGCCCATCTTGCCGACAAAAATGACAGATCAGAGGGGCAACACGCCGGTATCCCTCGGGCAGCGCTGACTCCAACGCCCCGTGTTAATTGGTGAATCAATCCTTTTCTCGCGTCGTCTCATCTCAGGCATAGGGGTTGCACTCGTTGCTGGCCGAGTTTAGAGGGCGACGGGTGCCAGGGAGGCCTACACATGGAGACGATTCGAGAGCGGTTGGAAGAGAACCTGAGAACGGCCGTGGGCCGGCTCCGCATGATGGGCGGAGCGGTGGCGGTCGAGGAGTTAGCTGGAGCCATCGGCGACAACTCGCCCTACGCGGACGAGGTCGACGAGATCCAGGAGAACGAGCGCCGCGAGATCGGATTCGCCACCCGCGAGCTTCTGGTGGCCCGGGTCAACCGGCTCAGCGCGGCCCTCGAGCGGTTGAAGAGCGGTGACTATGGAACCTGTGTCGAATGCGAAGAGACTATCTCGCCCGCGCGGCTCCAGGCGATGCCTGAAGTCACGACGTGCGTTCGGTGCCAGGACCGGCTCGAGCGCCTCGGGCGCCAGTTCGTGCCGGCCGAGGACGAGCTCGAGACGGCCGACGAAGACTAACTGACGTCGCACCCACCTGTGCGGGCGGGGCCGGAGAAATCCGGCCCCGCCGTTTTTGTGTAGTCTAAGGGCCGTGCGGACGCCGCTGCTCGATCTGGCGCGACCCGGCTTCGCGCGCCTCTGCCGTGCATACTTCGGTCTCGAGCTGAACGGCATCGCTAACATCCCCCCCAGCGGACCGCTGATCATCACGCCGAACCACCAGACCTACGCCGATCCAGCACTGGTCACGATTCCCGTCAGGCGCCGCGTCTACTACATGGCCTGGGACCGGCTCTTCGAGATCCCGGTGTTCAGCTGGCTGATCCGAAGGTTGAGAGCGTTTCCGGTCAGCATCGATTCGACGGACCCCGCGTCGATGCGCGAGGCCTTGCGGCTGCTCAACGCGGGCCACGTCCTGATGATCTTTCCCGAGGGCGAGCGCACCCTGGACGGCAAGGTCGAACGCTTCAAGCTCGGCGCGTTTCGGCTGGCCGCGACGCGGAAGGTGCCCGTGCTGCCCGTGACGATCGCGGGCGGGCACGAATCATGGCCGCCGGGGCAGTGGTTTCCGAGGAGAGGACGGATCTCCATCACGTACCATCCGCTACTCGAGCCCGATCCCGCGCTCGAGCCCCGTCAGGCGGCCAGCGCGCTCGCTCAGCGAGCGCGGGCGATCATCGCCGGCGCCCTCGGCGAGAGCTCGGCGCCGTCACACGCCTGAGCCTCAGGCGCGGCGCTCTTCGACCCGATAGCCCGAGTCGACCAGCCGCTGCTTCACGACGTCGATCTGCTCCCGGCCGGAGGTCTCGAGAGTCAGCTCGACGCGGCTCTCGCCGATCGCCGCGCGCGAGAAGGCGCGCTCGTGCTCGATGTGCACGATGTTGGCCCGCGCCTCGCCCACCAGCGCCGCGAGCCGCGCCAGCGCGCCCGGCTGATCGCGCAAGACGACGCTCAGCCGCACGAGGCGCGCGTCCTTGACGAGGCCGCGCTCGATGATGCGAGAGATCATGGTGACGTCGATGTTGCCGCCGGAGAGCACGAGGACCACGTTCTTGCCGCCGAGGCCGAGGCTGCGGTTGAGGAGTGCGGCCAGCGGCGCGGCGCCGGCACCCTCGACCACGGTCTTCTCGATCTCGAGCAACAGCAAGATCGCGTTGGCAAGCTCTTCCTCCGTGACGGTCACGACCTCGTCGACGTAGCTCGAGGCCAGCGCCAGGGTGAGCTCACCGACCTGACGGACCGCGATGCCGTCGGCGATGGTCGACGCCGGCGGCAAGGTCCGACGGCTGCCCGTCGCGAGCGCTTGCTGCATCGCGGCCAGTGCCTCGGCCTGGACGCCGATCACTCGCACGTCGGGCCGTTCGGCCTTGATCGCGAGCCCGACCCCGCCGGCGAGACCGCCGCCGCCGACCGCGACCACGACCGCGTGCACGTCCGGACACTGCTCGAGGAGCTCGAGGCCGAGGGTGCCCTGACCGGCGATCACGCGCTCGTCGTCGAAGGGATGTACGAAGACCAAGCCGCGCTCGGTCGCGAGCTGCCGGGCCCGGCCGTACGCTTCATCGTAGTTGGCGCCGAACAGGATCACCTCCGCGCGGTGGCGACGGGCCGACGTCACCTTGATCAGCGGCGCCCATTCCGGCATCACGATCACCGCGGTCGTGCCGAGCCGCGCAGCGTGATAGGCGACCGCCAGACCGTGGTTGCCGGCGCTGGCGGCGGCGACGCCGCGGGCGCGCTCCTCGGCATCGAGCTGGAGGAGCAGGTTGGCGGCACCGCGCTCCTTGAACGAGCCGGTCATCTGGAGGTTCTCGAGCTTGACGAAACAGCGCACGCCGCTGAGCTCCGAGAGCGTCTGGGAGTACGCGCACGGGGTCTGGTAGATCGCGCCCTCGAGCCGCTTGCGCGCGGCCGCGACGTCGGCCGGCTCGACCATCCGTTTCAGAACGGCACCCGCGGCTCTTGGAGGGTAGGAGCCATGATCGCCACTGGCATCAAACGTGTCGAGGTGGCGAACCCGGCGCGGCCGCGCCAGTCGACCAGGATGAGACCGCCCTGTCCACCGCCCTCGTCCACCAGGAGATCGACCGCCACCTTCGCCGCGTAGTCCGGATCGTCGGCGTCCTTCAGGAACCGAAGCGCGCGGTGGCCCAGGACGACGCGAACGATCGCCTCGCCGTCGCCCGTGCAGGAGACACCGCCGATCGAGCTGTCGGCGTACGTGCCGCAGCCGATGAGCGCGCTGTCGCCGACGCGTCCAGGGAGCTTGCCGGGCGTGCCGCCCGTGGACGTCGCGGCCGCGATCGTGCCGTTGCGATCGAGTGCGACCGCCCCCACGGTGCCGCCGCTTCGCGCGGCCGGCTGGCGCGAGAGCTCGGCGTGACGCTTCCGCTGGCGATCGGTGACGAGCGTGGCGGGGTCGCATTCGGGGACCCCGGCGGAGCGAGCGAAGGCGAGCGCGCCGTCACCGACCAGCAGCACGTGGCGCTGCGATTCGAGCACGCGGCGCGCGACCGTGACTGGATTCGCGATGCGCGACAGCGCGGCCACGGCTCCGCACTGGAGGCGATCGCCTTCCATGATGGAGGCGTCGACCTCGACGGCGCCGTCGCGATTCAGGACCGAGCCGCGGCCGGCGTTGAAGCGCGGATCGTCCTCGAGGGCGCGCACCGCGCGCTCGACGGCGTCGAGCGCCGAGCCGCCGGCGGCCAGCACCGTCCAGCCCGCCAGGACCGCCGAGCGCACGCCCTGGCGGAATTCGGCCGCGTCGGCCGGGTTCGCGCCGGCGCCTCCGTGAACGATGATCGTGGGAACGCGGGTGGCCGGAGCGCGGTCGGCGGATGACGGCATCGCCTTCACCGTGTCACAATCCCGGCGGATTGCAAAATCCTCGCTCGATCGCCCGCCTGAACACAACGATCGTCGCCTGCCGCCGGTGTCCACGACTCGTGCGACACCGCGAGGCCGTGGCGGCGCTGCCGCCGCGGCGCTATCTGGGCCAGCGCTACTGGGCCAAGCCGCTGCCGGGTTTCGGCGATCCGCGAGCGCGTCTGTTGCTGGTTGGTCTGGCGCCGGCCGCCCACGGCGGCAATCGGACGGGCCGGATGTTCACCGGCGATCGAAGCGGCGACTGGCTCTTCGACGCGCTTCATCACGCTGGCTTCGCCAACCAGTCGACGTCCGAGCGCCCCGGGGACGGCCTCGCGCTCATCGACGCCTACGTGACCGCCGCCGTCAGGTGTGCGCCGCCCGACAACAAGCCGAGCGTGGCCGAAATCGCGCGGTGCGAGCCGTATCTGCTCACGGAGCTCAGGCTCATGACAGAGGTGCGCGTCGTCGTGGGGCTCGGCCGCATCGGCTGGCAGGCATACCTCAGGGGCCGGCAGGCGCTGGGGGCGCCGCGGCAGCGTCCGGCGCCTCGATTCGGTCACGGCGCGATCACACGCTTCGATGACGGCGTGACCTTGATCGCGACGTACCATCCCAGCCAGCAGAACACGTTCACCGGCAAGCTGACGCGTCCGATGCTCCGAGGGATCTTCGAGACCGCCCGCCGTCTCCTGGACGACGAGCCGGCCGGGACGGAGCGCGAGGGCTAGTCGGAGAGGTCCGAGGGCAGGCGAGGACGCTCGCCGACCGTCAGCGAGAGCTCGCGGCGCTGGCCATCGCGCAGGATGGTGATCCGCGTGCGCTGGCCCGGCTTGAGCGTCTTCACCTTGGCCAGGTAGTCCTGATGCGTCCGGACCGGCGTGTTGTCGATCGACGTGAGCACGTCGCCGCCCACCAGGTACTCTTCGCCCTGCACGACCACCGACAGGTTGCCGCCGCGAATGCCGGCGCGCTCGGCGGGGCTTCCGTCGTAGACGACCTCGATGAGATAGCCGGGCGAGAGCGGCAGGCGCAGCACCGAGGTGAGCTGCGAGTCGACCTCGCGGCCCTGCAGGCCGAGCCACGGGCGGATCACGCGGCCGCTCTCGCGCAGGTCGCGCAGAATCGCCTTGCCGGCGTTGATCGGCAGCGCGAACCCGATCGAGTTCGCCTCTTCCGAGATGAACGTGTTGATGCCGACGACGGCGCCGCACCGATCGACGAGCGGGCCGCCCGAGTTGCCGGGGTTGATCGGCGCGTCCGTCTGGATCATCGGCTGCTCGGCCAAGCCGGGCAGGATGCGATTGAGCCCGCTCACGATCCCCCGCGTCATCGTCTGCTCGAGCCCCATCGGGTTGCCGATCGCCACGACCTCGTCGCCGACGCGCAGCGCGGACGAGTCGCCGAGCCGCGCGACGGGCAGCGGCGCGGACGTCTCGATCCGGAGCAGCGCGAGGTCGGTCACCGTGTCCAGACCGAGCACACGCGCGGGCGTGCGGGCACCCGAATCGAGCGTGACCGAGAGGGAGGCGGCGCCGTCGATGACGTGCGCGTTGGTCAGCACCTGGCCGTCGCGCTCGATGATCACGCCGGAGCCGACCACGGTCTCGAACCGGCGCTGCGGCTTGGCCTTGTTGATCTTGGTGATCTGGATCGACACGACGCTCGGCGAGACCCGCTCGAAGAGGGAGGCGAGCGATTCCGTGCACGCCGTCTGCGCGAACGCCGAGGAAGGCATCGCGAGCAGCCAGGCGAGCAGGACGACGCGCATCAGGCTGGATGATACACCGGCCCGCTTGAGCGTGGGCGGTATAATCGGACGATGCGCATCGTGCTTCCCCTCCTCGTGATCGTCGCGCTGCTGCTTCCATCCGGTGCACACGGCGACAACCGTGTCGTGGCCGCGACGCTCGACAACGGCCTGCGGGTGCTCCTGCTCGAGGACGCGCGCAGCCCGATCGTCTCGTTCCAGGTCTGGTATCGAGTCGGCTCGCGCAACGAGCGGCAGGGCGCCACCGGCATCGCTCACTTTCTCGAGCACCTGATGTTCAAGGGCACGCCGAGCCACGGACCCAAGCAGTTCGCGCGACTCGTCGAGGAGAACGGCGGCCAGGACAACGCGTTCACCTCGCAGGACGTCACCTCGTATTACGTCGACATCGCCGCCGACAAGCTCGACCTCGTGATCGATCTCGAGGCCGATCGCATGCAGAACCTCCTCCTCGATCCCAAGGAGATCAGCTCCGAGCGCGAGGTCGTCATCGAGGAGCGGCGCACGCGCACCGAGGACGATCCGGGCGGCTTCCTCGGTGAAGAGGTGAGCTCGCTCGCCTTCAAGGCGCATCCCTACGGCGCGCCGATCATCGGGTGGATGGAGGACATCAAGCGGATCACGCCGGACGAGATCCGCGCGTTCTACAAGACGTACTACGTGCCCAACAACGCGATCGTCGTCGCCGTCGGCGCCTTCAAGGCCGGGGACGCGCTCGAGAGGATCAAGCGGCGCTTCGGAAAGATCCCGCGCGGGAAGATGCCGCCGCCGGTGCTCGCCGTCGAGCCGCCGCAGAACGGCGAGCGGCGGGTGACCGTCAAGAAGCAGGCCGAGCTCCCGATCGTGTACTTGGCGTGGCACGTGCCGAACCAGACGTCGAACGACGCCGCGGCGCTCGAGGTGCTCTCGACGATCCTCTCAGGCGGTCGGGCCTCGCGTCTCTATCGCGATCTGGTTTATCAGCGTCAGCTGGCGCTCGAGGCCGGCGGCGACTATTCGTACTTCTCGATCGATCCGAATCTCTTCTGGTTCTGGGCCACGCCGATGCCGGGCCAGACGCCGGAGAAGCTGGAGACCGAGCTGATCGGGCACATGGAGCGGCTGAAGACCGAGCCGGTGACCGACGAGGAGCTGGCCCGCGCCAAGAATCAGATCGAGGCGGCGTTCGTCTACCAGGACGATTCGATTCATCAGCGCGCCGCGCTGCTGGCTCGCTTCGAGCTGATCGGCGGCTTCGCGCTCAAGGAGTCCTTCATGGCGAAGATCCGCGCGGTCACGGCCGCCGACCTGACGCGGGTCGCCCGCACTTGGTTCGCGCCGGAGCAGAAGAGCGTCGGCGTGCTCCTGCCCAAGTCGTGATGATCCGGCGGTCCGCTCTGCCGTTGCTGCTCGTGCTGGCCGGCGTGCTCGTCGGCGGGCCGGCGACGTCGGCGCCGCTCGCCCACCGCGAGGTGCTGCCCAACGGGATCGTCCTGCTCGTCGCCGAACGCCCCGCCGTGCCTATCGTGGCCATGCGCGTGCTCATGCGGGCGGGGGCGGTCTACGATCCGGCGGACCAGGCCGGACTCGCGAACCTGACCGGCGCTGTGCTCACCCGCGGCACCGCCAAGCGCACGGGCCCCGAGCTCGACTCGGCGATCGAGTTCGTGGGTGGGAGCCTCCAGGCCGGCGCCGGGCGTGACAGCCTCACCGTCTCGCTGACGGCGCAAAAGAAGGATCTGACCCTCGGGATGGACCTGGTGTCCGAGGTCATCCTGTCGCCGTCGCTCCCTGCGGCCGAGGTGACGCGCAAGGTGGCCGAGATCCAGGCTGCCATCAAGCGGTCCGACGAAGACCCGGGGACGGTGGCGGCGCGCGCACTGGGGCGGCTGGTCTACCAGGGTCATCCCTACGCGTTCCCGATCGAGGGCACGCGCGAGTCGGTCGGGCGCCTCACGAGGGACGACGTCGTGAAGTTCTATCGCGAGCACGCGCGGCCGGACACGACGGTGATCGCCGTGGTCGGCGCGATCACGGTCGACGAGGCGCGCCGCGAAGTCATGGCGCGATTCGGGTCGTGGGCCCGGCCAACGACGGCGCTGCCGTCGATCCCGACCGCGACGGCCTCCGGCTCCATGCGGGAGGAGACCGTCAAGCGCGAGCTGACGCAGACGACGATCATGTTCGGGCGCCAGGCGATCTTACAGACCGACCCGGATTACTTTCCGCTGTCGGTTGCGTCGTATGTGCTGGGCGGCGGCTCGGCCTCTCGCCTCTACACGCGCGTGCGGGAGGAATCCGGCCTCGCCTATTCGGTCTACAGCTGGGTCGCGCCGTGGCGCCACGGCGCGAGCTTCGCCGTAGCCGCGCAGACGCGGACGACCGAGGCGCCGAAGGTCGCCGTCATGATTCGCGAGGAGCTCGCCCGGATGGGGCGCGAGCCGGTCAACGAGCGAGAGCTGGCGCTCGCCAAGCAATACCTGATCGGAAGCTTCCCATTCCGTCTGGACACGTCGGGCAAGGTGGCCGACTTCCTGGTCGGGGTCGAAGACCGCGGGCTCGGCCTCGACTACGCCGATCGCTACAAGGACCGCATCGGCAAGGTCACCGCCGCCGACGTGCAGCGGGTGGCCGCCAAGTACTTCCCGCCGGCCACGTTCGACCTGGTCATCGTCGGCGAGACGAAGTGAGCCTGCTGCGGCCCACGGCGCCGCTCGTTTTGCTCGCGGTCCTGCTGATCGAGCCATCGGTCGCGCACGCCGTCTCGTTCACGCTCGAGCCCCCGCAGCGCGCCGAAGCGCTGCGCGTCGGCGCCCAGTCGGTCACGAAGGACTCGTTCGACACCGAATGGCGTGTCGCGAATCAGGCGGGCGACAGCCTCATGGTGATCACGCCGTTCCACCGTCTGGTCCTCGCGGCCCGAAACGCGGCGTTCAAGAACGAGCCCATGAAGGACAGGGAGCCGGAGAAGCTCCTGCGCGAGCAGCAGGACCGGCTCGTGATCTGGGCCAATCTCCGCGGGCCGCGCGAGGATTTCGCGAGGTTCTACGCGCCTCGGATCGTCCTGGCTGATCGCGAGATCGAGCCGACCTTCGTGCAGAACGAGCGGACCGCGCTACGCACGGAGAGCGGGGCGTACCTCGCGCGCTGCGTCTACGGATTTCCCGTCAAGGAGATCGCGCCGAAGTCGCGGCTGACCCTGGTCGTTCGCGACCCGGACGGCCGTGACGTCAGCCGATTCACGATCGACCTCGCCTCGATGCGGTGAGCGCCGCGCCGAGCCGCCGGCGCCCCTTCGTTCCGACACTCGTCACGCCAAAGGCCGCGCTTTGTTCGAATGGGTGCCCGTAGCGCTGCTCGCATGAGGGCTCATGGGTGGATCGGTCTGGCGGTCATCGCCGCCGGCGAGGTCTTGTTGTTCGCGGGGGAGCCGACCGTGGCCCGCTGGTTCACGCCGATCGTCTGGACGGGCTACGTCCTGTTCATCGACGCGCTGGCGGCGCGTCTCACCGGCCGGTCGTATCTGACGACCGACCGGGTCGACGGTGTGCTCGTCGCGCTGGCGTCGGTCGCGTGCTGGTGGCTGTTCGAGCTCTACAACGCGCCGCGGTTCTGGCGAGGCGCGGCCGATGCCGAGGGGATCTGGTGGCGCTACCACGGCCTCGAGCCGAATCTGTTCTTGCGCCGGGTCGGCTACGACTGGTCCTTCGCGACGATCTTTCCCGCGCTCTTCCTAACCGCGGCCGTTTTGCGCGTGACCGTCTTTCGGCGGGCCCGCGTTCGACCCTGCCGGCCGTCGCCCCGCGTCCTCGGCCTGCTGGTCGCAGCGGGCGTCGTCAGCGTCGTGCTGCCGCTCGTGGTCGTCTCGTCGTGGCTGGTGCCGCTCGTCTGGATCGGCTGGGCGCTCTTGCTCGAGCCGTTGAACTACCGCCGGGGCCTTCCGTCATGGCTCGGCGACCTTGGGCGTGGCGACGCCTCGCGAGTCTTCGGGCTCTTGGGCAGCGGCGCGGTCTGCGGGGTGCTGTGGGAGTTCTGGAACTACTGGGCGGCAGCGCGGTGGAGCTACTCGGTGCCGTATCTCGGCGACCTCAAGATTTTCGAAATGCCCGTGCTCGGTTATCTGGGCTTTCTTCCGTTCGCGCTCGAGGCCTACGCCATGTATCACTGGCTCCGCGGGCTCCTCGACCGGCGCTCGCAGGACCCGGTGCTATAATTCCCGCCGCATCGAGCCGAAATCTCCTGGAGGGTGTTTCCCATGAAAGCGATTCGAGTCAACGCGCCGGGCGGTCCCGAGGTGCTGCGCTACGAGGACACGTCCGAGCCCTCTCCGAAGGCCGGAGAGGCCACGGTCAAGGTCGACGCCGCCGGCATCAACTACATCGACGTGTATCAGCGCTCCGGTCAGTACAAGCTGGCGCTGCCCATGACCCTGGGCCTGGAGGCGGGGGGCACGGTCACCGCGGTCGGCCCGAACGTGACCGAGGTGAAGGTGGGCGACAAGGTCGCGTATACGGGCATTCCCGGTGCCTACGCGCAGTACGCCGCGGTCCCGGCCGCTCGGCTGGTGGTCCTGCCCGCAGGGCTCAGCACCCGCCAGGGCGCGGCCGCCATGCTGCAGGGTCTGACGGCTCACTATCTGGCGTGCTCGACCTACCCGCTCAAGAGCGGCGATACGTGTCTGGTTCACGCCGCTGCGGGCGGAGTCGGGCTGCTACTCTGCCAGATCGCGAAGATGCGGGGCGCGCGTGTCATCGGCACCGTCTCGACCGAGGACAAAGCCAAGCTTGCGCGCGAGGCTGGGGCCTCGGACGTGATCCTCTACACGAAGCAGGATTTCGAGGCCGAGGTGAAGCGGCTCACCGACGGCAAGGGGCTTCAGGTCGTCTACGACTCGGTCGGTCAGACGACGTTCGAGAAGGGATTCAACTGCCTGGCGCCGCGCGGCATGATGGCGCTCTACGGGCAGTCGAGCGGGCCGGTGGGGCCGTTCGATCTGCAGGTGCTCAACGCCAGGGGCTCACTGTTCGTCACGCGTCCGAGCCTCAACCATCACATCATCACGCGCGCGGAGCTCCTGGAGCGGTCGAACGAGCTCCTGGGCTGGATCCGCGACGGCAAGCTCAAGCTCCGGACCGAGTTCGAGTTTCCGCTGAAGGACGCGGCGGAGGCACATCGAGCGCTGGAGGGACGCAAGACTACCGGTAAGGTTCTCCTGATTCCTTGAGGGTACCGATAGAATAGGCGGGGAGGTAAACCACATGCGATCAAGAGCATTTCTGCTCATGGCAGGACTATCGCTCGTCTCGCTGCTGTTCCTCGATACCGCATCGGCCTGGGCGCGCGCCACGAGCGGCGGCAGCCGGGGCTCGCGTTCGTACTCGTCGCCCGCTTCGCCCTCGACGACGCCGTCGAGCCCGTCGCGGGCAACGACGCCGTCGACGACCACGTCACAGCCTCAGCAGCCCATGCAGCGGCCCGGATTATTCGGCGGCTTCATGGGTGGTCTCGCCGGCTTCGCGCTCGGCGGCCTGCTCGGGTCGCTGCTCTTCGGTGGAATGGGCGGCGGCTTCGGCGGCGGCATCGGGCTCCTCGAGCTGATCCTGGTCGGCGGCGCGATCTTCCTGGTGTTCCGCATGCTCCGCGGCCGCAGTGAAAACCGTCAGGAGCCCGCCTACGCGGGTGCGAGCTCGTACGGCTCGACGGGGCAAGGCTGGTCGAGCGGCGGCGGCACGGTGCTGGAGGCGCTACCCGGCCCTTCGGATCTCGATCGCGGGCTCGAACATATTCGTTCGATGGACGCGGGCTTCGATGCCCAAGCGTTCGCCGAGTGGGCGAAGGGCGCGTTCATCGACGTGCAGGCCAGCATCGTGAAACGCGACCTGAGCGCAGTGCAGGACAGACTCACGCCGCAGGAATTCGCCCGGCTGCAGGGGCAGTGCGACCAGCTTCGCGCGGCCAGGCGGACGAACCGGATCGAGCGCGTGCAATTCGGACGCGCCGAGGTGAGTGAGGCCTGGCAGGAGAGCGGCCAGGACTGGGTCACCGTATACTTCGCCGTCTCGCTCGTCGACTACACGGTCGATGACGCGAGCGGCGCGGTGGTGGAGGGGGCAACCGCGCCGGTGGACATCCAGGAGTACTGGACCTTCACGCGCCCGGTCGGCCCGAAGCCCTGGCGCCTCTCGGCAATCCAGGCCTCGTAGCCACCCCTCGGGGCGCGCGATGAAGCGCGCCTTGAAGTGGGCCGGCATCGTCGTCGCGGTGATCGTCGTGCTGACGATCATCGCGGCGATCGTCTTACCGCGTCTGATCGACACGCCGCGTGTGCAGGCGATGATCGCCAGCAGCGCGGCGCAGGCCGTCGGCCGGCCGGTCAAGTTCGAATCGCTCTCGGTCTCGCTGTTTCCGCTGCCGTCGATCGAGCTGCACAAGCTCGAGGTCGCCGAGGACCCTCAGTTCGGCACCGCGCCGTTCCTGACGCTCGAGACCGGACGGGTCTATCTCAAGCTGCGCCCGCTTCTGACCGGCAAGGTGGAGTTCGGCGACATCACGCTCGCGCGTCCGCGCATCGCGCTCATCCAGAACGCCGAGGGACGGCTGAACGTCGCGAGCCTGGCGCCGCCGACCGACACCAAGAGCGCGCCGCGCCCGGGCCGCTCGAGTGGCGGCGCGACCGGCGGCGCCGCGACCGCGATCGTGTCACGGGTGAAGATCGACAAGGGTCTCATCACGTACGTGGCGCATGGAAAGGGGCCCGCCCAGACGCCGTATCGCGTCGAGGATCTCGACCTCACGGTCACCGGTCAGGGCACGCAGCTCGCATTCAACGGGGCGCTCGTCGTCAGGCCCGGTGACCTCACGGTGAAGCTCGCCGACGGGATCGTCGCGGTCAACGGTGCCAAGACGCTGGTCGACGCGCCGGTGCGTGCGAAGGTCGCCATCGAAGGCAAGGACGTCGAGAAGCTCGTCGCGGCCGCGGCCGGGCCGAGCCCGACGATCGCAGGTCCGATCAAGGGCGACTTCGCCCTCGGCGGCACTGTCGGGACGCCGCGCGTCTCGGGCACCGTCGAGTTCGCGAGCCTCAAGGTGACGCAGGCGAATCAGGCCTGTCCGGAGCCCAAGCAGCGCACCTTGGCGCTCGGGCTCCTGAAGGTCGCGGGCGCATCGTGGGATGGGGCGCGCTTCCAGAGCAAGCCCGTCACGACCTCACTCGCTTCCGGGACCATCACCACGAGCTTGACCGCCACCCTGGAGCACGGGGCGCGACTTCAGCTGAGCGATCTGGCGATCAAGTCGGTGCCGGTCGAGAAGGTGCTGGTGGATTTTCTGTGCCAGGGCTACGCGGTGACGGGCCCGCTCGATCTCACGGGTGCGATGTCCACGAGCACGTCCAACCTCCTGAACACGCTCGGGGGCTCCGGCCAGCTCAGAATCGGGCCCGGCAAGGTTGTCGGCCCCCAGGCGCTGGCCCTGATCACGGTCGTCACGCGCCTGGCGGGAGCTGCCTCGTCGGTGCTGGCCGCCGACGTGCCGAGCTCCCTTACCTCGTCGCCGGTCGACTTCGAGTCGATCACGGGCACCTACCAGATCACCAACGGTGTGCTCAGCACGAAAGACCTCCTCTACACCGCGAAGGCGATGAAGGTCGGGGTCGCCGGAGAGTACGGTCTCGCGAACGGTCGCATGAACATGGATCTGCGTGTCGATCATGGACGCGGCGAGATCAGGGCCAAGGTCACCGGGAACGCGGCCTCGCCGTCGGTGCGGATCGACCCCGCATCGATCGCCGGCCAGATCGACCAGAAGAAGGTCGAGAGCGGGCTGCAGGATCTCCTGAAGCGCTTCGGTCGCTGAGTACCGCGAAGCGCTCGCATTCGCTGCGGTTCAGCGAGTGGCGGTGAACCGGCCGCCGCCAAGCTTTCCGGCCTCGATCAGCTGCACGAAGTACGTTTGGAGCTGGTCGTGCTCGACGTAGTGCCGCCGGCCCAGCCGCGCCTCTCGCTCTGGACGCAGCGCCCGGTGCAGCTCGAGCCTCTTTCTCACGATCGTCCGCCACTCGGCGGACAGGTCCTCGACCTCGATCGCCCTGAAGCCCGCGCGGCCGAGCAGCGCGCGGTAACCATCGAGGGTCTGCAGGCTGGTCGCCGCCATCCATTCCCACAACCGCTCGCGCTCGCGATCGCCCAGGCTCGGAAACACGATCCAGTCGCTGAAGGCGATCCGGCCCGCGGGCACGAGCACGCGGTGGCATTCCGCGAGCACCGCCGGTTTGTCGGCGATGTGCAGGAGTGCCTCCTGGCTGAGGCACGCGTCGAAGGTATGTCCGGCAAACGGCAAGGTGGTGGCATCGGCTCGGACGACGCTCACGCCGGTTTGCTTGACCAGTCGATTGAGACGCGCGGCTGCGGTGGCTCGGCCGGGGTGGAGCTCGAGCGCGACCACCGTCGAGCCGCGGCGGCTCGCCACGAACCGGGCGGGCCCGCCGAGACCGGCGCACAGATCGAGGACACGGCTACGCGCAACGAGGCCGGCCCGGCGCGCCAGGGTGTCCACCGCGGCGAGACCGCCGTAGTGATCCTGGTCGTATTCGAAGAGGTCGTCGGCAGTCGGCGGCCCCACGAGCCCATGCCCGGCGAGGGCTGCCAGCACGCCGGCCTCGCTGATCGGATGGTCGTCGTAGTACGCCCGCACGCGTCCCGGGGTGCCTTGAAGCATGGGCGGGGGTATGGTAAAAGCAAACCGATTTCATCACACCTTTCGGCGAGGGAAGAGCCATGGGTACCGGGGGCCGAGGCGGTCTCGAAGACATCGTCGTTTCGACGTCGGACATCTGTTTCATCGACGGACGTGAGGGCCGGCTCGTCTATCGCGGCTACGATGTCAACGACCTCGTCGAGCACTCGTCCTTCGAGGAGGTCATCTTCCTCCTCTGGCACGGCGGGCTCCCGAGCAAGAAGGAGCTCGAGGCCCACACCAAGGCACTCAACGCCACCGCGAATCGCAAGCTGCCGGCCGGGATCGTCTCGCTTCTGAAGGCGCTGCCGAAGAAGACCACGCCGATGGAGGTGCTGAGAACCGGGATCTCGGCGCTGTCGGCCTACGATCCAGACGCCGCCGACAACTCGAAGGACGCCACGGCGCGCAAGGCCCTCCGGCTGACCGCCCAGATGCCGACCTTGGTGGCCGCGTGGGAGCGGATCCGCAAGGGGAAGGCGCCGGTCGCGCCCAACCCGAAGCTCAACCTCGCCTCGAACTTCCTCTCCATGCTCACCGGCAAGCGGGCGACCTCGCTCGCGGAGAAGACGTTCGACGTCGCGCTGATCCTGCACGCCGACCACGAGTTCAATGCCTCGACCTTCGCGGCCCGCGTGACCGCCGCGACCATGTCGGACCTGCACTCGTCGATCGTGTCGGCCATCGGCGCGCTCAAGGGGCCGTTGCACGGCGGCGCCAACGAGCAGGTCATGCTCATGGTCCAGAAGATCAAGACGCCGGCCAACGCAGAGACGGCGATTCGCAAGATCCTGGCCGATCACGGCCGGATCATGGGCTTCGGCCATCGCGTCTATCGCGTCGAAGACCCGCGCGCCAAGCATCTGCACCGGCTCGCGCAGGAGCTCGGCAAGCAGGCGGGCGACACCAGCGCGGTCCAGATCCTCGACACTGTCGTGCGCGTCGTCGGCGAGCAGAAGAAGATCTTTCCCAACGTCGACCTCTACTCCGGCGCCGCGTACTCGTCGATGGGCATCGCGACCGATCAGTTCACCCCGATCTTCGCGATGAGCCGCGTGGTCGGCTGGGCGGCCCACGTCATGGAGCAGCACGCCAACAACCGGCTGATCCGCCCGCGCGCCGAGTACACCGGCCCGACGCACGCGACGTACGTTCCGATCGACAAGCGCTAGCGAGGCTGTGCGCGCAGTCCCGCGCGTCAGCCTCGTCATGGCGGTCTACAACGGGCTCGCGCACACGCGCGCCTGCCTCGAGAGCCTCAAGGCGACGACCGAGCCCTTCCGTCTGGTCGTCAGCGACAACGGCTCGAGCGACGGCACGCCGGAATTCCTGAACGCGTTTCCGTACCCGTTCCCGCTGACCGCCACGCGCAACGAGACCAACGGCAACGTGATCGCCGCCCTCAACCGGGCGTGGCGGCTCACCGACACCGAGTTCGTGTGCCTTCTGCACAACGATACCGAGATGGTCGACCCGGCCTGGCTCACCCGTTTACTCGCGGCGCTCGAGGAGCCCGCCGCGGGCCTGGCTGGTCTCTACGGCGCCAAGCGGTTGCGCGCGAGCGGCCGGCTCGTCGGTCGCACGGTCGTTCATAGCCTCTTGCCGCGTCCGACGGTCAAGCCGCCCTGGGAGGACGTGGCGTTCGTGGACGCGGTGTGTCTCTGCATCTCGCGCAAGCTGCTCGACTCGATCGGCGGCCTGGACGAGGGCTACGGCTTCTATCACGGGATCGACCGCGACCTGTCGCTGGCGGTCGTGGATCGCGGCCGTCGGTGCCTGATCGTGCACGCTCCGTTCTGGCACCACGGCGGCAAGACCCGCACGCGCGGCTTCGACCGCGACCCGAGCCTCGAGCGGACCGATCGGGAGCGCCGCGATTCCGCCCTCGCGCGCTTCGCCGAGAAGTATCGGCACCGACTGCCCTGCGACGTCCGCAATCCCCGCGAGCGGATGCGCGACTGGCTGAAGGCGCGGCTGGCGTGAGCGCACTCCGGATCGGCATCGTCGGCGCCCGCTTCGCCGCTGAGCTGCACGCGACGAACTATCGGCCGCTCCTCGGCACGCGGGCGGTGCTTACCGCGGTGTGCTCGCGCACACGCGAGCAGGCGGATGCGTTCGCGCGGCGCCACGCGATCCCGCGCGTCTTCACCGACTACCGGGCGCTGGTCGAGTCGCCCGACGTCGACGTGGTCGACATCTGCGCGACGACGGACAGCCACCACGAGGTCGCGATCGCCGCGGCGCGGGCCGGCAAGCACGTAATCGTCGAGAAGCCGCTGACCGGGGCGTTCTGCGAGGCGACCGAGCCGCGGGAGAAGATGCTCGCGACCGCTCTGGCGAACGCCGACGCGGTGCTGGAGGCGGTGGCCAAGGCCGGCGTGATCCTGTGCTACGCGGAGGATTTCGTCTACGCGCCGCCCGTGGCGAAGCTCCGGCGCCTCGTCGAGGCCAGCAACGGCGCGATCCTCGAGCTCCGGGCCGAGGAGAGCCATTCGGGCTCCCACGCAGCGTACGCGCGGCGCTGGAAGAGCGCGGGGGGCGGCTCTCTGCTACGGATGGGCTCGCACCCGATCGGCGCGGTGCTGCAGCTCAAGCACTGGGAAGGGATCCGGCGCAACGGCCGGCCCATCCGCTCGCGCGCCGTGTTCGCCGAGGTCGCCAGCCTCGCGCGCCTTCCGGCCGTCGCAAGTCTGAAGCGCCACATGTCGACCCTGGCGGAGGACGTCGAGGACTGGTCGGTGGCGGTGGTGACGTTCGAGGACGGCACGATGGCCACGATCCACTCGAACGACATCACGCTCGGCGGCGTCCGCAATGTCGTGACCGCGTACCTGACCAACGCGGTGATCCAGGCGAACATCAACCCGAACAACACGCTGACCGTGTACGCCCCCGAGGCGTCGGTGTGGGGCGACGAGTATCTCACCGAGAAGGTCGAGACCAAGGCCGGCTGGCAGTTCCCGAGCCCGGAAGAGGACTGGATGCGCGGATATCCCCAGGAGCTGGACGATTTCGTCGGTGCGATCAGCGAGCGGCGCGAGCCGCTCTCGGGCGGGCTTCTGGCCCGCGAGGTGGTCGAGGTGATCTATGCGGGCTACGTGTCGGCGGCGACCGGTCGCCGCGTGGAGCTGGCGCGGCCATGATCCCGTTCTCGAAGGGCCACGGACTCGGCAACGATTACATCGTGATGGACGAGCGCGATCTCAAGACGCCGCTCTCCGAGAAGGCGATCGAACGGATCTGCGACCGCAACTGGGGCGTGGGCTCGGACGGCATCCTGCTGCTCGTGCCGTCCGCGCGCGCGGATTTCGGCCTGCGCATCTTCAATCCGGACGGCAGCGAGGCCGAGAAATCGGGCAACGGGCTCCGGATTTTCGCGAAGTACCTCTGGGACCACGGGCGCACGAAGAAGACGACGTTCACGGTCGACACCAAGGGCGGCGTGGTCGAGTGCCAGTGCCGCGTCGAGGGAGGCCGGATGGGCTTCGTCACCGTCGAGATGGGGCGGGCCACGTTCAGGGCGCCGGAGATCCCGATGAACGGTCCGGATCGCGACGTCGTGTCGGTGCCGCTCCAGCTGAGCGACGGCACGAGCCTGTCGGTCACCGCCATCTCGGTCGGCAATCCCCACTGCGTCACGTTCGTCGATCGGCTCGACGAGGCGGAGTGCCGGAGGCTCGGCCCTCTCATCGAGCGCCATCCGGCGTTTCCCAACCGCACCAACGTGCAGTTCGCGCGCGTCGCCGCGCGCGACGCCGTCGACATCCTCATCTGGGAGCGCGGTGCGGGATACACGCTCGCGTCGGGCTCGTCGTCGTGCGGCGCCGCGTCGGCGGCGGTGCGCAACGGGCTCTGCGCCCACGGCCGGGTGAAGGTCAGCATGCCCGGCGGGCAGCTCACGATCGAGGTGCGGCCGGACTGGTCGCTCCGCCTGGACGGGCCCGTCGAAGAAGTCTACTCGGGCACGCTCTCGCGCGAGTTCGCCGCCTCGCTATGAAGCGGATCTGTGTGTTCTGCGGCGCCTCCGAGGGCGCGCGCCCGTCCTACGCGGAAGCCGCGCGCCAGCTCGGCGCGGAGCTGGTCGCGCGCGGCCTGGGCCTCGTCTACGGCGGGTGCGCGGTCGGCATGATGGGCGCGCTCGCCAACGCGATGCTGAGCCGCGGCGGCGAGGTGATCGGGGTCATTCCTCAGGCGCTCGTGACGCGGGAGCTGGCGCATCCGGGTCTCACCGAGCTCCGCGTCGTCGGCTCGATGCACGAGCGCAAGGCGACGATGGCCTCGCTCGTCGACGGCTTCGCGGTTCTGCCGGGAGGGCTGGGGACGCTCGACGAGACCTTCGAGGCGCTCACCTGGGCGCAGCTCGGGATTCACGGCAAGCCGATCGCCGCCCTGAACGTCGAGGGCTACTGGGAGGGACTTCGTGCCCTCATCGACCACGCCGTGCGGGAGCGCTTCGTGAGTCCGGACTACGCGAGGCTTCTGTTGTTCGCCGACACGCCGACCGATCTGCTCGACCAGCTCGCGGCCTGGCGCGCGCCCGAGATCCTGCGCGCCTGACCCGACCGTTCACGCGCGTCGCCGCGCGGGGCGGGCGCGCTTGGGGGCGAGCTTCGCGACCGCCGGCATCGCCGCGAGCTGCTCTTCTGAGAGCTCCCTCCAGAAGATGGCCCCGGGCTTCTCGCGGCGGCGTCGGGTCCGGATCACGCGCTCGGGCGTGACGACGAGGTCGAGGGGAACGTCGTGGGCGGTCATGGGGATCGCGTCCTCGACGACCTGGAGCTCGTGGACCGTGGTGACCACCGGCGTCTTTTCGCCGACGACTCCCACCGCACGCGCCAGCGCGAACTCGAGATCGCTGTAGCCGCCGCCTTTTCCGAGCCGCGCGCCGCGCTCGTCGACCGCGACGCTGCCGGCTACGATGAGGTCGATTTGTCCGATTCGCTCCGGTGACACCGGCACGCCGAGCGTGGACGCGCCCTTGATGGTCGCGGCCTGGGCGAGCTTGCCCTGAAGCTCGCGCGGGTCGAGGCGCAGGAAGCACTGCTCGGCGCGCAGCCGCGGCACGGCCATCACGACCGTCTTGCCCTGCTTCAGCGCGGCCAGGCGCACCGCACGCTGGGGCGCGTCCGGATTGCACTTGATCCGCCGGGCGGCCTGCCACTCCGGCAACTCGGTCAGCCGGCGGGCGGCTTCCTCGGCGCCGGCGAAGTTCGGGATCCGATCGTGAAGGGGCAGCGGAAAGCGCCCGACCTTGCGCTCGGTGAGGAGCGTCCAGACGCGCTCGCGGATCGCGTTCTTGTCGCTCAGTCGAGAGCTCCGGCCGCGACGGGCTCGAGTCCGACCACGGTGGGCTCGCGCGGTGTCGCGCGGGCGAACGCATCGGCGGTCTTCACGCCGCACCACCCCGACACGAGCGCGCACGTGAGCGCCAAGACCCCGGCGAGGGCGGCGTCGGACGTCGAGGGAAGCGCGTGGCTCATCGCCGGCAGGCGCCCGAGCGCGATCGCCGCGGTCGCGACCATCACGAAACCGAAGACCCCGGAGGCGAACCACCACCGTCGCAGCGGGTCGGCGAAGGCCATAAGCGCCGCCGGCACCAGCGGAACTAGACGCAGGATCATCGAGCGGCCGGGGACCCATCCGTTGCGGTGGGCCATCTCGTGGGCGATGGCGATCGGTGAGGTCGGGTCGGCGGCGATGGATTCCGCGATGAACGAGACCGGTTGGAGGATCGCGAAGCCGAGGTCGCCGACGAGAAGGATCGAGATCTGAACGAGCAGCGCGCCGGCGGCGAGGACGACCGGCGCCGCGCGGCGCCGCGCGATGCGGCTCACCAGCACGAGGGCGAACGTGAAGACGAGCGAGGCCAGCACGGGATAGGTGAAGAAGAAGATTCCGCCGCGGAGGAACGCGGTCTGGACCGACTGGTCGACGACGATATAGAACGTTCCCAGCAGGAAGATTCCGCTCGTCAGGAGCGCGCACCACCGCTTCCAGCCCGCGTCGTACACCTCGAGCGCGACGAGCAGACCGCCCAGGTTTCCGACCTGCGAGCCGGCGAGCCCCAGCAGGTGGGGAGGGCTCCAGAGCGTCACGTCGAGGCCGAAGAGGCGATGCCAGAGGTCGTCGACGGGCGCCGCCAGGATCACGATGGCCATGCCCCACCACGCCAGGTGGAAGCCCCGCGTCCCGCTGAGTCCGGCGATCGTGACGGTGCCGGGCGACGGCGCACCGCGACGCGCGCGCCACGTCTCGACGACCAGCACGCCTAGAGAAAGGATGGACGCGACGACGACCGATGCGTAGGTCATGACGTGCGGCGCGATCCAGAAGGAGTCGCGGCCGATGATGAGATGCCAGCGGATGTCCCAGCCCACGCCCCAGCCGCCGACGAGCTTCGCGGCGAGCAACGCCCAGAGCGCGCGGCGCCGGAAGGTCATCCGCACGAGGCCATGATACACTGCGCGCCGCAGTGATTGCCCCGTGGTGCTGGGACCTCATCGAGCCGTATCTCAAGCGCAACCTCGTCAACAAGGGCGTCGAGCGCCCGAGCCGCCGCGAAATCCTGGAAGAGTTCGCGCGCGTGTGGCCGGACTTCACCGCGACCATCGGCGTTCAGGAGCCGTGGGCCGGGACGATTCGCTTCAAGTGGCTCGTCCGCCTGGCCTCGAACGAGATGGAGCCGTTCCTCGAGGATCCGACGCGCTGGATCGGTGGCCGGTACGGCGGCGGCAAGTTCAAGATGAACCTGCATCATGGCCTGCACTTCGTGAACACGCGCAACTTCAAGCCCGATGGCGAGCCGCTCTGGCAGGGGTCGCGCGCGCTCGACCTGGACGAGTAGGCCGCCGGCTTCGTTCATGGTCGCGCGCGTCGACTCGTCGGGGATGGCCCTCGAGCTCACGCGCCCGCCGCGGCGCATCGTCTCGCTGGTGCCGAGCATCACCGAGACGCTCTGCGCGCTCGGGCTGGCCGACGCGCTGGTCGGGATCACGGTGTACTGCGTGGAGCCGCGCGAGATCGTGCGCGGCAAGACGCGCATCGGGGGCGAGAAGAATCCCGACCTGACCAAGATCCGCGAGCTCGCGCCGGATCTCGTCATCACCAACATCGAGGAGAACCTGCGCGAGCACGTCGACACGTTGCGGGCCTGGTCGATTCCCGTCTGGGTCACATATCCGCGGACCGTGGCCGAGGGGATCCAGCTCATCGCCGAGCTCGGGGCGGTGACGGGCACCGAGCCGCGCGCCGCCGAGCTCCTGCGCGGGATCGAACCGCTCTACGAGCGCGTGCGAACCGCCGCGGCGCGCCGGTCGCCGGTGCCCGTCTTCTACCCGATCTGGCGCGAGCCGTACATGACGATCAACCGCGACACGTACATTCACGACATGCTGCGGACGTGCGGGGCGCGCAACGTGTTCGCCGAGCGGCCCGAGCGCTATCCGACGGTCAGCCTGGATGAGGTCGCCGCCGAGCGACCGGCGGTGATTCTGCTACCGGACGAGCCGTTTCGGTTCCGGCGCGCGCACCTGGCGGATTTCACGGGATACGTCGATGTGCCCGCGGTGCGTGAGGGACGGATTCATCTGGTCGACGGCAAGCCGTTCTCGTGGCACGGACCGCGGATCGCGGAGGCGCTGAGGACGTTGCCGCGATTGATTGATCCGGCCGCTACGACTTCTTCTTGAGCGGCAGGATCCAGTCGAGCCACGGCGCGGCGGCGGCCATGAACAGGCCGGGGATCGCCACGCCGGCGACGAGCCCGACGATCGACAGGAAGACGAGCGAGATCAGCATCATGCAGAGATCGAGCAGGAGCGCCATGCCCTCACTCTACCTCGAGGACCATCTCGATCTCGACGGGAATGTTCACGGGCAGCCCGCCCATGCCGACGGCGGAGCGCGCGTGCTTGCCGATCGCCTCGCCGAACACCTCGACCATGAGATCGGAAAAGCCGTTGATCACCTTGGGCTGATCGCCGAAGCCATCCGCCGAGTTCACCATGCCCAGCACCTTGACGACGCGACGGACCTTGTCGAGGCTCCCGAGGTTGGCGCGCACGGTGGCGAGGAGCGCGAGACCGACCTCCCGCGCGACCTGGTAGCCCTGCTCGACCGTGAGATCCTTGCCGACCTTGCCCTGCGAGGTCGCCTTGCCATCGCGCAGTGGACCGTGGCCGGAGACGAAGAGTAGATTGCCGGTCCGCACAGCGCCCACGTAGTTCGCCAGCGGGCTCGTCGGCTTCGGTAACGTGATGTTCTTTTCCTTCAGTCGGGCTTCTGCGCTCATGACGACTCGTCCTCCACGAACTGCATGACAGCGGCCGCGTCATCGTGTCACACTACCGCGTGTCCGTCAAACCTGCGCCGGTGACTCCGGTCCCGGCCGCCACGCTCGTGCTGCTTCGCGATCGCTCCGCCGGTGCGTTCGAAGTCCTGCTGATTCGGCGCCACACCAAGAGCAAGTTCGCCGCCGGCGACTTCGTGTTTCCGGGCGGCAAGATCGAAACCAGCGACGGTGCCGACGATGCCGCGGCATGGTGCCGGAGCATCGATGCGCCAGCGGCGGCGAGCCGGCTCCGTCTCGCGTCGCCGCCGACGGCGGCGCTCGGCCACTGGGTCGGCGCGATCCGCGAGACCTTCGAAGAGGTGGGGATCCTGCTCGCCTACGCCGCCGACGGACAGCCCGTGCGCGTCGACGACCGCCGCTACGCCGACTATCGCCGGGCGTGCCAGGCCGATCACCGCGCGTTCTGGGACATGCTGCGCGCCGAGCGCCTGACTCTGGCGACCGACAGCCTCGTGTACTTCGCGCACTGGATCACGCCGGAGATCCAGCCGTTGCGATTCGACACGCGCTTTTTCGCGGCGCCCATGCCCGAGGGCCAGCACGCCGTCGCGGACGATCGCGAGATCACCGAGGTGCGCTGGCTCGCGCCGCGCGAGGCGATCGACCTCAACGCGCGTGGTCAGCTCTCGCTGCGCAACCCGACCGTGAAGAACCTCGAGCTCTTCGACGGCGCGCCGACGAGCCGCGGCGCGCTCGAGCGGCTCTCCGGCCGTGAGATTCGCACGATCCTGCCGCGAGTCATCATCGAGGGCGACAAGCGCCGCGTCCTACTCCCGGGCGAGCCGGGTTACTGAAGAAACGCGGGCCCATTTCGCCTCGCGATACGCCGTGAGATCCCGAGGGGCGCCCCGGCTACGCCGGGGCGACTCCGAGCGCTGGGGGGAATGGGGGGCCATTTCGGGGCCCC
>Ga0075433_10000657_pt1 | contig 23318 bp, 18 predicted proteins | sample RhiMethybrSRZTD2_FD_75299 | JGI IMG/M metagenome (GOLD analysis project Ga0075433, IMG submission 75299) | Populus rhizosphere microbial communities from Tennessee, USA - Rhizosphere MetaG P. TD hybrid SRZTD2 | ecosystem: Host-associated > Plants > Roots > Rhizosphere > Soil | place: USA... | reverse complement strand
CGGGTGTTGACGAACATCTGGTCGTCGCCGTCGAAGCCGGCGGGGAACATCGCAATTCTGCGCTCGAAGTTCCAGTTCACCGCCACCCACGGCGTGCCCGTGTTCCAGTAGTTGCCGAAGTTGTCCTGGAAGGTGTTGCCGTGTCCGACGCCGTGCACGAAGCCCCCCGGCTTGTAGGAGATCGGATTGTACGGCGCGTACGTAAACGGGCCCAGCGGGTCGTCGCCGAGGTAGGTGCCGTTGGCGTAGACGTTGTATTCCGTGCCCGGCGCCGCGTACTGCAGGTAGTACTTGCCGCGGTACTTGGTCATCGTGGCGCCCTCGATGAACGGCTTGATGGTATCGCGGTGGTCCTGGCCGAACCGCTCCCAGCCGTGCTCCGAGGGATAGAGCTTCAGCAGCTCGCGCGCCCGGGCGATGTACGCGAAGCGACGGCGCTGATCGAGCTCGATGCCGTAGATCGGATACAGGTTCGAGGACCCGAAATACATGTACCACCGATCCGTATCCGGGTCATGGAAGATGTCCGGGTCCCACGGTCCCTGGGCTCCCGGGAGCTCCGGCATGAGCGGCGTGAGGAGGTCCAAGTGCCCCGTCTCCGGCGTCGTCGTGAAGAACAGTGGCGCGGGCTCGAACGCCGAGGGAAAGAGGTACAGCGTGTCCCGCACCGACAGAGCGGCGGGCGCGTTGATGTCTCCGTCGATCCACCGGTCGGGCGTTACGAACCGCCAATGGCCCAGGTCGGTGGAGCGCCACCACCCGCCCGAGTTGGTGACGAACAGGTAGTACGCACCCTTGTGATTGACGATCACGGGGTCGGCTCCCGCGCGGTACGAGATCTTGTGATCGAGCTGCTTGAGGCTGTAGCGGTATTCGATGTCCAGCGGATTGCAGTAGGTTCGGCTGCCGGAAGCCTGTGCGGACAGGCGCGGCACGGCCAGCAGGGCGACAGCGAACGCTGCGGCTGAAGCCGCGCGCATTTTCACGGCGGGCACTTGCCTTGAATCCATCCTCCGGTGAACCCCGCCCGGCACAGGCCTCGGACGATATGCGCGTTGCCGCGCACCAGGCGCCAGATCAGTCCCGTGCGATAGTTCTCGATCATCGCGATGATCGGTCCCTGGTCGATGCCCAGGTAGTCGACGTCGAACCAGCCGAGCGTGGGGTCCACCGTGCCGCGCTCCACCGGCACGCCGGTGGCGGTGAAAGTCGGGTTGAAGGCGTCGCGGAAGCCGTAGGTCGAGAACAGATGAGACCCGTAGGTCTCCCGCATGGCGACGAGCGCGGGGATGGCGATCTCGGGCGCGAACGGCACGGCGCCCCCGGCAGCGGTGGGAGCAAGCGTCCCGTCGTCATTCGACTCGAACTGCGAGACTCCGCGCGCCCAATAGGTATGGAACTGGCGCGAGCGCCCGTCGAGCACCAGGGTGGTGTTGGCCGGGCCGTCGGAGGCCGTGAGCCCCCAGATCTGGTTACTGTAGCCGCTCCACACCATGGGATTGGCGGCGGCGTACGCCCGGTGCGCGTAGGTCGCGCGGCGCGAGTTCTCGAAGTAGTCGATGCCCCGGCCCTTCATGTAGGCGTCCTGAATGCCGCGGAAGTCGATCCACACGTGCGAGTACTCGTGGCCGAACAGCGGCCCGAACTGCACGTAGCTCTGCCCGCGGAACGTCCCCCATTGATAGCCGCTGACCCACTGGCTCCAGGCGGTGGGGTCGACGGCGTGCGTGGGCGACCCGAGGGCGAGGGCGTACAGGATCATCGCCTCGTTGTAACCGATCCAGTCGGTGGGGATGAACCCGCCCTCCGGGTGCCAGCCCATGCTCACCGCGGGGGGCCGCGCCTGCGCCCAGTTCCAGTCCACCCGGAAGTAGATGGAGTCGGCGAGCCCGCGGATCTCGGTTTCCACCGGATCGGCGCCGTCATAGTACGACTGGGCCAACAGGATCCCCGCGAGCAGCAGGGAGGTATCGATGGTCGAGAGCTCCACGTTCTGGAAGCGGCTCCCGGTGCTCATGTCCAGGAAGTGATAGAAGAACCCGTGGTAGCCGGTGGACCCGGAGACGGCGGAGTCCTGCGGCGCGGTCCAGAAGAAGCGCAGCGTGGTGACGGTCCGCTGGGCCGCCTGGGCGCGGGTGATGTAGCCGCGCTCCACGCCTATGGGGTACGCCGTGAGGGCGAAGCCGACCGCGGCGATGCTCGAGAACGACTGAGACGGCGCGCGGTCCGGCGTCAGCCCGTTCTGCGTGTTCGTGAGGTCCCAGAAGTAATGGAAGGTGCGCTCCGCGAGCGTGTCGAGGAGCGCGGCGGCGCGCGCGGAATCGGGCGGTGTCGGGCCTTCGGAGTGGTTGACACCGCACCCCGCGAGGATCGTCGCGGCGAGGACGGCGGCGACCGGTATCCTACGCATCATGTGGGGGAAATATCGCCGCAGTACCCTGGTGCGGGCCACCGGTGCTGTGCGCACCGGAGGCCCGCGGCGGGTGAGGGGTTAGAAGTTGTACTCTAAGCCGAGTTGTGCGCGCCGAGGATCGCTCACCACGCAGGATGCCTTGCCCTGAGTCGGCGAATTGAAGCCTACATCGAAACAGCCGAAGTTCTGGTAGTTGAACACATTGAACAGATCTACCGTAACCCCGAGTTGAGTGCCGCTGATTTCGGGGAAGTCCTTGCGGACCTTCAGATCGACGCGGCGGTAGGCCCATGCCTTGGGGATGATGAAGCCGTAATGCGGAGGCGTGAACCCGCCGTTGATATATGTCGCCGGTCCGCAGAAACGCGACGGGCAGCCGACGTCGAGATTCGCGCCGCTCGAAAGAGTGATCAATCCGCTGAGCTGGATCCCGAACGCGTACGGCATGTCCATGACCCAGTTGGCCACCACCCGGTGGCGCTCATCGTTGCCGCCGTTATCCGAGTGCTTCGGGATCCCTATCGTATTCGGGAATGCGCCGGGGAAAGACGAGGTGATGTCGCCCATGTTGTCGACGCCGGCAAGAGAGCGCTTGGCGTAGGTGTAGATGAAGCCCATGCCCCAGCCAAAGTTTTCGCTGGAACGGCGGTATGGCCGGTCTATCTGGACGGATACCGCATCGTACCACGTCTTTCCTTCGTTCGTGGAGTAGATAAAGTTGCGGAAACCATGGGCGCCGATGTCGAAGCTGGTGCAGCAGGCACCGGTCGGTGTCAGGCCGAAATTCGCCCAGTTGTAGGTGAATAGGTCCGTGCCGCGCTGGCCTTGGTAGGAGATCGAGGCGACGTACGATCCCAGCAGACGGCGCACCCCGAGGCTCCACTGTTTGGACTTGGGTGGCTTCATCTTGTTGTCGAGCAGAAACGCTTCCGGCTGACCGACGCCGGTTACCAGGCTGTTGAGCACCGTGGTGTCGGCCGTCAGGTAGCTGTCGTCCCACGCCACCTTTCCCGGGCCAGGGGTCGTGCCCGGAGCTGCGAAGCGAACGAAGTACGTTGGATGCGCGATCTTTTGGATCTCGTCCACCGAGAAGTCGAAGAGCGACCGGTCGTAGTAAATCCCGAAGCCACCGAACACCGTGGTCTTGTTGCCCTCGTCCAGGCTGTACGAGAAGCCGAGGCGCGGTTGGAAAGCGCCGTAGAACGGCTTGCGGTTGTTCCCCGTGCTGATGTAGCGACTCAGATCGAGTGGTGTAGGCAGAGAGTTGTTGTAGCGCGTGAGCGTGTCCACGACAATCTTTGGCGTCACGTAGTCCGTATTCATCATGCGCGACTCAAAGTCCCACCGGATGCCCAGGTTGAAGGTGAGGCGCGGTGTCGGACTCCAATCGTCCTGGAGATACGCGCCAATTTGCGTATTGGTGCGGTTGAGGAAGGCCTCACCGGTGCCATAAGTCAGCAGGAACGGGTGTTGGAAGTTGAACACCAGCTGCCCTGGGTCGGTGCTCGAGCTGTAGGTGTTCGAGTCGACGAATTGTGCGTACTCGAACTTCGGCGTCTCATCGTTGCGCTTCGTGATATCGTAGGTGACGAAGTCGACGCTTACGCCGCCCTTGAAGACATGCTGTCCCCCACGCTGATAGCTGATGTCGTTGCGGACGCCGAATCGCTTCTGGATGAAGTCCTGGGTGCTCAGGTTGCTCCCGATCTGCGCGTCTTGGCCGGAGTAGTGGTACACCCTGGCCGCGAGTCCAGGGGTATTGGGCGACGGGTTCCGCTGGAAGCGCGAGTAGTCCACTTTCGTTTCGTTGAGCCAGGGGCCAGCGAAGCGGCTGTACTTCAGCTGGGCGATCGACACGTTCTGCCTGAAGTTCGTTGCCTCCTCGAAGGCACACATCGAGCAACCAAGGCTGCCGAAGTCCCGGACGTCCGTCTCATGCCGGTTGCTGAAGCTCAGTTCCGCCGATGATTTTGGGTTCGGGACGAAACTCAGCTTGCCGAATAGCAGCGTCTCGCGGAACGGTGAGGTGAAGTTGCCGTTGTACTGGGGAAGGTTCACCGTGTCCAGCGCAGCAAAGCCACTCGGTGGGGTGAAGTTCACGAGGTTCGACCGGTTCTGGTAATTCCCCTCGTAGGACCCGAAGAAGAAGAGCCGGTCCTTCTGGATGGGGCCGCCCACGCTGAGCGCCGCGAGTGTCCGCGTATAATCGGGCTTCGTGAACCCTGTCGTGGCGCGCTGGAAGGTGTCGAGCGCGACAAGGCTCTTGTTCTGGTAGCCGAGCAGGACGTTCCCCGTCCAGGTGTTGCCGCCGGATTTGGTCGTTGCCGTAATGATTGCGCTCGAGGCCTTTTGGTATTCCGCCTTGAAGTTCTGAGTGATAACACGGTATTCCTGGATCGCGTTTCTCGGGAACGGGTTCCCCCGGCTTGCATCCTGACCTTGCACGCCGCCGGCGGTCAGGTCGTTCTTGAGGCTCGTGCCGTCTACGAACACGTTGACCTGGTTGGCGCTCCCGCCGCCCGCGGAGAATCCGCGAAAGCCGCGCTGGTTGACGCGATCCTCGCTGACGGTGACGCCCGGAGCGAGCGCCGCGAGGTCGAGGAAGTTCCGACTGGGAGTGGGAAGTCGCTCGATTTGCTGCTGGGTCACGTTGGTCGCGACCTCGGACGTGCGCATCTCAACCCCAGTGGCCGCTGCAACCACCGACACTCCTTCGACCTGGATCGCCGTCGCGGCGAGCGTGAAGTCCAAGGGGAACACTTCGCCGATCAACACGCGGACGCGCAGCTTCTGCGGCGCCATGCCGATCTGGCGCGCGGTCACCTCGTACTCGGCAGGCACGAGGCCGAGGATGGCGTAGAACCCGTTGCTCTGGGTTGCGACTTCTCGCTGCGCCGACGTCTGGGTGTTCACCGCGGTGATGCGGGCTCCCGCAATCGGGGTGCCGCTCGAGTCCTTTACGTAGCCCCGGATGCTTCCCGTGCTCGTCTGCGCCGGAGCGTTGCGGGCGAGCGACGCGGCCAGCATTCCGCCGAGCAGCACCAGCCGCCCAGCGTGCCGCGACAGAACAGACAGTCTCATGGGTTATCCCTCCGTTGCCACCGTTATCACGCGCCGCGTGGACTTTGTCAAGCCAGCGCGCAGCATTCCTGCTCGTTTCCCAGTGGCACGACGATCGCGTAGATTGGAACCCTACTTGCCACTCTCAAAGTGCGATCTCCCATGACCCCGATGCGTCAACGCAGCACCCTGTGGATGGCCCTGACGCTCGTCTTGGCCAGCGGCGTCGCCGCGAGCCTCGCGGCGCAGACCTCCGCCCCTGACCGGAAGATCGACTCCCTCATCGCCCGCATGACCCTGGAAGAAAAGCTCGGCCAGTTGAACCAGCTGTCGGTCGACAATCAGCCGACCTCCGAGCAGACGGAGCTGGTGCGCAAGGGCCTGGTGGGCAGCTTCTTCAACCTGACCGGGGCGGCCGCGACGCGGGACGCGCAGCACATCGCCGTCACGGAGTCACGACTGCGCGTCCCGTTGATCTTCGGGCACGACGTGATCCACGGCTACCGCACCATCTTCCCGATTCCGCTGGGCGAGGCCGCTTCATGGGACCCGGACGCTGTAGAGGCGGCGGCCCGGGTGGCGGCCCGGGAGGCCGCGGCGGCCGGCGTGCACTGGACGTTCGCGCCCATGGTGGATATCGCCCGCGATCCCCGCTGGGGCCGCATCGCGGAGGGCTCTGGCGAGGATCCCTACCTGGGATCGGCCATGGCGGTGGCGCGAGTGCGGGGCTTTCAGGGCGACAACGTGCGCGCCCCGGACGCGGTGCTCGCGACGGTCAAGCATTTCGGCGCCTACGGCGGCGCCGAGGGCGGCCGGGACTACAACACCGTGGATCTGTCCGAGCGCACCCTGCGCGAGGTCTTCTTGCCGCCCTACAGAGCGGCCGTGGACGCCGGCGCCGCGACCGTCATGACGGCGTTCAACGAGATCGGCGGCATCCCGAGCACCGCCAGTCCCTGGCTCATGACCACGCTGCTGCGCCGCGAATGGGGCTTCCGGGGCTTCGTCGTAAGCGACTGGACCGCTGTCGCGGAGCTGTTGAACCACGGCGTCGCGGAGTCACGCGCGGAGGCCGGTAAGCTCGCGCTCGAGGCCGGCGTGGACATGGACATGGTGAGCCGGATCTATGTGAACGATCTCCCGGCCCTGGTCCGGGCGGGGCGCATCCCGATGGCCGTCGTGAACGAGGCGGTGCGGCGCGTGCTCCGGGGCAAGGCGGCCCTCGGGCTGTTCGACGATCCCTACCACGGCACCACCGTCGAGCGTGAACGGTCCGTGATGCTCGCGCCGGAGCACCGCCAGGTGGCCCGGCGCGTGGCCCAAGAGTCGATCGTGCTGCTCAAGAACGACGCGTCGCGTCTGCCGCTCGACTCACGAGTGCGGAGCATCGCCGTGATCGGCCCGCTCGCCGACGACAAAGTCTCGGCGCTCGGCTCCTGGCCCGGCCGGGGCGACCCGCGGGACGCCGTCACTCCCCTCGATGGGATCAAGGCGCGCGCCGGAAGCGTGAGCGTATTGTATGCGAAGGGCTGTGGTATCACCGATACGGCGACGGCCGGGTTCGCCGAGGCGGTCGCGGCCGCGAAACAGGCGGACGTTGCGGTGCTGGTGCTCGGCGAAGCGGGAGACATGAGCGGCGAGGCGGCGAGTCGCGCCAACATCGACTTGCCCGGCGTGCAGCAGCAGCTGCTCGAGGCCGTCCACGCAACCGGCACGCCCGTCGTGCTCGTCATCATGAACGGCCGGCCGCTCACGATCCCGTGGGCGGCGGAGCACGTGCCCGCGATCGTGGAGTCGTGGTTCCTCGGGGTTGAGACCGGCCCCGCGCTCGCGGCGGTGCTGTTCGGGGACGTGAGCCCGAGCGGCAAGCTGCCTGTGACCTTCCCGCGGTATGTCGGGCAGATCCCTCTTTATTACAACCACAAGAACACCGGGCGTCCCACCGGGCCGGACAAGTACACCTCCAAGTACACGGACCTGCCTGTCACACCGCAGTTCCCGTTCGGCCACGGCCTGAGTTACACCACGTTCGGGTACAGCGATCTGCGGCTCAGCGCGGCGCGCATTCCGACGGCTGGAACGCTGCGCGTGTCGGTCACCGTGACCAACACCGGGAGCCGCGAGGGCGCCGAAGTTGTCCAGCTCTACGTGCACGACGAGGTGGGAAGCGTGACCCGACCGGTTCGCCAGCTCGCGGGATTCCGCCGGATCTCCCTCAAGCCGGGCGAAGCGCGCACGGTGAATTTTTCGCTCACGGCCAAGGAGCTGGGGCTTTACAACAAGGACATGAAGTGGGTCGTCGAGCCCGGAAAGTTCCGGGTATTCGTGGGCGGGAGCTCGGTGGGCGGACTGGAAGCGGAGTTCGAGGTCGGCGCGCGACTTCGTTGACGGCTGCACCTCACCGTGCTAGTGTCCCAGCCGTGCGAATACGACTCTGGCTCGTGACCGCCACGCTCGCCCTGTCCGGGTGCGGCGGTCCGTTCCCCCAGTCGACGCTGCACCCCCGCTCCGACTTCGCGCGGGCCACCGACGTTCTCTTCACGGACATCTTCTGGTGGGCGGCGGCCGTGTTCGTGGTGGTCGAGCTGCTGCTCGTCGTCGCGCTCGTCCGGTTCCGTCACCGCGAAGGCCGCCCGGCGCCTAAGCCGGCGCACGGTCACACGCTCATGGAGATCGCCTGGACCCTCGCACCCGCGGTGATCCTGGTATTCGTCGCGGTTCCCACGGTGCGCACCATTTTCTCGACCTCCGGCGTGGCGCCGGCCGATGCCCTCAAGGTCCAGGTGATCGGCCACCAATGGTGGTGGGAATTCAGGTATGTCGATCTCGCCCTCACGACGGCCAACGAGCTGCACGTCCCGGCCGGTAAGACGGTGCGGGTCGGGATCACGTCCGCCGACGTGATCCACTCCTTCTGGATCCCGCCGCTCGGGGGCAAGCGCGACGCGATCCCCGGCCAGACGAACTATATCGCCTTTCGCGCCGACTCCACGGGCGATTACTCGGGACAATGCGCCGAGTTCTGCGGCGCCTCGCACGCCAACATGCGGCTCCGCGTGATCGTCGACACGGACTCGGCCTTCGGCGCTTGGGCGCAGAACCAGCTCGGCCCACCCGTCACACCACCGAAGGGCAGTCTCGCAGAACAAGGAAAGGCCGTCTACGCGCGCTCGGCGTGCATCGGGTGCCACGTGATCCAGGGCGTCTCCGCCGGCGTCATCGGACCGAGCCTGACCCACGTGGGGACTCGGACGACGATCGCGAGCGGGTTGTTCCCGAACGACTCCGCCCACCTGGCGCGCTGGATCGCCGACGCACCGGCCATGAAGCCCGGCTCCATCATGACCCGCATGCAACCGCCGCTCTCGGACGGCGACATCGCGGCGCTCGTCGCCTACCTCGAGCTCTTGAAATGAGCGGCGCCCCCCCTCCCCCGACGGGCTTGAAGAGCTGGCTCACCACGACCGACCACAAGCGGATCGGTCTGCTGTACTTCTGGACCGCGTTCAGCTTCTTCCTGATCGGGGGCCTCGAGGCGCTGGTCATCCGGGCGCAGCTGGCCCGGCCGGACGGGCACGTAGTGAGTGCCGAGACGTTCAACCAGCTGTTCACCATGCATGGCACCACCATGGTGTTCCTCGCCCTGATGCCGCTCTCGGCGAGCTTCTTCAACTACATCGTGCCGCTACAGATCGGCGCGCGCGACGTCGCGTTCCCGCGGCTCAACGCCTTCAGCTACTGGGTGTTCCTGCTGGGCGGCCTGTTCCTGAACGCGAGCTGGCTGGTGGGGCCGTTGTTCCGCGCGGGGGTGCTGAACGTCGCCCCCGACGGCGGCTGGTTCGGCTACGCCAATCTCACGGAGCGCCAGTTCTCTCCGGGACCGAACATCGACTTCTGGGTGCTGGGTCTCCAGATCCTCGGGATCTCGTCGCTCGCGGCGGGCTTCAACTTCATCGTCACCATCCTGAACCTGCGGGCGCCCGGCATGAAGCTGATGCGGCTGCCCGCGTTCACCTGGATGACGCTCGTCACCCAGTTCTTGATCATCACCGCGTTCCCGGTGATCACCGTCGCGCTCGTGTTCCTGATGTTCGATCGCTTCTTCGGCGCGCACTTCTACGTGCACCAGGCGGGAGCGACGCCGGTCCTGTGGCAGCACCTGTTCTGGCTGTTCGGTCACCCCGAGGTGTACATCCTCATCCTGCCGGCGATGGGGATCGTCTCGGAGGTGCTGCCCACGTTCGCCCGGAAGCCCCTGTTCGGCTACACCGTCGTGGTGTACTCGGGCGTGCTGATCGGCTTCATGGGGTGGGGCGTGTGGAGTCACCACATGTTCTCCGTCGGCCTCGGGCCCATCGCCGATTCGGTGTTCGCCGCCACCACGATGCTGATCGCCGTGCCCACCGGCGTGAAGATCTTCAACTGGATCGCGACGCTGTGGGGAGGCGCCATCCGCGGCACCACGGCGCTGCATTTCGCCGTCGGCTTCATTGCGATGTTCATCATCGGCGGGCTGTCGGGCGTGACCCACGCGTCGCCGCCCGCCGACCTGCAGCAGACCGACACCTACTACGTGGTGGCGCACATCCACTACGTGCTGTTCGGCGGCACCATCCTCGGTCTGTTCGCCGGGATCTACTATTGGTGGCCCAAAATGACGGGGCGACTCCTCAGCGAGACGCTCGGCAAATGGCACTTCTGGCTGCAGTTCGTCGGCATGAACCTGGCGTTCTTCCCGATGCACTTCATCGGCCTACTGGGCATGCCGCGCCGCATCTACACCTATTCAGCCGACCTCGGCGTGTCCGATCTCAATCTCGTCTCGACCATCGGCGCGTTTCTCATCGCGGTCTCGATCCTGGTCTTCCTGTACAACCTCTGGCGCACGCGCCGGCACGGGCAGCGCGCCCCCAACGATCCGTGGGGCGGGGCATCGCTCGAGTGGAGCATTTCCTCGCCGCCGCCGGTCTACAACTTTTCCGTGATCCCCACGGTCACGAGCCGGTTGCCGCGCTGGCAGACGGAGCACCACGGGCCGATGCAGGACCCCCCGGCTGCACCGCCGGCACCGATCCACGTGCCCGGCGGCTCCTGGTGGCCCCTCATCGCGGCACTGGGGCTGCCGATCATGGCCGTGGGCGCCATCGCCCACACGCTGTGGGTCGTGCTGGCGGGCGCCGCGCTGCTGCTGGTCGGCATCTATTGCTGGGCGTTCGAGCCCTTTGAGGTCTGAGTGATGACGCACGCCGCCACCGGGCACCACACCAGCATGGGTCTCGACAGCCGCAAGATGGCCTTCTGGGCCTTTATCGGCTCCGAATGCCTGCTGTTCGGCTCGCTCATCTCGACCTACCTCGTCTACAAGGGCAAGAGCGTCGTCGGGCCGTACCCGCACGAGATCCTCAACATCCCCTTCACGTCGGTGAGCACGTTTGACCTGCTGATGTCGAGCCTCATGATGGTGCTCGCGCTCGCCGCGGTGCAGCGCGGGGACATGCGGTGGGGGAAGGTCTGGCTGTTCTCCACGGCGCTCCTGGGCCTCGTGTTCCTGGGCGGGCAGGTGATCGAGTTCAGCGAGTTCATGCATAAGGGCCTGACCATGAGCACCAACCTGTTCGGCTGCACGTTCTTCGTGCTGACCGGGACGCACGGCGCGCACGTGGCCGTGGGGGTGCTCTGGCTGCTCACCCTGTGGGTCCGCGCGCTGCAGGGAAAGCTCGGGCCCGCGAACGCCATGACGGTCGAGATCACGGGGTTGTACTGGCACTTCGTGGACGTGGTGTGGATCATCATCTTCACCGTGGTTTACCTGATCCAATGAACGAAGAACACAAGCACCCCAGCGTCGACGTCTATCTGCGGGTGGCCGCGGCGCTCGTGATTCTCACCGTGCTCGAGGTGGGCGTCTTTTACGTGCCGGCGTTCCACCCCGTGCTGGTGCCCGTGCTGCTGGTCTTGTCGGCCGCGAAGTTCGCGCTCGTGGTCATGTTCTACATGCACCTGAAGGCCGACAGCAAATTGTTCACGTTCCTGTTCGGCGCCCCGCTGCTGCTCGCCGTGGGCGTGATGGTGGCATTGCTGTTCCTCTTCCTCGGAGCGCTCACGCTCAAGGGGGCGGGTGCCGCGGGCGCCGGATGACGGAGCCGTGGCAGCGCTGGGACCTGCATCCGAGCGTGATCATCGGGCTCGTCCTGTTGGGCGGGCTCTATGTGTATCTGGGGGGGCTCTCGGGGCCACGCCGGCGCATCGCGTCGTTCGCGGCGGCATTGCTGGTGCTGGCCCTCGCGCTCAACGGCCCGCTGCACAACCTGTCGGACTCTTATCTCTTCAGCGCCCATATGGTGCAGCACCTGGTGCTCACCCTCGTGTTCCCGCCGTTGCTGCTCTACGGGACGCCGGCGTGGGTGATCCGGCCGCTGCTGCGGCCCCGTGGGGTGCTCCGGTTCGCTCGCTGGGCCACGCGTCCGCTGGTCGCGGGCGCGCTGTTTTCGGTGCCGATCACGCTGTGGCACTTCCCGCAGTTTTACGGAGCGGCGCTCGAGCACCATCCGCTCCACATCGCGCAGCACCTCGTGTTCCTCGCCACCGCGGTGATCATGTGGTGGCCGGTGCTGTCGCCCGTGCCGGAGGTCCCGCGGGCGAGCTACGTCACGCAGCTGCTGTATCTCTTTGCGCTCGGGCTCCCGATGTCCTTGGCGGGCGCGCTGATCACGCTCGCGACCGACGTGCTGTACCCGTTCTACGCCTCGGCCCCGCGGGTGTGGGGTCTCACGCCCGCCGCCGATCAGCAGCTCGGCGGCCTATTGATGTGGGTGGTGGGGACGATCTACCTGTGGGTGGCCGCGACCGTGGTGTGGTTCCGGTGGAGCGCACGGGAAGAAACCGGTGACGCGGAGCGGGCGGTGCCGCTGGAGGCCTATGGGAATGCGGAATTCGGAATGCGGAATGCGGAATCGAAAGGAAGGGCGTCGAGGAGGTCCGACGGGTGACCAGACGTCAGTCCCTCAATTCCGCATTCCGCACTCCGCATTCCGCATTTTTCTACTCCCCCTCGTCCGTCTCTCCCAGCGGATGGAGCTTGAGCATCGCCGCGATCTTGGGATGCGCGCGCCACAGGTAATAGCCCATGCCGTAGGCGGCGATGCCGTTGCCGATCGCCACGTTCCACCAGGCGAGCGAGCCGAGCAGCGGCTGCGCCAGGATCGCCACCGTGACGTAGAACCCGAACTCGAAGATGGCGAAGAACACGACCAGCAGGTACAGCGTCGGCGGCACTTCTTCGACTTCCGCCGCCAGGAGGGCGGCGATCGTGCCCACGATGATGAACGCGCTCACGTGGATCATCGTGTAGCCGATGATGCGGGAGTATTCGATCACGACCTGGGAGGGGTCGTGCACGCCCCAGAACACCGCCGAGCCGAGCATGGCCGGCGTGAAGAACGGCCGTCCGGCGAGCGCATCGACGACGAGGAACCAGAGCGCGACCGCCGCGGCGCCGATCAGGCCGGCGATGAACCCTTCGCGCAGGATCCGCGTCAGCTGCATGATTCCTCCGGGGATCGTTCTCCGGCAATATAGCGCCGCCTCGGGCGACAGCTAGATTGGGCCCATGCTCGCCCGTCGCCTCGTCTTTCCGCTCTGCCTGCTCCTCGGCCCGCTGCTCGTGATCGTCGCGGGAACGCTGCATCCCGATCTCGTGGGCGATGGTGCGGCGCAATTGACGACCATCGCGCAGTGCCGGGCGTGGCGCGCCATCCACTGGACCTTCTTGTTCAGCTTCCCGGTGGCGCTGACGGGATTGGTGGGCCTGGCCCGCGTGCACGCCGGCACCACCGGAGAGAACGCGGTCCGGGCTGGAGTGATCGTGGGCACGTTTGCCTACAGCGCCTGGACCGTGATCGTGGCGTTCATGGCGGGCGCCGGTTGGTCGCTCGCCCAGGCCTTCACCCTGGCCGACCCCGGCATGACTGCCACGCGCGCGGTGTTTGTGTTCGACATGATCCATCCGTTCGCGCTCGCCACCCAGCGGGTGGCGGGATTCGCGCTCGGCCTGTCGACCTGTCTGTTCGCCTGGGGTGTGTTCGACGGGAAGGTGTTGCCGCGCTGGCTCGGGGCGGCCGGGCTGGCGGCTGGCGTCGTAGCGATGGGGCTGGCGGCAGCCTTCCCGGAAACGGCGAAGGCGGACCAGGCCGCCTTCGTGCTTCCGGTGTTGTGGCAGGTAGTAACGGGGACCGTAATGCTGCGCGCGGTCCGCGGCTGAAGCAGCACGTGCCGAGCCGCGGGTTTACCCGCGGACTCGGAGTGCGACCTCGGGCTGCCGCTCTTAGCGCGCCCGAAGGCGCACGATACGCCCGGCCCAGCCGTCCGTCGCGTCGGGACTGCGTGACAGCACCTGCAGCGTCACGACCTCGCCCGGCTTGACCTTGCGCAGCGCCTCGCGGAACGCGGTGCGCGTGCGGGTGGGCACGCCGTTCACCGCGATAATGACGTCGGGGCCGCCGGGATCGTCGCTCGCCTGCAACCGCTGGAAGGCGGGCCCCTCGGGTGAGACGTCCGTCACCACCAAGCCGCCGCCCCGTTCGAGCACCGACCGGAGTCGGACGTCGCGCGCGTCGTCCTGGGTGAGCGGCTCCACCGCGATGCCGAGCATCTCTTCCTTAGTGGCCGCGTCGTCTTTGGACTTGGACGACACCGAGGCGGCTTCGGTATCCGCCTCGCCCGGCGCCCGCGTCAACCGCACCGTCACGGTCTTTTTCTCGCCGCCCTGGCGCAGTACCGTGACCTCGACCGTCTCCCCCGGCTTCTTGAAGGCGACCCGCTGCTGCAGCTGCGGCGTGTTATCGACCGGCTGGCCGTCCACGGCGACGATCACGTCGCCGGGCTGGATCCCGGCCTTCCGGGCGGGTGAGTCGTCGCTCGTGTAGCTGTCGACCACGACGCCGCCGATTTGCTTCAGACCCACGGCGTCGGCGTCTTCCTGCCGAGCGTCGTGGATGGAGACCCCCATCACCGCACGCTCTACGTGCCCGGTCTTCACCAGCTGGTCCATCACGGTGCGCGCGAGGTTCATCGGGATGGCGAAGCCGTAGCCCGCATAGAACCCGGTTTCGCTGGCGATCGCCGAGTTGATCCCGATCACCTGGCCCCGGATGTTCACGAGCGGCCCCCCCGAGTTGCCGGGATTGATGGCGGCGTCGGTCTGGATGAAGTCCTGGATCGCGTAGCGGGTCTGCTGCAGGCCCGCGAGCAGCCGCCCCTTGGCGCTGACGATCCCGGCGGTCACCGTGAACGCAAACGCCTCGCCCAGCGGGTTGCCGATGGCGAGGACCCACTCGCCCACGCGCGCCGAGTCGGAATTGCCGAAGCCCACGCCGGGCAGGCCGCGAGCGTCGATCTTGATGACGGCGACGTCGGTGTTCGGATCGGTGCCCACGACCTTCGCGGTGAACTCGCGCTTGTCGTACAGGCGCACCGTCACCTTGTCGGCGCCCGCGACCACGTGATTGTTGGTGAGGATGTAGCCGTCGGGCGAGACGATGAAGCCCGACCCCGATCCCTGCTCGACCTGCGGCCGCCGGCGGAGGTTGGGGAAGAAGTCCTGAAATCCCGGCGGCAGCCGCTGGTTGTCGCCCCGCTCCACGTGCTGGGACCGGATGAACACGACGGACGGCTTCACGTGCTCGGCCACGGCGACGAAGGCGTCCTGGAAATCACCCGCCGCCTTGAGGGCGGGCGCCGACAGCTGGGGCGTCGCCTCGGTGGAAGAGAGCGGTGGCACGACCAGCGTCTCCGCCGCCCCGCTTTGCTTCGGCAGGTTGAGCGTGGACGCGAACGCCAGTCCGAAGACGAAGGCGATCGCCACCAGAGTTCCGAACTTCAACCAGTCCCGCGTGCGTACCGGCATCGCCGTTTCGTCCGTTTAGAGGGTGTCAATTCTTCTTCTTGTCATCGTCCACGATCTCGTAGTCCGCGTCGACCACGTTGTCCTTCTTTTCCGCAGTGCCCGGCTCGGCGCCGCCGGCCGGCTGCTCGGCACCGGGGGCACCAGCGCCGCGCTGCGCGGCGTACAGCGACGCCCCGGCAGCCGAGTAGGCCTGCTGCAGCTCCTCCAGTGCCTTGGAGATCTCGTCCGCGGCCCCCGAGCGGAGGGCCTGCTTCGCCCCCTCCACGGCCTTGTCGAGCCGTGTCTTGAGCGCAGCGTCGAGCTTGTCGACCCACTCCTTCGAGCTCTTCTCTACCTCGTACACCAGCGTGTCGAGTCGGTTGCGGCGCTCGATCTCCTCGCGCCGCCGCTTGTCTTCCGCCGCGTGGGCCTCGGCATCCTTGACCATCTTGTCGATGTCCTTGTCGCCGAGCCCGGACGAGGCCTCGATGCGGATCTTCTGCTCCTTGCCGGTGGCCTTGTCCTTCGCGGACACGTGCAGGATGCCGTTCGCGTCGATATCGAACGTCACTTCGACCTGCGGCACGCCGCGTGGAGCCGGCGGGATCCCGGTGAGCTGGAACTTGCCGATGGTGCGGTTGTCGCTCGCCATCTGGCGCTCGCCCTGGAGCACGTGGATCTCGACCGTGGTCTGGTTGTCCTCTGCGGTCGAGAAGACCTCCGACTTCTTGGTCGGGATCGTGGTGTTCCGCGGGATGAGCACGGTGGTGACGCCGCCCAGGGTCTCGATGCCGAGCGACAGGGGCGTGACGTCGAGCAGCAGGACGTCCTTCACCTCGCCCGCCAGCACGCCGCCCTGGATGGCCGCGCCGATCGCCACGACCTCGTCGGGGTTCACGCCCTTGTGGGGCTCCTTGCCGAAGAACGCCTTGACGATCTCCTGCACCTTGGGCATGCGGGTCTGGCCGCCCACCAGGATCACCTCGTCGATCTCCGTGGGCTTGAGCCCCGCGTCCTTCAGCGCCTGTTCCATCGGCGGCATGGTCCGCTTCACCAGGTCGTCCACCAGCTGCTCGAGCTTCGCCCGGGTGAGGCTGATGTTGAGGTGCTTCGGTCCCGACTGGTCCGCCGTGATGAACGGGAGATTGATCTCCGTCTGCATGACCGTCGACAGCTCCATCTTGGCCTTTTCGGCGGCTTCCTTGAGCCGCTGCAGCGCCATCGGGTCCTTGGACAGGTCGATACCCTGGTCGCGCTTGAACTCCGCCACCAGCCACTCCATGATGCGCGCGTCGAAGTCGTCGCCGCCCAGGTGGGTGTCACCGTTGGTCGACTTCACCTCGAAGACGCCTTCGGCGAGCTCCAGCACGGAGATGTCGTAGGTGCCGCCGCCCAGGTCGTAGACGGCGATCTTCTCTTCCTTCTTCTTATCGAGACCGTACGCCAGCGCCGACGCCGTCGGCTCGTTGATGATGCGCACCACGTCCAGCCCGGCGATCTTGCCGGCGTCCTTCGTGGCCTGGCGCTGCGAATCGTTGAAGTACGCGGGGACGGTGATGACGGCCTTCTCGACCTTGTGGCCGAGGTAGTCTTCCGCAGTCTGCTTCATCTTCTGGAGGATCATCGCGGAGATCTCGGGGGGCGTGTACCGCTTGCCCTGGATCTCGACCGAGGCGAGGCCGTTCGGCCCCTCCACCACCTTGTAGGGCACGCGCTTCGTCTCTTCCACTACCTCGCTCATCCGCCGGCCCATGAAGCGCTTGATCGAAAAGACGGTATTCTGGGGGTTGGTGACCGCCTGACGCTTCGCCACCTGGCCGACGAGCCGCTCGCCATCCTTCGTGAACGCGACCACGGACGGGGTGACGCGCCCGCCTTCGGCGTTGGGGATGACGACGGGATCGCCACCCTCCATCACCGCCACTACCGAGTTGGTAGTGCCGAGGTCGATCCCGATGATTTTCTCTGGCATGACGAGCGCTCCTTATCCAAAGGGTGATGCACGCTGCTAACGCCCCGTCGCACAGGCAAGCGCCGTGCCCCAGAAAAGTGCCAAAAAGGCAGAGCGAGCGACAGTGGACCAGGTTAGATTCTCTCCGTGCTCCCCTACAAAGACGAGAACCCCACCGAGTTAACACCCATCATCACGATCGGCTTCATCGCCCTAAACGTCCTCGCCTGGCTGTTCGTTCAGGGTGGCGGCGCCGCGGAGCCCCTGGCGCGCTCGGTCTGCCAACTCGGACTGATCCCCGGCGAGGTGCTGCACACGGTGCCGCCCGGGACGGCCGTGCCGCTGGGCCACGGCCTGCAGTGTGTCCTCACGGCTGAGGCCAACTGGTGGACGATCGTCACCTCGATGTTCATGCACGGTGGGTGGCTGCACCTGCTCGGCAACATGTGGTTCCTGTGGGTGTTCGGGAACAACATCGAAGACTCGATGGGACATGTGCGGTTCGTGCTGTTCTACCTGCTGTGCGGGGTGGCGGCCGCCGCGAGCCAGATGCTGGTCGATCCCAGCTCCCGGGTCCCAATGGTCGGGGCGTCCGGGGCGATCAGCGGTGTGATGGGGGCGTACATCCTGCTGTACCCGCGCGTCCGCGTGCACACGCTGGTGACGCTGGGCTTCTTCCTCACGACCCTCACGCTGCCCGCCTACGTGATCCTCGGCTACTGGTTCCTGCTGCAGCTGCTGTTCGGTGCGGTGGGCATAGTCGCCGGCGCCCAGGGTGGCGGCGTCGCGGTCTGGGCGCACGTCGGCGGGTTTGTCGCCGGGTTGCTGCTCATCAAGCTGTTCGCCAATCCGGAGTTCCTGGAGCGGCGTCGCGGGGGGATGGTCATCCTTCCGCGTGATGTTTGATCGTCTTTCCTTCCACCACGAACACGACGTCTTCCGCGATGTTGGTGGCGAGATCCGCCACGCGCTCGAGGTTGCGGCTGACCAGAAACAGATCCATGGCCGCCCCGATGATGTGCGGGTCTTCCATCATGTGGGTGAGCAGGATGCGGAACACGGAGTGGTGCAGGGCGTCGACGGAGTCGTCCCGGCGGCAGATTTCACGCCCCAGCTTCGCGTCGCCGCGCACGAACGCGTCCAAGGCACCGGAGAGCATGGCGCGCGCCTGACGGGCCATCTCCAGCAGCTCGGGCTCCGGGGCGATGAGCCGGGCTTTGAGCAGCCGATCGGCCGACTGCGCGATGTTCACCGCGTGGTCGCCGACACGCTCCAGGTCGTTGGCGATCTTGGTCGCCGCCACCAGCAACCGCAGGTCCCGCGCCATCGGCTGCTGGGTGGCGAGCAGGTCGATCACCGTCTCCTCGATCTCGAGCTCGAGGGCGTCCACCGCATGGTCGCCCGCGATCACCCGGGCGGCCAGGTCGCCGTCGCGGCGCAGCAGCGCGTCCAGGGCGCGCCCCAGAGCATCCTGGGCCTCGCCCGACATGGTCAGGAGCTTGGCCTTCAGCTCCGAGAGCTCGTCGTGGAAATGGCGGTGGGCCGCCGTGGGTGAGGCGCTCATCCGAACCGTCCTGTGATGTAGGCCTCGGTGCGCTCGTCCGTGGGCCTCGTGAAGAGCTGCTTGGTTTGGCCGAATTCGATCAGGTGGCCGAGGTAGAAGAACCCGGTGAAGTCGGAGGCGCGCGACGCCTGTTGCATGTTGTGCGTCACGATGAGGATCGAGTAGCTCTGTTTCAGCTCGACCAAGAGCTCCTCGATACGCTGCGTAGCCCCCGGATCGAGCGCCGAGCAGGGCTCGTCCAGCAGCAGGACCTCCGGCTCGTTGGCGAGCGCGCGCGCGATGCAGAGCCGCTGCTGCTGGCCGCCCGACAGACCGGTCCCGGGCGCTTGCAGCCGGTCTTTGACTTCGTCCCACAGCGCCGCCTGCCGCAGTGCCCGCTCCACCCGCTCCGCCATGTCGCGCTCCGGCGCCAGCCCGTTGAGTCGCGGGCCGTAGGCGACGTTGTCGAAAATGCTCTTAGGGAAGGGGTTCGGCGCCTGGAACACCATCCCCACCTCCCGGCGCAGCGCCACCGGGTCCGTGCCTTTCGAGAACACCGAAACACCCTCGAGCAGGATGTCGCCCGTGTGCCGGGTGCTCGGGATCAACTCGTTCAGCCGGTTCACCGAGCGCAGGAAGGTGCTCTTGCCGCAGCCCGAGGGCCCGATCAGGGCGGTCACGGCGCGCCGCGGAATGGCGACCGTCACGTCGAACAGCGCCTGGGTCGCGCCGTACCAGAAGCTGTACACCCGCACATCGAGGATGGGCGTGGCGACGGGCGCGGGCCGAGTCGTAACGCGTGGCACGGCGGGACCTGGCTGGTGAATGGGCTCCACGGCGACGCTCATCCGAACCTCCCCGTAATGTACGCCTCGGTCTTCTCTTTCGTCGGCTTGGTGAACAGCTCCTCGGTGCGGCCGAGCTCCACAAGATCCCCCAGGTAGAAGAAGGCGGTATAGTCGGAGATGCGCGCCGCCTGCTGGAGATTGTGGGTCACGATCACGATCGTGTAGCGGGCCTTGAGCTCGTGACACAGCTCCTCGATGTGCTGCGTGCCGGCGGGGTCGAGGGACGCCGTCGGCTCGTCGAGCAGCAGCACGTCGGGCTCGGGGGCGAGGGCGCGCGCCACGCAGAGGCGCTGCTGCTGGCCGCCCGACAGCGCGAGGGCGCTGTGCCGCAGCCGATCCTTTACTTCGTCCCACAGCGCCGCCCGCCGCAGCGCCCCCTCGACCGCGGCATCGAGCTCGGCCTTGGGGCGGCGGCCGTTCACGCGCAGCCCGGCGGCGACGTTGTCGTAGATCGACATGGTCGGAAACGGTGTGGGCCGCTGGAACACCATGCCGATGCGGCGCCGCAGCTGGATCGCATCGATGCTGGGCTCGTAGACGTCCACACCGTCGAGCAGCACCTTCCCCGTGATCCAGCCCCCCTCCGAGAGCTCGTGCATGCGGTTGAGACAGCGCAGGAAGGTCGTCTTGCCGCACCCGGACGGGCCGATCAACGCGGTCACCGTGTGTTTGGGAAACAGGATCGACACGTCCTTGACCGCGGCCAGCCGCCCGTACAGCGCGGTGAGCCGGACGGTCTGGAGCTGCAGCCGGGCGTCAGCGGGCGGCGCCATGACGTTGCCGGATCGCCCAGCGGGCGGCGAGAGAGAGCAGCAATACCAGTCCCATCAATACGAGCGCGGCCGCCCAGGCGAGGCGGTGCCACTCGTCGAATGGACCGGTGGCATAGACGTAGATCTGCAGCGACAGCGTCTGCATCGGCTGCAGCACGCTGGTTGAGAAGTTCAAGTTGCCGAGCGCGGTGAAGAGCAGCGGCGCGGTCTCACCGGCCACGCGGGCGATACCCACCAGGCAGCCGGTCACGATCCCAGCGAGGGCGGTGCGGGCGATCACGCGGAGCGAGGTGCGCCAGCGCGGATAGCCCAGGGCGAGGGCGGCTTCGCGCAGCGAATGGGGCACGAGTCGCACCATCTCCTCGGTGGTCCGCGCCAGCATCGGCACCATCAGCATGGCGAGCGCCACACTCCCGGCGAGCGCCGAGAAGTGGCCCATCGGCTTCACGAGCCAGGTCCAGGCGAAGATGCCGACGACGATCGACGGGGTGCCGTTGAGGACGTCCGCCACGAAGCGCACCACCCAGCCCAGCCGACCCGAGCCGTACTCGGCGAGAAACAGGCCGGTGCCGATCCCGACGGGGAGGCCGATCAACGCGGCCAGCCCGACGAGGATCGCCGTTCCCACGATCGCGTTGGCCACGCCGCCCCCGGATTCGCCCGCGGGCACGGGATTCTTCGTGAAGAAGCTCCAATCGAGCGACGAGGCGCCCCGTGCCACCAGGTCCCCGAGAATGAGGACGAGCGCCAGCACCGCCAGGAACGAGAGCAGGGCCACGAGCCCGGTCATCACGCCGTTGGTGAGGCGACGACGCCAGCGCCGCCCGATCACAGGGCCCGACTCCCGACGGCGGTCCCGCGGGCCACGCGCCAGATCAACAGCCGCGCCAGGGCGTTCACGACGACCGTGACCACGAACAGGATCAGCCCGACTTCGAACAGCGCCGACAGATATAGATCAGTCGTGGCTTCGCTGAACTCGTTGGCGATCGCCGCGGCCATGGTGTAGGCGGGCTGCAGCACCGACAGACCGATGTCGTGCCGGTTGCCGATGAGCATGGTCACCGCCATCGTTTCACCCAACGCACGCCCCAGACCGAGGATTACCGCGCCGATCAGCCCCGCCCGTCCATAAGGGACCACCGCGGTCCACACCGCTTCCCACCGTGTGGCGCCCATCCCGAGCGCCGCCTCGCGCTGACTGACGGGGACGGCCAGCAGCACCTCGCGGGAGACCGCGGCGATGTACGGCACGATCATGATGGCGAGAATCACCGACCCCGCGAGCAGCGAGTTTCCGTAGAACACGCCGCTCAGGAACGGCGTCCAGCCGAGTGCGGCGCGGAGCGGTGGCACGACCACGGTGCGGAGGAACGGGATCAGCACGAAGATCCCCCACAGGCCGTACACCACGCTCGGGATCGCCGCCAGGAGCTCCACCAGGAAGGCCACCGGCTGCCGCAGCCACTTGGGCGCGAACTCGGTCAGGTAGATCGCGACGCCCAGCGCGAGCGGGACCGCGATGAGGAGCGCCAGGAGCGATGACGCGAGCGTGCCAAAGATCATCGGTGCCGCGCCGTAGATATTCGCCACGGGGTCCCACACCGAGGTCCACACGAAGGAGATGCCGAAGCGACGGATCGCCGGCCAGGCGCTCACCGCCAGCTCCCCCACGAGGGCGAGCAGCAACAGCGGCAGCAGCAGGGCCAGGGCCGTGAGCGCGCCGCGATACAGCCGGTCGGCCACGTTGGCGCCCCGCAGCGCGCGCCAGCGCGGCTCGGGGGCGGCCACCGGCTCCATCGGGACGGTCGTCATGGGCGGGAACGTATCCGGCTTGTGTCACGAGACTGTAACAGCGGGGCACAAAAAAACCCCCCGCAGGCGCATACCGCCGTGCGGGGGGGAGCGGCAGTCGGTTTGGAGGGTTACCGAGCTGCCGTTGTCCAGACCGGTTTGCCGCCGGCCGTAACCGTTTTCAGACTCGCCTCGATCCAGGGCAGCATCGCCTTGGGGAGCGGTGCATAGCCGAGCTTCGGCGCCTGCGCCTGGCCCTGCGTGAGCGACCACCAGATCAACTTCACGAGCTCCCGGGCCTTGGCGGCGTCGGGGTATTGTTTCCGGACGAGCAGCCAGGTGAAGCTCGAGACGGGATAGGCCTGGGCCCCTCCCGGATTCGTGATCGACACCCGGAAGTCGGTGCTCGGACCCATGTCGGCCATGGCACCCTCGGCGGCCGACGTCACCGACTCGAGGCTGGGCGTGATGAAGTTTCCCGCCTTGTTCTGTACCTGGCCGAACGGGATCTTGTTGATCAGCGCGTAGCCCAGCTCGGTGTACCCGATGGCGCCGGGGGTCTGCTTCACCGTTGCCGTTACGCCTTCGTTGCCCCGTCCGCCCAGTCCGACCGGCCAGTTGACCGACGTTCCCTTCCCGACCTTCTGCGACCACTCGGGACTGACCTTCGAGAGGTAATCGGTCCAGATGAAGCTCGTGCCCGACCCATCGGAGCGATGCACGACGATGATGTCCTGGGCGGGCAGCGTCACCCCCTGGTTCACGCTCGCAATGCGCGCGTCGTTCCACTTGGTGATCTTGCCCAGAAAGATGTCCGCCAATACGTCCGGGGTGAACTTCACGGGGGCGGAGAGGCCCGGAATGTTGTAGGTCGCGACCACGGCGCCCAGCACGGTCGGGATGTGGAGCACGTTGCCCTGGATGGCCGTGATGGCCGAGTCGGTCATCGGCGCGTCGGTGCCGCCGAAGTCGACCGTCTTGTCGGAGAACTGGCGGATCCCGCCGCCCGAGCCGATCGACTGGTAGTTGATCTCGACGTTGTCGAACTTCTGG
>Ga0075433_10000656_pt1 | contig 23337 bp, 22 predicted proteins | sample RhiMethybrSRZTD2_FD_75299 | JGI IMG/M metagenome (GOLD analysis project Ga0075433, IMG submission 75299) | Populus rhizosphere microbial communities from Tennessee, USA - Rhizosphere MetaG P. TD hybrid SRZTD2 | ecosystem: Host-associated > Plants > Roots > Rhizosphere > Soil | place: USA... | reverse complement strand
GTGTGCTCCATGGGCTATCCCACCGCGCGCAACGACTTCATCGCGACGGGTTTCAACGATCGCGCCAACCACCGGATGCTGTTGCGCGAGCTGGAGCAAACCCTTCCTCTCGCCGCGCGTCACGGCGTCCCCAATGTGATCGCGATGTTCGGCAACCGGCGCGGCAAGAGCGACGGCGAAGCCATCGACAACTGTGTGGCGGGGCTCAACGCGATCAAGGCGCAGGCGGAAGCGCAGCGTGTCACGATCTGCCTCGAGCTCCTGAACAGCAAGGTGGATCACGCGGACTATCAGGGCGACCGCACGAGCTTCGGGGTCGCGGTAGTGAAGGCCGTGGGCTCGCCGCGCGTCAGGCTGCTGTACGACATCTATCACATGCAGATCATGGAAGGCGACATCATCCGTACCGTCCGCGACAACCGGGAGTGGATCGCCCACTTCCACACCGGGGGCGTGCCCGGCCGCCACGAGCTGGACGGCACACAGGAGCTCAACTGGCGCGCGGTCGCTGTCGCCATCGCCGACACCGGGTTCGCGGGGTTCATGGCGCACGAGTTCGTGCCGACGCGCGACCCCCTGACCTCGTTGCGACAGGCCGTGGAGACCTGCACCGTATGACCGAGCCCCGAGCCCCGAGCTCCCAGTCCCGAGTCTACGACGTATGCATCGTCGGCTCGGGGGCCGGCGGCGGGATGGCGGCGTACGCGCTCACCAAGGCCGGCGCCGACGTGGTGGTGCTCGAGGCCGGGGAGCCCTGGGACAACGCCAAGGACTCGGCGATGCTGACGTGGCCGTACGAGTCGCCGCGTCGCGGCAGGTCCACGAAGGAGCGCCCGTTCGGCGAGTTCGACGCCTGCATCGGCGGGTGGGAACTCCCCGGCGAGCCGTACACGCGGGCGCCGGGCACCGAGTTCGCCTGGTGGCGCGCCCGCATGGTCGGGGGCCGGACCAACCACTGGGGTCGCATCTCCCTGCGCTTCGGCCCGTACGACTTCAAGCGGAAGAGCCGGGACGGCCTGGGCGATGACTGGCCGATTTCCTACGACGACGTCGCCCCGTACTACGACCAGATCGACCGGCTCATCGGCATTTTCGGCAGTAAAGAGAACCTCGCGAACGAGCCGAACGGGGTGTTCCAGCCGCCGCCCCGCCCCCGCTGCCACGAGCTGCTCGTCAAGCAGGCCGCCGACCGGCTGCACGTCACGTGCATTCCGGCACGCCTCTCGATCCTCACGCGGCCGCTGAACGGGCGGGCGGCGTGCCACTATTGCGGCCAGTGCAACCGCGGCTGCCGGGTCAACGCGAACTTCACCGCCACCAACGTGCTGATCGCGCCCGCCCTCGCCACGGGGAAGCTCACCCTCCTCACGAACGCGATGGCGCGCGAGGTGCTGGTGGATGCCCGCGGCCGCGCGACCGGCGTCGCGTACGTCGACAAGACGACGGGGACGGACCGGCGCGTGCGGGCCAAAGTGGTGGTTCTGGCGGCGAGCGCGTTAGAGACCGCCCGCCTGCTGCTCAACTCCAAGTCGTCGTCGTTCCCGAACGGCCTGGCGAATTCGAGCGGCACGGTCGGCAAGTACATCACCGACACGACCGGCACGGACGTGGGCGGGTTCATCCCGAAGATGATGGACCACGTGCCCCACAACCACGACGGCGTGGGGGGCATGCATCTCTACATGCCGTGGTGGCTCGACAACGCGAAGCTCGATTTCCCGCGCGGCTACCACATCGAGGTCTGGGGCGGCGCCCAGCTGCCGTCCTACGGCATCCTCGGCGGGATTCAGCGCTATCCGTCGGGCGGCGGTTACGGCAAGCAGCTGAAGGACGACTACCGCCGCTACTACGGCGCCACCATCGGCTTCTCGGGCCGCGGTGAGATGATCCCCAACGACGACAGCTATTGCGAGATCGACCCGCACACGGTGGACCGATGGGGCATCCCCGTTCTGCAGTTCCACTGGAAGTGGACCGACCACGAGTACAAACAGGTGAAGCACATGCAGGAGACGTTCCGGGCGCTCATCGCGGACATGGGGGGGCAGGCGTTCTCGCCGATGCCGACCGCAGCGCAGGGCTACGGCATCGCCGCGGGCGGCGTCATCATCCACGAGCTGGGCGGCGCGCGCATGGGGGACGACCCGAAGACCTCGGTGACGAACCGCTGGTGCCAAACGCACGACTGCAAGAACCTGTTCGTCGCGGACGGCGGACCCTTCGTGTCGCAGGCGGACAAGAACCCCACGTGGACGATTCTCGCCCTTTCGATGCGCACGAGCGAATACATCGCGGATCAGATGAAGAAGGGAGCGTTGTGATGAAACGTCGCGATGCCGTGCACCTGTTGGCCGTGGCCCCGGTCGCCGCGGCATTCCGGTGGACGCCGGAATCAGCGCGCGAGGCATCGGCCCGGGCGCGCGAGGCGCTCGCCCGCGGCACGCCCTACGAGCCGAAGCAGTTCACGCCCCACGAGTGGGACACGGTGCGCGTGCTCGTGGACCTGATCATTCCCAAGGATGAGCGCTCGGGAAGCGCCACCGACGCCGGAGTGCCCGAATTCATGGACTTCATGCTCGGCGACGACCCGGATCTGCAGACCCCCGTGCGCGGGGGGCTCGCCTGGCTCGATCACGAGTGCGACGACCGCTACGGCAAGACGTTCGTCGGCTGTGCGGCCGCGGAGCGGAGCGCCGTGCTGGACGCCATCGCATGGCCGGCCAAGGCGAAGCCGGAGCACGCCACGGGCGTGGCGTTCTTCAACCAGTTTCGTGACCTCACCGCATCGGGCTTCTTCTCCAGCCGTATCGGCGTGCAGGATCTGCGATATGTCGGGAACACGTTCGTCTCCGAGTGGAAAGGCTGTCCCCCGGAGGCGCTCGCCAAGCTGGGCGTGGCGTACTAACGGAGACGGGGTCATGACCGACAAGCGACTGGGAATCGGGTTCGTGGGGAGCGGGTTTAATGCACGATTTCACCTGCTCGCGTTCCAGAGCGTGCGGGATGCGGACGTGCTCGGCGTGTGGAGCCCGAACCACAAGCACGCTCAAGACATGGCGACCGTGGCGCGGAAGCTGGACGTGGGGCAGGCGAAGCCGTACCGCTCGCTGGCGGAGATGGTGGCCGATCCCGCGATCGACGCTCTCTGGGTGTGCGGTCCGAACTTCGCCCGCATCGAGAACTTCGAGGAGATCACGGACACGGTGGCGCGCGGGAAGGGAGAGCTGCGCGGGATCGCGTGTGAGAAACCCCTCGGCCGCAATGTCGCGGAGGCGAAGCGCGTGCTCGAGCTCACGAAGAAGGCCGGGGTCGCCCAAGGCTATCTCGAGAACCAGGCGTTCGCGCCGGCCGTGGCGCAGGGCCGGGCCATCATTTGGGCGCGCGGCGCCAAGCTCACCGGCCGCCCCTACCTGGCCAGAGCCGCGGAGGAGCACAGCGGACCGCACGGGCCCTGGTTCTGGCAGGGCAAGCTGCAGGGCGGCGGCGTCCTCAACGACATGATGTGTCACTCTTCGCTGGTGGTGCGACACCTCCTGACCTCTCCCGACGCCCCGCTCGGATCGGTGCGCCCGGCCCGCGTGACGGGGCACATCGCCAGTCTCAAGTGGTCCCGTCCGGCGTACGCGAAGCGCCTGCAGCAGCAGATGGGGAAGGAAGTGGACTACACCAAGACCCCGTCGGAGGATTTCGCGAGCGTCGTGATCGAGTTCGAGACCGAGGACGGCGCCACCGTGATCGGCGAGGCGACCACGTCCTGGAGCTTCGTCGGCGCCGGGCTGCGGCTCTCCGCCGAGCTGCTCGGCCCCGAATACTCGATGTCGTGGAATACGCTCGACAGCGGGCTCAAGCTCTTTTTCAGCCGTGAGGTCAAGGGCAAGACGGGCGAAGACCTGGTCGAGAAACAGAACGCCGAGATGGGGCTCATGCCGGTGGTGACGAGCGAGTCGGCGACCTACGGATATGACGCCGAGGACCGGCACTTCGTGCGCGTGTTCCTCGGTCGCGAGACGCCGCTGCTGACGTTCGATGACGGTCTGGAGGTCGTGAAGCTCCTGATGACGGCCTACATGAGCGCCGAGCAGGGCAAGACACTGGACTTTCCGCCGGCGGGCATCGAGCGGTTCGTGCCGGCGGTGGCGAAGGGGACCTGGAAACCATAATGCGGAATGTGGAATGCGGAATGGGGAATTGGCATGAAAGGTCGCTCGCTGCGCGAGGTTCACGCGTACATTCCGCACTCCGCATTCCGCATTCCGCACTACTCGCGCTCGGATGGATGCTTCCGGCCACAATGACCGCCCAACAATGGCCCGTTCACTCCATGGACCGCCCCCGGCCTCCCGCGGTCGATCCCGGCCCGGAGCGGCCACCCGTCCCGCCCCCATCCGATGCCATCGTGCTGTTCGACGGCAAGGATCTCTCGCAATGGCAATCCCAGGACGGCACTCCCGCCAAATGGGTGGTGCGCGATGGGTACGCGGAAGTCGCCGCCGGCGCCGGGCCGATCATCACGCGGCGCGTCTTCGGTGACATGCAGCTCCATATCGAGTGGGCGACGCCCACGCCACCCAAGGGCGAGGGGCAGGAGCGCGGTAACAGCGGCGTGTTCCTGATGAGCCACTACGAGATCCAGGTGCTCGATTCGTACCGCAATGAGACCTACGCCGACGGCCAGGCGGGGGCCGTGTACGGACAGACCCCGCCGTTCGTGAACGCCAGCCGACCCTCCGGCCAATGGCAGACGTACGACATCATTTTCCATCGCCCCCGGTTCGCGTCCGATGGTACGGTGCGCGACTCGGCGCGGGTCACGGTGTTGCATAACGGCGTACTGGTGCAGGACAACACGATCATCACCGGTTGGACGGTGCACGCGGCGCGCGCGCACTACGAGCCGCACCCGGACCGGCTTCCCCTCTTCCTGCAGGACCACGGTAACCCAACCCGCTATCGGGACATCTGGGTCAGAGAGCTGCCGGAGTAGCCTCGTGCCGATATTCGCCGCGCTGATCATCGCGCTTGCTGCGGACACCATCCCCGCCATCGTACCGCGCCCGGCGCACGTTACCCCACAGCCGGGCGCGTTTGTCTTGACGGGCGGCACCCTGATCGTGACCGATCGCGCCCTGCGGGATCTGGGTGAGCTGCTGGGTGACTACCTCTTTCCGGCCACCGGGCTGCGGCTCGGCGTGCGCACCGCCGCGGCCGCCGGGACGCCGGTGCTCTCCATCCGCCTGGACTCCTCCCTCGCCCGCCTCGGCGACGAGGGATATCGCCTCGACGCCAGCCCGTCCCGCGTCGCGATTCGCGCGTACCGACCAGCCGGCGCGTTCTACGGAATCCAGACACTCCGCCAGCTCTTCCCACCCGCGGTCTTCCGGCAGGCCAAGGTGGACGGCGTGGCGTGGCGCATCCCCGCGATTGCGATCGAGGACGCTCCCAGGTTCGCGTGGCGCGGCGTCCACCTGGACGTGGCCCGTCACTTCATGCCGAAAGAGTTCGTGAAGAAGTACATCGATCTCGCGGCGCTCCATAAGCTCAACCGGTTTCACTGGCATTTGACCGACGACCAGGGGTGGCGTCTCGAGATCAAGCAGTACCCGCGTCTCACTCAGGTGGGCGCGTGGCGCCGTGAGACGCTCATCGGCCGCAAGGATCAGGACTCGACCAAGTGGCGGTTCGACGGCCAGCCGCACGGCGGCTTCTACACGCAGGACGACGTGCGCGAGATCGTGGCGTACGCCCGCGCGCGGTTCGTGACGATCGTGCCGGAGATCGAGATGCCGGGGCATTCCCAGGCCGCCATCGCGGCGTATCCGGAGCTCGGGAACCGCGGCGACACGCTTCCCGTCTGGACCTCCTGGGGAGTGGACCAGAACATTCTCAATCCCGGAGACGCGACGATCCAGTTCGCGCAAAACGTTCTCACCGAAGTGATGGGGCTCTTTCCGAGTCCGTGGATCCACACCGGCGGTGACGAAGCCCCGAAGGCACAATGGAAAGCGAGCCCGCTGGCGCAAGCGCGGATTCGGGAGCTCGGCCTGAAGGACGAGGAGGCGCTGCAGGGCTACTTCACGCGTCGGATGGACGACTTCCTCACGTCGCACGGTCGCCGGCTGATCGGGTGGGACGAGATCCTCGAGGGCGGGTTGGCGCCGAATGCGGTGGTCATGTCTTGGCGCGGCATGGACGGCGGCATCGCGGCAGCCCGCGCCGGACACGACGTGGTCATGGCACCCGGGTCGCATACCTACTTCGATCATTATCAGTCAGCCGACACCGTCGCCGAGCCGCTCGCCATCGGGGGCTACCTGCCGCTCGATACGGTGTATTCGTTCGAGCCGGTTCCGCCCGCCCTGACCGAGAACGAGGCGCGGTACGTGCTCGGGGCCCAGGGGCAACTGTGGACCGAGTACATTCCTGATCCGAAGCGGGCGGAGTACATGGTGTATCCCAGGGCGTGCGCCCTCGCCGAGGTGCTGTGGACGCCGCGGGAGCAGCGGGACTACGCCGACTTCGTCAGGCGGCTCACGACCCATCTCGAGCGCCTGGCGATACTGGACGTCAATTACCGACCGATCGGCAACTGAGGAGGAGACCACATGACGCGGTTCACATTCGCAGTGCTCGCCCCGCTGGTGGCAGCGCTCGCGGTGCCGGGAGCGGGCGCGCAGCAGCCGGCGGCACCCGCCCCCGAGCTGGCGGTGGGGGTGAGCGCGCCCGACTTCACGCTCCCCGGCGCGACCCGGTACGGCGTCCTCAAGGCGCCCGTCCATTTGAGCGATTTCAAGGGGAAGACGGTCGTCCTCGCGTTCTTCTACAAGGCGCGAACCAAGGGCTGAACGATCCAAATGCATGCGTACCGTGATCAGTACGCACAGCTGTTTCATGACGGCCGCAACGTGGTGCTGATCGGGATCAGCGCAGACCCGGTCGAGGCGCTTGCGTCGTGGGCGAAGGACGATGAATTCCCATTCCTGTTCGCGAGCGACTCGGGTGGCGCCATCGGCAAGACGTACGGCGCCCACAACCCCAAGATCGGGCTCGACAACCGCAACCTCTTCGTGGTGGGGCCAGACGGCAAGATCGCCTATACGATGGCGCCGTTCCGGGAAATCGATCCGCAGGCGTACAAGGAATTGGCGGCGGCGATCGATCGGATCACGCCCAAGCCGGCCGAGGGGGAGTAGACGGGTTAGTGCCCGGCGACCCGCTCGAGCGCCGTCGCGACGTCCTGCTCCGCGCCGGCGCCGGTGTAGGTGACCTTCCCCGCCTTGTCCAGCACGACGATGTACGACGTCGTGGGCGCCTGGTAGGCGCGCACAGCGGTCCCGCCGGCGTCGAACAGCACCGGGAACGGCAGCGGGTGCTCCGCCAGGTGGCGCCGGATCGACGCCGGCGTCTGATTCACGCCGACGCCGATCGCCACGAACCGCACCGTGCCGCCGAAGCGCGTGTGTGCGGCCTTGAGCGCAGGCTCGAGCGCCTTACACAGGGGGCACCACGTGGCCCAAAACTCGAGCAGCAGCGGCTGCTTACCGACGTAGTCGCCCAGATCCACGGGCTTGCCGTCCAGATCCTGGAGCGCGACCGCGGGGGCCTTGGTGCCAATGGGCAGCCCGATGTCCTGCGCCCCGAGCACGGGCGGCACCGCGAGCGCCAGCGCCAGCATCCAGCCGTATCGCATCACAGTACTTTTCCCATCTGAATGAAGTAGTACTCCGCCATGCCGAGCAGCACCACGCCGGACAGCTTCTTCACCCACACCATCCAGCTGCCGGCCCGAGGCAGCGCCGTGGCGGCTCCGGAGAACAAGCCGACGACCACGAGCAGCGCCGTCATCCCGAGCGAAAACACGAACAGATAGACGAAGCCTAATACCCCGCTGCGCGTGGTCGCGACCCAAGTGAGCACCGCCGCGAACGCCGGAGCACCGCACGGTGCGGCGACGATCCCGGACGTGGCCCCCAGCAGGAACACCGCCGGGTACGATCCGCCCCCGAGACCCGACACCCAGCGCATCAGGCGCTGCGGCGCCGAGACCGGGATCACGTCCAGCATGGCAAGGCCGAACACGAGCAGCAGGTTCCCGATTGCTAACCGCGCCCAGGGACTCGCGCTCACGGTTCCAAACAGCGAGCCCGAGAGCCCCGCGATGAGACCGAGGATCGCGTAGAACAGCGCGAGGCCCGTGACGTAGGCGAGTGTCAGCTTGGCGGAGCGGGCGCGTGACGGCTGTCCGGCGGTCGTCCCGGACAAGATCCCAGCGGTGATGGGGATCATCGGGTAGACACACGGCGTCAGGCTCGTGACGAGTCCGGCGCCGAACAGCGAAACGAGGGCGATGAGCGGGTGATGGGTCAGCGCGTCGGCGAGCCCGTCCACCATGCGCTACAGGGTCCACCCCGACCGGTACGTCGGCCGCACGTAATCCTCCGGGACCCGGACGTTCGTCACCTGTCCCGTCTCCGGATTGATCTCCAGGACCCGCCCCAACCGCACCGCGAGACAGCCGAGCAGCACCATCGCGGTCAGCCCCCCGGCGTGACCGTCGAACGTCGAGCCCGCGGGTGTGCCGCCCTTACAGGCGGCGATCCACTCCGGGTAGACGCCCGGAGAGCGCGGGTATTTCTGGGGCGGCGGGTGAGCGACGAGGTCGGCCTGTTTCGCCGGGTCGAGCACCTTGGGGTCGTCGCCGTAGGTGCCGGCGACGAGCTTGCCGTCCGTACCGATCCACAGCTGGCCGCCGCCCCGATCGAACGGCCAAGGCGCGTCGTCCGCCACCTCAGGGGGGCGCGCGGGATACAGGCTGCCGTCGTGCCACACCGCCCGCAGCTCGGGGCGCGCCCCCTTGGCGCCGAAGGTGTAGGTGATCCGCGAGCCGGCCGGTGCCGTTTCCTTGAACAGCGGCGTGGACTCGGGCTCGACGCGCGTCGGCAGCCCGAGATCGAGCGCCCAGTAGGCGGCGTCCATGATGTGGCACGCCATGTCGCCCAGCGCGCCGGTGCCGAAGTCCCAGAACCCGCGCCATTTGAACGGGACGTAGGCGGGGTGATACGGCCGCTCCGGCGCCGGCCCGAGCCACAGATTCCAGTCGAGCGTCGCCGGGACGTAGTACTCCTCGAGCGGCCGCTCGATGGCCTGCGGCCAGATCGGCCGATTGGTCCAGAAGTGGACTTCGCGCACCGTGCCGATCGCGCCCGCCTCCACCCATTCACGGATCAGGCGCGTCCCTTCGCGCGCGTGGCCCTGATTCCCCATCTGGGTCATGAGCTTGGGGTGTGCGCGGGCGTACTCCCCCAACGCCCGCGTCTCCCCCATGGTCCGCGCGAGCGGCTTCTGGATGTAGGTGTGCTTGCCGGCTTTCATGGCGAGCAAGCCGGGGGCAGTGTGCGAGTGATCGGGCGTGGAAATCGTGACCGCGTCGATGCTCTTCGACTCCTTGTCGAGCATCTCGCGGTAATCGCGGTAACGCTTCGCCTTGGGGTAGCTCTGAAACGCGTCTTCGGCGGCCTTCCAGTCCACGTCGCACAACGCGTAAACGTTCTCGCCTTCCATGCCCTTCACGTCGTTGCGGCCCATGCCGCCCACGCCAATGCACGCGACGTTGAGCTTATCGCTCGGAGGGCGGTAGCCGCGCCCCAGGACGTGGCGCGGCACGATGGTGAAGGCCGCAGCCGCCGCGACGCTGCCCACGAACTGTCGTCTCGGTATCGTCGTCATGACGCCTTTCCCGGTGCCCGCCCGGCTCCGGGGGCCATCGCGGGCGGCCGGAACAGCACCGCGAAAAAGACCAGGACCACCGCGGCAAACCCGGCGGGCAGCACCCAGAAGCTGGGCCACTGATCGAGGGTGAGGCTGGTCGCGCCGCCGAGGATCCGGTTGTACACGTTGCCGGCCACCTGCGCGCCGATGAGCATGCCGATGCCGTAGGTCACGAGCACGAGGAACCCTTGCGCCTGGCCGCGCACGGCGGGCGTCGACTTCTTGTCTACGTAAATCTGCCCGGTCACGAAGAAGAAGTCGTAGCAAACGCCGTGCAGGAGGATGCCGATAGCGATCAGCCAGAAGACCGCCTGCGGTGCCGCGAGCGCGAACAATGCATAGCGCAGCGTCCACGCGCCCATACCCACCATCAGCATCCGCTTCACGCCCAGCCGCACGAAGAAGAGCGGCATGAGCAGCATGAAGATCACCTCGGACATCTGACCGAGAGACTGCGTCGCCTGGATCTTTGTGATGCCGGCGTTCCCCAGGAAGATCTGGGTGAAGTTGTAGTAGGCAGCGAGCGGGATGCACAGCAACAACGAGGCGGCGATGAAGACATAAAACGCGCGGTCGCCGAGTTGCGCCAGCGCGTCGAGCCCAACGATGCTGCGTAACGACACCCGCTGCCCGGCGCCCGGCGGAGGTGTGTGCGGGAGCGAAAAAGCGAAGAGGCCAAGCAAGACGCTCGCGCTGGCCGTCGTGTATATCGGCAGAGCCGTTTGCTCCGGCACGGGCCCGCTCCCGAGCATCGGCCCCAGCACGAAGTCGATCGACAGTCCAGCCACGATCCACCCGATCGTGCCGAACACGCGGATCAAGGGAAACTGCTGCTCCTGGGACTGGATGTGATGAAACGCCAGGCTATTGGCGAGGCCGAGCGTCGGCATGTAGCACAGGTTGTAGACCAGTAGGAGCAGAATGAAAGCCGCGGGCGCACCGGTCGCCTGGGGCACGGTGAACATCACCACGCCGCCCAGCAGGTGGAGCACACCGAGCACTTTTTCGGTCGCGAAGTAGCGGTCGGCGACGAGCCCCAGGAAGAACGGCGCCACGATGGCCGCGATCGGGTTCACCGTGTAGGGCCAGTGCGTCAGCTTCTCCATCCCGTGGTTCGTCATGTACACGGCGATCGACGTATACCAGGCGCCCCAGACGAAGAACTGCAAGAACATCATCGCCGACAACTTGGCGCGGACGCTCACGGCAGTACCCGGATCTTGATGTTGCGGTACGCGACCTTGTCGCCATGGTCCTGGAGACCGATGTAGCCGGTGGCGTTACGCCCGTAATGCGGGTGACTGGCGAACTTGCTCGCCTTGACTTTCGCCGTCCAGTCGGGACTCCCGAACTCGTACTCGACCAGCTTCACGCCGTTCAGCCAGTGCTCGACGTGTTTCCCCTTCACCACGAGTCGCACCTGGTTCCATTGGCCCGCCGGCTTCACGACGCCGGCCGCCGAGGGGTACACGTCGTAGGCGGCACCCGCCGCCGTGAGCCGCGACTTGCCGTCCACGTGCCCCGCGTCATCCAGCACCTGCATCTCGGGCGCGTTCCAATAGATCGCGTCGTCGTCCTCGCTGCCCCGGTAGAAAATCCCGCTGTTTCCCCCGGAGGCGATGTTCCACTCGAGCGTCAGCTCGAAATTCCGGAACTTGTCCCGCGTGATGATGTCGCTGGCGGAGTTGACCCGGGTCAGCGCGCCGTCCACGACTTGCCAGCCGGGCGGCGTCGAGTCTTGCTTGTAGCCCCGCCACCCGGCGGTGGTCTTCCCGTCGAACAACAGCCGCCAGCCGGCGGAGCGCTCGGCGGCGGTCAACGTGTTGAGCGCGGCGGAGCCGCCCGCCATCCCGGCCTGTTGCGCGAGGCTCGGTCGTGGAGCGGCGATCAGGGCCGCCGCGGCGCAGGCCGCCAGCAGCCGGATTCGGGTCACGCGTGTCATGACAGAGTTCACGTCGCCTCCTCGGTTAGTCGGGAATTCCAGCCAGCTCCTTGATACGCGTCTGCACGGCGCGGCGAGCGCGCTCGCTCTTCGTAATGACGAGCACGGCGTCGTCGCCCGCAATCGTTCCGATGATCTCGGTCCAGCCGGCGGCGTCGATGGCGAGACCGAGCCCCTGGGCGCCGCCGGCGGGCGTCTTCACCACGAGCAGCGGACCGACGCCATCCACCGAGACCAACACCGCCGGGAGCAGCTGCCCGAGATGCGGTCGGATGGCGGCCCCGGTCTCGAGGGGCGGCGCGTAATGCGAGCCGCCGTCCGGCGCGGCCACCTTGGCCAGCCCCAGCTCACGGATGTCCCGGGACAGGGTCGCCTGCGTGACATCGAACCCCTCGGCCTTGAGCAGTTCTCGCAGCTGTTCCTGACTCGCCACCGTCTCCGAGCGGACGATCTTCAGGATGGCCGCGTGGCGTTGGGTTTTCATGGGGCCAGAATCTAGCCGTGAACCACCCGTCCGGCGACGACGGTCAACAGGGCGGCGGCAGGCGGTGGAGGGTGGTGGAGGGCGGTGCCGGGAAACACCGCCAGATCACCCTGCTTCCCAACGTCCAACGAACCGATATCGCTCTCGAGGTTCAGCGCGCGGGCGCCTTCAATCGTCAGCATCCGCAGCGCGTCCGGTCCATCGAGTCCGGCGGCCGCGGCCTCGGCCCAGAGACTCGAGTCCCCCACACTCACCACCGAATCGGTCCCGAGGCCGACCCGCAGGCCCGCGCGCCGGAACGCGGCGAGCGGCGCGGTCCCGTGACCGTGAGCCCGGTTGGAGCGGGGACAATGCGCGATCGATGCGCCAGCGCGGCTCAACAGCTCCACATCGTCCTGGTCCACCTGGACACAGTGGATACACAGCGTTCCACGTTGCACGACGCCACGTTGCACGAGATACTCCACGGGCGAGCGGCCGCGCGGAGTGACGGCAATGCCGCGGGCACCGAGTGCGTCCGCGAACGGCCCGCTGCCATCCCGCACGAACTGCGTCTCTGCGCTCGATTCGGCGAGGTGCACCGCGACTGGCAGGCCTGCCTCGCGCGCGAACTCGGCGACCGCGCGATACAAGGGACCGCTCACGGTATATGGCGCGTGCGGCGAGACACCCAGGCGAAGATGCGAAGCGGCGAAGGGGCTAAGGTGATCAAGGGCGCGTCGCAACTCCTCCATGCTCGCCGCGCACTTCGCGGGGTCCGGACCGAATACCTCCTGGTAGTAGATCCCTCGCCCACCGAGGCGGCCCAGCGCCTCGAGCGGGGCTCCAGTGCTTCCCGTGTCCGCGACGCACGTGACGCCGGCGGCCCACGCCTCGCGTACCCCCTGCTCCGCAGCTTGCGAGAACTGCTCCGCGGTGGTGGCGTCCTTGAGGGCGCGCAGCGTGCGGATCCACGTCGCGAATTCGCGCTCCCCGTTCTTGCCGACGAGGTGGGTCAGCTCGAGGTGGGTGTGTGTGTTGACGAGGCCGGGGACGAGAGTGGCTTGACGAAACTCGAGCTCCCGGGCCCCGTGCGGCGTGGGGACGAGAGCATTCGGCCCTACGGCGGCGATGGCGCCCCGGTCGTCAACGAGAACGGCGCCGTCCTCGATGGGCGGCGCCGTGACGGGATGGACCGAGCCCGCGCGGATGCGCAGCACGCGTGCCTAGGGCGAAACCCCGATGCCGAACGGCGCATGCACCGGACAGGCCTGGGACGGCTCGGTGCCCGGATAGAACCAGTCCCAGTGCCGCACTTCCTGGGGACAGAACGGCGTGGCGAGGTAGCCGTTCGACCAGTCCACCTCGCGGGTGATGAGCGAGTCGGGTCGCTCCCAGTCGGGCGGCGCGGGCCGGCGGTCGTACACATCGCGCATGAACGCGGTCCACGCGGGCGCCACGATTTTTCCTCCTCCCGCGTTGTGCTCGAGGATGCGCTGCTGGATATCGTAGCCCACCCAGATGCCCGTCACGAGCTCGGGCGTGTACCCGATGAACCAGGCGTCCGTGTAGTCGTCGGTGGTCCCGGTCTTGCCGGCCGCCGGCAGCGTGAACCCCGCCTTCCAGACGGCGGTGAACGCCGTGCCGCGGCGGATCACGTCCTTCATCATGTCCACCATGAGCCACGTGTGCTCGGGATCCATCACCGGCTCGCGGCGGATCGCCGGCTGCCACAGGATGTTGCCCTGGCGGTCTTCCACCCGCAGCACGCCGACCGGCTCTGCGCGCGTGCCGAGCGTGGCGAAGGCCGTATAGGCGGCGATGATTTCGATCGGCCGCACGCCGCGCGCGCCGATGTGGATCGAGGGATAGGGCGGCAGCGGCGTAGTGATGCCGTAGCGGCGCGCCTCACCGATCACCGTCTGCTCGCCCAACGCCATGCCGAGCTTGATCGTCGCGAGGTTGCGCGACAGGTACAACCCTTCGCGCATGGGGATCAGGCCGAGCGTCGTGTCGTCGTCGTCTTTGGGCTGCCACAGCGTGGAGTCGAGCTGGATCACCGGCGGGTTGAGCGGTGAGTCGTCGACGATCTCGGTCACCGGGTGGCCCGCCCGAACCGCGGCCGAGTACACGAACGGCTTGAAGGTCGAGCCCGGCTGGCGAACTGCCTGGGTCGCGCGGTTGTACTTGGAGTCGTCGAAGTCCCGGCCGCCGATCATCGCCCGGATGTATCCGGTGTTCGCCTCGAGCGCGACCAGCGCGCCCTGGATGTAGGGCGTGAACGGTCCATGGTCCTCGCCGGAGGCCTTGGACGACTCGAGGTATTCCCGGTACGTGGTCCGCCCCGGGAACTTTCCGTTGGAATACACGCCGGCCTCGATGGCGTCGAGCTGCGACTGCACCGCCCGCTCCGCCGCCTCCTGCATGTCGAGGTCGAGCGTGGTGTAGATGCGCAAGCCGCCTTCGTACAGGTCCCGCCCGAAGCGCGCGTCGAGCTGCACGCGCAGCCACTCGACGAAGTAGGGGGCGACGTCGCCGTAGTTCGTGCGGTTCCCCGTGAGCACGAGGGGGTACGCCTGCCACAGCTCGGCCTCTTCCGACGTCAGGAAGCCCTGGTCGCGCATGAGGCCGAGCACCACGTTGCGCCGCCGCACGGCGCGCTCCGGATGCGTCCGCGGATTGTAGAACGCCGGCAGCTTGGGAAGCGCCGCCAGCGTGGCCGCCTCGGCGACGTTCAGCTGCTGCGCGTGCTTGCCGAAATAGATCTGAGCGGCGGCCTCCACGCCGTGGGCCCCCGCGCCGAGGTTGATCTGGTTCAGGTACAGCTGGAGGATCGTGTCCTTGGGGAAGTTGCCTTCGATCTCCACCGCGACCCGCGCTTCCTTGAGCTTGCGGGTGAGGGTCTTCTCGCGGCTGATCTCCTCCGGAAAGATGTTGCGCGCCAGCTGCATGGTGATGGTCGAAAACCCCTGCGCGAAGCTCATCGTCAGGAGGTCGTTCTTGATGGCGCCGACGATGCGCCAGTAGTCGATCCCGTGGTGATCGTAGAAGCGCTTGTCCTCGGTCGCGATGAACGCCTGGCGCACCGCCAGGGGGATTTCGGTGAGCGGCAGCACGGTCCGCCGTTCGGCGCCCAGCTCGCTGATGAGGCGGCCGTCCGCCGCGTACACCTTGGACGTCTGCACCTGGTGATTCGGGTTCGCGACCAGGCGCGAGATGCTGGGGCAGTGCTCACCCGCGCACACGCGGGTCCAGGCACCGTAGGAGAGGCCCAGCAGGTACGCGCCGGCGAGCACCGCGACTGCGATTACGCGGCGGCGGATCTTGGGCTTCTGCCACCAGGAGAGCGGCCCGGCGAGCGTAACGGGCGCAGGTATGGACGCCATCGCGTTACAACCTAGTAAGGCTGCTCGGTGCTTGCCAGCGGTGGAGGCATCCCGTACGATTCCGCGCCATGTCGGACCTCTTCGCTGAGCTCAAGTGGCGGGGCTTCGTGCACCACGCCACCCAGGAAATCGGGGCGCACCTCGCCTCGAGCGCCCGCACCGTGTACTGCGGGTTCGATCCGACCGCGCCCAGCCTGCAGCTCGGCAATCTCATGCCGATCATGCTGCTGCGGCATTTCCAGCTCGCCGGCCACAAGCCCATCGTCCTGATGGGCGGCGGCACGGGCCTGATCGGCGATCCGAGCGGCAAGCGCGGCGAGCGACCGCTGCTCTCGAAGGAGCAGATCCGCGAGAACCTGCACCATCAGCGCGACCAGATGGCGCGGCTCCTCGACTTCGATGGCCCCGCACCGGCCCTCGTGCTCAACAACGCCGACTGGCTGGTGAAGCAGAGCCTCGTGGACTTCCTGCGCGATGTCGGCAAGCACTTCAGCGTGAACATCATGCTGCAGAAGGAGTCGGTGAAGGCGCGGCTCGACACGGGCATTTCCTACACCGAATTCAGCTACATGTTGCTCCAGGCGTTCGACTTCCTCCACCTGTTCCGCGAGCGCGGGTGCACCATCCAGGTGGGGGGCAGCGATCAGTGGGGAAACATCACGGCGGGGATCGACCTCATCCGGCGCGTGGAGGGCGGCGAGGCGCACGGCTTGGTCGCGCCGCTGGTCACGATGGCGTCGGGTGCCAAGTTCGGGAAGACGGAGGCGGGCGCGATCTACCTCGATCCAGCGCTCACCTCGCCGTACAAGTTCTACCAGTTCTGGTTCAACGTCGATGACCGGGACGTCGAGCCGTACCTCAGGCTGTTCACGTTGCTGCCGCGGGAGGAAACCGAAGAGCGGATGAAGCAGCACAAAAAAGACCCGAGTCGCCGTGAGGCTCAAGGTACGCTGGCTGTCGCCGTGACCGGGATGGTCCATGGACAGCGGGCCGCGTCCAACGCCACGGCGGTGAACGCCATTCTCTTCGGTAACCTGGATCCACGCAACGTCGAGCCCACCGCGTTGGACTTGCTGGCGCAAGAAATCCCCACCGCACGCGTGCCGTCGGGCGACGGCCTTTCGCTCGTGGACGCCGTGGTCCACGCCGGGCTTGCGAAATCGAAGAGCGAAGCGCGCCGGGCGATCGAGCAAGGTGGGATCTACGTCAACCAGCAGCGCGTGAAGGACCCCGCGCGGAAGATCGCGTCGGTCGATTGGCTCACCGGTGGAACCCTGCTGCTCCGCAAGGGCAAGAAGGACTACGCGCTGCTGCGAGCAGGCAGCTAGAGAGCCGGCATGTTCATCGGGCACTACGCCCTGGCGTTGGCCGCGAAACGGGCCGCCCCACGCAGCTCGCTCGGCACGCTGTTCGCGGCCACGTCGCTCGCGGATCTGCTGTGGCCGGTGTTTCTGCTGCTGGGGTGGGAGCGGGCGCACATCGTGCCGGGGCCGAACCCGTTCCTGACCTTGTGGCTCGACTCCATCCCCATCTCGCACAGCCTGATCACGCTCATCGGGTGGGGCGCCGTGTTTGCGTACCTGTACCGCAGGCGCACCGGTGAGGGGCACGCCGCGTTCGTGGTGGCGCTCCTGGTCGTGAGCCATTGGCTGCTCGACTTCGTCACCCATCGGCCCGACATGCCGCTGTACCCGGGCGGCACGCCGCTGGGGCTCGGTCTGTGGAACTCCGTCGCCGGCACCGTGGTCGTCGAGGGCGTGATGTTCGCGGCGGGGGTGTGGCTCTACGCCAGGAATACGAAGGCGCGCGACCGCGTCGGGACCTTCGGATTCTGGTCGCTGATCGCCGTGCTGCTCTTGTCCTACGTGGGTTCCTTGTTCAGTCCACCGCCACCGACCCAGACCGCGCTCGCCGTGGGCGGGAGCATCTTCGGGTGGCTCTTTGTTGGCTGGGCGTGGTGGGGGGATAAACATCGGGAAGTCGTTGCATAAGAGGCGTTGCCTTTTACTCTAGCTGATCCAGCACGTCGAGCACCCGCTCCATCTCTTCCACCGTGTTGTAGCAGTGCGGCGCCAGGCGGATGGCGCCCTCCCGCAGCGAGCACACGACATGGGCGCGCTTGAGCGCGTGGTACGCCTCGACGGGGTGCGCGGGGGCGAGGCAGACGATCGCCGAGCGGTGCGCCTCCGCCCGGGGTGACACGATGCGGACGCCGGTCTCGTCCGCCCAACGGAACACCGGCTCGTGCAGCGTGCGGACATACTGCGCGATATCGTCGATCCCGAGCTCCGCGAGCATGCCGACCGAGGCGGTCATCCCGTAGAAGTCCTGGAAGGGGAGCGTCACCATCTCGAAGCGGCGGGCGTCGGGACGGAATGTGGGATTGTACTCGGTCAGTCGCGAGAAGTCGTCGGTCCCCTCGAACGCCATCCAGCCGGCGACCGCGGGCTCGAGCACCGGGATGAGCTCGCGCCGCACGTACACGAATCCGGATCCCCAGGGCGCGAGCAGCCACTTCTGCCCGCCGCACGCGAGAATATCGACCGGCGTCTCGCGCACGTCGAGCACCGCGTTCCCCACTCCCTGAATCCCGTCCACCACGAGGAACGTGCCGTTGGCGCGGCAGGCGGCGCCGAGCCGGCCGAGATCCGCGCGATAGCCGTTCGAGAACTGGACGAAGGAGACCGCGAGGGCGCGTACCCGCGGGTCGTGCAGCCGCTCGACGAGGTAGTCCTCGTCGGGCCAGCCCTCGGGGGCGCAGGGCGCCAGCTCGACCTCGACACCCTGCTTTTTGAGCAGCATCCAGGGATACACGTTCGCCGGAAACTCGCGGTCCGAGACGAGGACCACGTCGCCAGGCTGCAGGGGCAACGCGCTGGCGGCCAGGTTCAGGCCGTGGCTGGTGTTGGTCGCCAGCGCGATCTCGACTGGGTCCGCGTTGAGCAGGCGCGCCACCGCGACCCGCGCCGCCTGCAGTCCTGCTTGCAGCTCGCGGTCCGGGAGCAGGTGGGGAGCCGTCCGTTTCGCGGTGAATTCGTCCAAGGCGCGGCGGGTGCGCTCGGGGATGGGGCCGATGGAGGCGTTGTTGAGGTAGACGGTGTCCGCGGTCCAGGGGAACTCGGCGGCACGCAGCGCGCGGAACTGATCGCGCAGCGCACGCAGCCGGGTCGGGTGATACGCGATGTCGGTCATGCTCGGACGTCCAGCGCGTCACGTAAGCCGTCGCCCACCAGGTTGACGCCCAGCACGGTGACGCCGATAGCGAGCCCGGGGAACAGCGACACCCACGGCGCCACGCGCAGCAGATCCCGCCCCTCCGCGATCATGGCGCCCCAGGACGGCGTCGGCGGCTGCGCCCCCAGGCCCACGAACGAGAGGGCCGCCTCGGCCATGATCGCGCCGCCGACGCCGAGGGTCGCCGCGATGATGACCGGCCCGAGCACGTTGGGGAGCACGTGCCGCGTCACGAGCCGCGCGTCGGACGCACCCAGCGCCCGGGCCGCCTGCACATAGTCGAGCCCGCGCGCCACGAGCACCTGCCCGCGCACCAGCCGCGCCATTCCCGCCCAACCCACGAGCCCGATCACGACACACACGACGGGGAGCGATGGCCGCACGGCCGCGGCGACGGCGATGAGCAGGAGGAGCGAGGGGAACGCCAGGGTCACATCGGCGACGCGCATGACCACGGCATCGACCCAGCGGCCATAGAAGCCGGCCGTGAGGCCGAGCGCGAGGCCCGCCGTGAGGGCGATCACCTGGCTCGCGAGACCCACCGCGAGCGACAACCGGGCCCCGTACAACACACGGCTCAGCACGTCCCGTCCCTGGGCGTCGGTGCCGAGCGGGTTGGCCGTCGAGGGCGAGCGCAGGGCGGCGGTGAGATCGCCGCGCGTCGGATCGCCGGGCGCCAGCCACGGCGCGGCGAGCGCCGCCAGCCCGAGCAGCGTCACGAGGGCGAGACCAGCCAGTGTCCAACGGTTCCGTACAACGCGATGACGCATGAGTAGCGCGGGGCTGGGGGCCACGACTACGTTACTCGGAGGCTCACCTTCCGGGCAAGCGGCGGGTCACGTGAACAATCAAACTCAGTTCACCCTCGTGCTGGGCGGCGGGGGCATGAAAGGCGTAGCCCACGTCGGCGTGCTGCAAGCACTGACCGAGCGTGGCCTCGTGCCGTCGCAGATCGTCGGCTCGAGCGTGGGCGCGCTGGTGGGCGCCGCCTGGTCCGCCGGGAAGAGCATCGCGGAGCTGCGCGAAATTGCGATCGGCCTGCAGCGCAAGGACATTTTCGCCGTGGCGCACGCCGACATGGCGTTCAAACGGATGCGCTCCCCGGCCCTGTTTCGCCGCGAGCCGCTCGACCAGCTGCTCCACCGGCTCGTCGGCAACATCACCTTCCAAGACCTGCGCAACCCCCTGATCGTGAACACCGTGGAACTGAACTCCGGCATGCAGGTGTTCTGGGGTCTTGATGGGCTCGACGAGGTCCCGGTGAAGGACGCCGTGTTCGCGTCCTGCGCGCTGCCGGGCTACCTCCCGCCCCGTGAGATCCGGGGGCGGTTCTACATGGACGGCGCCACGGTGGACAACCTGCCGGTGGGCACGGCGCGCATCCTCGGCGCAGACCTGATCGTGGCGGTGGACGTGTCGGCCTCGAACGCCCTGCGGGCCGACACGCAGGAGGAAGGCTTCGCATCGGTGTTCGCGCGGGCGGCGGAGATCGCGATGCAGACCATCCTCGAGCTGCGGCTGCGCGAATGGACCACGCCCCCGATCTACTATATCCACCCACGCGTCGAGCACATCTCGGCGTTCGACTTCGACCACCTGCGCGAAGAGGTGGAGGAAGGCTATCGGGCGACCATTGCCGCGCTCGATCGGCCGGAGGAATGGCCGGGGCCGAGCGACCCCGGCGTCCACCCGCGGCGTCGCGTCACGGTCCGAGTGCAGCGCGAGCGCTGCATCGGCTGCGGGGCGTGCCTGGTGCAGGCGCCACCCGGCATGTTCGTGCTCGACGCGCAGGGCAAAGCCGTCGTCACGCGACCGGACCAGGAGTGGTCGCCGATCGACGGTGAATTCATCCGGCACTGTCCCACCTACGCCATCAGCGCGCGGCCGGCGGCGGCCCCGAAAGTCGCCGGCGCCGCCAGCTGACGGCTTCCCTCAGCACAGGTACGGCATCAGGCCGACCCAAAACCGCTCGGCCGCCGCTTCGATAGTCACTCCCGACAGCACGTCCCGGGCGGGCGGTGGACTGGCGCGCGCGGCCCCGATGGCTGCCACCAGGCTGTCGTCGTCAGCGAGCGAGAAAAAGCGGGGCGCCGTGCCGAGAAACTCACGGTGCGGCGGGATGTCCGAAGCGACCACCGGGGTGGCCGTCGCAATCGCTTCCATGGGGGTGAGTCCGAAGCCTTCGAAGCTACTGGGGCAGACCACCACCTCCGCGGTGCGGTACGCGGTCACCATCTCCGCTTCCGTGAGGTCGGACGCAAACGTGCAGGGTACGCCCAGGGTCGCCGCGAGTCGTTCCAGGGCCGCCCGCTCCGGACCCCTCCCGATGATGCGCACGGAGCTCTTGGGGGCGAGGCGCGCCGCCGCTCGAATCACCGCCGCATGGTTCTTGTGCGGCGTGAGATGCGACACGCTGAGCAATCCACCTGTTCGAGCCATAGGCGCGGGCGTGAACCTGTCTGAATCGAAGCAGAAGGGCACTTGGCGCGAGGCAATGCCCAGTCGCTCCTGGACGCTCGCCGCAGTATGCCCGCTCGGCACCCATACCTCGCGGGCGTGCACGGCCACGAACCGCAGACGGCTGTAATAGCCGGGGCGCTCGGCGTAGCGACGGCCGACGCGCGGCACCCGGAGGTAGCGACCGAACACGTGCCACACCCAATCGTGCCGACCCCGCCCCAATCGCCAGGGCGGGAGGTCCCACAGATAATGAATCAGCGGACAGCGGTGACGTGCCGCGTACGCGTAGGCGGCTGCCGCGACCTGCGCGTCCATGGCGATCGCGACCCGTGCCGGCCCGTCACCCTCCAACGCGATCGCAAGCCCGCGGGCCCGGAGTCTCGGCACCACCAGGGTGCAGAACCGGTTCGGCGCGAACCAGCGGATGTCATCCATCCCGGCGCCGAAACTCCGCGTCGATCCGCCGCAGATCGCCCGCCACTCGGTCCCAGTTGTAGTAGGTCTCCACGGCGCGGCGTCCGGCGGCGCCCATGCGTCGGCGCAGCTCGGTGTCGGCGAGCAGCCGCGTGACGCCCGCGGCGACCGCCGCCGGCTGCTCGGGATCCACCAGAATGCCCGTCTCACCGTCGCGCACCGCGTCGGGTACCCCCCCCGATCGTCCGCCCACCACCGCCAGACCGCTCGCCGACGCCTCGACCAGTGCAATGCCGAAACCCTCAGCAAGGAGGTCGATGCGCCGCGAAACGCCGACGTAGAGATCCGCGGCGTTGTAAAGCGCCGGCAGGTCGTCTTCGGGGACGAACCCGAGGAACCGCACCGCGTCGCCGAGGCCGAGCTCCGCGGCCAGGCGCGCGAGCCGCGTCTGCTGCGGCCCGACGCCTGCCACCGCGTAGCGGGGCGCAGCGTCGGGAAAGGCGGCCCGCACCGCGGGCAGCGCCCTGATCACGGTGTCGATGCCCTTGTGCGCGTCGAGGCGTGACACGGTCAAGAGCCAGGGACCGCCGGCGAGCCCGTACTTATCGCGGATCGGACCTGGATCGATGCCGGAACGGAACCGGGTCGGCGTGGTGCCGAGCGGCACGACGCGGACGTCGCGCGCAAGCGCCGGCCGCTCGACCGCCTCGAGAACGGAGCGAGCCAGGTCCTGAGTCCAGCGGCTGTTCGCGACCACCACGGCGGCGCCGCCGAGCAGTTGACGCGCCGTCCAGCGGCGCCAGCGCGAGCGGCGCATCTTGGCCTGGAGCAGTAGCAGCTCTGTCCCATGCACGATCACCCCGTAGGGAACCGCGCGCCGGGCACGCAGCCAGCGCGCCGGGTAGGCGGCGGGCTTGAGCTCGGCGCACCACACGAAGCCCGGACGCGCTCGCCGCTCAAGTGTAGCCGCCCGCGCGGTCCACAGCACGAGCCCGTTGAAGGTGCGCAATCGCGTGGCGCGGATCGGGGCGTGGTCGATCGGTTGGGGAAACTGCGGATCGCTCTCGGCGCTGCCGGCGTGGCGGCCCGTGGACACCACGAGCGTGCCCGGCGGATACCGCAGCGCGAGCTCGCCCATCCAGCGCGCAATGCCGCCCCCGTGCGGCGGGAAGTTGAACGCGAGGAGGAGAGTGGCGCTCAGGCGGTGGGAGACTTGAGCGCGTCGGCTTCGATCGCCCGCAGGTCGCGGACGGCGCGGTCCCAGTTGAAGTGGGTCTCGACGGCGCGCCGGCCGCTGTCCCCCATTCGCTGCGCGAGCGAAGCGTCGGCCAGCACGCGGGAGATCGCCTCGGCGAACGCCGCCGGGTCTTCCGGCGGCACGAGGAATCCGGTCTCGCCGTCGCGTACCGCGTCGGGGATGCCGCCCGAGTTCCCGGCGACGACGGGCAGCCCACACGCCGAGGCCTCGACCAGCGCGATCCCAAACCCCTCGACGCCGAGCCGCTCGCTCCGCCGCGAGGCGCCTACGTACACCGATGCGAGGTTGTACAGCGCGGGCAGATCCTGGTCAGTGACGCCGCCCAGGAACCGCACGCGGTCCGCCAGGCCGAGCTTGTGCGTCAGTTTTTCCAGTCGGTCGCGATCGGGACCCGCTCCCGCGACCGCGTATCGCA
>Ga0075433_10000655_pt1 | contig 23337 bp, 17 predicted proteins | sample RhiMethybrSRZTD2_FD_75299 | JGI IMG/M metagenome (GOLD analysis project Ga0075433, IMG submission 75299) | Populus rhizosphere microbial communities from Tennessee, USA - Rhizosphere MetaG P. TD hybrid SRZTD2 | ecosystem: Host-associated > Plants > Roots > Rhizosphere > Soil | place: USA... | reverse complement strand
CCCGTCCTCGGTCTCGACGTGCGCGCCGCGCGCTCTGCGGATGAAGAGCGGCTCGCCGCCGACGCTTCGGAACGCGCGCACCGGCGAGTTCACGCCGCCGGCGATGTAGCGGGAAGCTTCCTCGAAATGCGACATGCGCGCCGTCAGCGACGCTCGACCTTGAATCCGCGCTGCTCGAGCAGCGCCGGCAGGCCCTTGTCGCCCACGAGGTGCATCGCGCCGACGACGATGAGCACGTCGTCGCCGTCGCGGAGCATGTCGCTCACCTGGTCGGCCCAGCGCGCGTTGCGGCTGTAGATGAGCACGTCCGCGAGCTCCGGATATCCGTCGAAGTCTTCCTCGAGGCTCTTCTGGAGACCGGCCTCGTCGCCGGCGCGCCAGGCCTCCAGCATCGGGCCGATCAGCTGGTCGACGTCCTTCGCTTCGTCGATCGCCTGCAGGAGGATCTCGGCCTGCAGGTTCATGGGCAGCCCGTCGAGCATGCCGAGCTGGCCGTCGAGCGTCTCCAGGCCGCAGCCGGGCTTGCCGCCCTGGCGCGCGGCGGCTTCGATGACCTGCTCGACGCCGTGCTGGACGTCGTAGCCGTGCGCCTGGAGCGCCATGACGGACACGGTGATGCCCGCGAACCACGGCTCGAACATGGCGAGCGCGTCGAGCGGCACGCCGGCGTTTTCCGACTTCGCGCGCACGCGGTCTGCGTCGGGTCCGAGCAGCTCGAACAGGTCGCGGCCTTTCGGGTCGACTGCGCGCGCAAGCGTGATGGAAGTCTTCGCGGCATCGTCGTCCGCGTTGGGGTCGATCTCCATGCAGACGCGCCGGGCGCCGCCGATGGCCTTGGCAAGCTCGCCGCCGACCGAGAATCCGCCTTGCGGCAGCAGGTGCACCGAGCCGAAGAGCCAGACCGTGCCTTCGCCGCCGGTCACGCGCCAGAGTGCCGGCTCGGCCGTCGCACTGCCGGCACCGAGCGCGGCCAGTGCCGCCGCGGCAAGCGCCGCGGCCATCCGACGTTCAGGCATGCGGTTCCACCCACTCGATGCTGGTCTCGATTCCGCCGTCGTCGCCGAGCTTCATCCAGCGGTACGCCGGCGGCCGGTCATCGACCTCGAACTCATCCGCGTTCTGCGTGAACTGCATGCATGTCGAAGGCGTGCCCATGAGCCGGATGCGTCCGCGCATGCCGTCGAGCGGCTGGTGCGTGTGGCCCCAGGCGATTCCGCGCACGTTCGCGTGGCGCGCGAGCAGGTCGAAGAACTCGGCGGCGTTGTCGAGCATCAGCTCGTCGAGCCAGGCGCTGCCGTGCGGGACCGGATGGTGGTGCATGCAGACGAGCGCGTGCCCGCCATTCAGCGCTGCGAGCGAGGCGTCGAGCCGCGCGAGCTCGTCCGCATCAAGGTGGCCGTGGTGGCCGCCCTCGACCGTGCTGTCCAGCATCACGACCATCCAGCGGCCGTAGCGCGTCGCGAACGCGTGGACGAAGGGCGGGCCGTCGAGCGCGCCCGCGACGTCGGCGGGATCGTCGTGGTTGCCCGGCAGGCAATGCACCGGAGCGCCGGCGTCGACGAAGTTCTTGCGCAGCGTCTTGTAGCCTGCGGGGTCGTCGTGCACGAGGTCCCCGGTCAGGAGCACCGCGCCCGGACGCGGGTGCCGGCGCTTCGCGTGCGCGACGCAGCGGCCGAGGGTCTCCGCCGTCGCGACGCCCCGGACCCGCATGTCCGGCGATCCGGCGAGGTGCGGGTCCGTGAACTGCAGCGCCAGCACCGCGTGCGCGTCAGTAGCGGTAATGGTCGGGCTTGAACGGCCCGGCCGCCGGGATGCCGAGGTAGCGCTCCTGCTCCCCGGTCATCGTCGTGAGTTTCGCGCCGATCCGGTCGAGGTGCAGCCGCGCCACCTTCTCGTCGAGGGCCTTCGGAAGCACGTAGACGCGGTGTTCATAGCGGGCGCCGTGCGCGAAGAGCTCGATCTGCGCGAGCACCTGGTTCGTGAACGAGTTCGACATCACGAAGGACGGGTGCCCGGTCCCGCAGCCGAGGTTCACCAGCCGGCCCTCCGCCAGCACGATGATCCGCTTGCCGTCCGGGAAAATCACGTGGTCGACCTGCGGCTTGATGTTCTCCCACCGGTACTGCCTGAGCGAGGCGATGTCGATCTCGCTGTCGAAGTGGCCGATGTTGCACACGATTGCCTGGTGCTTCATCCGCCGCATGTGCTCGTGGCTGATGACGTTCACGTTGCCAGTCGCCGAGACGAAGATGTCCGCCTTGTCGGAGGCATCGTCCATCGTCACGACGCGATAGCCTTCCATCGCCGCCTGCAGCGCGCAGATCGGGTCGATTTCCGTGACCCACACGGTGGCGCCCAGCCCGCGCAGCGACTGCGCGCAGCCCTTGCCGACGTCGCCGTAGCCGGCGACGAGCGCGATCTTGCCGGCGATCATGACGTCGGTCGCGCGCTTGATGCCGTCGACGAGCGACTCGCGGCACCCGTAGAGGTTGTCGAACTTCGACTTCGTGACCGAGTCGTTGACGTTGATCGCGGGAAAGGGGAGCTTGCCGTCGGCGGCCATGCGGTAGAGCCGCTTGACGCCGGTTGTCGTCTCCTCGGTCACGCCGCGGATCTCGGCGAGGCGCGTCGAGTACCAGCCCGGCTGGGACTCGAGGCGCTTGCGGATCGAGGCGAACAGCGCGGTCTCTTCCTCGTTGGCGGGCTTCGAGATGACCGAGAGGTCGGTCTCGGCCTGCGCGCCCAGCATCAGGAGCAGCGTCGCGTCCCCGCCGTCATCCAGGATCATGTTGGCGTGCTTGCCGCCCGGCCATTCGAAGATGCGATGCGCGAAGTCCCAGTATTCAGCGAGCGTCTCGCCCTTGTGCGCGAACACCGGGATGCCGGCGGCCGCGATCGCCGCGGCGGCATGGTCCTGCGTCGAGAAGATGTTGCAGGACGCCCAGCGAACCTCGGCGCCGAGCGCCGCGAGCGTTTCGATGAGCACCGCGGTCTGGATGGTCATGTGCAGGGAGCCTGCGACGCGCGCGCCGGCGAGCGGGCGCGCCTTCGCGAACTCGGCGCGCACCGACATGAGGCCCGGCATCTCGGTCTCGGCGATCGCGATCTCGCGCCGGCCGAAGTCGGCCTGGCCGATATCGGCGACGCAGTAGTCCTTGAGCTGGGTATTGATCACGGCATTCATGGTCATTTCTCTCCTTTGCGAGCGAGAGCGCCGTTTCCATTCGCGACCCTCGAGCCTGGCGGGCGGTGCGCCCGTTGCAACGCTCCTCGAGGGTCGCGGCCCCGGGGACTGTCACCTTTTCCGGCTCTGCGGAAAAGGGGACTCTCCCCTCCGGGCATGTATCAGAGTCCCGCGGCCTTCCTCAGCGCCTCCGCCCGGTCCGTGCGCTCCCAGCTGAAGGCCGTGAACGCCGGCCGGCTCCGGGTGCCGCCGCCCGCAGAATCCTGCACATCGTATTCCATCTCGGTCGGCTCGCGCCCGAAATGCCCGTAGGACGCGGTTCGCCGGTACAGCGGGTGGATCAGGTCGAGCATGCGGATGATGCCGTAGGGGCGCAGGTCGAAGTGCGCCGCGACCAGCTTTTCGAGGCGCGCGTCCGGAATCCGGCCGGTGCCGAAGGTCCGCACCGAGACCGACGTGGGCTTCGCGACGCCGATGGCGTAGGACACCTGGATCTCGCAGCGGCTCGCGAGGCGCGCCGCCACGAGATTCTTCGCGACATATCGCGCCGCGTAGGCGGCCGAGCGGTCGACTTTCGAAGGATCCTTGCCGGAGAACGCGCCGCCGCCGTGGCGGGCCATGCCCCCGTAGGTGTCGACGATGATCTTGCGGCCGGTGAGGCCGCAGTCGCCGACCGGCCCGCCGACGACGAATCGTCCGGTCGGGTTGATGTGGTACTTCGTGCGCTTGCCGAGCCAGCGCGCCGGCAGCACGGGCTTCACGATCTCCTCCATCACGGCTTCGTGCAGGTCCTTCTGCTTCACGTCCGGCGCATGCTGCGTCGAGAGCACGACGGCCTCGATGCCGACGGGCTTGTCGTCCTCGTACGCGAACGTCAGCTGGCTCTTCGCGTCCGGGCGCAGCCACGGCAGCTTCGGGTGGCGTCCCTTGCGGACCTTCGCCTGGCGCTCGACGAGCTTGTGCGCATAGTGGATCGGCGCCGGCATCAGCGCGTCCGTCTCGTCGGTCGCGTAGCCGAACATCAGTCCCTGGTCGCCCGCGCCCTGTTCCTCCGGCTTCGCGCGGTCGACGCCCTGTGCGATGTCGCCGGACTGCTTGCCGATGATGTTGACGACGCCGCAGGTCTTGCCGTCGAAGCCGACGTCCGAGGAGGTGTAGCCGATGTCGCAGATGACGCCGCGCACGATCGCCTCGAGGTCCACCCACGCGGACGTCGTGACCTCGCCCGCTACCACGGCGACACCGGTCTTGACGAGCGTCTCGCAGGCGACGCGCGCCCGCGGATCGCGCGCGAGCAGGGCGTCCAGCACCGCGTCCGAGATCTGGTCCGAGACCTTGTCGGGATGGCCTTCCGAGACGGATTCGGAAGTGAAAAGGAATTCGCCGGACATCGAAAAATTATACGCCATCGGCGACAATGCCGGTTTCCCGACGGAGGATCGAGATGCCGAGTCGTCGCGAGGTCGCCAACGCCATCCGGGCGCTCAGCATGGACGCCGTGCAGCGCGCCAACTCCGGGCACCCGGGGATGCCCATGGGCATGGCGGACATCGCCGAAGTGCTATGGCGCGACTTCCTGAAGCACAATCCCGGCAACCCGCATTGGTTCGACCGCGACCGCTTCGTGCTCTCGAACGGCCATGGCTCGATGCTCCTTTATTCCGTGCTGCACCTGACGGGTTATCCGCTCGGCATCGACGAGCTCCGGAACTTCCGCCAGCTCGGCTCGCGCACCGCGGGCCATCCGGAGCGCGAGGTCGAGATCGGCATCGAGACGACGACCGGCCCGCTCGGCCAGGGCCTCGCGAACGCGGTCGGCATGGCCTTCGCGGAGAAGAAGCTCGCCGAGGCGTTCAACCGGCCCGGGCACGAGATCGTCGATCATTTCACCTGGGTGTTCCTCGGCGACGGCTGCCTCATGGAAGGCCTCTCGCACGAGGCCAGCTCGCTCGCCGGGACCTGGGGGCTCGGCAAGCTCATCTGCTTCTACGACGACAACGGCATCTCGATCGACGGCGAGGTCGCGGGCTGGTTCACCGACGACACGCCGAAGCGCTTCGAGGCCTATGGCTGGCAGGTGATCCGCGCGGTGGACGGGCACGACCCGGAAGCGGTCGCGCGTGCGATCCGCCGCGCAAAGCGCGAGAAGGCGAAGCCGACGCTGATCTGCTGCAAGACGATCATCGGTTACGGCGCGCCGAACAAGCAGGGCAGGGAAGAGTGCCATGGCGCGGCGCTCGGAGCCGACGAGGTCGCGCTCGCGCGCAAGACGCTCGGCTGGCCGTACGAAGCGTTCGTCGTGCCGGACGAGATCCGCGGGGCGTGGGATGCGCGCGCCGCCGGCAAGCGCGCGGAGGCCCGCTGGCGCCGCAAGTTCAAGGCTTACGAAGCCGCCCATCCGGACCTCGCCGTGGAATTCCGTCGCCGCATGGAGTCGGCGCTCCCGGACGGTTTCGAGGGCTGGATCGGCGAAGGCGCGACGGCCGCGCAGGCGGCGGCGCAGCCGGCCGCGACGCGCCAGAGCTCGCAGGCCGTCATCAACGGCCTCGGCCCGAAATTGCCCGAGCTGCTCGGTGGCTCGGCCGACCTCACGGGATCCAACAACACGCGCATCAAGGGAACGGAGCCGTATACGAGCGCGAATCCGGGCGGCGCCTACCTCCACTACGGCGTGCGCGAGTTCGGCATGGGCGCGATCATGAACGGCGTCGTGCTGCACGGCGGCCACATCCCGTTCGGCGGCACGTTCCTCGTGTTTTCGGATTACGCGCGCAGCAGCCTGCGCATGGCATCCATCATCGAGGCGGGCAGCATCTTCGTGCTGACGCACGACTCGATCGGGCTCGGCGAGGACGGACCCACGCACCAGCCGGTCGAGCATCTCGCGTCGCTCCGGATGATCCCGCGCATGGAAGTCTGGCGGCCTTGCGACACCGCGGAAACCTGGATTGCCTGGGGCGCGGCGATCCGCCGCCGCCGCGCGCCGACGGTGCTCGCGCTCACGCGCCAGTCGCTGCCGCCGCAGGCGCGCGATGCCGGCCAGCTCGCGGCCATCGGGCGCGGCGGGTACGTGCTCGTCGATTGCGCGGGAATGCCCGACTGCATCCTCATCGCGACCGGCTCGGAGGTCCAGCTCGCGGTCGACGCGGCTCGCGAGCTCGCCGGGCGCGGCCGGAAGGCGCGGGTCGTGTCGATGCCCTGCTCGAGCGTCTTTGACGCGCAGGATGCCGGCTGGCGTGAGGCCGTCCTTCCGCCCGCGGTGACGCGGCGCGTCGCCATCGAGGCGGGCGTGCCCGAGGGCTGGTGGCGCTACGTGGGCCCGCACGGCTGCGTGATCGGCATGACGCGGTTCGGCGCGTCGGCGCCGGCCAAGGACCTTTTCAAGCATTTCGGTTTCACGACCGCGGCCGTCGTCGGGGCGGCCGAATCTTTGCTGAACGGAGAGAATTGACCATGGCGATCAAGGTAGGCATCAATGGCTACGGCCGCATCGGCCGCAACATCCTGCGCGCCCTCTACGAGGGCAAGCGCACGGGCGACATCCGCATCGTCGCGCTGAACGACCTCGGTGATGCGAAGACGAATGCGCACCTGACGCGCCATGACACGGCCCACGGCCCATTTCCCGGTACGGTGGCGGTGGACGGCGACCACATGGTCGTCAACGGCGACCGCATCCGCGTGCTCGCGGAGCGCGATCCGGCGAAGCTGCCATGGGGCGAGCTCGGCGTCGAATTCGTGATCGAGAGCACGGGCCTCTTCGCCAGCAAGGAGAAGGCCTCCAAGCACCTCGCGGGCGGCGCGAAGAAGGTCGTCGTGTCGGCGCCGGCCGATGGCGTCGACGCGACCATCGTCTACGGCGTGAACCACCAGACGCTGCGCAAGGACATGACCGTCATTTCGAACGCATCCTGCACGACGAACTGCCTGGCGCCGCTCGTGAAGCCGCTGCACGACTCGCTCGGCGTCGTCGCCGGCATCATGACGACGGTGCACGCGTACACGAACGACCAGGTGCTGACGGACGTATACCACTCGGACCTGCGCCGCGCGCGGTCGGCCACGATGTCGATGATCCCCACGAAAACCGGCGCGGCCGCGTCGGTCGGTCTCGTCCTCCCGGAACTGAAGGGAAAGCTGGACGGTTTCTCGGTCCGCGTTCCGACGATCAATGTCTCGTTCGTCGACCTCACCTTCACCGCAAGTCGCGCGACGACGACTGTAGAGGTCAACGAAATCCTCAAGAAGGCCGCCGCGGGATCCCTGAAGGGCATCCTCGAATACACCGAAGAGCCGCTCGTGTCGGTGGATTTCAACCACAACCCCGCGTCTGGCACGGTGGATGCGCAGCTCACGAAGGTCCTGGGCGGCAATCTCGTGAAGGTCTGCGCCTGGTACGACAACGAGTGGGGATTCTCCAACCGCATGCTCGACACGACGCTCGCCTGGTCGAAGGCCGGCTAGGAGCATGCGGATGAAGGCGGTCCGCATGACCGACCTCGCGCTGGCGGGCCAGCGTGTGCTCATCCGCGAGGACTTCAACGTGCCGGTTGCGGACGGCAGGGTCACGAGCGACGCGCGCCTGCGCGCCGCGCTGCCGACCCTTCGCCGTGCGCTCGAGGCGCGCGCCCGCGTCCTCGTCATGTCCCACCTCGGCCGGCCCAAGGAGGGCGAGCGCGACCCCGCGCTTTCCCTTGCCCCTGTGGCGAAGTCGCTCGGTGGCCTCCTCGGCATTCCCGTGCGCTTCCACGACGGCGAACTCGACGCCGCGGCCGCTGAGCCCGGCGAGCTGGTGCTGCTCGAGAACGTGCGCTTCCTGAAGGGCGAGAAAAAGGACGACGCCGCGCTCGCGAAGCGCATGGCCGCGCTGTGCGACGTCTTCGTCATGGACGCCTTTGGCACGGCGCACCGCGCCGAGGCCAGCACCCACGGCGTCGCGCTCGCGGCGCCCGTCGCCTGCGCCGGACCGCTGCTCGCGGGCGAGCTCGACGCGCTCGAGCGTGCGCTCGGCAACCCGAAGCGCCCGCTGGTCGCCGTGGTCGGTGGATCGAAGGTCTCGACCAAGCTCGAGGTGCTCGAGAGCCTCATCGCCAAGGTCGACCAGCTCGTGGTCGGCGGCGGCATCGCCAACACCTTTCTCGCGGCGACCGGCGTCGGGGTCGGCAAGTCGCTGCACGAGGCGGACATGCTCGACGTCGCGAGTCGCCTGCTCGCGCAGGCGAAGGCGCGCGGCGTCGGGCTCCCGATCCCGACCGACGTCGTCGTCGCGACCGAGTTCAGCCCGACCGCGATGTCGCGCGTGCGCGATGCGCACGCGGTCGGCGCCGAGGAGATGATCCTCGACATCGGGCCGGATTCGGCGAAGGCGGTCGCGGAAGTCGTAGCGAAGGCCGGGACGGTCATCTGGAACGGCCCGCTCGGCGTCTTCGAATTCGACGCCTTTGCCGGCGGCACGCGCGCGCTCGCCGAGGCGATCGCGAAGAGCAAGGCGTTCTCGATCGCGGGCGGGGGCGACACGCTCGCCGCGATCGAGAAGTTCGGTGTCGAGCGGGACATCTCCTATATTTCGACGGGCGGCGGCGCCTTCCTCGAGTTCGTCGAAGGCAAGACGCTCCCGGCGGTCGCCGCGCTCGAGCGGCGCGCGGCCGAGGCGAGGTAGGCACGCATGGCACGGGGGAGGCCGATGATGGCAAGGCGGACCAAGATCGTCGCGACGCTCGGCCCGGCGACCGACCCGAAAGCGGCGCTCGCGGACCTCATCGCCGCTGGCGTCGACCTCGTCCGCGTCAATTTCTCCCATGGGAGCTTCGACGAGCACGCACGGCGCGTCAAGGAAGCGCGCGCGGCGGCGGCGAAGGCGGGACGGGTAGTCGGCGTGCTGGGCGACCTGCGCGGTCCGAAGGTGCGCATCGAGCGCTTTGCGACCGGGCGCGCGACGCTCGCCGAAGGCGAGCACTTCACGCTGGACCCGGCCTTCGACCCGATGAACGGCACGGACCGCATCGTCGGCGTCGCCTACGAGTCGCTCCCGCGCGACGTGCGCAAGGGAGACACGCTCCTGCTGAATGACGGCCTGATCGCGCTCGAGGTCACGGGCGTGGCGGGAACCCAGGTCCACACGCGGGTCGTGACCGGAGGCGAGCTCTCCGACATGAAGGGCCTCAACAAGCTCGGCGGCGGGCTGTCGGCGGGCGCCCTGACCGCGAAGGACCGCGAGGACGTCGCGATGGCGGCGAAGCTCGGCGTTGACTACCTCGCCGTGTCCTTCGTGCGCGATCGCAACGACATCAAGGAGGCCTGGGACCTCCTGCGCGGCGCGGGCGGCGAGGGCCGCATCGTCGCCAAGATCGAGCGCCGCGAGGCGATCGACAATCTCGAGTCGATCATCGACGAGACCGCGGCCGTCATGGTCGCGCGCGGCGACCTCGGCGTCGAGGTCGGCTACGCGGAGCTCACGGGGCTGCAGAAGCGCATCATCGCGCTCGCCCGCGCCAGGAGCCGCCTCGTGATCACCGCGACGCAGATGATGGAATCCATGATCCACGCGCCGGTGCCGACGCGAGCCGAGGTCTCGGACGTCGCGAACGCGGTCATGGACGATACCGACGCCGTCATGCTGTCGGCCGAGACGGCGGTCGGGCGGCACCCCGGCCGCGTCGTGCGCGCGATGGCGCAGGTGATCGAGGGCGCGGAGAAGTGGCAGCTCTCGAACCGCCCCGAGCTGCGCACGGACGGGCACTTCAACCGCACCGATGAGGCGATCGCAGCAGCGGTGATGTACACCGCTAACCACCTCGATGTGCGCGCGATCGCCGCCTTGACGGAGTCCGGCTCCACGGCGCTCTGGATGTCGCGGATGCGCTCGGACATCCCGATCTACGCCTTCACGCGCCACGCGGCGACGCAGCGGCGCGTGACGCTCTACCGCGGCGTGTACCCCGTCGACTTCGACGTCACGAATCCGCGCCCGGAGCAGCTGTACCCCGCGATCTTCGAGCGCATGCTCGCGGACGGCCTCGCCGCGGAAGGCGACCTCATCATCGTCACGAAGGGCGAGCTCTCGGGCGTGTCGGGGGGCACGAACTCGATGAAGATCCTTAAGGTCCAGCGCGGGATCGCATGAGCCGTCGCGCGCGGCGGATCCTCGTCGGCACCCTGTTGTCGCTCGCGGTGCTGGTCGTCGGCGCCTTCGCCGCCGGCTGGCTCGCGCTGCGCGGAAGCCTGCCGCAGATCGAGGGCGACGCGCCGCTCGCCGGACTCGCCGCGCCGGTCGCGATCGAGCGGGATGCCGCCGGCATTCCGGTCATCCGCGGCAGCTCGCGCGCCGACGTCGCGCGCGCGACCGGGTTCGTGCACGCGCAGGACCGGCTGTTCCAGATGGACCTGCTGCGGCACGCGGGCGCGGGCGAGCTGTCGGCGCTGCTCGGATCCGGGCTTCTCGAGATTGACCGCAGCATCCGACTGCACCAGTTCAGGCAGCGCGCCCGCGCGACGCTCGCGTCGCTCGACCCGGAAGAGCGCGCGCTGCTCGAGGCCTACGCCGAGGGCGTCAACGCGGCGATCGCGGCGATGGGCGCGCGCCCCTTCGAGTACCTCGTGTTGCGCGAGACGCCGGCGCCCTGGCGCGCCGAGGACAGCCTGCTCGTCGTCTATGCGCAGTGGATCGACCTGCAGGGCATTGAAGACCTCGTGGAACAGCGCAACGGCCGGCTCGCTGAGGTGCTTCCGGCCTCCGCGGTCCGCTTCATCGTCGAGCCCGACCCGACTTTCGAAGCTGCGCTCGACGGCAGCCGCCTGACGGCGCCGCCGATGCCCACGCCCGCGGAATACGACCTGCGCGCGCTCGGCAAGACGATGTTCGAGCGCGTCGCGCACTTGAACGCCGCGGACCCGCGCCACCTGGACGATGCGCCGGCGCTCGGCAGCAACAACTGGGCGGTTGCCGGTGCGCGCACGGTGGACGGCGGCGCGCTGCTCGCGAACGACATGCACCTGGGATTGCGCGTGCCGAATACCTGGTACCGGGCGCGGCTCGTCGTTTCGGGCGACGGGCTCGACATCTCGGGCGTGACGCTGCCCGGCGTCCCTGCCGTCGTCGCCGGGAGCAACGGCCACGTCGCCTGGGGGTTCACGAACAGCTACGGCGACTTCCAGGACCTCGTGCGCCTCGAGCCAGGCCCCGAACCGGGCACGTACCTCGCGCCGGGCGGGCCACGGCGATTCGAGGAGGAATCCGAGACGCTCGACGTCGCGCACGGCGAGCCCGAGAAGCTCGTCGTCCGGAAGACGATCTGGGGACCCGTGATCGCGAAGGATGGATCAGGTCACGAGCTCGCGCTCGCCTGGACCGCGCATCGCGACGGCGCGACGGACATGGCGGTGCTGCGCATGGAGCGCGCGCGGAACCTCGACGACGCCGCGGCCATCGCTGGCGGCGCGGGCATGCCCGCGCAGAACGTGATGATCGCGGATTCCTCGGGTCGCATCGGCTGGGTCCTGTCGGGAAAGCTTCCGCGCCGGCAGGGCATCGACGCTTGGCGCCCGTCGTCCTGGAGCGGAGAGGGCACGGGCTGGGACGGCTGGGTGGCGCCGGCGGAATCGCCGCGACTGCTCGACCCTCCGCAGGGTTACGCCTGGTCCGCCAACGCGCGCGTGGTGGGTGGCGCCGACTATGCGCGCATCGGCGATGGCAGCTTTGCGCCGGCGGCGCGCGCGCGCGAGATCCGCGCCGACCTCCAGAAGCTCGATCGCGCGCGGCCCAGGGACCTGCTCGCGATCCAGCTCGACGACCGGGCGGACTACCTCGCGAACTGGCAGCCGGTCTTCCTGGCCGCGCTACGCCGGGCCGGCGAGACCGCCGCGGCCGGCGAGGTCGCGGGCTGGAGGGGCCACGCGGCGATCGACGACGAGGGTTTCCGCCTGCTGCGCGAGTTCGAGCGGCGTGTCTCCGCTCGCGCGTTCAAGATGCTCGCGGCTCCCGCCGAGGCGCGCTGGCCGGACTTCGACTGGCAGGCGCCGCAGCGTTTCACCGAGACCGCCTGGCGCATGGTCCGCGAGCAGCCGCCAAATCTCCTCGATCCGAGATTTGCGGACTGGGACAGCTGGCTCGCCGACGTCGCGAAGGAAACCGTGCGCGAACGGCCGGACGCCTGCGCCGACGTCGAGCCCTGCCCGTGGGGACGGGTGAACACCGCCGCGATCCAGCACCCCTTGAGCCGCGCGCTTCCCGTGCTCGCGCGCTGGCTCGACATGCCGGCCGGGCCGCTGCCGGGCGACTGGTCGACGCCGCGCGTCCAGTCTCCGAGGTTCGGCGCTTCCGAGCGCTTCGGGGTTTCGCCGGGCCGGGAAGCCGCTGGTTACCTGCACATGCCGGGTGGGCAGAGCGGGCACCCGCTCTCTCCGTTCTATCGCGCCGGCCACGACGCCTGGGTCCGCGGCGAGCCGACGCCGTTCCTGCCGGGCGAGCCCGCTCACGTGCTGCGCCTCGTCCCGCCGGGCGGCTGAAACACGTCGCGGCTGTCATTGAAGGGTGGTGTCGTCTACCCGCAGCGCTAGAAAAATGGTGACGCTCATCTAATTCCAGATGTGAGCGTCCCCTTTTTCAATGCGCCAAATCGATACGCAGCACTTCGCCGTCGCCGCCGCCGGTGAACGAGATTCCCCAGTTCGACGTGTAGAGCGCGCCATCGGGACCCACGACGAGCCCGTTCGGCAAGCTGGCGAAGCCGGTCAGCAGGACGGTCCGCGCGCCGGTCAGGCGGTCGAATGCGACGAGATTGGCGTTGTCGGTCGTCCACTGGTCGTCGTACGGGAAGATCTCGATGCCATAGAGCCGGCTGTCCCGCCACGCGAGGCCCACGATCGGGTTGAGGGAATCGAACGACAGGAGGTAGCCAGAGAAGCTCCGGTCGAAGACGGCAAGCTCAGACGTCCCGCCGTCCTCTCCGAACGTGCCGACGTAGAAGTTGCTGCCGCGTCGCGCCATCACGATCGGGTTGTGCTCCGCGTTGTCGATCGACATGTCATAGAGCCATTCAATCGAGCCGTTCGACGGATCGACGCGCAGCAGCTGGGCGCGGTTCGTCTCGACGACGTAGAGATACCTGCCGACCGCGATCATCGAATGGAACACGCCGCCCGGCTCCTGGTCGGTGGTCGCCGGGTCGGTGTCCTTGATGAAGTGCGGCTGGTGCGTCGCGTGCCAGGCATTGAGGTTGGCGACGTGGGTCGTCGTACCGTCGCGGTTGACCCGGAGGATCGCGGGCAGGTTGTTGGGCAGCGCGTGCGAGCATCCGCCCATCTCGATCAGGACGTACAGCGTATCGCCGATGAACGCGACATCCGTCGGTCCGTAACTGCTGCCGTCGACGGCGGTCATGCTCGGCAGGTGGTTGGCGACCGTCTGCTTCCTGCCGTTCGCGAGCACGCGGGTGACGCGGCCGCTGTAGCCCGCGGTGTACGGGCTGTAGATATTGGGGACGAGCGGGCAGTTGGCCCCACCCGAGGGCGTCAGTGAACCGCCGAGGCCGGCTTCCGCCACGTAGAGATTTCCGTCCGGACCGAACGTCAGGCCGCGCGGGTTGGTGAGTCCCGTCGCGTAGGTCGTGACGGTCGGCTCGGCAGCGTTCGCGCGGCCGATTCCGGCGATCACGAGCAGGAATCCGGTCAGCACGGTGGCATTCTTGAACGCGGTGCGAATCATGGCCATGACGCTCCTGGTGGCTGTTAACTGTCTGGACGCCATCGGCGGGCGAAACCCGACATCAAAAAAAGAGACCCCGCGATCGCGGGGTCTCCCTGGGACGACGGCAGCTCGGTCAGCAGGAGGCGCGACCGGATTGCGCTCGCTGTACCGCGAGAGCGGCAGCCGACGAATCACGCGACTCCGTCGATGACACGCTTTCGGTCGCCGTCAGCGACAAGGTCGTCGCGTCGACCGGTCGGATGCGGCCGAAATAGAGGAAATTGTTCGCGCCGCTGCCGGCCGCGAACGCCCCGGTGGCCGGATCGCCCGTCACGTTGGCGATCACGTCAAACATCGTGAACACGCCTTCACGATTCAGGAACGCGCCCGACTTGCCGGTGATCCTGTGAGTGCAGCTTCCGCTCAGCTCCAGGCTGAAATCGAAGGACTGGCAGAAGCCGCTGGCATAGGCCGCGTTGATCGTGTACGTCGTCGTAAATCGCCCTTGCTTGCCGCGCAGCGTACCGACAAACGCCTCCCGGCCGGTCTCGGTGTAGTGCGCGAAGCCATTCACTTCCCTGCAGTTGTAGCTCTTGACCCAGATGCTGAGGCAGCCTTCCAGGTCCCCGGTCATGAGCAGGCCGAAGTCGGATCCCACGACGCCACAGCCTGCGAACACGCTGTTTCCTGAAATGGTGGTGCTTCCGTCGCCTGCAGCCAGCGCCGTGCTGCCGCTTGCCATAATGAGCGCTGCCAACGCGCCGGCAACGCGATACTTCGCGCTGCGCCAGGTACTACCGTGAGCTTTGTTTTCCATCGTCTTTTCTCCCTTTGTGGTGATTCCGTTGCTGACTTGCCCGCGACAAGCCGCGAAGCGCAGCTACCTCACAGGACGCAATCAGCGGCCTGAACCCGACATGGGGCAGGGTTAGAATTCGCGCATGGGGTAAGACGCCCCAGAGGGCGCCGATGGGGGAGATCACCCGCCTGCTGCGGAGCGCCGCGACCGGCGACGCGGGAGCGCGCGACGCGCTGTTTGCCGTGGCTTATCCGGGCCTGGAAAAGCTGGCGCGGGCCCGGCTGCGCGATGGCGGGCGCAACACTCTCCTGGATACGCGCGGCCTGGTGCACGAGTCCTACCTCCGCTACGTGCGGGGCGGCGAATTGCGCGCCGCTGACCGGCGCGCGTTTTTCGCATTCGCATCCCAGGTGATGCGCTCGGTGATCGTCTCGAGCGCCCGCGAGCGCGCCGCGGAGAAGCGGGGCGCTGGCCGCAGGCACCTGACGCTGACGACGCAGCTGGCGGAACAGCTGCCGGCCGGCGAGGACGAGATCCTCCGCGTGCACGATGCGCTCGACACGCTCGAGCAGGTCGACGCGCGCCTCGCCCAGGTGGTGCAGATGCGCTATTTCGGCGGTTACAGCGAGCAGGAGATCGCCGAGACGCTCGACGTCACGGACCGCACCGTGCAGCGGCTGTGGCTGAAGGCCCGGCTCATGCTGCGTGCGGCCATGGAGTAGGAAAAAGCGTCATGGGCCTGTCGAACCGGGAAATGGCGCGGCTCGGCGAGTTGCTCGACGAAGCCCTGACCTTGACCCCGGACCAGCGCTTTGTCTGGCTCGACTCGCTGCCCGAGCTGGACCGGCCGCTGCTCAAGGCCTTGCGGGAGAGCCTGTTGTCGGACGACCCGGCCCGCGCGATGGCCGGCGCGCTGGATCGCATGCCAACGATCGAGACGACGAGCGCCTCCGATGGCTGCAAGATCGACCGTCACGCGGGCGAACGCCTCGGCGCCTACGAGCTGCTGCGGCCGCTCGGCGCCGGTGGCATGGCCGAAGTGTGGCTGGCCAACCGGGCGGACGGCGCATTCGAGCGCCAGGTGGCGCTGAAAATCCCGCACTTGCGCAACCTGCCGGCGCAGATGACGGACCGTTTCGCGCGCGAGTGCCGCATCCTCGCCGCGCTCGAGACGCCGAACATCGCCCGGCTGTACGACGCCGGCATCGACACGACCGGCACGCCCTATATCGCGATGGAGTTCGTGCAGGGCGAGCCGCTGATCGCCTGGTGCGAATCACGCGCACTCGACACGCCGGCCCGTATCCGGCTGTTCATCCAGGTGCTCGACGCGGTGGGCTACGCGCACCAGCGCCAGATCCTCCATCGTGACCTGAAGCCGTCGAACATCCTCGTCACCGAACAGGGCGACGTGCGCCTGCTGGACTTCGGCGTGGCGCGGCTGCTGCGCGCAGATACCGATGCGCCATCCATGACGCAAGCCTGGGGGCACGCGCTGACGCCCGCGTACGCAAGCCCGGAGCTCCTGCGCCATGACCCGGTCGACCTGCGCAGCGACATCTATTCGTTGGGCGTGGTGCTGCACGAGCTGCTGACGGGAGCTCGGCCAGGCCTGCGTCCGTCGGGGAAAACTGACGGACAGGGCTACGCACTGCCGGGCGCATTGCGCGATGTCATGGCGAAAGCATTGGCGCCGGACCCGGCCGACCGGTTCGGCGATGTCGCGAGCTTTGCGGAAGCGCTGAAACCCTTCGGCGGCGCGGATTCGGCGCGCGCGCGTATCGGCCGCTTCTCGACGCGCACCAAGCTGGTTGCAGGGCTCGCCGCGCTTGCGTTGCTCGTCGCCGGTGGTCTCGTGCTGTTTCGTCCGCCGGCTGCAACCGCCGTGCAGACCGTTGCGGTCCTGCCGTTCACGAACCTCACGGGCAATCCCGAACAGGATATCGTCGCCGACGGCCTGGCTGAGGAGGTGGCCAATCAGTTGGCCGCGATCCCTGACCTGCGCGTGACGGGCCGTGCGTCGAGCTTCTCGTTCAAAGGCAAGAACGAGGACCTGCGCGAGATTGCCAGAAATCTTGGCGTCTCGAATCTCCTCGAAGGCACCCTTCGCAGCGACCGAGACCGGCTGCGTGTCACGGTGCAGCTCATCGATGGCCGCGACGGCACGCGCCTCTGGACATCGAATCCTTACGAGCACGAGCAAAGTGGAATCCTGGATGCGCAGGACCAGATTGCGCAGGACGTCGCGCGCGCGCTCTCCGTCACGCTGGACGTGGGCTCGCTGAACCGCGCGCAAGGCGGGACGCGGAACCTGGATGCCGCGAGACTGTACTGGCAATGGCGCCAGATGCTGCTCGACGAGCGCCTCGGATCCGAGCACGTGCGCCGAATGGTCCGACTGATGCGCGAGGCGGTGCGCCTGGATCCCCAGTTTGTCATTGCCTGGGACAGCCTGGCCGTGTCGCTCTGGAACAGCGCGAATTACGTCGGTGACGATCAGCCGGAACAAGCCGCGCAGCTGCGGGCCGAGGCGCGACAGGCCTGGCGTCGCGTGGCAGAGCTGGCCCCGGACAGCTGGATCGTGCTATGCAAGCAGAGCGACGAACTGTTGCGCGAAGAGAAATGGGCGGAATCCGAGGCTGTGGCCAGGCGAATCCTGGATTCGGGATCCTTCAGCTTCGATCGGGCCCAGCCGCTCATCAACGTGCTCTTCGCCACGGGCCGCATCAACGAGACGATCGAGCTGCAATCCCAGGTGAAGGCACTCGAGCCGCGGGCGATATTCCCCTCGCGGGACCTGCAGTTCGACCTGTACGCGGCCGGACGCTTCGAGGAAGCCGAGGCCGAGTACCAGCGCAGCCGGACACTCGACGGCAACCATACCTCGTCAGATCTGCTGGCGTTTACGCGCATGCTGGCGCGTCCGGGTGCCGATCCGCAGGCTCTTCGAGAGTTGCTCGAGGACGCAGTGGTTCCGGGCCTGCAGCCCTTCTGGGACGCGATGGCCGCCGCACTCCCGAACCGCGAGAACATGCTGGCCGTTCTCAGAAAGGCTACTGATGGCGGAACCGAAGATACTGAAGCCCCGCCCGTGCTGGCGGATGCGCTTGGAGACCGGGACCTCGCGTTGACCGCGCTCCGGAGTCACCTCAATGCGACCCGGGGCAAATATACCGGCGCCTGGTATGCGCCCTGGTTGCTCGTCCATTCCGGCGTTCGTACCGATCCGCGATTCAAGGAGCTGATGCGCGAAGGCGGCCTGGCCGACTTCTGGCGCCACAGCGGCAAGTGGCCCGATTTCTGCGTGCCCGTGGGCAAGGACGACTTCGAGTGCCGCTGACGCAGGCTGGCGCCGCATGAGCTTGTCGAGCCGGCAAATGGCACGACTCGGGGAATTGCTCGACGAAGCCATGACGCTGACACCAGAGCAGCGTTTCGTCTGGCTCGACTCGCTGCCCGAGCACGACCAGCCACTCCTCAAGGCATTGCGCGAAAGCCTGTTGTCGGACGACCCGGCCCGCGTGCTCGCCGGGGCGCTGGATCGCATGCCGGGCATCGAAGCGACCGGTACTTCCGAGGGCGCGAGAATCGATCGCCACGCGGGCGAACGGCTCGGTGCCTACGAGCTGCTGCGGCCTCTCGGCGCAGGCGGCATGGCGGAAGTGTGGCTGGCGTATCGCGCTGACGGGGCCTTCGAGCGCGAGGTGGCGCTGAAGATCCCGCATCTGCGCAATTTGCCGGCGCAGATGACGGAACGATTCGCGCGTGAGTGCCGGATCCTCGCGACCCTGGAAACGCCGAACATCGCTCGCCTTTATGATGCGGGCATCGACATCGCCGGCGCGCCCTATATCGCGATGGAATACGTGCAGGGCGAACCGCTGGTTGCATGGTGCGATGCCCGCGAGCTCGACACATCAGCGCGCATCCGGTTATTCATCCAGGTATTGGACGCAGTGAGCTTCGCGCACCGGCGCCAGATCCTGCACCGCGACCTGAAGCCGTCGAACATTCTCGTCACCGAATTGGGCGAGGTGCGCCTGCTGGACTTCGGCGTCGCGCGGCTGTTGCGCGGCGATACGGACGGGCCTTCCATGACTCAAGCCTGGGGCCACGCGTTGACGCCGGCCTATGCGAGCCCGGAGCTACTGCGTGGTGATCCCGTCGACTTGCGCAGCGATGTTTATTCGCTGGGCGTCGTGCTGCATGAATTGCTCACCGGAGTTCGCCCCGGCCAGCAGCCGTCCCGGCCAGCTGACAGATTAGATACCCGTTTTATTCCGAGCGCACTGCGTGTCACGGTGGCGAAAGCATTGGCGCCGGATCCGGCGGACCGGTTCGCCGATGCCGCCAGTTTCGCGGAGGCCTTGAGGCCTTTCGGCGGCACGGATTCTGCGAGCGTAAGCATCGACCGTTTCTGGACTCGCTCCAGGCTGATTGCCGGTCTCGTCGCGCTCGCGCTGCTCGTCGCGGGTGGCGTCGCGTTATTTCGCCCCCGTCCTGCACCCACCGTGCAGACCATTGCGGTGCTGCCGTTCGCAAACCTGACGGGCGTTCCCGAAAAAGAAGTCATCGCGGACGGCCTGGCCGAGGAGGTGGCCAATCAGCTGGCCGCAATCCCCGACCTGCGGGTAACCGGCCGCGCGTCGAGCTTCTCGTTCAAGGGCAGGAACGAGGACCTCCGGGAGATCGCAAAGAAACTCGGCGTCGCCAACCTGCTGGAAGGCAGCCTGCGCAGCGACGGCGAACGGCTGCGCGTCACGGTGCAGCTCATCGACGGCCGTGACGGCACGCGTCTCTGGTCGTCCAGTCCCTACGAACACGAGCAGAGCGGGATTCTTGCCGCGCAGGATCAGATCGCAAGGGATGTCGCGCGGGCACTCTCTGTCACGTTGGACGTGGGGGAACTGAACCGGGCGCAAGGCGGCACCCGCAATCTTGAAGCTGCCAGACGGTACTGGCAATGGCGCCAGATGATGCTCGATGAGCGTTTGGGACCCGAGGAACTGCACCGAATGGTCCGGCTGATGCGTGAAGCCGTGCGCCTGGACTCGCAGTTTGTCCTCGCCTGGGACAACCTTGCCTCGTCGCTCTGGACCAGCGCGCTGTCCGTCGGCGACACCCAACCGGAACAAGCGGAGCAGCTGCGGGCCGAGGCGCAGCAAGCCTGGCATCGCGTGGCGGAGCTGGCGCCGGACAGCTGGATCGCGCTACGCAAGCGCAGCGACGATTTGCTGCTTGCCGAAAGATGGGCGGAATCCGAGGCCGTTGCCAGACAGATCCTGGATTCGGGATCTTTCAGCTTCGAACGGGCTCAGCCGCTCATCAACCTGCTCTTCTCCACGGGCCGCCTCAATGAAACGATCGAGTTGCAATCCCAGGTGATGGCCCTCGAGCCGCGGGCGATGTTTGTCTCGCGCGACCTGCAATTCGATCTCTATGCAGCCGGGCGGTTCGAAGAAGCCGAGGCCGAGTATCAGCGCAGTCGCTCGCTCGACGGCAGCCACACCACCCCCGATCTGTTGGCGTTCATACGCGGTCTGGCTCGTCCGAACGCCGATACCGAGGCACTTCGCGCATTAATCGAAGGCGCTTTGATTCCTGGCGACAGGAAGTTGTGGGACGACTTCGGCTCCGCCATCCCGAATCGCCAGAACATGCTGGCCGTTCTCAGAAACAGTCCTGAGACCGGAGAGAGTGACACGACAGCCATGTTGGCCGATTCGATGGGAGACCGGGACCTTGCAGTGAGCTCGCTCATTCCCTACGTCATGGCTGCGCGGGGAAAATCCGATGATGCCTGGTTTTCGCCCTGGCTGCTCGTACACTCCGGCGTGCGTGCAGATCCGAGGTTCAAGGAGCTGATGCGGGAAGGGGGCCTGGCCGAGTTCTGGCGCCAGAGCGGCAAGTGGCCCGACGTCTGTGCGCCCGTCGGCAAGGACGACTTCGAGTGCCACTGACGGCGTCGAGCTTCCTTACTGAAGGCTTCTCATCGCGCGATCCAGCCCCTCGAGCGTCAGCGGAAACATCCGCTCCTCCACGAGCTCGCGCGTGATCCGGATCGAGGGCGTGAATTCCCAGCGGTCCTGCGGCTCGGGATTGAGCCAGGCGTGGCGCGGGTAACTCGCGAGCAGACGCTTCATCCACGCCGCGCCCGCTTCCTCGTTCCAGTGCTCGATGCTGCCGCCGGGCTGCAGGATCTCGTACGGGCTCATCGTCGCGTCCCCGACGACTACGAGCCGGTAGTCGCGGCTGTAGGTGCGCATGAGCTGCGGCAGGGGGGTGCGCTCGCTGTGCCGGCGCCGGTTGTCCTTCCACACGGACTCGTAGACGAAGTTGTGGAAGTAGAAGTGCTCGAGGTGCTTGAACTCGCCGCGGGCGGCGGCAAACAGCTCCTCGCAGATCCGCACGTGCTCGTCCATCGAGCCGCCGATGTCCAGGAACAGCAGCACCTTCACGGCGTTGTGCCGTTCCGGGACCATGCGAAGGTCCAGGAGGCCGGCGCGCCGCGCCGTCGCGTCGATCGTGCCATCGAGGTCGAGCGTGTCCGCGGCGCCCTGGCGCGCGAAGCGCCGCAGCCGCCGCAGCGCGAGCTTGACGTTCCGCCGCCCGAGGCCCGCCGAGTCGTCGAGGTTCGCGTACTCGCGACGTTCCCAGACCTTGACCGCGCGGCGGTTGCCGCCGCCGCCGATCCGGATGCCCTCGGGGTTGTAGCCGTGGGCGCCGAACGGCGAAGTGCCGCCGGTGCCGATCCACCTGTTGCCGCCTTCGTGGCGCGCCTTCTGCTCCTCGAGGCGCTCGCGCAGCGCCTTCATCAGCGCATCCCAGCCGCCGAGCGACGCGATGCGGGCTTTCTCCTCATCGCTGAGATGCAGCTCGAGGCTCCGGCGCAGCCAGTCCGCGGGCACCTCGGCCAGCAGCGCTTCGAAGGCCAGCTCGGCGCCGCGGAAGTGCGCGGCGAACGCGCGGTCGAAGCGGTCGAAGTGGCGCTCGTCCTTCACGAGGATCGAGCGCGCGAGATGGTAGAATCGGTCGACGGCGACGAGTCCTTCCTCGCTTGCCCCGGGCCCGATGATTCCCGCCGCGAGCGACTCGAGCAGCGCGAGGAACTCGGTGATGCTCGCCGGCACTCCGGCGGCGCGCAGCATCAGGAAGAACCGGATCAGCATGGCGCGCGGGGCGCCTCAGCCGGGGCGGCCCGCGCGGCGGCTCATGAAGACGAGCTGCTCGAAGAGATGCACGTCCTGCTCGTTCTTGAGGAGCGCGCCGTAAAGCGGCGGGATCGTCGCTTTCGCGTCGTCGGAGCGCAGCGCTTCGGGCGGGATGTCCTCCGCGACCAGCAGCTTGATCCAGTCCAGGAACTCCGAGGTCGAGGGCTTCTTCTTGAGGCCGGGCATCTCCCGGATCCGGTAGAAGGCCGTGAGCGCCTCCGCGAGCAGCGCCTTCTTCAGCCCGGGGTGGTGCACGGCCACGATCCGCTCCATCGTTTCCGCGTCCGGGAACCGGATGTAGTGGAAGAAGCAGCGCCGCAGGAAGGCGTCGGGCAGCTCCTTCTCGTTGTTGCTCGTGATGAAAACGACCGGCCGGTGGCGCGCGCGCACGAGCTTCTGCGTCTCGTAGACGTAGAACTCCATGCGGTCGAGCTCGCGCAGAAGGTCGTTCGGAAACTCGATGTCCGCCTTGTCGATCTCGTCGATCAGGAGGACTGCGCGCTCCTCGCTCTCGAAGGCGCGCCAGAGCATGCCGGGGACGATGTAGTTCGCGATGCCGTGCACGCGCGCATCGCCGAGCTGCGAGTCGCGCAGGCGAGAAACCGCGTCGTACTCGTAGAGCCCGTGCTGCGCCTTGCTGGTCGACTTGATGTGCCACTCGAAGAGCGGCGCGCCGAGCGCGCGGGCAACCTCCTGGGCAAGCTGTGTCTTGCCGGTGCCGGGCTCGCCCTTGACGAGCAACGGCCGCGCGAGCGTGACTGCCGCGTTGACCGCGAGCGAGAGCTCGGGCGGAGCGACGTAGCTGGCGGAGCCCTCGAAGCGCGTCAAGTTTTCTTCGCTCGCGCCGGCTGCGCAATCAATTGCTTGAGGTCGGACCTGGTGACGGACTTGCCGGAGCCGACCAGGATCGTGAAGGGCAGGCTATGCTGTTCCGCGAAGGCCTTGTGCGAGGCGGGCGCCGGCGAGCCGACGGCGGAAAGCTCGACCGCGATCGCCGTGCCGGAAAGCAACGCAGCGAGGACAATGGCGGCGCCATGCAGAATACGCGACATTGGAATGCCTCGGGGTCGGCGAGCACGCAGTGTATCGCGGCCCGCTCGCAGATGACCACGCGGCGGGCGCGAGGTTCCTTCCCATGAGCAGCGCGCGCGTTGCGCTCGTCCTGCCCGGCGGCGGCGCGCGCTCGGCCTACCAGGTCGGCGTGCTCAAGGCGATCGCGGGCTGGTATCCGGCGGGATCGCCGCTGCCGTTCCAGGTGGTGTGCGGCACTTCGGCCGGCGCAATCAATGCCGCGGTGCTTGCGTCCAAGGGCTCCGACTTCAGCGCCGCCGCTGCGGAGATGTCGCGCGTCTGGGGCGGCTTCCGGGTGGGCCAGGTGTTCCGTGCCGGCGCGTTCGACATGCTGCTTTCGGGCCTGCGCCTCTTCGCCGCGCTCCTGACCGGCGGCTGGCTCCTGCCC
>Ga0075433_10000648_pt1 | contig 23403 bp, 27 predicted proteins | sample RhiMethybrSRZTD2_FD_75299 | JGI IMG/M metagenome (GOLD analysis project Ga0075433, IMG submission 75299) | Populus rhizosphere microbial communities from Tennessee, USA - Rhizosphere MetaG P. TD hybrid SRZTD2 | ecosystem: Host-associated > Plants > Roots > Rhizosphere > Soil | place: USA... | reverse complement strand
CCGGCCGGCGCGTTCGTGATCCGAGGCGACGAGGTCGACTGGCGTCCCGCGATCGACGTGAACCGCGTGATCCTGGGCGGCCAGCTGATCGCGATCGCGGCGCTGCTCCTGGCCCGCGCGGTGATCAAGTCCCGGTCACGGAGCTGAGCCGCCGAGGGCGAGCGCGAGCCGTTCGACCCCGAGCCCGCTGATCATCAGCCGTTCCTTGCGGCTCGGGACGAGACGCTGCGTCCAGTCGACGAGGCCGCCGTCGGCGATCTCGAACGGTTGTCCGGCGGACGACGCGTACGCCTTGAAGCACATGCGGTCGTAGTACGCGCGCCCGGCCTCGCGGTCGGGGCGGTCGCGCACGTCGACGTCGGGCATCGCGGCGCGGACGAGGTCGGCGACGTCGCCCATCCCGTCATCCGTCAGGTCGGTCAGCTCGACGACCACGTCGGACCCGGTGACGCGGCGGATCGCGCCGGCCGAGAAGCGAACGTGCTCGACGACCGCGCCTCGTTCGAACGCGAGATCTCCCGTGTCCCTGCCGGCCGTCACGAGCCCGAAGATCTGGAAGTGCGAGAAGACGCCCTCGCCGTCGAAGACCTGCGCGCGGGTCACGCGCTGGCTCGCGGCGAGGCGCACCTGTTCGCTCGACCGGGCGTCCTGCCGCAGGAGCGCGCGCCTGCGGATCGCGCCCTCCAGCGCGAGGACGTTCGTCGGATCCGCCGCGACCTCGTTCGAGCGTACGGTCGTCATCACGCGCGACTGATCGACGCCCGCGATGCGATGCGCGCCGAGGGGCGCGACGGGTGACAGCACGACCTGCTCGAAGCCGTCGGGTAAGGCAGCGAAGAGCGAGGCCTCGATCTCTGCGATCGTCGACGGCGCGAACGAGCCGGGCCTCACGAACCGGTCGGTCTCGTATCGACGGACGACGTCGGCCGGTGTGATCCCGTCGGTCCGTCGGCGCGCGATCTCGAGCATCAGCGTCGTGAGGTCGGATCCCCGTAACGCCGCGATCCGATCGATCACGTCCGGTCCGAGGTCCTGCTCGATCCGCCGGAGCGCGTCCTCGTTCACGCGCCGAACAGTACGCCGGTATCGTGGCCGGCGATGACGGTGCATGTCCGGTACCTGGTGGACGACGTGGAGCGGTCGATCGACTTCTACACGACGAACTTCGGCTTCACCGTGCTGTCGAACCAGGCGCCGGCGTTCGCCGACGTTCAGCTCGGAGAGCTCCGCCTGTTGCTCAGCGGTCCGCTCCGCTCGGCGACGAGGAAGATGCCCGACGGCACGAGGCCGTCCCCGGGCGGCTGGAACCGGATCCACTTCGTCGTCGGGGACATCGAGGCCGAGATCGAGCGGCTCCGCTCCGCTGGGGTCTCGTTCCGGAGCGACATCGTGCGGGGTCCCGGCGGTGCGCGGATCGTCCTCGACGATCCGTCCGGGAACCCGATCGAGCTCTTCCAGCCTCGGGACTGAGGCACGACCGGATCGACGCGGCCCGGCGGCTCCTAGCCGGGAACGTCGAAGCGCACGACGGTTCCACCGGAGGATGGTGACGAGGCGGTGATCGTGCCGCCGTGGGCCTCGACCAGCCGCTTCGCGATCGCGAGCCCGAGACCCGTCCCCCCCGCGTCGGCGGAGGTCACGAAGCGGTCGAAGACGTGCGGCAGCTGGTCCGCGGCGATCCCCGGGCCGTCGTCTTCGACCTGGATCCCGACGCCTCGGGCACCGTTCGGCTCGATGCGCACGACGACGTGCCGGTTCGCGTGACGGACGGCGTTCGTGAGGAGGTTCCCGACGACCTCGGTCAGGCGAACGGGGTCGGCCTCGATCGTCTGCGGCGTGCCGGGTGCGGCGACCACCTCGAGCTCGATGCCTCTCCGGTCCGCAGCACCGCGGGACGCCGTGACACCGTCCGAAGCGATCGCACGAGGGTCGACCGTCTCGCGATGGAGCTCGAGGGCACCGGCTTCGGCCATCGACAGCGTTCGCAGGTCGTCGAGCAGCCGCGCCATCAGCTCCGTTCGCTCCAGCACGGGCTGGAGGTGCTCCGGATCGGCCGGGTAGAGCCCGTCGAGCATCCCCTCGACCGATCCGCGGATCGCCTGCAGCGGGGTGCGGAGCTCGTGCGCCACGTCGGCGAGGAGCTCGCGGCGTCGTTGCTCGTTCGTCTCCAGGCGCTGGGTCATCTGGTCGAACGCACCGGCCAACCGGCGAAGCTGCGGCGACGGCACGTCTCCGACCCGCGTGGAGTAGTCGCCCGCCGCCACGCGGTCGGCCGCGTCCATGAGCGCGCCGACCGATCGGGTGCTCCGCCAGAACCAACGAGCGATCGAACCGATCCCGAGGACCACCGCGACCGTGACGACGAGTGTGACGCCGCGGTGCGGCGGCTGGCCGTTCGCGATCCTCGTGACGACCGTTGCGAGCAGGGAGACGAGCAGCACCAGGAGCACGAGGGCGATGAGTCCCGCGCGGCGGAACCGACGCCCGCCGTTCGGTCCGAACCCGCCGCGGCTGACCCACGGCGGCGGCCCCTCGCCCCACGGCGGCCGGTGCGGCTCAGGCATCGGTGAACCGGTAACCCACGCCGTGCACGGTCAGCACGTACCGCGGCCGCGCCTGCTCCGGCTCGATCTTGCGGCGGAGGTTCTTCACGTGCGTGTCGATCGCCCGGTCGTACGACTCGATCGACACGCCGTGGAGCGCATCCTGGAGCTGGGTCCGGGTGAAGACGCGCCCCGGAACGCGGATCAGCGTCGCGAGGAGCTGGAACTCGGTCGGCGTGAGATCGACGCCGCGGCCGGCCACCTTCGCGCGCATCTTCGGCAGGTCGACCTCGACGTCGGACGCCCGGAGGACGTCCGCGCCGACGGTGCCGCCGGTGCGTCGGAGGACGGCGCGGACGCGCGCCACGAGCTCCTTCGGGCTGAACGGCTTGACCAGGTAGTCGTCGGCTCCGAGCTCGAGGCCGACGATGCGGTCGGACTCCTCGCCGCGCGCCGTGAGCATGATGATCGGCGTCGTCGAGGCACGGCGGACCTCGCGCGCCACGTCGAGCCCGTCGACGCTCGGGAGCCCCAGATCGAGGACCATCAGATCGGGGTGGTCGCCGCGGAAGCTCGCGATCGCCGCCGATCCGTCGCCGACGACCGTCACGTCGTAGCCCGCGACCTCCAGGTAGTCGCGAAGGGTCCGCGAGATCTGCATGTCGTCCTCGACGACCAGGATCCGCTGCATCGCATCCGAGCCTCTCGCGGGGGAGAGGCGGAGGCAACCCTCGCGGGTTGCCTCCGCCCCGCGGGCATCAGGCGCTCGTTGGCGCCGCCCCGGGCGGCGCCGACGGCGCCTCCCCGTGCTGCTGCGCGTGCCACTCCTTCGCGCGCTCCTCGAAGCGCTTCCGTCCCTCCTCGTTCCACGGGCCGGGCCCGTGATGGTGTCCTCCCCATCGGCCGGCTCCTCGGAAGATCCCGCCGATCACGAAGAAGAAGAACAGGAAGAACAGCAGCGGGAACAGGAAGAACCCGGGGAAGAACCAATGACCGTGGTCCTCCACCACATGGACGACCTGAACCTCCTGACCGTTCTGTTGCGCGGTCTGGACCTGCGCCAGCGCCTGCGACTGCCCGGTGTCCTTGCCCGCGTTGTACGACGCCACCCCTATCCCGACACCGGCCAGGATCACGAACACCAGGGCGACGATCGCGAGTCCTCGACGCATCTCGACCTCCTTGTCTCGCGTCTGCCTCCACGTTGGCGCTCAGATGTGAAGGGCTCGTGAAGGACACGAGGAGGTCTTCCGTCCAGGAGCGCTGCCGCACCTCTGCCCCCTGACCGGCTAGGGTCGTGACATGGGCCGAGAGGTGCTTCCCCCCGGTCGGACCGAGCCCGCCCCGGATGAGTTGGTGGGTGGGCGATATCGCCTCGAGCGCTCGCTCGGGAACGGCGGCATGGGCGAGGTCTTCGTCGCCACCGACACGACGCTCGGTCGTCGCGTTGCCCTGAAGCGGCTCTCGCCCGCGGTCGCGGACGACGAAGCAGCGAAGGCCAGGTTCTTCCGGGAGGCGCGCGCCCTCGCCAGGATCAACTCGTCGAACGTCGTGGCGGTCTTCGACGCGGCGGCCAACGGCGATCCGTACCTCGTGATGGAGCTGATCCAGGGGACGACCCTGCGTGAGGAGCTCCGCCGGGATCGCCGGATCGCTCCCGAGCGAGCGGTCACGATCGCCGCGGGCGTGGCGTCCGGCCTCGCAGCGGCGCACGCGCAGGGTGTGATCCACCGCGACGTGAAACCGTCGAACATCTTCCTGACGACGGACGGCGAACCCAAGGTCGGGGACTTCGGGATCGCGCGCATCGAGCACGGCGACCAGACCGTGACGATCCCCGGTCAGACGTTCGGCTCGGCCGCGTACATGGCCCCAGAGCAGGCGACGGACGGTCGCGTCGACGGACGCGCGGACATCTACTCGTTGGGGTGCGTCCTGTACGAGATGCTCGCCGGCCGCCGTCCGTTCGACGGGAACGACCCCGTCGCGCTCACGTACCAGCACGTGCATACCCAGCCGGCCCGCGTCGACTCGCTCGACGGCAGGATCTCGCCCGAGTTGGCGTCGCTCGTCGATTCGATGCTGGAGAAGGACCCCGCGCGGCGACCGCGGACGGCCGAAGACGTTCGGGACGCACTCACCTCGATCCCTCCGGTCGCCGAGCAGCCGCCTCCCGATGAGACCGATCGGACGGCCGTGCTGCCGGGGAGGCTCGCCGCGCTCGGGGCGAGGCGCTCGACCCCGTGGGTGCCGATCGTCGCGCTCGTGGGGGCGATCCTCTTGTCGATCTTCGCGCTCGCCTTCGCGTTCACCGGCGATCCGACGCCGGCGCGAGCCCGCCGTTCGGCCCAGACGTCGGCCCAGACGCCGTCCGTGCCCGCGACGAGCACGGTCGCGCCCACCACCCCGTCCACGCCGCAGGCGGCTGCCGCGGCGCTCGTCGCCCTCGCGCAACAGGTCGCCGCAAACGACCCGCCGGCGAAACACCTCACCGAGGACATCCAGCACACCGTGGACGACGTGCTCGGTCACCTCGATGAGCCGTCCGAGTCGGTGGACAAGCTCAACGAGCTGAAGGGCAAGATCGCCGACGAGGTGGACAGGGGCCACCTCGACCAGAGCACCGCCGACCAGCTGTACGCGGCGATCGACCGTCTCGCTCGAACGCTCTCTTCCGGCGAAGGCGACTAACGGCCGCAACGTCATGTCCGGTCGGTCCGTCACCGTCCTCTACGACGACGACTGCGGCTTCTGCCGATGGTCCGCCGACCGGATCCACCGACTGGATGCGCGAGGAGCGCTCGTGTTGGCGCCGATCCAAGGCGGGGCGGGAGCGGAGCTCCTCCGGGCCGTTCCACCGGAGCTTCGACTGGCCTCGATGCACGCGGTGACGCCGGACGGACGGGTGTGGTCGGGCGGCGAAGCCGTGCGCGTCATCCTGGGCGAGCTGCCCGGCGGCGCCGTGTTCTCGCGATTCGCCGCGGCGTTCCCGGAGCTCACGGATCGCCTGTATCGCTTCGTCGCCGCGAACCGTGAGGTCTTCGGCGGATGGCTCGGTCAGGACCGATGCAGGGTCGACCCGAGTTCTCGCGCCGCCTCCGAGCGGAGCCCCTGAGCGCTGGGCCGATCCGCTGACCGCACTGGCGTCCCCCCGGCCTTTGCTCTCATACTCGGCCCAGGCAAGAGGGAGCCATGGCCGAACGACCGCCAGACCTGCCGACCGAGCCGGCCGTGATCCGGACCTTCCTGATCGCCGACGTCCGCGGGTACACGCTGTTCACGCAACAGCGCGGCGATGAGGCTGCCGCCAAGCTCGCCGCCCGCTTCGCGGAGATCGCGCGCGAGGTCGTCGACGAACACGGCGGTTCGGTGATCGAGCTCCGCGGCGACGAAGCGCTCGCGGTCTTCACGTCGGCTCGACAGGCGATCCTCGCCGCGACACACGCCCAGGCCCGCTTCCTCGAAGAGACGCTCGCCGACGTGGATCTCCCCCTGCCGGTCGGGATCGGCCTGGATGCCGGCGAGGCGGTGCCGGTCGAGGGCGGCTACCGCGGCGGGGCGCTCAACCTGGCGGCCCGTTTGTGTGGTCAAGCTGGTCCGGGGGAGATCCTCGCGAGTCAGGGGGTCGTGCATCTCGCGCGCAAGGTGGATGGCGTCGCGACCCAGGATCGAGGCGAGCTCCACCTCAAGAACCTGCCGGAACCTGTCCACGTCTATCGCCTGGTCTCCGAAGACGGGGATCCGGCCGAGGGGTTCCGAGCGTTCGCGCCCACGCCATCGAAGCCTCCGGCCGCTCCGATCCGGCTCGCGAAGGCGCACCCGGCCCTCGCGATCGTTCTCGCCCTCGCCCTGATCGCGGCCGTCGCAGTCCCGGCGGGTCTCGCGCTCCGTTCGTCGGCGCCGCCGGTGATCCTTCAGGGCAACGCACTCGCCAGCATCGACGCAGAGAGTGGCCGGACGACGGGCTCCGTGGCACTGCCATCCCGGCCCGGTGATATCGCGATCGATGGGTCCTCCGTCTGGGTGACGCTTCCGGACCGCGGCGTCGTCGAACAGATCGACGCGACGACGATGACGCTGCGCGACACGGTCGAGGTCGGTGCCGATCCCACCGGGATCGCGATCGGCGGTGGATCGGTCTGGGTGTCGAACGGCGGCACGGGGACCGTTTCGCGCATCGACCAGACGACGAACACGGTCGTCCAGACGATCCGCGACCTCAGCGGACCGTCCGGCATCTCGGTGGGCTTCGGAAGCGTCTGGGTGGCGAACTCGTATGCCGGGACCGTTTCGCGGATCGACCTCTCGAAAGGGACGATCGAGGCGACCATCGCGGTCGGCGCCCATCCCGTGGACGTCGCGCTCGACGACCGCAACGTCTGGGTGGCGAACGCGTCGTCGGGCACGGTCTCGGAGGTGGATCCCGGGCGAGATGTGGAGGTCCAGCAGTTCCCGGCCGGCGCGGCGTTGAACTCGATCGGCGTCGGGAACGGCGGTCTCTGGGTGGCGGACACCCAAGGGAGAACGGTCTCCCGGATGGATCCTGCGTCGGGAGCGGTGACGCAGACGGTGCCCGTGGGTCCGACGCCGAGCGGACTGTCGTTCACGGACGGCACGACGTGGGTCGCACAGGGAGCGCAAGGTTCGGTCGCGCGGATCGAGGCTTCGTCGTCCACACCCGACGCGACGCCGATCGGAGCCCAGGCGATCTCGATCACGGCAGGATCGGGCGCGCTCTGGGTCACGGTCGGCGCGTCGACGCTCGCCCACCGCGGCGGCTCGCTCACGGTCTGGGGCGTCAAGGGCTTCCTCGATTCGCTCGATCCTGCGGTGGCGTACCTTCCGCAGTCCTGGTCGGTGCTCTCGATGACGAACGACGGCCTCGTCGGCTATCGCCGGACGAGTGGCCTCGACGGGGCCACGCTCGTCGCGGACCTCGCGACGTCGATCCCAAGGCCGACGGATGGAGGGAAGGTGTACACGTTCACCGTTCGGAGCGGCGTCCGCTACTCCACCGGGGACCCCGTTCGCCCGGAGGACTTCCGACGGGCGATCGAGCGCGCACTGGGACACCCCGCCGTCAACGGCCTCGCCGGCCCCGGCGTCCAATACATGACGGATATCGTCGGAGCCGACCACTGCCATGTGGGGAAGCCGTGTGACCTGAAGAAGGGGATCCAGACCGACGACACGGCCGGGACGGTGACCTTCAGGCTGACATCTCCGAACACGGACTTCTTGTATGCGCTGGCGTTGCCGTTCGCGTTCGCGGTCCCGGAGTCGACACCGGAGGTGCTCCCGCACGACGGCACGGTCCCCGCGACCGGTCCGTACGTCCCGACGATCGCCGACGGGGGCAGCAGGGTGGATCTTGATCGGAACCCGTTCTTCACGCCATGGACGACCGATCGCCCCGACGGCATACCGGATCACATCGTCTGGCGGCTCGCCCCGGACGCAGCCGCGCCCACGAGACAGGTCCTGGCCGGTCACGGCGATGTCTCGTTCTTCCCCCCGGACGTGTCCGACGTCGCCACGGTGACGACGGATCACGCTGGCCAGTTCTACATCTCTCCCCGCCCAGGAACGTTCTACGTCAGCTTCGACACGACCACGAAGCCCTTCGACCTTCCGCTCGTTCGTCAGGCGGTGAACATCGCGATCGATCGGAACAAGATGCAGAAGTTGTTCGGCCCATACACGGCGGTGAGCTGCCAGCTCCTCCCGCCGAACTTCCCTGGGTACGAGCCGTACTGCCCGTACACACGTGATCCCGGATCGGTCTGGACGAAGCCGAACCTGGAGCTCGCGCAGCGGCTCGTCGACCGTTCCGGAACGAGGAACATGCCGACAACGGTCTGGACCTCGCCGGGCTGGTTCCCCCAGCAGGCCGCGTACCTGCGAGACGTCCTGGTCGACATCGGCTACCGCGGCACCCTGAAGTCCGTGACCGACACGGAGTACGAGAAGGCTCTGTTCGGCACGCACCGGATCGTCCCCATCGGCATGAGCGGCTGGACGGCGGACTACGCGGCGGAGTCGGGGTTCATCGGTGCGCTGGCGGCCTGCAGATCGCCGTCGAACGACTCCCGGTTCTGTGACCGAGCGATCGACCGCAGGATGGCGGTGGCGACGCGTCTCCAGCTCACGCAGCCGTCCGTCGCGCACGAGCGGTGGGCACAGATCGAACGCGACCTGATGGATCGAGCCGTCTGGGCTCCGGTCGTCAGCCGCTCGTGGGCGAACCTGGTTTCGCCGTCCGTGGGGAACTTCCAGGTGAGCCCGGAGTGGGGCCCGCTCGTGGACCAGATGTGGGTCCAGTGAGCCTCCGGGTTCAGTGGGTCACCTTCACGAGCCGGAACTCCTCGTGGTGGCCCTTCACGACGACCTCCTCGACCTCGCCGAGGCCGGGCTCGTAGTACTTCTGCTCGGTCTGCGGCTCCAGGGGGCTGCGTTCCGACGTGACGAGCAGACCGCCGTAGCTGCCGTAGGGCACCGTGACGTTGCCGTCGAGCCGGAGGACACGAGCCTCGTCGAGCGCCTGGCCCGGCGGGTAGAACTCCTGCCGGTACGCGTCGCCGGGCTGCGGAGCCGCAGGCATGATGATCCCCGGCTGCGCGCCCGCCACGCCGGACTCCCACGAGTCGCTCGCCTTCGCCATGCGACCGTGCTGCAGCTCGAACGAGTCCTCGCCCATGTACCAGACGTTCCCCTGCAGATCCTGCGCGTACCAATCGAACGTCCGCTCCACGACCGTGCCGTGCTCGAGCACCGTGTCGCGGACCACGGTGCATGTGATCCCGAGGATCTGCTTCGTCTTGTTCGTCACCGTCACCGTGTTCGTCTGTGGCGTCGTCCCCCGGATTCCCTGGTAGTGGAAGGTCGTGCCCGGCGTGAGCGGCCAGTACCGGTTGTCGACCACGGTCCCGAAGTCGCCCGAGGAGATCGACGGGGCGTAATGGCCGTGGAGCGGAGCGAGGCTCTGCGGAGGCCCGGCGACGATCGAGGTTGAGGATCCTTGCATCGCAGTGGTGTCCGCGGTTGTCGATGATCCTCCGCCACTGCAGGCGACGGCGATCACCACGAGCGCCGCCGCTCCGACCGTGGCCATCCCGGCATGCTTCGAACCTCGCATGTCTCCATCCTGCGACGCGCGAACTGAAGGCGCGCTGAACGCTCGGAGGTGGCCGAGACCTTTCGCGCGGAACACGCTAGGTTGGGTGAGCAACCGAGCGAAGGGGGGTCCAGCGATGGACAAGGTTGTGCACTTCGAGATCCCGGTCGACGACCGGGCGCGCGCCAAGGAGTTCTACGCCTCGGTCTTCGATTGGGACGTCGAAGACCAGGACATGGGCGGCGGGTCGGTCTACACGACGGTCGGCACCGTCGAGGTCGACGACAAGATGACGCCGAAAGAGCCCGGCGCGATCAACGGCGGCCTGATGGATCGGACGAAGGACACGCCCGCTCCGGTGATCACGGTCGGCGTCGACGCGATCGACGACTCGCTGAAGAAGGTCGAGGCGAGCGGCGGAAGCACGATCACGCCGCGCACCCCGATCCCGAACATGGGCGCCTTCGCGTACTTCAAGGACTCCGAAGGCAACGTGGTCGGTCTCTGGGAGACGATGCGCTAGACCGATCGCACGGTCCTCGGCTCCGAAGCTCACCTGGCGGCGCGTCCTGGCCTGGCGCCTGGCCCGCCAGTCGATCGCGCCACGTTCGTTCGCGAACGTGGCGTCGATCGTTCGTGGGTCGGCCGGGATCCAAGCACAGGTGCAGTCGGCGGCGGTGCTGGCCGTCGCGCAGCGACGGACAGCACCGCGCGCCGGCGAGGTCGATCGAGCGTGACCTCGTGCTCCGGACGACCCCCGAGACGGAGGAGGGATGAGTTCCGGCCCGCGGATCCGTCTCTGCTGCTGAGCCGTTCCGCAGGAGGCACGACATCGGTGCACAGACGTCGGTGGACGCGTACTTCGCCACGCTGCCCGACGATCAGCGAGAAGCTCTCCAGGAGATCCGCGACACCATCCACTCGATGCTGCCGGACGCCACCGAGCACATCAGCTATCAGATGCCTGCCTTCAAGGCGGACGGACGCTTCGTCGTCTGGTACGCCGCGTTCCGGGACCACTTCAGCCTGTACCCCGCCAGCCAGGGAGTGCAGGCGGCGCTCGGGAAGGACCTTGAGAAGTAGTCTCGGGGAAGGGCACGATCCGCTTCGAGTACGGCGAGCGACTCCCGAAGACGCTGGTGAAGAAGATCGTGAAGACGCGTCTGCGAGAGAACGCCGAGGGCAAGGCCTACCGGCGGTCCTAGTCGCTCACCCGGCTCGTTCGCGCGCCGGCCGCTTCGGCGAGATGATGCGGTCCCTCGCGGCGAGGGGTTCCTGGGGGCGAGATGGACGTGCCGCTCCGAATCGTCGCCGGCGCCGAGTCCCAGACCGGCGCTATGGCATTCGAGTCTCTCGTCGAGACTGCGAACGCGCGTACGACCGAGCGTGCGCGGGATCGTGCACGCCGTCGTCGCAGATCTTCGTCGCGGATCAAGACGGGGGACCGGGCATCTGGGACGCGACGGTCTCAGGGAAACCGGCTCTACGTCGCGGCCGAGGATGGGCTGCACGTGTACGCACCCGGCTCGCCGAAGGAGGTCGAGGTTCCGTCCGCCGGGGAGGCGCCGATCTTCTACCTCGCCCTGGCGCTGGTCGGCGGCTCGCTCCTCGCGATCGGCCTCCGGCGGCGCCGGCAACGGCAGCTCTGAACGCCGAGCCCGGTTCCCCGCCGACCGCTAGGCTCGGCCGGTGGGCAACATCGTCCTGACGTTCGGGGTCTCGATCGACGGCTACTTCGAGGGTCCGAACCGGGAGATCGACTGGCACCTCGTCGATGACGAGTTCCACTTCTACGTCAACGGCGTGCTCCGCGACTACGGCGCGTTCCTGAGCGGCCGCATCACGCACGAGCTCATGGTCGATTACTGGCCGACCGCAGACCGTGATCCGGCCGCCGGGGCTCCGACCGTCGAGTTCGCGGAGATCTGGCGCGACAAGCCAAAGTTCGTGTACTCGAAGACGCTCGACCACGCCGACTGGAACACGACGATCGTTCGCGACGTCGTCCCGAGCGAGGTGCGGGCGCTCAAGCAGCGCTTCGACGGAGATCTGGCGCTCAGCGGCGCCGACCTGGCCCGCACGTTCATAGAGCTCGACCTCATCGACGAGTACCGCCTGTACATGCACCCGGTCGTGCTCGGGAAGGGCAGACCGCTCTTCAGGCCGTCGGATGGGCAGACCTCGCTGCGGCTCGTGGAGACGCGCACCTTCGGGACCGGCGTCGTTCTGCTCCACTACGCACGAGGGTGACGCTGTGGAGGTCCCGTTGCGTTCCGGTGACGGCCCTTCACCCGCAGGCCTTCCGGAGGCGATGCTGACGCCATGAGCACGGCGGTGATGTGGGGCTTCATCCTGATCGGCGTAGGGGCGGTCGCGGCCGGGGTACTCGGCCTCGTGCTCCCGGCGCGGGAGCGGCTCGCCGCCGCGTTCCCATTGGTGCTCGGCGCCGGTGTGGGCGTCGTCGCCCTGGCGATCGGCACGTACAACTCGTCTTCGCAGACCGACGCGGAGAGGGCGTTCGTGATCGCCTCGGCGCTCGGATGTGCGGCCGTGCTGCTGAGCTCCGCGTTCGTGTGGCGGAGGCTCGGCAATAAGGAGCCGCCGCCTCCGCCCGACGCCCGGCCGCCGACGCCCTAGGACGCGACCAGCGTCACCGGCACCGCCGAGAACACCTTCAAAGGGGGTCCATCGCCAGTCAGGGGGTCCGATCCGAGCAGCGGCGTCTCCGACTCCGCGGCCCAGACGTAACCGGGCGACGACCCCGAACAGCCCTTCGTGTCCCCTGCGTGCACGTCGGCATGAGCATCGAGGGACTCAGCATCCGGTGGCTGCCCGTCCGTGTCGTAGACGCTGGTCGAAGCTGCGTACTCGCACGAGCCTCCGCCGGAGATGCCGAGACGGAAGTCGTCCCCGTGCGAGATCGAGCCGCTCACGGTCACGGTCGCGCCGTCGCGCACGGTCTCTCCCGGTTGCGTGTTCAGGTTGAGCCACGTACTCGAAGCCGCCATCACTGCCCAGACGCCCTTCGGACCGGTCTCTCCCGGCTGGTACAGGACCACGTCGACCGGCATGAAGAACCTGATGTCGCACGGCCCCGGCTCGCAGTGGAACAACGCGTACATGGTGATCGGCGCCGGCGTGTAGCCAGGCTGATCCTCGGCCATGCCTTGCCACGGCAGCCCGGGCGACCAGCACCCGACCTCGCCTGCTGGGTCGCTTCCCGGCAAGCCACATAGGTTCGAGACCGGCTCCTCGCTCGTGTGGACCACCGCGAACACCTGATCCCACCCGAGGACCTGATGCCCGAACCGCTCCGCGAGCTTCTTCGGATCGAGCGCCTCGGGGTGCTTCCCGTCGTCGGCCTCGGCTTGATACGTTGCCAGCCCGCTGCCGGTCTGAACCGGCCAGATCGGAAGCACCGCGCCGCCGCCCTGTGGGTGCTCACCGACCGGGGAGCCCAGCCGTAATGCCGGAACGACGAACACCACGACGACGACCGCGAACAACGCCAACGCGGCAGCCGCCGTCAACACACGGATCGACGTCCGCGGCGGCGTGATCTCGCGCTCGCGGTACCGCCGAGCCCGTGCCCGTTCAGGTCCCTCAGTCCGAGCCGTGTCTGGAAGGACATCCTCGAGCTCGATCTCGGAGCGATACGGCCGGAACGCCGACCGGATCCGTTCTTTGACGTCGTTCATCCTTCGACCTCCGTGATCCCCGCGTCGGTCAGCTCGCGTTCCAATCGGGCCAGTGCCTTCGACAGGTGTGCGCCCACGGTCCCGGCCGCGATCCCCAACAGCTCCGCGGTTCGCTCCTCGCTGAGATCCAGCAGGATCCGGAGCGCGATCACCTCACGCTGGCGCCGCGGGAGCCGCAACACGCGCGCGACCAGCTGGGGGTCGGGAGCCGATGTCTCGAGCCCAGGGACATCGGGGACCTCCGACGTGAACCAACGGAACCGTCGCCGGTCTGAGCGGACGTAGTTGAGCGCCGTCCGGGCGACCCACGCCTTCGGTGCCGGATGGACCGAGACGTCCGTCCACCGCTCGAACGCCCGCGTGAACGCCTCCGCCACGCCGTCGTCGGCGAGCGCGCGATCCCGCGTGATCACCAAGAGCGAGCGGAAGACGTCGTCCTTCGTTGCGGCGAAGAAACGCTCGAAGCTATCGGCTCTGCCGCCGGCCACCACCATCGATGTATAACGCCTGCGCGCAGCCGATCCCTTTACCTGCGAGCTCGGAGACTCCATGAGTTTCGTTCCCGCGGGCCCGGGCAATGACCGGACCATGCCGCCGATCGACTCGGATACGGCACGTCCGCACGAGGACGAGAAGGCGCGGGTCGACCGCGAGCTGATCGAGTTGCTGAACGAGCTCCGGGTCGCCCTCCCCGGCGTGCAGATCCTCTTCGCGTTCCTGCTCGTGATCCCGTTCAACACGGGATTCGCCGCGCTGTCGACGCTCGAACGATGGGTCTACTTCGCGGCGTTCTTCTCGGCCGCGCTCGGGGCCGTGCTGCTGATCGCGCCGTCGTCGTATCACCGGCTCCGGTTCCGAGAGGGCGACAAGGAGCGGATGCTCTTCACGTCGAACAAGTTCGTCCTGATCGGCATGGCGTTCGTCGCGGTCTCGATGACGCTGGCGGTCGGGCTGATCAGCGAGCTCGTGTTCGGGATGACGCAGGCGCTGCTCGCCGGCGTCCTGATCGGCGGCTGGGTGATCTGGTTCTGGTACGGCCTGCCACTGTCGCGAAAGATCTGACGGCCGCCGCCGTCAGGCCGGCTGGTAGATCAGGCCCGAGAGCAGCAGCGCGATCGGGATCAGGAAGAGCACGACGACGAAGCCCGCGAGACGGATGTTCTTCGACACGAGCCAGTCGTCCAACCCGATGACGGCGCGCTTCACCGGACCGTAGATGAACAGCAGGATCAGCAGCGACACGATCGTGACGCCGATCGCCTCCGCCAGCACGATCCGAGCCGCGACCGGCGTGTGCTGGAGCATCGCCACGACGAGCGTGTCAGCGAGCGTCGTGATGTTGGCGCCCATGATGTAGGGGAGCGCCTCGTCGCGCTTCACGTAGCCCTTCACTGCCAGCGGCACCAGCACCGTGAGCGCAACCGAGACCGACAGGGTCAGCGTCGCGACGATGCAGCCGAGCAGGAACATCGTCCACGGCTTCTTCAGCCACGCTGTGTGTCGCGACGCCGACCCGGAGTTCATCTCCGGCAGCACGCGGTCGATCAGGCTGAACGCCAGAAGGATCGTGCCGATCCCGACCACGAAGAGCGCCCAGCCGGGGAGGTGCGCCTCCGCGAAGTCCACGAACGGCCCGTAGACCTTCGTGAACGCCGCCTCGAGCTTGCCCGACGCGTGCCAGTCGACCCAGTTGAGGGCGCCTTCCCGGAGGATGAAGTAGCCGATCAGCATGCCCGGCAGGTACGTGATCGCGGTCATCGTCATCGCCTGGATGCCGATCCCCAGTGGTTCGCGGCGCATGCGGGGGTTCCGCATCGCGTAGAGGAACCCAGTCAGGAGCACGATGAACGACGCGCCCAGGCGTGAGCCCGACAGCATCGTGAAGGTCTGCAGGCTCGAGAGGGTGCCGGAGCCGAACAGGCTGATCGCGGTCGCCGCTACCGGTGATCCCGACAGGACCAGGTAGGCGCCGAGCCAACCGGTCCCCATCGTCGAGAACCCGTTCGCGAACGGGAACTGCCCCTGGATCGTCGGGCCGACCGCCGCGGCCCCGGCCTTCATCAGCTGGATCGCCAGGATGAACAGGAAGAGCGCGGGGATGAAGAAGAGGAATTTGCCGACGAGAGACCAGACCGAGCGGACCTGACCGATGACCGGTCCGAGATCGATGTAGTGGCGAGCCTCGTTGTCTGCGTGGGGGATGCAGTACTCGCCGTCCACCTCGGCCATGGCGGCCTCGAACTTGGCGAGGTCCCTTGCGGCCTTCGACACTGTCGCCCTCCCGGACGCATAGGAGGCCGTGCCGCGGTTCGCCACAGCCTCCAGTTGACTGGTCAGTTGCTCAGTCGAAGGTAACCAGCCGATCCCGGCAAGGTCAATGAGTCGTTCGGCGGCCGACGGGCAGCCGTTCGGACCTGGGCGCTTGGGTCAGTTCGACGCGTCGGGTGCCTCGACCGGGATCCCGGTATCAGCCAAGGTCCGCCGAAGCATCTCCAGCATGTTGGCTCCGGTCCTGGTCGCGTCGTGAAGCTCGGCCGGGATGACGATCCGTTCCGTTGGCTGGATCAGTTCGGCTCTGATCCGATCGTAGAGCGCTTCCCAATCGGTGGCGCCCTGGATCCGGACGTGGACAGCCGACCCCTCCCTCTCGACCGACCACGGCATCAGAAGGATTCATAGCTAGCGATGGGCAGGTTTCCAGCGCGCGAACCTAGATATCTCGTGAAGAACCTGACCGATGGTCAGATGGCTCATCGGCCGATGGCGACGTCGAGCACCCGGTCTGCACAGGGGTGGCGGGTGCGACATATCCTCGAAGGACCGTGACCGCCGTCCAGGAGCTCGTCTCCATCCTCGAGGACGCCTTCGCCGCGAAAGGGATCGAGGAGACCGGCGAGAGCCAATCGATGCTCGGCAACCTGGCCACCGTTCCCGAGGAGCTCTGGCACGCGACGCCGCCGGGCGGGCAGCGGACGATCGCGTCGATCGTGTTGCACGTCGGCGCGTGCATCGTGATGTACGACGAGTACGCGTTCGGAGCTGCTTCGTTGCAGTGGGACGACCCGGAGCTCGTCCCGTGGAGCCGCGAGGACGCCCCCATGAGCGACGCGATCGCGTGGATGAGCGATGCCCATCGCCGATTCGTCGACCACATGGCGGCCCTCGACGACGCCGAGCTCTCCGAACCTCGGATGACGAACTGGGGCGAGAGCGTGCCGGCCCGGTGGCTGATCTCGGCGATCGCCACGCACTCCGCGTATCACGCGGGGGAGATCAATCACATCAGGAGCCTGCTGCGCGGAGACGACGCCTGGCTGTGGGGTTGAGCCGCTACGTCTGTTCGCGAGCGGCGCGGATCAGCGGGCGGACGAGCCGGTAGAGCGTGTAGGCGAGGAGCAGGAAGCCGAGGATCGCCGAGACCTCCTCGGGGGCGAGGCTCGTACGGCGCGCGACCGGGTCCGAGACCTTGCGCGCCACCTTCCCACGCACGCCGTTCAATGAAGCATTGCCGACCGCGACGGCTCGATCGTGGACACTCATGCCCGGCACCGTGCCCATCATGACCGTTGCCGAAACGCCCGCGGAGCAGACGCCCAGATCAGGAGGCGTCCGCGAACCGCTCGCTCGCCGCCCTGAGCTCGCCCTCGATCGCGTCGGCCGCGTGCCCTGCATCATCCACGACGACGAGCTCCGACCGCGGCCACACCTCATGGAGCGCCCAGGCGTTCCCGAGCGGAGCCTGCAGGTCGAACCGGCCGTTGATCAGGATGCCCGGGATGCCGGCGAGCAGGCCGGCGTTGCGAAGCAGGACCTCGTCTTCGAGGAAGAGGTCGTTTCGGACGTAGTGCGTCACAAGGCGCGCGAACGCGAGCGCGAAGTCGGCATCTCGGTATCTGGAGGCGAGGCCGGTCTTCGGCGGCCAGTCGGGCGTCGCCGATTCCCAGAGGCACCAGCCGTGCGCGGCGCGAGCGCGCACGTCGGGATCGGGGTCGAACAAGAGGCGGGCGTACGCGCCGACGACGTCGGCGTCATCGGCGGCTTCGGGCACCCCGGCGCGGAGCTGCGCCCACTGCTCGGGGAACAGGGGGGCGAGCCCGCCGCGGAAGAGCCAGTCGGCCTCGGACCGTCTCCCGGTCGTGATGCCCCACAGGATCATCTCGGTGACGCGGTCCGGATGCGTCTCCGCGTACGCGAGCGCGAGCGTGCTGCCCCACGAGCCGCCCCACACGAGCCAGCGCTCGATCCCGAGGTTCTCGCGCAGCATCTCGATGTCCGCGACCAGGTTGTGCGTCGTGTTGGTCGACAGGTCGATGTCGGGCTCGCTCGCGTGTGGGGTGCTGCGCCCGCAGTTGCGCTGGTCGAAGAGGACGACGCGGTACTTCTCCAGGTCGAACAGCGTCGGGTGCCACCGCGTACAGCCCGACCCGGGACCGCCGTGGAGGACGACGACCGGCTTCCCGTCGGGTCTGCCGTGCGTCTCCCAGTGGATGCGCCCGCCTCCGTGGTCGAGCGAACCCTCTTCGATCATCCGGCCGGGGTCGCGCACCGAGCTCAGGTGACGGTGGCGTCCGCTCGGGTCGGCCACCGCCAGGCGTTCCAGACGACGAGCAGCAGGAGCGCGCATTCGACGACGCTCAGGAACCAGAAGTACACCCACTTCTCCCCGACGACGGATGCGACGATCGACACGATGTAGAGGACCGCCAATACGATGTTGGTCCGACGGTTGGCCCTCGGCGGGAGCGTCAGCGTAAGGAAGACCATCACGCTCGCGATCGCGATGTAAACAGACACCGCCAGCAGGAACGTCTGCGAGATGCGCATCCCCCCGACCGTGCCGGCCCGGATCTCGTCGATCCGGCCCGGCTGGAACATGCCGAAGATGTCCCCGTACGCGAAGAGGAACAGCATCGCGATCCACAGAGCGGAGATCTTCAGCCGAACGCCGATCTTGGTAGTTCCGTCCGTCGTGGATCTCGTCGACATCGTGGGCCCCTCTCGCGCGTCGGCACGCCGGCGACAGCAACGATAGGTGAGGTCGGCGCGCAGGTCAGGTCGCGAGTCGTTCCCGGAGACGGTCCGACTGGCGTTCCCGACCCGCCGTCGTCAAGCTGGCGTGATGGAGAGGTACGAATGGCTGTCCCAGCGGCGCGCGGCCGTCGAGGAGAACTACGACCTCGAAGCACCCGACTACGATTCGTATGACCCGGCGACCGAGCTGCATCGCCGGTTCGTCGCCCGCCTGATCGAGTCGTGTCGTCCTGGTGGAACGCTCCTCGATGCGGCGTGCGGGACGGGCCCTTACGTGCAGATGGTCCTCGACGCCGGTCGCCACGTCGTCGGCGTGGATCAGTCGGCCGGCATGCTCGCGCAGGCCAGGACGAAGTTCCCGCACGTGCGCTTCGAGCAGGTCGGCCTCCAGGAGCTTTCGTTCGATGGGGAGTTCGACGCTGCGATGTGCCTCGACGCGATGGAGCACGTGCCGCCGGAGGACTGGCTTCATGTGCTCGAGAACTTCGCGCGGGCCGTGCCGCCGGGTGAGCACGTCTACCTGACGCTGGAGCAGATCGATCGGGGGAAGCTCGAGGAGGCATTCGCCGAAGCCACCGCCGCGGGACTTCCCGTCGTCCCGGGCGAGGTGATCGCCGGCGACACGGGCGGATATCACCACTACGCCGACCGCGATCGAGTGAGCGGATGGCTCGCAGACGCTGGGCTACAAGTGGTCGACGAAGAGGACGAGTGGCTCGACGGGTACGGCTATCGCCATCTCTTCCTCCGGACGTCTATCAGCTGACCGAACCGTATCGCGCGCGCCTCGAACACCCGACGCCGTACGGGCGGTGTGGAGAAACGAGGGATATTCCTCGTCTCAAACCGGATCCATATCTCGTCGGCCTAGGGTGCCGGGGATGGGACGGAACGAACGGATGGGACCGGGTCACCTCGCGACGACGATCGCGGGGGTTCTCTGCGTCCTGGGAGCCGCGGCGTGTACCTCCGGTTCCTCGACGGCTGCGCAGGGGTCATCCACGCCACCGGCGTCGGCCGCAGCCGGTCACTCCAGCTCCTCGAAGACCGCGAGCCCGATCCCGGTCGAATCGCCCGTGGCCCCCGAGAGCAATCCGCCCGGAGACATCCCCGATAGCACCGTGTTCATCCCCTACACGTCGGCGAACGGTGGATACGTGGTGCGGGTCCCGGAGGGTTGGTCGAGGCGAACGAAGCGATCCGACGTCGTGTTCACGGACAAGCTGAACGCCGTCGACGTCGCGTGGTTCCAGTCAGGGTCGAAGCCGACGACCTCGTCCGCGAAGTCGGTCGACGTGCCGCAGCTCCGCAGCACGCAACGGGCCTTCCGGCTGGGCACGATCATCTCGTGCGCCCCGGACTGCACGATCCCGTACAGCACGGCCCCGATCTCGGTGAACCTGCCGAGCCCGGCGGTGGTGATCACCTACACGGCGAACAGCCCACCCAACCCCGTCACCGGGAAGCAGTACCGGCTCGAGGTGCTCCGGTTCGAGTTCTATCGGTCCGGTGAGGAAGCCGCGCTTACCCTCTCGGGTCCGGTCGGGTCCGACAACGTGGATCCCTGGCGGTTGGTGTCGCAGAGCTTCGCATGGAAGTAGGCGACCGGGCGCCGGCCATCGAGGCGCGCGACCTTTACCGGTTCTTCCACGCGCTCGAAGACGAGACGTTCGCGCTCCGCGGGGTGTCGCTGAGCCTCGGGGAGGGAGAGATGGTCGCCTTGGTCGGGCCGTCCGGCAGTGGCAAGTCGACGCTCCTTTCTTGTCTGGCCGGTCTCGACGAACCCGACGGAGGTCACGTCGAGGTCGAAGGGACGAGGATCACCCGACGCCCTGAGCCCGAGCGGGCGGCGATCCGGGCCGCCTCGATCGGCATCCTCTTGCAGTACGGCAACCTCCTGGAGCACCTCACGGTCGCAGAGAACGTGCGGATCGCGCGCTCGTTCTCCACGAAGGAGAACGAGGAGCTGGGCGACCTCCTCGATGAGCTGGGGATCGGCGAGCGGCGGGACGCGCGGCCGAGCACCCTCTCGGGGGGCGAGGCCGCGCGGGCCGGTCTCGCGGTCGCGCTCGCGAACGACCCGGCGATCGTCCTCGCCGACGAACCGACGGGTGAGCTCGACCGTGAGCACGCCGACGTCGTCCTCGACCTGCTTCGGGCGCGGAGGGAACGTGGGACGGCGGTCCTCGTCGCGACGCACAGCGATGCCGTCGCGGCCGCCGCGGACCGGGTCGTCACGCTCGCGGACGGGATGGTCGTCGCATGAGCGACCGTCTCGTCCGTGCTGAGGACCTGTCGCGGTCGTTCCCGGCGGCCGGCGGCGACGTCGTCGCCGTCTCCGATGCCACCTTCGACATCAGCGCCGGCGACCGGATCGCGATCGTCGGGCCGTCCGGGTCGGGGAAATCGACGCTGCTCCATCTGATCGCGGGCATCGATCGGCCGACGGACGGGATGATCGAATGGCCCGCCTTCGGCGCGTCGGATGTGCTCCGCCCGCAGAGGATCCGCATGGCGTTCCAGGGGCCCAGCCTCTTGCCGCAGCTCACGGTCGCCGAGAACGTCGCCTTGCCGTTGCTGCTCGCGGGCGTCGATGAGTCGGACGCCCGGGAGGCGTCGCTCCGGCGACTCGACGACCTGCGACTGGCCGACGTCGCGCAGAAGCTTCCGAGCGAGCTCTCCGGTGGGCAGCTGCAACGCGCCGGGATCGCTCGGGCCTTCGTCGGCTCGCCCGGTCTGGTCCTTGCCGACGAGCCGACCGGTCAGCAGGATCGTGTCGGCGGGGCGGCGGTCCTCGAGGCGATGTTCGCGTGGGTGTACCGCCTCGGCGCCTCGCTCGTCGTCGCGACGCACGACGCCGCCGTCGCCGATCGGTTCGGCCGTCGATGGACGATGCGTGACGGCCGCTTCGGCGAGGGAGCCGCCTGATGCTCGGCATCACGTGGTTGCGGGGCATCGTCCGACGCCGCTCCGGCAGGGTGATCTACGTGATCCTCGGCGTGGCCCTCACCGTCGCCGTCACCGCATCGCTCGGAACGTTCTTCGCCGCGAGCCGGAGCCGGATGACGGAGCTCGCGTCCCGAGGGGTCCCCGTCGACTGGCAGGTCCTGCTCGCACCGGGGACGAACCCGTCGCACGCCGAGCGGGTCGTGGCCGGGACGGAGGGCGTCCAGTCGGCCCGCCCGGTCGGCTACGCCCAGGCGAGCGGGTTCCGCTCGAAGACCGGCGCGACCGTGCAATCGACCGGGCCCGGCAAGGTGCTCGGTCTCCCGAGCGACTACGCGTCCACCTTCCCCGGCGAGATCCGCGATCTGGTCGGGGCGACGCACGGCGTCCTGCTCGCCCAACAGACGGCGGCCAACCTGCACGCCGTGCCGGGGACGACGATCGCGATCGGTCGGCCGGGGATGCCGGCCGTCCGGGTCCGCGTCGCCGGGGTGATCGACCTCCCGCAGGCCGACTCGCTGTTCCAGGTCGTCGGATCCGGGCTGAGCTCGTTGATCGCCCCGCCCGACAACGTGGCGCTCTTGCCGTTGCCCCTATGGCACCGGCTCTTCGATCCGGTCGCTCGCGCGCACCCCGAGGCCGTGCGGACGCAGATCCACGTGACGCTCGCCCCGACCCTCCCGAGCGACCCGGGGGCCGCCTTCGCGAACGTGACGTCGCGGGCGAAGAACCTCGAGGCCCGACTGGCGGGAGCGGGGGTGGTCGGGAACAACCTCGCCGCCGCGCTCGACGCCGCGCGGACGGACGCGATCTACGCGGAGCTGCTCTTCCTCCTGCTGGGGATCCCGGCCGCGATCCTGGCGGCGCTCCTCACGGCGGTGCTGGCGGCCTCCGGCCGCGAGCGCCGCCGCAAGGAGCAGGTCCTCCTGCGGATCCGCGGCGCCTCGACGCAGCGACTCACCCGCCTGGCGGCGACCGAAGCCGTCTTCGTCGGCGTCGTCGGGGCCACGCTGGGTCTGGCCGGGGCGGCCCTCGCGGGTCGGGCCGCCTTCGGGACGACACGGTTCGGCGCGTCGCCGGTGCAGAGCGCGGCGTGGGCGATCGGATCGGTGGTCCTCGGACTCGCCGTCGCCCTCGTGACGATCGTCGCGCCGGCTCGGCGTGACGCGAGGACGCACGCCGCGGACGCTCGAGGCGAGATCACGCGGGAGCCAGGGCGCCCGCTGTGGTCGCGCGTGTACCTGGATCTCGCGCTCCTCGGCGTGGGCGGTCTCATCTTCTGGGAGGCCGTCCGGAACGGGTACCAGGTCGTCCTGGCACCGGAAGGGCTGCCGACGATCTCCGTCTCGTACTTCACGCTCCTCGCGCCGCTCTGCCTCTGGATCGGGGCGGCCCTCTTCGCATGGCGCGTCTCGTCGTGGACGCTCCGGAAGGGTCGACGCCCGGTCGCGAAGATCGCGAGGCCCGCCGCCGGTGGCCTGGCCGGCGTCGTCGCGTCGTCGATGACCCGGCAGGAGCCAATGCTCACCCGTGCACTCGTGATCACGGCGCTCTCGGCGATGTTCGCGCTGTCGACCTCGGTGTTCAACGCCACGTACGCGGCGCAGGCCCGCGTCGACGCGGAGCTCACGAACGGTGCCGACGTCACGGCGTCGACCTCCGCGAACTCGTCACTCCCGGCGGGGCTCGACGCACAGGTGCGAACGCTGCCCGGGGTGGCCGCGGCGGAGCCGATGCAGCACCGGTTCGCGTACGTCGGCAACGACCTTCAGGATCTCTACGGCATCGACCCGACGACGATCGGTCGCGCGACGAACATGTCGGACGCGTTCTTCGCCGGCGGGAACGCCGCCGCATCCCTGTCCCGTCTCCAGGCCGATCCGAGCGGTGTCCTCGTCTCCGACGAGACGGTCAACGATTTCCAGCTCCAGCCCGGGGATCTGTTGCGGCTGCGGATGCAGTCGGCCACGGATCACGCGTACCACGTGGTGCCGTTCCACTACGTCGGCGTGGTCCGAGAGTTCCCGACCGCGCCGAGGGACTCGTTCATCGTCGCGAACGCCTCGTACGT
>Ga0075433_10000645_pt1 | contig 23433 bp, 23 predicted proteins | sample RhiMethybrSRZTD2_FD_75299 | JGI IMG/M metagenome (GOLD analysis project Ga0075433, IMG submission 75299) | Populus rhizosphere microbial communities from Tennessee, USA - Rhizosphere MetaG P. TD hybrid SRZTD2 | ecosystem: Host-associated > Plants > Roots > Rhizosphere > Soil | place: USA... | reverse complement strand
ATGCCTTGGCCGCCGCGATGAGTTTGGCGACGGTCTCGGCCACGAAGAGGCGGGTGACGGCGCGCGACTTCGACTGGAGGTCGGGCGACAACCCGGCGTCCGCCGGCACGCCGCCGGACAGGAAGGCCGCGAACTTCTCGATCGCGGGGGCCCCGAGATCGAGCGCATCCTGCTGGATCTGGCCCTTGCGCGTGTGGAACCGATCGCACGCGCGGTCGGCCCGTTCAATCTGCGCCGCGGGGTCGGCGAGCGTGTACGAGCGGACTTTCAAGTCGCGCAAGTAGGCGTCACGGTCGAAGAGGCGCGACGGGTCGCCGCTCTTCCACTGCGATTGGAATTGCCAGAAGCGGTCGACGAGGACGCCCGCCCCGAGCGTCTCGTTCCACCAGGCGCTCCACTTGGCGATCCCTTCCTGGCGCTTCGCCGCCTGGCGCTTCGCGACCTCTTCAGGCTCCATCGGCCGGTCGCCTTCCGAGGGGATGAGGGGATCCGATTCGTAGCCGAGGTCCATTCCCGCGACGCGCTTCAGGGCGTCCCCGGCGGTCCGCCGGACGCCGGCGTCGCCGTCCGAGAGCGCCTCGATGAGGGCCGGCACGCCCTTCACCATGCCGATGGTGCCGAGCGAGATCGCGGAGGCCACGCGCACGGCCGGGTCATTGGCGAGGTCGCGCTCCGCGAGGGGCTTGGCGTCCGCCTCGGGCTCGTACTGGAGGATCGCCATCAGCCGGTCGACGAGCTTGGACTTCGCCTCGGAGTTGGTCGTATCGACGCCGGAGGCGGCGATGCAGCACGCCTCGCGGACGGACCGGTTCTTGCTCCCGAGTCCCTGGCAGACCGCGTCGATGAGGCCGCCCGAGATTTCGCCGAGGGCGCGCACGGCCTTCGCGGCCTCGATGCGGCCCGAGGGCTCGGCCGATTCGTCGGCGATCAGTTTCTGGAGTTCCGATTCGATCTGGGGCTTGTTCGCAAGGTTCGCGGGGAGATTGCCGCGGATGCCCTCGGCGCGCTTCTTCAGCTCGTCCGCCCGCTGGCGGTTGGCGTCGATGAGTTTCCGGGCATTCGGATCGGTGGGATCCTTCGAATCGAGGTCCGCGAGGATCCGCTCGGCCTCCTGGTCGTAGGAGCGGGCGAGCGACCAGGTCTCGAAGATCTTCGCGATGGCGAGACCCGCGCCGGCCCGGGTGTCGGCCGACTTCTCGCCCAGCTTCGCGATGAGGCCGGCCAGGCCCTCCGCGTCGGCGGCGCCCGCGATCAGCTCGGCCGCGAAGGCGCGCACGACTTCGTCCTTGTTGCCCAGCCCTTCCATGAGGCCGTCGGTCGCGTCCCTTCCGATCGCCCGGATCTTCGCGTCGAGCTCCTTCTTCTTGGCGTCGAGCGGCGCGGGCGAATTCCTCAGGACGTCGCGCCAGTTCGACACGAACCGGGCGTACTGGTCGAGATAGACGTCGACGCCCTTGAGGCGAAGCTTCCGCTGGGCCTCGTCGAGGGCGGCCTTCTGGTCGGGGCACTCGGCGACGATGCGCGCGTACGCGGCCTGGGCGTCCGCGACGTTTTCCGGAATCGAGATCTCGGAGACGCGGCCGACCCCGAGGAGCGCCTTCGCGAGGAGTTCCTTCGCTCCGTCGGTCCCCGCCTTTTCCGCCCCCTTGCGGAAGGCGTCGAGCGCGCGCTCGAGATGGCGCCGATCCATGAGGCGGGACTTCTCCTGCTCGAACCGCGCCTTGGAGGCCTCCAGCGGCTTACGGGAGGCATCGAGCTCGGCGATCACGGGGGCGAGGCGGTCCTTCGTGGCGTCCGACCGCTCGCTCTCGACCTCGAGGCGGCGGCGCCGGGCGTCGATCTCGGCGAGCTTGAGGTCCACCTTGCCGATTTCGACGGTGAGCTGGTCGATCGTCGTGGCGGCCGCGCGGCCCTCGAGCTCGAGCTTGGTCCCCTCGCCGAGGAGCGCGAGGGCCGACTTCTGCTCCTGGGGCGCGAATCCGCAGGCCAGGAGGGCGAAAAGGAGGGCGCAGGTCCGCTTCATAGGAGGATCTCCAAGAATCCCGAAGTTGGCCGGGGCCGGAAGTTCGGGATTATAGCAGGGCTCGTTCCGATGTCACGAAATTCGGCGGGCGAAGGCCCGCCGGAGCCCATTTCTTTTGACGCCGGCGGAAGGCACGGGCATTCAACGTTTGAGTCGCGCGAGCTCAGGGGGAAGGCGGATGGGGCGCTTCTTGTCGGGCCCCACGCAGCAATGGTCGGTGGTCCCTTCGCAGAGGATCCGGCCCTTGGAATCTTCGATGGCGTAGGCGAAGCGGAGCGAGGCCCGGCCCATCGAGGCGAGGGCCGTCCGGACGACGATCTCGTCGTCGTACGCGACGTTGGCGAGGTAGCGCGCGGAGGCCGCCGTCACGACCAGGAGGAATCCGCGCCGTTCGAGATCCGCGTACCGCACCCCTGCCTCGCGCATGTACTCGGTCCGGCCGATTTCGAAGTAGACGAGGAAGTTGGGATGGTGGACGACGCCCATGCCGTCCACTTCGTCGTAGCGCACGCGAAGACGCACGGTGCGCTCGGCCGCTCCCGCCGGTGGAAACGGGGTCACGGGCGGATTTCCTCGAACAGGATCGACGCGGCGCGCGAGAGGTCGGCGAGCTCCGGGACTTTGCCGTCGCCGAGCGAGCGGATCGTCGAGTACCAGAGCTGGCGCGCTTCCTCCTTGCGGCCCTGGCGGATGAGCTCCTCCGACTGTTCCGCGCGCTTCCGGAAGAAGAGCCGGGCCTCCTGGGCGATCGCCTCCCGTTTCTTGGAGAGCCGCGTCCAGATCAGCACGTCCGTCCGCAGGCGGGGGGACGCCTGATCGAGGGCCTCGATCGCGGCGGCGAATTCGAACTTCTCGAGGTGGCGGTCGGCGGCTTTCTCGGCCTCCCGGGCCTCGTCCAGTTTGCGCGCCTCGCGGCCTCGACGGGCTTCCGACATGCGGCGCTCGACGTCGGGTCTCAACGGGCTGCGGGGATGGGCGACGATGTACGCCTCGCCGCGTCGAAGCAATCCATCCTGGTCCATGGGATTCGCCCGATAGAACTCCAGGAACCCGTCGTAGTCCTTCCGCTCTTCGGGCGTGGGATCGGGAGGCTTGAGCGCGATCTCCTCCTGCAGGCGGGGAATGCGGTCCTGGGCCCGGTCGTACCATTCGCCCGCGCTGGGTTCGACCTTGGCGTAGACTTCGAGCGCCTGGGCCGGGTCTTTTTCCTCGAGCGCCTGCGCCCTCCGGAAAAGGGTCGCTCCCTTCTCCTCGTCGGCGGGCGGGCCGCTCGCCATCGGAACGACGAAGATCAGCGCGCCGAAGATCAGGGCCGTGCCCACGAGCGTCGCGACGATCGGGAACTCGCGCGACGGAGGGCGGTAACGGGACCGATCGGCGGGCGGAGTGCCGTTCACGGGGCACATCTTACGGAGCGCGTCGGCCGAGGGGCAAGTAGTGTGGACCCTTGGTGAGGGTGAAGCTTCCCGATCCCAGCTCCCCGATTCCCGCTCCAGAAGCTTCGAGCGGCGAGCCTGAAGAAACCACGCTCGACGAAGGGAAGCACGACCATCAGGATGTTGGCGTATGATCTTAGGACCAAGATGAGATCACTCGCCGCGGCCGCCATTTTCATGCTCCTGCCCTGGGCCCCGCAGGAAGGCGGGTCGGACCGGATCGTGACGGCGGGGGGAGAGGAATTCCGCGGCATTCTCTCCGAAGTGACGCCGGACGGACTTCTCGTGCTGAAGCGGGGCAAGGGGCGGGAGTCCATCCCGATCGAGAATATCCAGCGCGTCTACTTCGAGGAGAGCCCCCGGGTCGTCCTCGAGCCCGGGGAGAAACTCTCGCCGCGGTTCGGCGGCGTGATGACGGGAACGATTTCCTCCATCGACGGCGAGCGCGTCGCGCTGAAGGCGGCGCACGGGACGTACTCGATCCGCCGGGACGAGATCCGATCGCTCTCCCTCGGCAAGGTGACCGGGGAGATTCCCGAAGGGAAAGAGGGCCAGGACCAGGTCGTCCTCACTCCCGCCGCGGAAAAGCCGGCGGCGATGCGTTCGGTCTCCGGCCGTATCGAATCGCTCGACGCGGACAAGCTCCGCCTGGACGGCATCGACTATCCGCGCTCCGAGGTGCGGGTCATCCGATTCAAGACCGGCAACGCCGTTCCGGCGCAGATGGGTCTCTTCGCCCGGATCCAGCTCAAGAACGGCGACGGGCTCGTCGGGACACTCCGGAAGGTCGAGGCCGGAAAGATCCTCCTCTTCACCCATTACTCGGGGGTGGTCGCGCTGGAGAAGAGCCTCGTGCACTCGATTGCCTTCGTCTCGATGGCTCGGATGCAGATGGGCCACATCATGGTCTGCGACCAGGCCGGGGTCCGGGAAATCGACCGCGAGGGAAAGGAAGTCTGGAGGTATGGCGAGTTGGCCGTCGGATGCGTCTCGGCGCGCAAGCTCACGAACGGCAACGTCCTCATCGCCAATCCCAACAACCAGCAGGTCTTCGAAGTTCGTCCCGTCGGCCTTGCGGGTGGCCAGGTCGTCTGGCAGATGGATGGGCTGGCCGGCCCCTGGGACGCCCAGCGCCTCGACAACGGCAACGTGCTGATCGCGGAGTGTTACAACAATCGCATCGCCGAGTACGACCCGAAGGACAAGTCGCTGAAATGGTCGGCCACGCTCCAGGCCAATCCGACGTCCGTCGAGCGGTTGGAAGACGGGACCACGCTGGTCTCGCAAAATATGGGACCGATGGTCGAGATCGACGCCAAGGGCTCCGTGGTGACCAAGATCCAGGTCCAGGGCATGAACGAATACCGGGGGACGCGGACCGCCTCGGGAACGACGCTGATCGCCGACCAGCGGGGCATGCGGGTGGTGGAGCTGGACCGCAAGGGCGCCGTCGTCTGGTCGAAGGAGATCCCTCAACCCCGCATGGCGGTCCGGCTCGACGACGGGAACACGCTGATCCTCAACCGCAAGGGGGAGATCATCGAGGTCGACCCGCAGGGCACGACGGTGAGAACGTTCGGAAACTTCGCGAGAGCCACGGCATTCTCGGTGTATTAGCGAGTGCTGAGTTCAAAGTTCAATGTTCAATGTTCGTGCGTGGCTTAAAGTCCAAAGTCACGCAGAGGCAACGCGGCTTGACCTTGCACCTCGGACTTGGAACCAACTTTGAACGTTGAACGTTGAACCTCGAACTCCGGCCACTAGGCCCGTCGCTGGAGGGCGAAGCCGGCGAGTTCGCGCAGGGAGGCGGCCTGGGGCGTCTCTCCGAACGCGTCGAGCGCGTCCTGCGCCGCCGTGAGGAATTCCCGCGCCCGGTCGAGACATCCGTCGAGAATCCCGCGCTCCCGCACCAGTCCCAGCACGGCGTTCCGCTTCTCGGCGAGGTGATCCGGCGAGGCGATCATTTCCTGGAGCTCGCGGCGCCGGCCGTCCGGAAGGCTCCGGAGCAGGCGGATCACGGGCAGCGTCAGCTTTCCCTTCGAAAGATCCGATCCGAGCGACTTGCCGACCTCCGCTTCTTCGCCGGCGAGGTCGAGCACGTCGTCGACGATCTGGAAGGCGATGCCGAAATTGAGGCCGTACGCGGCGAGCGCCTCGATTTCGCGCCGGTCCGCTTCCCAGCCGACGCTTCCCAGCCGGCACGCCGTCGAGAAAAGCCGGCCGGTCTTCAGTTCGATGATGCGCAGGTAGCGGGCCTCGTCGATCGACAGGTCGAACTTCGTGGCGATCTGCGAGAGCTCCCCTTCGCACATGTCCTGCGCCGTGCGCCCGAGGATCCGGTTGGCCTCGTGGTTGTTCAGCCGCGAGCAGAGGATGAACGCCTTGGCGAAGAGGTAATCGCCGAACAGGATGCTCGTCTCGTTGCCCCAGCGCTCGTTCAGCGTGTCGACCTGGCGGCGCAGGAGGGACTCGTCGAGGACGTCGTCGTGCACGAGCGTGGCGCTGTGGAGCAGTTCCACGACCCCCGCGAGGGCGACGTGCGCGTCGCTCACCCCGCCGCAGAGGCGCGCGGAGTAGAGCAGCATCGCCGAACGCATCCGCTTGCCGCCGAATTTCTGGGAGTGGGAGACGAGGGAGGCGAGAAAGGGGTTGTCGGAGCGCAGCTCCTCCCGGAGGAGCGTCTCCACGCGGTCGATGTCCCCCTGGATGGGGCCGTACAGCTGTTTCAGGGTGGGCGCCTGGGCCACGCGAGTGCTCTCCAGTTCGTGGCCGAGTCTAGCAGCGACCCAAACCAGCTTCAAGTTCCAAGCTTCAAGCTTCAAGTGCGGAGGCGAGCCCTGTTTCATGGAGGCGACAAGGTTCGTTCGAAAAAGTGCAAGTCCTCCGGCGTGTTGAGATTGAAGAAGGGGGACAGCGGCCCTTCCATCCATTGGTCCGGGTCGGCCGGAACTCGAACGGCGCGGACCCACGCGAGGAAGTCCGTCATTTTCCACCGACTCTCGCGGGCGGCGCGATCGATGGCCGGGAGGCACGAGATCGCGTAGACCGCGTGAAGCGGCTCGTCGCCCGCCGGGGAGACGGGGAGGATCGCGTCGGCCTCTTCCTGTGCCAGTCGATCGGCGAGCGAGAGACTCGCGCCCGGCATGTCGCAGCCGATGACGAAGGCACGCTTCGCTTCGATCGCCGAAAGGATGCCGTGCAGACCCGCGAGAGGACTGCGTGAGTTGAGGAGATCCGGAGCGGCGCGAAGTCCGGTCCACGAGTAGAGCTCGGGCTTGTTGGTCGAGAGGACAATCTCCGGAAAGCGCGGCCGGAGTCGGTCGAGGAGATGCGTGAGCAGTGGCCGGCCCGCGACTTCGATGAGCGCCTTTTCCCGGCCCCCGAGCCGCATTCCCGCGCCTCCGAGGAGGATGCCGCACGCGAGATCGGGTTTCATCGGCGCCAATTATGCCCTATAGTCGGCGCGCCATGAAGTCGCTCGCCGGACTCAGGATCCTCGTGACTCGGCCCCGCGCGCGGGCCGGCCGGCTGGCCGGTCCGCTACGCCGGCTCGGCGCCCGCGTCCTGGTCCATCCGGCGATCGAAATTCGAGCCCCGCGATCCTGGGGCCCGATGGATCGCGAGATCGCGCGTCTGGATCGGTTCGACGCGCTCGTCTTCACCAGCGTCAACGCGGTGGAAGCCTTTTTCGGACGCGTCGGGAAGAAGCGGATCCTGCCGCCGACCGGAGCGGTAGGGCCCGCCACGGCCACGGCATTGCGCTACCGCGGCGTCCGCCCGAAGTGGGTGGCGGCGAAGTTCACGACCGCCGCGTTGGGCCGGATGGTGCGGGGTCGCGTTCTTCACCCGGCATCGGCGCCGCACAGTCCCGACCTCGCGCGCGAGGCGCGTCGACGGGGCGCGGAGGTCGTCGAGCCCGTCGTCTACCGGATTCTTCGCCCCCGCGGGTCGCGTCGGCCTCCGGAGGCGGACCTCGTGACCTTCGCGAGCTCGCAGACGGTGCGGAATTTCATCGAGATGGCGGGTCCCGTAAGAAACGTGAAGTGCGCCTGCATCGGGCCCGTCACGGCCCGCACGGCGCGCGCGGCTGGATTCCGGGTCGTCGCTCAACCGGCGCGGTATACAATTCCGGACCTCATTTCGGCGATCGTGACATGGCATCGAAAGCGTCGACGTTCCTGAAGCGGCGTCCCCGGCGGACGCGGGCGACCCCCGGACTGCGGGATCTCGTCCGCGAAACGCGCGTGGGGCGCGAGGATCTCATCGTCCCGCTCTTCGTTCGCGAGGGGCGCGAGGAGCGTCGCCCGATCGCCTCGATGCCCGGCCAGTTCCAGTATTCGGTGCGACGGCTGGGGGTCGAGGCGAAGGAGATCGCGGCGCGCGGGCTCCCGGCGGTCCTCCTCTTCGGCATCCCGGCGAAGAAGGACGCGCGGGGGAGCGGGGCGTGGGCGCGGAACGGAATCATCCCCCGGGCGGTGAAAGCGGTGAAGGACGCCGCGCCGGGAATGGTTGTCATCACGGACGTCTGCCTGTGCGAGTACACGGATCATGGCCACTGCGGGATCGTGACGCGGAAGGGCGGGTCGTGGCGGATTGAGAACGACGCGACGCTGCCACTCCTGGCTCGGACCGCGTCGGCCCACGCGGCGGCGGGCGCGGACATCGTGGCGCCGAGCGGCATGATGGACGGCGCAGTGGGGACGATTCGGACGGCGCTTCCGCACGCGCCCATCCTCTCGTACGCGGCGAAGTACGCGTCGACGTTCTACGGGCCCTTCCGGGACGCGGCCGAATCGCCGCCCCAGTTCGGCGACCGATCGTCGTACCAGATGGATCCCGCGAACGGGGACGAGGCGATGCGGGAGATCGCGCAGGACCTGGAGGAGGGGGCGGACGCGATCATGGTGAAGCCTGCGCTGGCGTACCTCGACATCGTCCGGCGCGCGCGGGACCGGTTCGACGTCCCGCTGGCGGCGTACAACGTGAGCGGGGAGTACGCGATGGTGAAGGCGGCGGCGGAGCGGGGGTGGATCGACGAGCGGAAGGCGGTCCTGGAGCTCCTGACGGGCATCCGGCGGGCGGGGGCCGACTTCATCGTCACGTACCATGCCCGTGCCGTTTCGGACTTGCTTTTATAGCTTATATTTTGTAAACTATAGAACGGTCGGGGATCATCAGGAGAGGGGAGACCGTGGATCTCAAGCAGGCCGTCGAAGCCGTCCTTTTCATCTGCGACGACCCCATCAGCGTCAACCGCCTCCACGACCTCATCCCGGAGGCGAAGCCGTCGGAAATCCGGGAGGCGATCAACGGGCTCAAGGCCGACTACGACAGCCAGGGCCGCGCCTTCTCGGTGGAGGAGATCGCCGACGGGGTCCAGTTGTTGACCCGTCCCGCCCACGCCGATATCATCGCCCGCCTCAAGAAGTCGAAGGCGGAGAAGAAGCTCTCCGGAGCGGCCCTCGAAGTTCTCGCCATCGTCGCGTATAAGCAGCCGGTGAAGCGCGCCGACGTCGAGGCGATCCGGGGCGTCCAATCCGGGGAGATCCTGCGCGCCCTGATGGAACGGCGGCTCGTGCGGATCGCAGGCCGCGAGGACGTGCCGGGCGCCCCGGTGCAGTACGGCACGACGAAGGAGTTCCTCGAGGCCTTCGGGCTCCGCGCCCTGGAGGACCTCCCCCGACCGGAGGAAGTGAAGTAGGACATGAGTTTCGCGAAGAACGTCCACAAGTACTACAAGTACGTCCTCGGCGTGATCGTCGCCATCATGGCGCTCTCGCTGGTCATCTCGGGCAACGTCACCCCGAACGCCCGGAACGCCGAGCGGACCGTCGCCACCATCTACGGGACCTTCGCGGTGACGCAGAAGGAGTGGTCGGAAGCCCTCGCCCGCGCCGAGGCCTACTACCGCTGGAAGGCCGTGGACGAGATCGACCACTCGACCGATTACAACGACGTGGCCTTCCGCGAGTACCTCTTCAAGGCTCCGTACGGGGAAGGCAACGGCCTGCTCGCGACCCACGAAATGTTCCGGCCCTCCACCCAGGACAAGAACGCCTGCGCCAAGGAGCTGATCATCCTCGGATTCGACGCCCGGGCGAAATCGATCCGCGTCACCGAGGAGGAGGTCAAGGACCACATCTCGGCCCTCCTCCGCCGGGGCCGCGTTCCCTCGGGCGACGTGGAAAAGGAAGAGGAATTCACGAAGGTCTACTTCCTGGCGATGCCCGACGTCTTCCAGGACACCGTGCGCGAAGCGCTCATGATCGACAAGGCGCTGATGCTGGACGTCTCCGGCTCCAACGTGCGGTACGAGGACGTCTTCCGCAAGCGGCTCGCCGATTCCCGCTCGATCCGCGTCCTGACGGCGGGCATCGACTCGGAGAAGCTGCCCGTCGACATCGTGCCGGTCACCGACGACGAGGTCCGCGCGGAGTTCGACCGGCGGCGCGAGACCTTCAAGCTGCCCGAGAAGGCCCAGCTCGAATACCTCATGGCGGACTTCGAGGAATTCAAGACGAAGCGGATCAAGGACCCGACGCCCGAGGAGATCCAGAAGTACTACGAGGAGCACAAGCGCGAGTTCACGACGGGCAACGCCCGCCGCGAAGAGCCCGCCCCCGGGAGGGATTCCGAGCCGCAGGAGATCAAGTACAGGCCCCTCGACGAAGTGCGCGAGGAGATCGTCAAGAAGATCAAGGACGGCGAGGCCTCCCGGCAGGCGTACCGCCTGATCAGCCAGATCAGCAGCAAGGACTACGCGGACGCGGAGTACAAGGCGCTCCAGGAAGAAAAGGGCCGGGAGCCCAAGGACGAGAAGGCCGTGCGCGATCGCGTCCTGGGCCGTACGGCCGCCATCTTCGCCGCGATCAGGGACAAGTACCGCGGGCAGAACATCGAGCTCTCCAACGGGATCACGCTCCCCTTCGACACGAAATCACAGGACGCGGTGGAGAAGGCCATCGGCAAGGCGACCAGCCAGGAATACGTCGCCTGGGCCTTCGGTAACCCGGTCGGCCAGGTCGCCAACCTCATCTACCGGTCCGACAAGGGCGTGGCGCTGATCCGGATCGCGAACAAGATCGAGGGGTACGCGCCCGATCTCACCGGGCCGGTCCGGGAAAAGATCCGCGCCGACCTGGTCCTGGAGCGGGCCAAGGGGCGGGCGAAGGCCCTCGCCGAGCAGCTCGTCCGCAAGATCCAGGAAAACGGATCGTCCGAGGTGGCCAAGCTCGAAGCGCGGGGCGACGTCCAGATCCAGTGGTCGGGGTACATCAACGCGAAGACCGCGGACAACGAGACGGGCCTCAAGCCCTCCCAGCTGTCGCAGAAGGTGAAGGACCAGTTCCTGTCGGGAAGCAAGCCCGCGGACCCCGACCCGAACGCGAAGCCGAACCGGACGGAAGCGGCCGCCATCTCGGGTCACGACGTCGGCGCCACCTGGGATTCGTGGTCGTACGTGCTCGTCGTCGAGGACGCCGTCCAGGTGCCGCCCGATCCGAACGACGCGGAGTTCCTCCGCGACGTCCAGGCGCGCGAAGCGGACGAGGTGTACAAGAGCCGCGGCGCGCGGGCCGCCCAGCTCGTGGCCTCGGCCGAGTGGAAGGACTCGACGGTCACGAAGTCCGAAGAGTAACGGTCGTCAACTCCGCGCGCGGGTCGGAGAGCCCGCGGGCGGAATGTGAATGAAGGTCTCCGGAAGAGAGGGGAAAGCCATGTCGCTGTTCGCACGCCTGTCGTTGTCCCTGTCCGTCGCGTTGGCCCTCGGTCTCGCGGCCTCGGCCCAGGAGCCGCCGAAATCGGGGGAGTCCCAGTCGTCGGCCGTGACGGCCGAGTTTCCGTTCGAGGGCGAGGTCTCGGTCGAGAACCTCAACGTCCGCCTGGCGCCCAAATCCGAGGCCGGCGTCGCCGTGGTCTCGGTGCTCCGCCAGGGCGAGAAGGTCGTCGCGGTCGGCACGTCGGGCGACTTCCTGATCATCCGTCCCCCGCGCGGCGCCTCGGTGTGGATCTACGCCAAGCACGTGAAGAAGGAAGCCGAGGGCGCGGGCAGCGTGATCGTCAACGACGCCGCCGTCCGGATGGACAGCCGGATCAACGCCGAGAAGCTCGGCGCGCTGAAAGAGGGCGAGAGGGTCACGATCCTGAAAGAGCACCTGGGCTGGTACCAGATCGCCGCTCCCGACGCGGTGAAGTACTTCGTCTCGAAGAAGTACGTGAAATTCCTCGCCCCGGCCCCCGGCGTGGCCGCGGTCGCCCCTGATGGCAAGGAAGCCGGCGGCTCCGACGCCGCGGCGCTCGCCAAGCTCCACGAGGCCGAGGGCCTCATCGAGGAGCAGCGCAAGCTGTTCGCCGAGCAGAAGCTCCTGGAAGTCGATTTCAGCGGAGTCGTCGCCGCCTTGAAGGACGCGGTCGCCCTGGCGAAGACCGAGCCCGTGAAGAAGCAGGCGGAAAACGACCTGACGGCCTACAAGAACTTCGACGCGCTCTTCACCGGCGTGAAGGGGAACCTCGAGGCGACCCAGAAGCTGATCCAGGCGCTCCGCGAATCGCAGGAGGAGAAGCGCAAGAAGACCGAGTCGAAGTACGACGCCTGCGGCTACGTGGACACCGTCGGCATGCTCATCAACCGGCCCGGCGCCCACAAGCTCGTCATGTCGGGCAAGATCGTGGCCTTCCTCAAGGTGAAGGAGGGCGACGAGGAGATGCGCATCCGGTTGAACAACCTCTACGGCAAGTACGTGGGAGTCACCGGCGCCGTGTTGAAGGACCCCGAGGGATGGCTCGGCCACCGCGTGGTCACCGTCGAGCTCGCCGAGGAGCTGATCAAGAAGTAAGTCCGGTCGAGACGTTCCGGCAGACCTTCAGGGCCGGGGGCGGCGCATCGCCGCTCCCGGCTTTTTTTATCCCTTGCGGCGGTTCCGCGAATCGGTGTCCCGCTTCGGCGGCTGGAGCGTCCCGGGCGTGGGCGTGTCGCCGATCGGCGCGGCGCCCCGGAGCGCCGGATCGGTCTCGATCGCGCGCCGGGCCGCCTCCTCGCCCGCCTGGATGACTTCCTCCGTGCGGTCGAACTGGAACATGCCGTGGCTCCGCACGCGGGGCCAGACGAGCGCGATGGGGGCGCCTTCGAAGCGGTTCAGCCGGAGTCCGAGGAGCGTCCGCGAAACGATCGACTGCGCCTGCTCGAGGATCGCGCCGATCCCGAGCCGCTGGACGGACCGGGTCGGCGAGGCGCCGGGCTCCTCGAGGTAGACGGCGATGATCAAATCGGCGGGCGTGGCCGTCGCCGCGCGCACCGGCAGCGTGTCCACGAGGCTGCCATCGACGAAGTGGCGTCCGCGGATTTCGACGGGGGGATAGATGCCCGGGATCGCGCACGACGCCGCGACGGCGAGGTGGACCGGAATGTCGTTCCAGCCCTCGCGGCCCCAGGCGATTTCCTCGCCCCGGTTGATGTCGACCGAAGTGAAGTACGCGGGCTTCATGAGCTGGTCGAACCGGTCCACGGGTAGCGCCCGGCGGATCCAGTCCTGGAGCGCGAGGCCGCGGTACAGGCTGCGGACGCGGCCCCGGCGGAGGATCAGGCCCTTCCAGTCGTAATCGAGGATGTCGGGCTTCCGGATGGCGAGGGCCATCCGCTCGATCTCTTCCGGCATGAGGCCCGAGGCGGCGAGGGCGGCGACGATGGAGCCTACGCTCGTCCCGACGTATTCATCCGGGACGATGCCGTAGCGGGCGAGGACCTTGAGGACCCCGATGTGCGCGAGGCCCTTGAGGCCGCCGCCTCCCAGCACCAGCGAGACTCTTCGGTCCTGGAACATCTCCACACCCACCCAACGGGGGCCATTCGTCCTCCCGTCATATTTGAACGCCCGGAAGGGGGTTTCATTTCACGAAATCGCCCGGAAACCCAAAATAAATGGACAGCCCGGGGGCCGATTCGGCGTCCCCTTCCGGGCCTGCGGAAATCCTATAATGCGCGGGTCTCTTCAAGGGGGTTGCGCCATGAGGAAAAGCATCGCCGGCCTGGCCTTCATGGGGTGCGTCCTGGCCGCCGTCGGATCGTACGTCGTGCTGAACGGGAACCCGGCGCCGTCGATCGTGCTCGTCCTCCTCGCGTTCTACCTCGCGGCCTCCATCCAGGTGGCCGCCGAGTGGGAGCGGGCGGTCCTCCTGCGCGCCGGCCGATTCAAGGAGCTCAAGGGCCCGGGCATGTTCATGATCATCCCGGTCCTCGACACGATCGTCTACTACATCGACCAGCGGGTCGTGACGACCCCCTTCAGCGCGGAGCAGACGCTCACCCGCGACGGCGTTCCCATCAACGTCGACGCCGTCCTCTTCTGGCAGGTGAAGGATCCGACGCGCGCGGCGCTCGAGGTCGAGGACTACCGCAAGGCGGTCCAATGGGCGGCGCAGACCGCGCTCCGCGAGGTCATCGGCAAGACGCCGCACGAGGTGGTGCTCTCCAGCCGGGAGCAGCTCGACCACGAGCTCCAGCAGATCATCGAGCGGCGCGCCGTGGCGTGGGGCATCAAGGTGATGAGCGTCGAGATCCGCGACATCATCATCCCCGAGGGACTGCAGGACGCGATGTCGATGCAAGCCCAGGCGGGCCGCGAGCTCCAGGCGCGCGTCATCCTCGGCGACTCCGAGGTGCAGATCGCCCAGAAGTTCAAGGAGGCGGCGCTGCAGTACGCGGACAACCCGACGGCGCTTCACCTGCGCGCCATGAACATGCTGTACGAGGGGCTGAAGGAGAAGGGCGCGCTCGTCATCGTGCCGAGCACGGCGGTGGAGACGATGAACCTGGGCGCGCTGACCGGACTCGCCGCGATGGGGGGCGTGAAGCCGCCGACGAAGTAGCTTCAAGAGCTCCAGAGCTCTAGGGCTTCACAGCGGGGGATGCCCTGGCCGCCTTGAAGCTCTTGAAGCTTTGGAGCTTTCATCTGGTATCTTTCCTCCTCAATGATCCGCAAGGCCCTGCTTGCTCTTCTGCTCCTGCTCCCGGGCTGTTCTCTCTTCGAGCCCGACCCCGAGACGTGGGGCATGCCCGAGGACCAGAAGGGCCGCGCCGAGAACGCGAAGTTCGAATCGCTCGTCGACGGCTATCTCGCGTGGCACTACGCGAGCCATCCGGTCCGCGCGACGCTCGACGGCATCCATGACTACGACGACCGCCTCCAGGACGTGTCGGCGGCGGCCATCGCGGCCGAGATCGCGGGACAGCGCCGGTGGCTCGAACGTCTCCGGAGCGTGAAGCCCTCGCTCTTGGCCGACGACGCCGAGATCGATCGCCGCCTGCTGGAGTCGGCGATCCTTGCGGCGCTGTGCGACCTCGAGGACGTTCGTTCCTGGGAGCGCGATCCCGGTTACTACGGCGGAATCATTTCCTCCGGGCTGTACAGCCTCGCGGCGCTTCGCTTCGCGCCGCCGGAACGCCGGATGGCGCTCGCCGTGGAGCGCCTCGCGCAGGTCGGCGGAGTCCTCGAGGCGGCTCGCGCCAATCTGAAGAATCCTCCGGGCATCCTGACCGAGCTCGCGATCGACGACTTCTCGGGCGCGAAAGCCTTCATCTCGGACTCGCTCCCCGAAGCGCTCTCGGAGGTAATGGACGAATCGCTCCGGAAGCGCTTCAACGAGCGCCGCAAGGAGACCGTCGCGACCCTGGAGACTTTCGTCCGGTGGTTGAAGTCCGACCTGGCGCCGCGATCCACGGGTGCGGTGGCGCTGGGCGAGGAGCTCTTCCGGCGCAAGCTCGCCGCGGAGGAGATGGTCGAGACCTCCACGGAATCACTCCTGTCCCAGGGAGAGGCGCTGCTCGACACGACCCGGGCGAAGATGGTCGAGGTCGCCGGCGCCATCGATGGCTCGAAGCCGCCGGCGGAAGTGCTGCGCGACACCGCGTCGGACCATCCCAAGGGCGAGGAACTGCTCGACGCCGTGCGGGCCATGCTCGAGGGGCTGAAGCGCTCGTCGCGCGAACACCTGTTCGAAGTGCCTCCGGACGCCGATTGCAAGGTCCAGGAGACGCCGGCCTTCCGGCGGGGGACCTCATTCGCGTCGATGGAGATCCCGGGACCGTTCGAGCTGGTCGCGCGCGACGCGTACTACTCGGTCACGCTGCCCGAACCGTCATGGGACGCGGCGAAGCGCGAACAGCACCTGCGATTCTTCAATCGCCACGCGCTGAAGCTCATCTCGGTCCACGAGGCCTACCCGGGCCACTACACGCAGTTTCTGACGCTGCGCGGCCTGCCGTCGAAAGTCCGCCGCGTCTTCGGGAGCGGAGCCTTCGCGGAGGGCTGGGCGCACTACCTCGAGGAGGTGTACGTCGACGAAGTCGAGCCGAACGATCCGAAGCTCCGGCTCCACCAGCTCAACATGGCGCTCCTCCGGATCTGCCGGTACATGGTCGCGCTCCGGATGCACTGCCGCGGGATGACGGTGGAGGAGGCCACGAAGTTCTTCGAGGAGCGGGGCCTGCAGGAGCACGCGAACGCCGAGCGCGAAGCGAAGCGCGGGGCCTCGGATCCCATGTTCCTCGTCTACACGCTGGGCAAGATCGAGATCCTGAAGCTCCGCGAGGAGTGTCGGGCCGCGTGGGGCGACGCGTACAGCCTCAAGCTCTTCGACCACCGCCTGCTCTCGACCGGCTATCCGCCCTTGAAGCTCGCCCGGATCATCTTGCTGGGGCGTCCTCGGTAGGCGGACCCATGCCGGGCTCCGGCCTCCGCCTCGGCGCGGGCGCCGGATCCTTCCCGGTCTCCTCGAAGCCGTTGCCGAACAGGTGGCGATCGAAGACCTGGTCGAGTTGGGCCGGGTGACCGCTCATGGCGGCGCGCTCCATCAAGTCCTTGTGAACGGCGGCCAGGTGTTGCATGCCCTCGATGTATCGATCCCGGCGGCTCGTCCAATCCTCCTCGGAGATCTGGGCGCCTTCCGCCCTCTTCACCGCGCGGAGTCGGGCGACTTCCTCCATGTGGCCCTTGGCGTGCGATTCATGGATCGCGCGGTACCGGGAAGTCGCGGTTTCCGCGAATTGCTTCTGATCATCGAGGACGCCCTCCGCCGCCTCGCGGACGAACTCCAGTTCCTTGAGGAACAGCTTCGGATGGTAGTAGCCGCTGGCGTAGTGGATCACGTCGCGATCGGGGGTGGTGAAGAAGGTGCAGAAGTTCTTGGTCGCGAAGCACTCGAAGCTGTTCTTGGCGATCCCCCGCTCAGCGTCGTTGTCGCAATTATGGAAGCTTGGAATGCGATTAACCCAGGTGGCGATGAACCGGTCATTCACGGCCCTGGCGACTTCCGGATTTGAGAACGTCACGGTTCTCATCACGTTGCCGGCCGCTCAGCATCCCTCCTTGTCCATGTCGCCGACGAGGTAGAAGACCAGGAGCAGCTTGTTGGAATCGCGCGCCTTCTTGACGGCGGCATCCATCGGTTGGGTCCAGTGGACGCCCTTGTTGTACTCCGGCCACGGCCGGGGTCGCTTGGAGTCTCAGCACTTCCTCTGCGACCAGTCCTGGACCGGCGCGGCGGCCACGAGCAGCAGCGCGCCAAGCGCGAGGGTCTTCAGCATGGGATTCCTCCTCCGGGGATCGGAGCCGTCTGAACTAGCTACGCCATGCGGCTTTCGCCGTTCCGAAAATTCGGTGATAATGCGCCCATGTCGCGCCTGACGCACGTGGATCGTTCCGGGGCCGCCCGCATGGTCGACGTGGGTGAAAAACCCGTAACCCACCGGATCGCGCGGGCCGCCGTCGAAGTCCGGATGAAGCCCGCGACGCTTTCCCTGATTCGGCGCGGCGCCGCGAAGAAGGGGGACGTGCTCTCCGTCGCCCGCATCGCGGGCATCTCGGCCGCGAAGCGGACGGCCGACCTGATTCCGCTCTGCCACCCCATCGCGACCACCAAGATCGAGGTCGACTTCACCTTCGCGGGGAAGGGGAGGCTCGACATCGCGTCACGCGTCGAAGCGCACAACCGGACGGGCGTCGAAATGGAGGCGCTCGCCGCGGCGGCCGTGGCGGCGCTCACCGTGTACGACATGTGCAAGGCGGTTGACCGGGGAATGGAAATTGATAGACTCCGGCTCCTCGAAAAGACGGGCGGCCGGAGCGGCCGTTACGTCCGGTCCCGCGGTCATTGACGGGCGGACAACTCCGGCCGGCCGCGGAAAGCCGGGGGCTGAAAGACAATCCCATGACGAAGAGTTTTCGCGTCGCCATCGTCGGCGCCACCGGCGCCGTGGGCCGCAAGTTCATCGAGTGCCTCGAGAAGCGCCGGTTCCCCGTCGCGACGATGACGATGTACGCGTCGCCCGATTCCGTCGGCAAGGTGCTCCACTACGGCGGCAAGCCGCACCGGATCGTCGGGCTCTCGGCGGAGACCGTGGAGTCCTTCGACTTCGCCTTCTTCAGCGCCGGGTCCTCCATCAGCCGCGAGTACGCCCCGATCTTCGCGGCGAAGGGCGCCGTGGTCATCGACAACTCGAGCGCCTGGCGCATGGATCCTGGGACGCCCCTCGTCGTCCCCGAGGTCAATCCGGCGGAGGCGGCGAAGCACAGGGGCATCATCGCCAATCCCAACTGCTCGACGATCCAGATGGTCGTCGCGCTCAAGCCGCTCCACGACGCCGCGCGCATCCGGCGGATCGTCGTCTCCACGTACCAGGCGATCAGCGGCGCGGGCGGACGGGCCCTCGCCGAGTTCGACGAGGAGGTCCGCAGCGACTTCCTCAAGGACGGGCTCTCCAAGCGGAAGATCTTCCCACGCCCCGTGGCCTTCAATTGCATCCCGCAGGTCCCGCAGAAGGAGGCGTACCTCCCGACGGGCTACACCATTGAAGAAACCAAAATGGTCGAGGAGACGAAGAAGATCCTCGGCGATCCTTCGATCCGCGTCGCCGCGACGTGCGTCCGGGTCCCGGTCCGGAATGCCCACAGCGAGTCCGTCAACATCGAGACGGAGCGCAAGCTCACGCCGGCCGAGGCGGTCGTGATCCTCAAGAAGGCCCCGGGCCTCTCGGTCAGCGAGTCGCCCGAGACGTTTCCCACGCCGCTCGAGGTCAGCGGGCGTGACGAAACGTTTGTCGGCCGACTGAGGGAGGATCCGAGCGTCGAGAACGGCCTTCATCTCTGGATCGTGGCCGACAACGTGCTGAAAGGGGCCGCGCTGAACGCCGTGCAGATCGCGGAGCTCCTGACCCCGCGATGAAGCCCCCGGCCAGGAAGAAGCGCAAGGGGCCGCCGCTCCGAAACCTCCGCCTCACGATCGAGTACGACGGCACGCGCTACTTCGGCTGGCAGGTCCAGGAGGGGAAGTCGACGGTCCAGGGCGAGGTGGAGCGCGCCGTCCGGGAAATCTCCGGATCGGAGGCGACGGTCATCGGATCGGGCCGGACCGACGCGGGCGTCCACGCCGTGGGACAGGTCGCCAATTTCCGCACGTCGTGCCGCATCCCGGCCGCCAAGTGGCCGCTCGCCCTCAACGCCCACCTGCCGGAGGACATCAGGGTCGTTTCGGCGGAGGACGTCCCGATCGAGTTCCACGCCCAGTTCAACGCGAAGCGCAAGACGTACGTCTACACCGTGCTCAATCGGGACGTCGCGAGCGCCATCGAACGGGACCATTGCCACTTCGTGCGGCGGACGCTTGATCTCGCGGCGATGTCCGAGGGCGCGAAGTTCCTCGTGGGGACGCACGACTTCCGCGCGTTCGGGTCGGACATGGCGACCAAAGAGAAGACCATCCGGACGATCGACCGCGCCGAAATCCTCTCCGAACGGCCGCGGGTGCGCTTCGTCTTCCGCGGCACCGGGTTCCTCTACAACCAGGTCCGCGCGATGGTGGGCACGCTTCTCGACGTGGGTCTCGGCAAGGCGCCGCCGGACCACGTGAAGGCCGTCCTCGAGGGGCGCGACCGGACGAAGGCCGGGGCGAATGTACCGGCACGAGGACTGTGCCTGGTCAGCGTCGAGTATGACTGATCGCCCCGTCCGTGTCCTCCACGTCATAACCCGACTCGTGATCGGCGGCGCGCAGGAAAACACGATCCTCTCCTGCCGGGGCCTCAAGGACCGCGGATTTGACGTCACGCTCGTGACGGGACCCGAATCGGGCGCGGAGGGGAGCCTGCTCGAGGAAGCGCGCGCCGGCGGTTTCCGCGTCATCGTTCTCGACACCCTCCGCCGGGATCCGAAACCGATCCAGGATGTGCGGGCGCTCGTCTCGCTCTGGAGCCTGTTCCTCCGGGAGGCTCCGGACATCGTTCACACGCACTCGAGCAAGGCGGGCATCCTGGGCCGGGCGGCCGCGTGGCTGGCGGAGGTGCCGCTCATCTTTCACACGAATCACGGTCTCCCCTTTCACGCCGATCAGCCGTTGCTCGTGAACCAGCTGTGGCGCCTGATGGAGAAGATCGTCGCCCCCGCGACGCGGAAGTTCCTGTGCGTGAGCGAGGCGATGAAGCGGGCGTCGGTCGAGGCGCGGCTCGCTCCGGCGCGGCGCCACGAGATCGTCTACAGCGGCATGGAGATCCCGTCGCTCGAGAATCAATCCAAGAAGCGCGCCGAAGTGCGTCGCCGGTACCTGATCGATGACAAGGCTCCCGTCGTGGGCTGGGTGGGGCGCCTGGCGCCTCAGAAGGGGCCGCGCGACTTCCTCAAGGTACTCGGGTACCTGCTGGAGCGGATGCCCTCCGCCCGGGCGTTGTGGGTGGGGGATGGTCCCCTGCGATCGGAGATCGACCGCGAGGTCCGCTCCCTGGCAGGCTGGGACCGGGTTCATTTCACCGGTCGGATTGCCCCGTCGGAAATTCCCGGCCACTTGGCAGCGATGGACGTCCTGGCGCTGACGTCGTTCTGGGAGGGACTGCCGCGCGTCGCGGTCCAGGCGGCGCTGGCGGGGCTTCCGGTCGTCGCCTACGATGTCGAGGGAGCGTCGGAAGTGGTCCGCTCGGGCGAGACGGGATTCCTGGTGCCCGTCGGCGACCGGCGTGGCCTCGCGGAACGGGTCGCAGAGGTGCTGGCGCTCCCGGACCGGGGGCGCGCGATGGGAGCGCTGGGTCGCGAGTTCGTCCGCGAACGATTCGATGGCCGACGCATGATCGACGCGCTGGTCCGCATCTACGGAGAGTGCCGGTGAGCGCAGCCATACCCAGGGGCCGGTGGGCGGTGGGGATGATCCTTCTCGTCGCGATGGTCATGGCGATCGCCACGTGGCCCCTGATGAAGTTGCGCCGCCTGCGCGAAGTGGGCGCCACCGAGGCGGTGATCATTCAACATGAAGCGAACATCAAGAATTACCAATTGGATCATGGAGTTTTGGATCCTCCTTCGATGCCACCGCCCCTGCAAGGGATACGAGATGCTTGGGGCCGACCCTTTCGTTATCGGTGCCCCGGGATTCACAACAAGCACAGCTTCGACCTTTGGTCGCTGGGACCTGATCCGGACGATCCCTCCGACGACATCGGGAACTGGCCGCGCTCCGGCTCTCCTTGATCGAACTCCGCGGCGTGGTATAATCCAATCAGCATGGCGGTCGCCTCGGTTTCCGACGTTCACTCCGGCTTTGAAGCGCTCACCAGGATTTCGGCGAGCATTTTCCCGCGAATGACAAACGCAATCTTCGACCAGGCGGATCACGATCCGCGGGCGGGGGAGCGCCTGGCCCTGGGACGGTAAGGGGGACCCGCGGAAGTACCTTTTGGGCGGAGGTGCCTGTGAAAGTCACGGTGACCGGGCGCCACATGGACGTGACGGAGGTGTTGAGGGGGTACGCGATCGGGAAGACCGAGAGGCTCACCCGGTACTTCGAGAACATCCAGCGGGCGGAGATCCTCTTCTGTCCCGAGAAGGACGGGCAGTTCTCCGCGGAGCTGATCCTGCACGCGCCGCGGGGGTCGGTGCTGGTGGTGCACGCGCAGGACCAGACGGCGACGGCGGGGTTCGACACCGCCTTCGCCAAGATGGAGCGCCAGCTCACGAAGCTGAAGGACAGGCTGAGGGACAGGGCGAAGGCGGCCCGGCTCTCCCGGGCGCGCCGGGCGGCGGTCGGCGAGGCGGAGGCGGTCCTCGGGGAGGCCTCCGGGGACATCTGGTGGTAGGCGGAACACGGCGGAGGAGCGTGATTTCATGAAGCTGACGGAATTCATCGCGAAGAAGGCGATCGTCGCCGAGCTGAAGGCGACCGACAAGAAGGGGGTCATCGCCGAACTCGTGGCCGCGATGAAGAAGGCCTACCCGTCGGACAAGATCCCCGCCGGGGACCTCGTCGACGCCATCCTCCATCGCGAGTCCAAGCTCGGGAGCACGGGCCTCGGCGGCGGCGTCGCGATCCCCCATGCCCACGTCGAATCGCTGAAGAACCTCCTCGGGGCCTTCGGGCGCTCCTCGCGCCCCATCGAGTACAGCGCGATCGACGGCCAGCCCGTCCACCTCTTCTTCGTGATCGCGTCGCCGACGACCCGGAAGACGGAGTACATCGACGCGCTGAAGGCCACCTCCGCGGCGATCCGGACGGCCAATTTCTGCCGATTCCTCAAGAACGCGAGGACCGCCAGGGAGATCGAGGAGATCTTCCGGGAGATCGAACAGGTCGCGAACGTCTGAACGCCCCGGCCCCGCCGGCGGCGCCCCCCCGGGGGAGCCCCCCTCCAGGGAAAAATCCTGCATGATCAGCGAGCGTCAGGTTACGATCGTCAACAAGAAGGGGCTCCACGTCCGCCCGGCGGCGGCCTTCGCGCAGGAGGCGGCCCGGTTCAAGTCGAAGATCCGCATCCTCCGGGATGGCCGCTCCTTCGACGGCAAGAGCAGCCTCGACCTCCTCATGATCGCCGCCGTGCCGGGCACCCGGCTCGTCATCCAGGCGGAGGGGGAGGACGCGGAGGAGGCGGCGGCCGCGCTCGCGAAATTCGTGGACAGCCGGTTCGGGATGGAAGAGGCCGATTGACGGCGCCCCGGGGAGGGCGCGCCGGAATCCTATGGAAATCCGAAGGGGTATCGGGGTCTCGCCGGGCTACGCGATCGGGGAGGCGTTCGTCCTCTCCGACGAAGAGTTCGCCATTTCCCGGAAGGAAGTCTCCCCCAAGGAAGTCGAGGGCGAGGTGGCCCGCCTCGAGGCAGCCTCGAAGCAGGCCATCGCCCAGATCGCCGACCAGCTCTCCCGGATGTCGAAGCGCGTGGGGCAGAGCGTCGCGCGCATCCTCCAGGCCCACATGGGGCTGCTCGGCGACGAGAAACTGCGCGCCGAGGTGGCCGAGGACATCCGCAAGAACCGCCACAGCGCCGAGTACGCGGTCTCGCGCACGCTGAAGCGGAAGATGAAGGTGCTCGGGGACTCCGGCAACTTCGCGTGGGTCCAGCCGATCCTCCAGGACCTTTCTGAAACCGAGAAGGCGCTCCTGCGCGCCCTGCTCGGCGAAAAGCGGGAAGCCCTCGCGGGCCTCACCCGCGAAGTCGTCGTCGTCGCGCGGGACCTGAGCCCGGCCCAGACGCTCGGGCTCGACCGCTCGAGGGTGCTCGGCATGGTCACCGAGATTGGCGGGTCGACCTCCCACACCGCGATCGTCGCGTCCTCCCTCGGCATCCCCGCCGCGGTGGGCGTGGAGGGGATTGCCCGCGACGTGACGACGGGCGACCGGATCATCCTCGACGGAAGCACGGGAACGATCATTCTCGATCCCGACGTGGCGACTCTGAAGAGGTACCAGGCCATGGGACGCAACTTCGAGGTCATGGAGAAGAAGCTCTCCCGGGAACTGCGCGAACTTCCCGCCGTCACCCGCGACGGGACTCGCGTGGAGCTCTTCGCGAACATCGAGACGCCCGAGGAAATCCCGGGGGCGCTCGCGAACGGGGCGGAAGGGGTCGGCCTCTACCGGACCGAGTTCCTCTTCCTCCGCGGCGGCGGCCCGCCGACGGAGAAAACCCACCTCGAGGCGTACCGGAAGGCGGTGAGCCTGCTCGGCCA